>Ga0233425_10010705_pt1 | contig 11022 bp, 4 predicted proteins | sample Watercolumn_Towu_2_FD_181712 | JGI IMG/M metagenome (GOLD analysis project Ga0233425, IMG submission 181712) | Freshwater microbial communities from Lake Towuti, South Sulawesi, Indonesia - Watercolumn_Towuti2014_140_MG | ecosystem: Environmental > Aquatic > Freshwater > Lake | place: Indonesia...
ATGAATTGTGGAGACGAACCTCGGTGACTGATGGAAGGGGTTCTGGTCCTGGTGATCCAAATTTTACAACCACGTATATTTATGATGACGCAGACCGATTGATTCAAATCATTGGACCATCGCCAGCCAGCATAACAAAATCATATGAATACGATGAGGTTGGTAATAAAATAAGTGAGACTGATGGAAATGGTAATGAAACGCTTTATACTTACGATAATAACAATAACCTGATTGCTGAAACAGACAATATTGGTACAAAATCATATACCTATGATGAATGGAACCGGAATATTTCAATTATGGATGAAAACAACCATACAACAAACTATTCTTATGATAACGCAGGCAGGTTAGTTACCAAGGAAGATGCCGAAGGTAACACATGGTCATATACTTATGATGCTCAGGGAAACAAGCTTACTGAAACGGATCCTTCAGGCGTCACATTAACCTATGAATATAATTCCTTAAATCTTCAAACTACTATTAAGGATGAACTTTTAAATGAAAAGACATTTGAATATGATAAGCTTAGCCGTCTGGTTTACAAAACAGATGCACTTGATAATCCAACCAGCTATTCTTATGATTCCTTTGGCAGGCTTCTTTCTGTTACCGAAGCAGGCGGAGGGGTGACGCAATATACTTATGACAATTGTGGTAACCTGACACAAATAAATGATGCAAACAATAATGTAATCAGCACAAGGGAATATGATAACTTAAAGCGATTGATTAAGAAATACGACGGTCTTGGAAATCATTATGAATATGGATATGATGAGGTGGGAAATATGATCTGGATGAAAGATGCCAATTTACAAACAACAAACTATTTGTACGACTCAGAAAACAGACTTACCCATGTAAATTATCCTGACGGATCGAAAGTGACTTACACCTATGATAGTAACGGCAATGTTTTGTCGATGGACGACTCGACCGGAACAAGCCATTATACCTACGATAGCCGTAACCGATTACTCTCAAGTACCGATGGATTTGGAAAACAGGTTCAATATTCATTTGATAACGTAGGGAACAGAACATCATTAACCTATCCAGATTCAAAACAAGTTTCATATACATACGATGGAGCTAATAAGCTTATATCTTTATTAGATTGGTCAAATAACAAAATTTCATATTATTACAATGGATTTCAAATTGATTCAGTTGCTTATCCGAATGGTTTGGTTGAAAAAGCAACCTATGATGCTGCTGGGAGGCTAACCAGTAAAACCACTGGGATTAATCTATTTGGTATGTCCTGGACTCGTGATGGAGAAGGAAATCCGTTAACTTTAACCGAGACAGGTTTGTTGTCCGTCACTATTCCCAACGAAAATTCATTTTATCAATATGATAATGATAACCGGCTTATAGAAACTTCAGAAGGGAGTTATACATACGATAATAATGGGAACCTGATTACCCGAAACATTTCAGGAGGATCAGTCAATTTTTCATACAATAGCCGAAACTTAATGGTAGCTCAAGTAAGCACCACTAACTCTATTCAAAATATTTATGATGGAAATAACAATAGAGTAGCAAGGATAGAAAACGGTAATGAAAGACGTTATGTGCTTGACCAGAGTGGTTCCATGAGTAATATTCTTTGTGAGACAAATGCTACAGGAACAATTACGGCTTACTATATTTTTGGATTAGGATTACTGACAAAGATCGAAGACGATGGCACTCGACATTATTACCATACTAATAATATTGGTTCTGTAGCAGCAATAACCGATGAAAACGGGCAGGTTACGGATAAGTATTTGTATAGCCCTTTTGGAACTGTATTAGATCGAGAAGGAACAACCTCTAATGAATTTACATTCGTAGGAGCTTTTGGTGTAATGACTGAGGGAGACGGGCTTTATTTTATGCGGGAAAGGTTCTATGATCCAAGAACTGGGAGGTTTTTAAGTAAAGATCCAATCGGAAGTTCCATATTAAATCCAATGAATTTGCAAAAATACCATTATAGTTATAATAATCCATTGGTTTATATCGATCCGGATGGAGACTTTGCAATTTTACCTGCGATGGCTGTAGGTGCAATTTTAGAAGGTAGTGCAGAATTAGGGAGTTATTTAGTTTTTGATGTTTCATTAGCAGGCAATCAGTTTGATTTGTCAACTGCGACATCAAAATTTATCGGTGGAGGAGTCGGAGGTGCTTTAAGGGTGGCTACGACAGCATTTGCACCAGCAATATCATCAACAGTAGCTGGTGGAGCTAAAGAAATTACTACATATGCAGTCGATAAAATTCTTAAAGGTGAAAATGTTGATTTTAATGAAGTTTTCTATAGAGGTATATATGGGGTTGCAAAAGGTTATATTTTTGGTCAATTATTTCAAAAACAATGGGATTTTAAAAGTAATGGATCTAAATTACAAACTTATTGTAAAGGTTGTGGAAGATTTACTAATGGAGACCAGTTTATGAAAACATATTTAAATGGTTTATTCAATCGAAAAATAAAAGGATTTCTTCTCGATAGAATATTTAGCTATGAAAATATAACGGGTATCTTTAATTCAAAAAATGTTCCATTTATTGAAAAAAACAATTCCCCATTACATTCGATTAGAGCAAAATATGTTTCCAATTATTAGTAAAAATTAAAAACAATTAATATGAAAAAATTTACTTCGTTATTAATTTTATTTGTCTCGTTAACATCCATTTCACAAAACCAAAATGTAAACTATGAATATGATTTACTTGGAAGGTTGAAATGTATAAACTATACTGATAATAAAAAAGTAAAGTACACTTACGATTTGGTTAGTAATCGACTCCAATCGATTAGTGGTGATTTATTTTATCTCGATATCAAAGTATTTTTGCAAGGAAGTTTCAATGGATCTATAATGAATTCCTACCCTAATCAGGAAAACATTCCTTCACAAAATCCTTTTACAGAATATCCCTGGTTTTATAATGGGATCGAAAGTGTAAACGCTTCTCAGAATTCTAATATTGTGGATTGGGTACTTGTGGAATTAAGACAAACAAGTGGTGATGCTACCACAGCATTACCTGATTCTGTTATTGCGCAACAAGCTGGATTCTTGCTGAAAGATGGAAAAGTAATTTGTTTGGACGGATTAAATCTGCTCCAATTCAATGTTCAGGTTACCCAAAATTTATATCTTGTCATCAGGCATAAAAATCATCTTGGTATTATGTCATCAATACCTTTGGTTTTACAGAACAATACTTACACGTATGATTTCACCACAAGCTCAACAAAATATCATGGGGGATCTGCTGGGTGTATAGAACTTAGGGCTGGAGTTTGGGGCATGATTGCTGGTGATGTGGATGCAAATGGTATTGTTGATGCTTATGACAAAGAAAAATGGGATACACAAGCCGGAAAATCAGACTATAACATTGCTGATGTAAATTTAGACGATGACGTTGATAATCTGGACAAAAATGACTTTTGGATTAATACGCTTGGCTTTTACTCTCAGATACCTGGTGACAGTATTCCAAATATTGGTAATGTTCCTACTGGGGGATTAACGGCTTTCTATCCGTTTAATGGAAATGCTAATGATGAAAGTTTAAATGGTTGGAATGGAAATATCATTGGAGCAGTCTTGACTAATGACAGGTTCGGCAAAGTAGATAGCGCTTTTTATTTTAATCCTGGAATACCTTGTAAAATCGTTACACAATTTCCCGGAATTATGGGATCAAGATCAAGAACGATTTCTTTTTGGCAAACCTCAGAAAACACACAAGGAGTTTCTATGTCTTATGGTGCAGGTACAAGCTACCCTACAACACCTGGTTGTACATTCCTAATGGCAGCTGGTAAAAATATCAATAATCAAACAACTATTGTTGGTATCGATTTGCGATATGGTGGGATCGCATATGTAACACCTGACACAACTTCCTCATGGCATCATTATATTATTATTGTACCTGATAAACCGTCCCCTGCGACTCAAGATATAATAGTATATCGGGATGGTATTAAGATGACAACATTATATCAAAATTGGGGAAATGTTCTAATTAATACATTGTCTGGATTAAATTTTACTATAGGCCAATTTGTAAACAGTGCCAATTTTAGTGGAAAACTTGATGATATCAGAATTTACAACAGGGCTTTAAATGAATCTGAAATAAATGCCCTTTACCATGAAGGAGGCTGGTAATGATAAGAATTTAAAAATTAATACATCCCGTACGCCGAAAAGGGTTAACAGAGTAGGCACAAACTAAATATCGAACACAATGCAAAAAAAAGATGAAAATGCCCTGACAATGATCTACACGGTCAAGCAGGGCTGCGATCAAAACGAAAGCGTTTGGACCGGTTATAAACCTTTCAAGAATTCATATAGCCTTTTTACCGCAAAAGTTCCGGTGATCGAGGGATTCCGCGACAAGCAGATACTCGACATCCGCGGGCACGCTATGGATAAGGAAGCAAGCCGTTACGAAATTTCGGCTACTGCCTTCCAAATTTCAGGTCAGCTATCATCATACGCAAAGTCAATCAGTAACAACAAACTTCTGAAAGCCGTTGATTATACTTCCTCTCAGCTTAACGGCATGCGCGACACAACCCTGACCGGGGCATGTAATATCCTGATCAAATATGCTACTGATAACCTCGATGCCCTGGAGGATTATGAAATTACCCAGGCAGTTATCGATTCGTTCAGAACTTCTGTCAATCAATACCAGGCGCTTGTTGCATCTCCCCGCATTGCCGTTTCGGAGCGCAAAGCCGCAGGAGGAATGCTTTCGCAAACCATCAGGGAAACCAAGCTGATACTGAAAGAAAGGCTGGATCTGGATGCAGAGCATTTCAAGACCATTAATCCCGAATTCTACAGTTTTTATAAATCTGCACACGATATTCCCGATTACGGAACACGCAAGAAAGGGCAGAAGGATACGATCATCAACGGCGAGTGCGTGGATTTTGAAACCCACAATGCAAAGGCAGGGGTCACGGTGAAGCTCCTTGGTCAGGGAGTGGAAATGGTTACCGGAGTTGATGGCAAGTATTCGCTAAAGGTAATCACTCCCGGAGAAGTAATCCTCCGTGCTGAAATGGAAGGCTGCATCCCCTGGGAAGACGACCTCATCGTTGAAAAAGGCGATGTGCTGACGATACTGATAGAGATGGAGAAAATTGAAGAATAATAAATAATGTCGTCGGTTTTTGCAATCAATAATATTTAGCTACCTACAAAAATTAAGTGCGAAGACTTATTGAATTAAGTAGGGAAAAACACGCGATCAGTTGATTGCGTGTTTTTTTAGTAACAAGTGGAATTTTTAGTCGAAAATATTGAACCTTGTTTCAAAATAAAAATCTTTGTACCTTACAGAATACGCTAATCAGAAAAAAATGATAAGCCGGGAGGGCTTGAACATTAAAAATAACCTCCGGCGAAAGCCGGAGGAATTGCAAGTCATGGTCATTCAACCCGTGCAGGGTTGAACATCCGTTTATTTGTTTTCCATGGGTTTCGCCCATGGTTATTCAAATTTAATCCCTCCGGGATTAACCTGCAAATCCTCTAATTCACGATCCTTAAAAAAACAACTCTACCTTAACTTATTTAGCCTGATTAATTCGTAAACTGTCATGATCAGGACTGAAGTCCTTTGCTGGCGCAAGATTCATTAACCCCAGACTTAAGTCTGGGGTTAATGATATCCCAATGACTATGGGCTTCAGCCCTGATTTGTGAATTTTTCAGGTTAAGAATACATTTAATAACTTCGATTAAATTTGTCATATCGTTAAATTAATAAAACGTCACTATGGAAACGCGCATGATTATTCTGGCTCTGATTAACGGATTTATTAACTTTTCGGCTCTGTGCCAATCCTTCCCCTATTCCACCACACCCGACTGGCAATCCACTCCCGCCGGGCACATTGCCACCGGACTCGGGCTGGCTGACATCAACGGCGACGGATGGAAAGACATCATCGTTGCCAACGGAAACGATATCCAACTGCAGCATCTGGTAGTTTATTATAATGCCGGGGACGGTACATTCCCATCGATGCCCGACTGGCAATCGGATGATACAGACTACCACGGTCACCTCGCCGTTGGCGACATCGACAAGGACGGCTGGATCGATGTCGCTGTGTCGGTTTACATCGGTTCCTCAGGTTTCGGCGATCCGGGCAAAGTGAAGGTTTATTATAACACCGGAGGAGAGCTCGAAGGAACTCCCTCATTCGTTTCATATAGTTTCTACACTTTCTCCTGCTCACTTGGAGATGCCGATGCCGACGGGGACCTCGACCTGGCTACTACAGGCGGTGAACCTTATAATTCGATTTACGATGCCGGTAAAATATTTTATAACCGCAATGGGACCTTCAGTCTGAACCCTGAATGGGAGACCTCCATCGCGTTCGGTTCGTTAGATGTGGAATTCGGAGATGCCGACAATAACGGATTCCAGGATTTGATCTTTATCAGCGAAGAAACTCCCAATTACATTTATCTTGCTGACAGCAACGGAATAATTTCTACTTCACCCTCCTGGCAGTCGGCTGAACCGACCAATTACATCAATTCGGTTGATTTCGGAATGATCGGCGAGTTCAAGCATCCGGGCATAGTAATGACAGGAAATAATCAACTTGGCGGCGACGGCAGGGTAAGGCTTTACACTTTTGCCGGTGGTGTGCCGGCTGCAAGCTCTGCGGTGTGGAGTTCCGATCCCTTCGGATATGGTTCGGGAATTTTGCTTTCGGATGTGAACCTCGACGGCTTACCCGACCTTATTTACGGCGGCTGGTGGCTGCCCGTTAAAATTCACCTGGCTCAGAATTCAGTCTTCGAGACTATACCAGCTTACACATCTTCCACAAACTCAGTCGTCGAGGCGATCCAGGTTGCCGATCTCGACAGGGACGGGATCAATGTTACCTCTGAGCAGATAATCATTTCGGGAAACGATAAATCAACTTTTTATCTTCAGAAGCAGCTTGTCGAAAACATCCTGTCGGTTCAGTTAAACGGAAAAACGGTTAATCAGTCGTTTTGGTGCAGTGTTCCCAACAAGAACTGGATATCCTTCAACGATAACATCAAGACAGGAGATGTGCTGATAGTGGAATACGAGTACAGCGACGACGGCGATATGGTAATCACCAACTGGGACAGCAATATCGGCAATTATATCTTTTACTATGATGAATCCACCGGCATCTCAGCGAACCAGCCGGTTCCCGGTGACCTGTCGGTTCAAATAACACCCAATCCAATGTCGGATAAAGTCACCCTGATCCTCTCACACCCATTTGCAGGTTCGGCACAAATAAAAATTACTGACCTCGAAGGCAGGCAGGTCATTTTCCTGCAGCGGGTCTATCTGAACAAAGGATATAACACTTGTGAAATTCCGGTTACAGGCTTGCCGGCGGGTGTTTACCGGGTCGTTGTTTCAGCAGGGAATTCAAGGGAGATCAGGAAACTCGTGAAAATGTAAACCGGAACCTGGTTATTTTTTAAACCTGAGCAGCAACGTTTCAACCAGAAGGCAGAGAAGAGTCAAAACAACAAACCACCTCCACAGGCGGATACCGCTGGTGATATCGGCAAGAGCTTTTTCAAAAGGTTTCCCTGTGCTTTCGATAATCTTTACATTTTTCAGCCCTTTTGACTGCAGGAATCCATTTAATTCTTCTGCGGACAGAAATTCCATTACAGACTCTGCCCGGTCATAGTTGAATGAAATCCCCCTGATCGGCTTGGAGTCAATCGTAAGAGCATAATTTCCATCCTGCCTGATTTGACCCTTGGGAAATAATTCAACTGCCGGACCCATTCTCCTGTTTTCGGGAATGAAATCGAAACCGGATACTAAAGCCTTGATATGAATGACCTCATCCGTCGGGATATCCGTATTGCTAATGGAAATCTCCTCTTCACGACCGATTGTGTAAAACAGTTGTTCATCCGCAACACTGGAGATGGCTATCTTAAAAAGAGTCGGGACAAAGATGGCGTGGCGGGGAAAATTGCTGAAGGCAGCCTGGATGGGACTTGCTATCAGATAAACCTTGCCCTTTCCACTAATGAACTCGCTCAGGAACGGGCTTCCATCCAGCAAATTCAGGAGAGGTTCATGCCTGCTGCGAACCCGCGTAATTATCGGGTAATGAGAAAAAACGACCGGCAGGTCGATATTTTCGGGTATTTCATCAAAAACATTTTCAAAGACAGGATGGTCGAGATTGATCCTGTTTATCCGGTTGTCGGCGGTATCGATGGTCCCGAAATACCCGGTTTGCAACGCATCGAACAGAGGCGTGTAGATTTCAGGAGATATATGTCCTGATGGCACCACAACCAGGCTTCCGCCTTTTTCGGTGAATTTTACAAGCTCCTGGATCATTCCGGTCGAAACATTGCTGACTTCGTTCAGGATAATGAGCTGCCAGCCTGCAAATCCAGAATAATCGATGTTTCCCTGGCTGACGTTCTGGAAAACGAAAGCCGAATCCTTACCGAATAAGGAGTTCAAGAAAACATTTTCTCCTGCACCGTTCACACACAGGATGCTTGTCGATTTCGAAACAGTATAGGAAAAGTACAAATGATCATCGAAGGTAACGGCGTCGTCATCAATCTCAGCCACGGCATTCCTGATTCCGGGTTCATTTTCGTTAATTGGAAGAACGACTTCCGTACCCTGATCAGCCTTGATATCGAAGCTCGCCAGGGCTTTCTGCTGCCCGTTTATTTTCAGCTTTACCGGTAACCGTTCATAACTGTTGTGGGAGCTGTTTTTCAGGCGTACCCTGAGTTCTGAATTCTGCCCAAGCTGATGCACCGGCGAAACGAACCAGCAACTGTCGATATACAGGTTATCGCGGTTCGAACCTTTAAGAGGGATAAGTACCAGCGAAGTAGTTGTATCTGCTTCCTCAAATTCGCCCGCCACCAGGCTTTTCTGGAAATCTGAAAGAACGAATAAAACCCTGGAGTTCTGGCTGTAAGTATCACTGGTTTTCGTGTGCCTTGAAATGATTTCAGGAATTGTCCTTGATACGGGAGAAATCTGAATTTCGTTCACCAGATTCAGAAATTCCTCCCTGCTCAGGTATCTCTGATGCCTCCCTTCGAAATCGTTGGTGATAATCCGGAACAGGTCGGAAGACTTGTACATTCCTGCGATTTCCTTTGCCTTTTCACGGGCTTCCTCAAGCAATGAGCCTTTCTCAGCCCCGGCTTCCATACTGAACGAATTGTCGATATACACATCGACGTTGTTGCGGAGATTTGAGCCGGCATTGTTTTGGGCAACCGGTATGTAAGGCTGGGCGAATGCCATGACCAGAGCAATGATCGCAATGATGCAGAGGAGAAGCACAAGCAAATGTCGTAGTTTCGACTGTTTCTGGGTTTGCAGTTTCAAATCCCTGATCAGGCTGACATTGGTAAAATGGATTTTCCTGAATCTTCTGAAATTGAACAGATGGATGATAATGGGTATCGAAACGGCAAAAAGCCCATACAAAAATCCCGGGTTAACAAAGTTCATTACAGGTAAGCTGTGTTTTCATTAATGCGCAAAAGTACGCTATAATAGCATTAACGGCAGGAATTCAATTGAAAAGAAAGAACCTAATAATAATTTTTGTAAATTTGAAAGCAAAACAAAAAATGAAAAGGCTGTGGGCTATTAACCGTTAGCCTTTGGCGAGGCATAAAAGCTAAAAGTTAATAACTAAAAGACGACAGTTAAAAAAAACATCCCGGAAGCCGAAAAGGGAGAAATGAGTAGGCAACTTAAAAAGAAAGACTATGAAAATTTTGATTTACTGTTTGAATTCTTTGGTCTCCATAAAAACCTTTAGGAGATCGATGCTGGCGGCCTGCTTTTTGACCGCAATGTTCCAGATCTGTGCACAGAATAGACCGGTAGCCGTGAATGACAATTTCATCCCTGTTACCTCAGGGTATATGGAAATCACTTTTAATCTTTTAATCAATGATTATGATCCAGACGGAGATTTAATCAGAATTAAAGAAGTGATTGATATTGAATCGCCGCTGGATACTTTAATCTTTACAGATTCAAGTTTTACAGTTTATGTCATGCTTTTTGAGCATATTTATAAATACAGGCTTTGCGAGACAAACGACACATCCTCCCAGTCAAATTGGGCATTCATTGACATCAACGGTGCAACAAGCGCCGATGCACCCGTTGCCAGGAATGACACATTCACGGTTTTCCCGCTATTCGATTATTATTTTAATCCCTTGCTGAATGATTTCGATCCGAATGGAGACAGCATATATATTAAAAGTTGGTGGGGACAGATAATTTCCGACAGCATCATATTAGTGAATATTCCGGTTGAGGATTATTCCTCGTTATACAGTGGAGAAAGTAAAAGTATCTACCGGGTCTGTGATACTACACCACCCGACTTCTTATCAAGTGATTTTGGCAGGATACTGATAAAAATTGAAAATACCGGCTTCTATGATTCACTTAATGTTAATAATGTAAATGCACTTTTCAATTGTTTCGGGAATCATTTCTGGGATTTGCCCGGAGGTCCAAGGGGAGCAAGGTTTTTTGTGCCGAATGGCGGTAATACTACTTCCGTTTTTTTAAATGCTTTGTGGATAGGAGGACTGGATGAAAATGATTCGCTACACCTTGCGGCTGAGAGATACAGACAGGAAGAGGAAGACTATTTTTATGGCCCGGTTTCGGCTGTTTATGATTCGCTTTATGACAAAAGGTGGTTCCATATCTGGAAAATGAACAGACCCGAAATCGAATATCATCAGCAACATTGGTGGGAATCCGGATATGTTTGTCCTGACAATATACTTACCTGGCCAGGAAACGGAATTGTGGCAAACGGCGAGGCACAGAATCTTGCTCCCTACGGCGATCTTAACAGCAATAATATTTATGAACCCATGCAAGGTGACTATCCGATGATTAAGGGAGACCAGGAATTGTTTT
>Ga0233425_10010706_pt1 | contig 11020 bp, 8 predicted proteins | sample Watercolumn_Towu_2_FD_181712 | JGI IMG/M metagenome (GOLD analysis project Ga0233425, IMG submission 181712) | Freshwater microbial communities from Lake Towuti, South Sulawesi, Indonesia - Watercolumn_Towuti2014_140_MG | ecosystem: Environmental > Aquatic > Freshwater > Lake | place: Indonesia...
CTCCGGTGGGGGCACTGGCGGCGCGGCTGGACCGGGACCTGGCACCTCTGGGATTCGTTCCGGAGGAGCGGCCTTTTGCCGCTCACATCACCGTGGGACGGGTCCGTCCCGGAGCCCGGCTGCCGCAGGTGGAGGAGCTGGCCGCTCGCTGCAGCCAGGGGCTGGAGCTGCCGTTTACTGTTTCCCACGTGACGCTGTTCTGGAGTCAACTGGCCCGGACGGGGCCTACCTACGTTCCGCTCGATCGCCTTCCGCTGAATCCCCGTCGCTAGACATGGTCGTCTCGTCCGCGGATCATCCGGCGGGGCTGCGTCAGGCTTCAGCCGTCGTGCTCGACGTACGCCCAAGATGGGAAGATCCTGTTCAGCATGGAAGGCCGATAGTTACTGCTGGTCCAGGCGTTCCAGTTCAGAGCCCCTACGCCTGCTCTTCGGCACCGGCCTGGGACTGGCGTTCCTGGAGCATGCGGATGGTCTGCTCGCTCACGTAGACGAAGCGGTTGCAGTTGGGGCAGGACTCGATGCTCTCCATGCGGAGGAGCACGTTGTAGACCTGGGGACGGAGCTGGAGATGGCACCCTCCGCAGCTTCCCTCGATGGCTTCGACGATGGCAACTCCGTCTCGGCGGGCCTTGACCTGCTCGTACCGGCGGAGGGTCGGAGGTGGGATGACGGGAAGGAGGTGTGCGCGGCGCTTGGAGATCTCGCCGATGAGCTCTTCGAGCTGGTGCACCTGGTCCCACGTCGCCCCGCCTTCCTTCTCGGTCTCGCTGCGGAGCTCTTCGATCTTTTCCTGGTCGCGCTGGATGGCGTCCCGGAAGTCGTTGATGGTGTCACGGACCTTCTCGACCTCTTCCTCCTTGGACTGCTTGTGTCGGCGGAGGTTCTCGAGCTCCTTCTGGCGGACCAGGTAGTCCTTGGTCTTGGTGACGGCGTTCAGGCTGGCCTTGATTTTGGACATGCGGTCGTTGTAGTCGCGCAGGGCTTCCTGCTGCTCGTCGTACCAGCGCTCGACGTCCTTGAGCTTGACCTGCTTGTCAGCGACGGACTGCTCCATCTTGCCGACGAGATCCCGCATCTCGTTGAGGGTGTTGGCAAGCTGGTCCTTCTGCTGGACGTAGCGGTAGATCTCGTTGTCGATCTCCTGCAACTGAACCAGGGCATTGATGATCTGCTTCACGCTGCACCTCTCGCCAGGCGTCGGGGCCGGGGGGGGTTAAACACAAAAGGCGCCTTGAAATGAGGCGCCTTCTGTAGCTTCTGGATGGTTCCGTGTGCCTGGACGTGCTTCACGGTTCGCAATGTCACCATCCTCCCGGGTGTCAAGGTGGGCCCACCAGGGTTCGAACCTGGGACCGACCGGTTATGAGCCGGTAGCTCTACCACCTGAGCTATAGGCCCATCAGGGCCAAAGATTCTACGGAGGAACGCGGGGAATGCAAGCGAAATCTTCAGGGGGGGGGTCCGACGATTTTGCTTGACACCGGCCGGGCCATCCGTACCATAGGGCACCTGATTTTGAGTGTTTGGAGGGGTCTCATGTATGCAGTGTTCAAGCTTGGCGGGAATCAGCACCGGGCAACCGTTGGCGACGTGCTGAAGGTTCAGAAGCTGACCGGCGACGTCGGTCAGTCTCTCGAGATTTCCGAAGTTCTCCTGGTGAAGAAGGAGGAGTCAGCGGTCGTTGGCCGTCCGTTCGTGGCCGGGGCCAAGGTGGTTGCCGAGATTCTCGCGCAGGGGCGTGAGAAGACGATGATCATCCAGAAGTTCAAGCGGCGCGTGAAGTACCGCCGGAGAAACGGTCACCGGCAGCCGTTCACCCGTATCCGCATCACCGGTGTGATGGTTCCCTAAAGGAAGGAGCAGGCCATGGCGCACAAGAAAGGAGCAGGAAGTTCCAGGAACGGGCGTGACAGCGGCGGACAGCGTCGCGGTGTGAAGCGCTACTCCGGCGAGACGGTGGCAGCGGGCAACATCCTGGTGCGGCAGTGCGGCACCAAGGTCCACCCCGGGCGCAACGTGGGCATGGGGCGTGATTTCACTCTGTTCGCCAAGGTGGACGGGGATGTGGAATACAAGCAGTCGGGAACCGGCAAGGTTACCGTCAGCATCGTTCCCGCTGCCTGAGCCGCGTTTCTCCCCCTGCATTTCCGCCATCCACAGACAGATAACCCACCGGGAAGAGCGTGAGACATGTTTGTCGACGAAGCCATGGTCACGGTCGTGAGCGGCAAGGGAGGGGCCGGTTGCGTCTCCTTCCGCCGGGAGGCCCGCATTCCCATGGGGGGCCCCGACGGCGGTAACGGCGGGCGTGGCGGCGACGTGTGGCTCGTGGCCACCTCCAACAAGAACACGCTCGTGGATTTCCGGCACAAGCCGAGGATCAAGGCGCAGAGCGGCCGCCCCGGACAGGGTTCGAACATGTCGGGACGGTCGGGCCGCGATGTCGAGATCTCCATCCCCATCGGGACGCTGGTCTACAGTGCGGAGACCGGGGAGCTGCTGGCCGATCTGGATCGGGGTGATGCCCGCCTGCTCGTGGCGGAAGGGGGAAAAGGGGGACGTGGGAACGCCATGTTTGCCACCTCTACCGATCGTGCCCCGCGGAGGGCCGACCCCGGAGGCGAGGCCATCGAAGTTACGTTGAGGCTCGAGTTGAAGCTGCTGGCCGACGTCGGCCTCGTCGGCCTGCCCAATGCCGGAAAGAGCACGCTGATCTCGGTGATTTCGTCGGCCCGCCCGCGCATTGCAGACTACCCGTTCACCACCCTGACCCCGAACCTGGGGGTCGTGGAGCGGTTTGCCGGCATGCCGTTCGTGGTTGCCGACGTCCCCGGGCTGATTCCGGGGGCGCACGAGGGCAAGGGGCTGGGCATCCGGTTCCTCAAGCACGTGCAGAGGACGTCGGTGCTACTGCATCTTCTCGACATGAGCCGCCCGGATCCGCTGGGCGACTGGCGGGCCATCCGCCACGAGCTCGAGATGTTCGATCGGGCCCTGGCGGAGCGCACCGAGGTGGTGGCGCTCAACAAGTGCGACCTGCTCGACGGCGGGGTCGAAGCCCCCATCGTCGCCAGCCTCACCGATGAATTCAAGAAGCTGAACCGCCCCTGTCTGCCGATCTCCGGTGCCACGCAGGACGGCGTGGAGAGGCTGCTTCGGGGGCTGTCCAGGATCCTGCGCCGCACCAAGCCCGGAGTTCAGGCAGATCCCAGCCCACAGGTTCCGGGAGAGGACGCACGCAGTTAGGCATCCGTGACGAGAACTTGCAGCATTCGGCCGCCCTCGATGCCACACACCGCTTGCTACCACCCGACGCACTGGCCGCTTGCTACCACCCGACGCACTGGCCGCTGGAGCACCACTGGTTCGGGGGGCACTGGCCGCAGCTGATGCCGCAGCCGTCGTTGCCGCACACCTTGCCCTGGCAGGTGCAGGGCTGGCACTTGCCCCACCAGTCGCAATGGGTGCCTTGGGGGCACTGGCCGCAGGAGCCGCCGCAGCCGTCACCGCCGCACGACTTGCCCTCGCAATTGGGATTGCAGTTGCAGAACTGGTGGCCGCAGTAGGTGCACACGTCGTCGCAGCAGTCACCGTACTGCTTGCAGGCACTGTCGCACTGGCAGGGGGCATTCTGGCTGAAGCCGCAGTTGCTCCCCTTGCAGGTCGGTTCTCCGCATCCTGGAATCTGGGCGTGATAGCAGGTGCCTCCTGAGCACTCGTCCTGGGTGCAGTCGTTGTTGTCGTTGCAGTTCATGGGGTTTCCGCCGCACCAGCCCCAGTTGCAGGTATCACCGCTGGTGCAGGGGTCTCCGTCATCGCACCAGCCCCCGTTTGCCGCGTCGTTGTGGCACCCGTTTCCCGGGTTGCACCAGTCGTTGGTGCAGGGGTTGCCGTCATCGCAATTGAGGGAGTTGCCCGTGCACGCACCAGACCAGTTGCACGCGTCCCCGGTCGTACAGGCATTTCCGTCGTTGCAGCCGATTCCCGGCTGGGGAGTGTAGGTGCAGCCGGCCCCCGGAGTGCACGAATCCTGGGTACAGGGGTTGCCGTCATCGCACCAGGCCTGCTGCGTGCCCGGCTGGCACTGGCCGGCCTGACAGGAATCTCCCAGCGTGCAGGGGTTCCCGTCGTCACACGGGGCCTGATTCGGCGGGAAGGTGCAACCGCCGCTTCCAGGGTCGCACGAATCATCGGTACAGGGATTGCCGTCGCTGCACGGAGTCGGTTCGGGACCTGGAGCGCAGAAGCCCTCGGCGCAGGCATCTCCTGTGGTGCAGGGGTCCCCGTCGTCACACGGAGCCGCATTGAACGGGTGGTCGCACCCGGTACCGGTGCACAGGTCGTCGGTGCATGCGTTGCCGTCGCTGCAGTCGATGAGCGTGTCGGCCACGCAGACCCCTTCCGCACAATGGTCGCCGAGGGAGCACGAGTTGCCGTCGTCGCACTGGGCATCCACCGGCTTGTGGATGCAGACATTGGTCTGGTCGCAGAAGTCGAACGTGCAGGGGGTTGCGTCATCGCAGTGAGAGTACTCAACACACTCGACGCAGGTTCCGGCATCCGTCAGGCAATGCAGACCGTCCGGGCAGTCGGAGTCCTGGGTGCAGGGCTGAGGCCCGGTATCCGGCACCGTTTCCGGGGGCAGGACGGAATCTGCATCGTCCTCCGCTCGAGCCTCCGGGAGGAAGTCCGCTGCGGACAGTTCCGCACCGGCCGCATCTTCCACACCGGGGGTATCGGGACCGATGCTCATTCCGTCGCTCCCGCCGTCTTCCTCGAGGATCGATGAATCCCCGAGCACCAGGTGCGATTCGGGCGCACCGCTGCACCCGCCCAAAAGTGCGGTCAGCACGATGCCCCCGGACATCAGGCCGGCCAACTTCGACACGGTTATCACGATGGCCTCCCCCTTGCGGACGGGGTCCATTGTACGCAGCAACCCGACTGGGTGCAACGACAGAACAACGCAGACCCAACGGCCCTGCGAGGCCGAACGGCCAACCTGCAATGCAGGTTCCAAAGGTCTGGGACCTTCCCGACCTGCGGGAATTCGTTCTGGCAATTGACGGCCGGCATGGTACATTCGAGCGATGCCAGTGGGGGGACAGTCCATGGAATTGTCCGAGAGAATGCGCCGGCTGCTCCGCAAAGCGATGGAGGAATCCGACATACGCGGGTTCTTCGACAGCGCGGTGGATTCTGCCGTGGAGCTTGCCGGAGCCGAGCGCGGACTCCTGGTGCGGAAGGAAGGGGATCGGCTGGTCGTGGTCTCGGCCCGCAACGTCGATCGGGAGTCGTTGAGGGGGCGTGAGGCACGTCTGTCGCTGTCCATTGCCCGGGCCACGCTGGACGAAGGAACGACTCACCTCATCGAGGATGCTGCCAGGCAGAGCGCTTTCGCCTCGGCCGATTCGGTGTATGAGCTTGGATTGCGCTCCGTGCTTTGTGTCCCGGTGACCCTCGAGGGGGCGGCAGTGGCGGCTCTCTACGTGGATTCCCGCTTCATCGCCGGGGCTTTCGGCGAGGACGATGCGAGGGCGCTGGAGACCGTGGCCGACTTCGTCACGCTGTTCCTCTGGAAGCATGGGATGCACGAGGCTCAGCGCAGGCAGAGGGTGGAAGGCGCCGCGCTCAAGGAAGAGGTGGAGGCGTTGCGGGCACAGCTCGACGAGCTGCATTCGGTCACTCGTTCTGCCGACCGCGCATCCGCTGCCCCTGCTGCGGGGCGGTCCGGACGTTTTCCGAGGCTAACCGGGGACAGCCCGGCGATGCTCCGCATGCAGGCGGTGATGGAGCGTGTGCTCGACAACGACGTGACCGTGCTGATCATCGGTGAGAGCGGGACGGGAAAGGAGCTGGTTGCGCGGTCGATCTGTGAGCATGGCCGGCGGCGGAACGGTCCTTTCGTGGCCATCAACTGCAGCTCGATCCCGGCATCGCTCATCGAGAGCGAGCTGTTCGGACACCTGAAGGGGTCGTTCACCGGCGCCACCCGGGACAAGAAGGGGCTGTTCGAGGTGGCAAGCGGCGGGACCCTGCTGCTCGACGAAGTGGGGGACATGCCGCTGGAGATGCAGGCCAAGCTCCTGCGGACGCTCCAGTACGGCGAGATCCAGGCGGTGGGGGACGTCGCGACCCGCAAGGTCGACGTCCGCCTGATCGCGGCGACCAACCGGAACCTGGAGGAGATGCTGTCTTCGGGCAAGTTCCGGGAAGATCTCTATTACCGGCTCAACATCGTGACCATAGAAGTGCCGCCGCTGCGAATGCGGAAGGAGGACATTCCCGCGCTCGTGCAGCACTTCCTGGAGGAGAACCGCAGCCAGGGGCTGACCAAGGTGCGGGGCTTGACTCCGGCTGCGCTCCTGGTGCTGCGGCGCTACTCGTGGCCTGGGAACATCCGTGAGCTCGAGACCGTTCTCAAGAGCGCCTGCCTGTTTGCGGAGGGCGATCTGCTCGAGGCAGGTGACTTCGAGGCGCTCGCCCGTGCCGAGAGCGTGAACCCGGACCTGGGTGACTCGGGGACTTTCGAGGGGCGGACGCTCGAGGACATCGAACGGGACGTTATCCTCGCAACCCTGAAAACGAACCGGGGCAACAAGAAGAAGACCGCCTCGGACCTGGGCATCGATCGAAGGACGCTCTACAACAAGCTCAAGCGATGGGGGATGATGTAGTCGTCCGGGTCAGCGGCCGAGGACCTCGGCGGCCCGGCTGATCAGGTCCTTCTTCAATTTGGGACAGATCGGTTTCTTGCCGAACCAGCTTCCCCACATGCCGGCCATGAGCTTTCGGCCTGACCGATTGAAAATCTCCTTCTTTCCCTGCAGGATCCGCATGTCCTCCCCCGAGCTGCGGAAGGTGAAGACCTCTCCCTTCTTCACATCCGACACGCCGTTGAGGAACTCCTCGATGCCCGCTTTCTCGGCATTGAAGTCCTCCACAGTCATGTTGTTCGCGAGGGATTCCCGGAATGCTTCCCGGACTTTGTCTGCGGGCACGTCCCGAACAAAGTGCATGAGCATCACCCGGGGAACCCACCCGGTCCAGACCGCCTTGTTGACCCGTTCGGCAGCGGTGCTGTGCTCGGTCTCCCTGGCAAGCGCGGCCGCATCGACGTACAACGCTGCGGCGTACACGTTGAAGACCATCTTCTTGCGGACTCCCACGCCGAGCAGGACCATCCCGTCCGGCCCGGCGGTTTGGAACGAGATTCCGGTGGCCGGCTCCTCGACCTTGCCATCATCGGCCGCGCACGGAAGCGCAGCGAGCAGAAGCGCCAGGACAACGACCGTCAGGCAAGCTCGATTCCCCATGATTCCCCCGCCTTGATCTGGAACACGATTGCCCCGCCCGTGCCGACGTCGGGTCCGGGGGTTCCCTTGAAGATGCGCCACCGGCGGATTTCGCCGGGAAGCGTCGAATCCAGCACGATTGTACGCTCGGCAGCGCTTCCCTGCCAGAGGCCGTGGATGCGGTCTCCCGTGCGCAGCAGGGAGAGAACCGGCCAGCGGACGGAGAGGCGGTCGAGCAGGTCGATGCAGATCCTCAGGCCGCCGGGGATCCCCCGTACCCCCCCAATCAGGGTCCGGGCCAGGTGGACGGCCGCGCATCCCCGGCCGTCTGCGGCCCGAAGGGCCACGTTCCACGATTCGCCAGCGGTCGCTGCGGCCCGGCTCTGGGGAGGCGGAAGCGGCTCCAGCACGGCTCCTGGAAGGAAGATGGCGGGCCAGTCTCCGGGGCGCTCTCGGAGGAACGCGTCCGGTTGGATGGCCTCGAAGAGGCTCAGCGCAAGCTGGGGTTCGGTTCGGGCCAGGGCTGCGATCAGGAGCGCGTTGTCGACGAGGTCAACCCGCCCCGGGGGTGCGGACGGGTCGGGATCGACCAGGTCGGCCAGAGGGCCCCCCCGGCCGCCAGCAACCATTCGCCGGGCCGCTTCCAGGGCATTGCTGCGCACGCGCTCGGGGCAATCGGAGTCGGCAAGAAGCCAGGCAAGCTGCACCGGCCTGAGCTCTCCGGAACCCACCGGAATGTTTCCCAAGAGCCAGCAGGGCAATGCCCCGTCCGGTCCGGCCAGCGCATCCATGCTGGAACGGAGCAGGAGCCCGAGCCTGGCCAACTCCTCGGCAGCATCGGGAACGTGAGAACCGAACTGGCGGGCGGCAGCGGAGCATGCCACCATGAGCATGGCGGACCCGGCCACGGTCTCGACGTCTCCGCTCTCCCGGGCGGCCCCCCGGTGTCCCGAGTGAGGCACGTCGCACGGATCACACCAGGCGGTCGTGACGAGCCCGTGGGGGCCCCGGATCTCCTTGAGCCCCAGCAGCGATACGACACTGGACATCACTGCGGGCAGATCGACGGGAACGTTTCGGCCGGACGACCACCCCAGGACGGCCTCGGATTCGGCCAATGCCCAGAGCAGCCAGGCGACGTCCTCCACGATCCGGGTGCTCTTGCCCTGTACCCCGTGGAATGCCTCGACAGCCTCGACAACCTGAATCGCCAGTCCGGAAAGGAGCGGTGCGCACAGCGCGGGATGGTTGAACGCCAGCGACAGGGCTGCCACAGCCTGCTCCCGGACCGACTGAGGCCGTTCGCTGCGGCTGATTCCGGCCGAAAGAGGAAACCCCATTTCTCCAGGGCCATCCACGCTGCGGAGTCCGAGCGCACCGGTCAGAGCGGCCTGCCACGAGCCCTGCCAGCGGTCGATCTCCCGCTGTCCCAGGCGCACCCGCTCGGTCGATCCGGCCAGCCGTTTCCGGTGAAGAATCCCCTCGTTCTCCATGTGCAACGCCAGCGGCATCAGACGCTTCAGTCCGGGCTTGGCTCTGTCCCACTCTGCGGGGTGGATGGCCACTGCGGCCACCTGCTGCTCGCCGGAGCGCACCTCGAACGCGGCCCTTACGGCCAGCAGGGCCTCAGCCCCGCCCGGCTCGCGGCCCCTCGTCGATTCGGTGGAAAGGACCGCGGCCAACTGCTGCGGGATTCCGGCAGTCCCGAGCTCCACGTTTCGGGTCAGTGCCACGGCCTGGATGGGCGGCAACGTCAGCGGCCGGACCCCCTTCCAGCGGGTCTCGGCGACCTCACCGTTCCAGTCCACGGCCACCTGCACACGGGCCCCGCTCCCCTCGCAAGTCGCGGTGAAGTAGCTGTTGTCCACCCGGTCGCGCTGGCCGATGCCCAGAGCTGCCGCCAGCCGCCGGGCCAGCGGAGCCTTGTCGAGGAGTTGCGCCTCCAGGATCACCGGCAGGAAGTTCCAGAGGTTCCACAAGGTGACCCAGCGGGTACCCTGGGAATGATTGGAGACCTGCATCCAGAGGAGCAGCGTCGGCATGCCCTCGAGGGGCACACTCACTCGACAGCGGACGGCCAGGTCGGGAGTGGTCACGTCCGACTCGACCCCCGAGGCAGTCAGCAGCATCGGGGCCAGCAGCATGTCTGACCGCTCGCACAGGGGATGATCCGGACCGACCACGGGCCGAACCAGCCCGCCTTCCACCACGAACAGCCGATTGCCGGCCAGCGGCCCCGGATGGAAAACGTCACCGCACAGCGACACGAGCCTTCCGCCGCACGACATCACCGGGAGCATTCGTCCGTCCCCCGATGCCAGGACGGCCATCCCCGCATTGCCGAACCGATGGATGCACAGCGGCGGCATTCCGGCCGAGAGCCGTTCGGACGGATGGGCAGGGGCGTAACGGAACACCGCCTGCTCCAGGTCGTTGAAAAATGCGCTGCCCCACGGGCCGGAAAGCTGAGGGATCTCCTCTTTCATGGTCCCCATTCTGCCCAATCCAGCGGGCCGAAGTCAACGCGAACCGGTCGGTCGCACGTCACCTTTTCACGAGGGGGCCTGTCGTGCTAGACTTCGTCGGTCCGACACCGGGGGGAGAGAATGAGAAGCCGGATGTCCGTGGTGCTGCTGCTCGGCATGTGGGGATGCTCTTCCGAGCCGTCCCTGCCCAAGTTCGAAGTCCACGGGGACGGCCTGGCGGGCTGGGATGAGCTCCGCACCGAGCTGCCCGGGGGCGGCGATACGGCTGTGGACGCTGGAGAAACGGGAATTCCCCCCGTTCCTTGCGAGGCCGACGAAGACTGCGAGTCCGGGCTGTGCCTGACGTCGCTCATGCAGCCGGCCTGTGCGTTGCCGTGCGATGACGGCACCTGCCCGGTGAAGGGCTGGAGGTGCTTCGGAGTGAAAGGGGAGGTTCCGGACGGCTCCAAGCAGCTCTGTCTGCCTTCCCTGTCCCTTCTCTGCATTCCCTGCATGGACGATGCCGACTGCAGGCCCGTCGATGGCAGCGGGGATGCCCGATGCCTGATGCTGGGCGGGGCCGGGACATTCTGTTCGGTCCCCTGCGTGCAGCACGAGGATTGCCCGCTCGGGTACAAATGCATGCCGTTTACCACCGAGGAAGGGAAGCTCTCGGGCCAGTGCCAGCCCAAGATCGATCAGTGCGTGTGCGGCGAAATGGGGAAGAAGGTCGGCTGGTCCTCCGACTGCGGCTTTGTCAACGAATGGGGAACGTGCCTGGGCGAGGCGTCCTGTCCCAAGTCGGGATCTGCCAACTGCTCGGCCAAGATCCCGGCCGAGGATATCTGCAACGGGCTGGACGACGACTGCGACGGCGACGTGGATGACGGAGGGCAGATCGGGCAGCCTTGCGGAAAGAGCAGCAAGGGGGTCTGCAAAATGGGGATCGTGGTGTGCAAGGACCTCCAGGAACAGTGCGAGGGGAACGTCGATCCAACCCCGGAGATCTGCGACAACCTGGATAACAACTGCGAGGGGCAGACCGACGAGGAGTTTCCGGAGGACAACGCGCCCTGCGGGTCGTCCATCGGCATCTGCAAGGAAGGGAAGACCTGGTGCAACAAGGGCACCCTCGACTGCAAGGGGAACGTGAAGCCGCAGGTCGAGACGTGCAACGCGCTGGACGATGATTGCGACGGTGCCACGGACGAGGAGCTGCCGGGCACTGGGGACATCTGCGGCAAGACGCTGGGCATCT
>Ga0233425_10010707_pt1 | contig 11019 bp, 11 predicted proteins | sample Watercolumn_Towu_2_FD_181712 | JGI IMG/M metagenome (GOLD analysis project Ga0233425, IMG submission 181712) | Freshwater microbial communities from Lake Towuti, South Sulawesi, Indonesia - Watercolumn_Towuti2014_140_MG | ecosystem: Environmental > Aquatic > Freshwater > Lake | place...
TCGGCAACAACCTGCTGCTCGGCGCCGTCGGCGTGCTGCAGTTCGAGATCGTCGCCCAGCGCCTCGCCACCGAGTACAAGGTCGACGCGATCTACGACGCCGCCAGCATCTCGACGGCGCGCTGGCTGACCTACCCCGACGAGGCAACGCGGCGCGACTTCGAGCGCGAGCAGGCCGCGGCGCTCGCCGCCGACGTCGACGGCAACCCGGTGTTCCTAGCGACCAACAAGTACAACCTGCAGGTCACACAGGAGCGCTGGCCGAAGGTCGGCTTCCACACCACGCGCGAGCACGGCCAGCGCGTGGCGCACCGATAACCCCCTCTCCCGCTTGCGGGAGAGGGCCGGGGAGAGGGAAAGTCAGTCCCTGCAACACGGCGATGCCGCCACCTTGCGCAAGAATCGGATTGCCGTATTTCCGGGTCCTGACATACTGCGGTCCAACGAGACCGTTTTCGACGCCATGGATCCCGCAAGCATCGCCCGCCTGGTTCTGTTGTCCGCCATCTGGGGCGCCTCCTTCCTGTTCATCCGGATCGGCGCGCCCGTCCTCGGCCCTTCCCTGCTGATCTTCGCCCGCGTCGGGCTCGCCGCCCTGTTCCTGCTGGCCGTCGCCCTGCACCTGAAGCAGGCCCTGGACGCACGGCGGCACTGGCGGCACTACCTGATGCTGGGGCTGTTCAACTCGGCCCTGCCCTTCCTGCTGTTCGCCTACGCGGCGCAGACGGTGTCTGCCTCGCTGCTGTCCATCCTCAACGCGACCGCCCCGATGTGGGCCGCCGCCATCGCCGCCGCATGGACGCGGACGCGCCTGGCGCCGCGGCCGCTGGTCGGGCTGCTGCTCGGCATCGCCGGGGTGGCGCTGCTGGCCGGCGTGGAAACGCTGTCCCTGCCCGCCGGCGGCGCAGCCGCCATCCTGGCCGCCCTCGGCGCGGCATTCTGCTACGGCCTCATGAGCGCCTACGCCCGCTCGGCCACGGCGATCGAACCCTTCGCCAACGCGCACGGCAGCATGTGGGCGGCCACCCTGCTGCTGATTCCCGCCGCGCTGTTCGCGCCCTGGCCGGCGAGTCCGCCGGACGGCCGCATCCTCCTCGCGGTGGTCGCGCTGGGCGTGCTCTGCAGCGGCGTCGCCTACCTGCTCTACTTCCGCCTCGTCGCCGACCTCGGCGCCGCGTCGGCGCTGACCGTCACCTTCCTGATCCCGGCTTTCGGCATCCTGTGGGGCGTGCTCTTCCTCGACGAGACGGTCGGCTGGCACACCCTCGCCGGCAGCGCCCTCGTGCTGGCCGGCACCGCGCTGGCGACTGGCTTCTCCATCCGCGGCCTGTTCGTCCGCGCGGAGGCGAACCGTGGCTGACATTGCCGTGCCTGGCCGCCATTTTCAAACGGTCGCCGCGGCGATCGCCTTCATCCGCGCCCATGCTGACGCCCAGCCGACGCTGGAGGAGATCGCCGCCGCGGTGCACCTGAGCCCCTTCCACCTGCAGAGGCTGTTCGCCGACTGGGCCGGCATCTCGCCGAAGCGCTTCCTGCAATACCTGACCAAGGAATATGCGAAGCGGCGGCTGGCGGTCGCGGCGGACGTGCTGTCGGTCGCCGCCGACGCCGGCCTCAGCAGCACCAGCCGCCTGCACGACCTGATGGTGAGCTGCGAGGCGATGACGCCGGGCGAGATCAAGGCAGGCGGTCTCGGCATGGAAATCGGTTGCGGCTTCGCGCCATCGCCGTTCGACGAAGCGCTCGTCGCGTGGACCGCGCGCGGCCTCTGCCACTTCGCCTTCTGCGTCGCCGACGAAGCCGCGATGCTCGCCGAACTGTCGGCGCGCTGGCCCGGGGCAAGGCTCGTTCGCGACGACGCGCGGGCCGGCGTGCTGCTGCGGCAGATCTTCCCGGCCACGCCGACGCGCGGAAACATCCACCTGGTCCTGCGCGGCACGAATTTCCAGATCAAGGTGTGGGAGGCGCTGATCCACACCGAATTCGGCCAGGTCGTGTCCTACCGGCAGCTCGCCCGGCAGGCCGGCGCGCCGAACGCGCAGCGCGCCGTCGGCAGCGCGCTGGCCGCCAACAACATCGCCTACCTCATCCCCTGCCACCGGGTGATCCGCGAAAGCGGCGAGGCCGGCCACTACCGCTGGGGCAGCGAGCGCAAGCTCGCCATGCTGGGGTGGGAGGCGGCGCGGAATAGTCAGTCGCCGTAGCACGGCGCGGCAGACCCGCCTCCTTGCCAAACGGCATCCGTATCCTTACAATTCCACGAATAAATCATGGAATTGTAAGGACCACCATGCCTGCGCCCCTCATCCCCCGTGCCGCCGCCGCGCTGCTCGACGAAATCCGCTCCGGCTATCCCGTCATCACCCTCACCGGGCCGCGCCAGTCGGGCAAGACCACCCTGGCACGGACGGCGTTCGCCGACAAGCCCTATGTCTCCCTCGAAACGCCGGACGAGCGGGAGTTTGCCCTTGCCGATCCGCGCGGCTTCCTCGACCGCTTTCCCGGCGGCGCCATCATCGACGAAGTGCAGCATGCGCCGGCGCTGCTGTCGTGGATACAGACCGACGTCGATGCGGCCGACGAGATGGGCCGTTTCATCCTCATCGGCTCGCAGAACTTCGCCCTCATCGCCGGCATCAGCCAGAGCCTGGCCGGGCGTTCGGCGCTGGTGCAGTTGCTGCCTCTTTCCATCGCCGAACTCGCCGCCGACGGACGCCTGGCGGATCAACCCGGCAGCCTGGATGCCTTCCTGCTGCGCGGCGGCTACCCCGCCCTGCATGCCCGCGCCGTCGCGCCGGCGCGCTGGTACGCCGACTACACCATGTCCTATCTCGAGCGCGACGCGCGGCAGATCACCCAGGTGCACGACCTGTCCGCCTTCCAGCGCTTCCTCAGGCTCTGCGCCGGTCGCACCGGGCAACTGCTCAACCTTTCCGCCCTGGCCGTGGAGGCCGGCATCTCGCAAAGCACGGCGCGCGCCTGGCTGTCGGTGCTGGAGGCCAGCTACATCGTGTTTCTGTTGCAGCCGCATCACCGCAACCTCGGCAAGCGTCTGGTCAAGACACCCAAGCTCTATTTCATCGACACCGGGCTGGCCGCCTCGCTGCTCGGGCTGCAGGAGGCTGGCCAGTTGGCCACGCACCCCCTGCGCGGCGCGCTCTTCGAAACCCTGATCGTCGGCGAATTCCTCAAGACCCGCTACAACGCCGGCTGGTCGTCCAACCTCTATTTCTGGCGCGACAACACCGGCCTGGAGGTCGACCTGCTGCTGGAAACGCCCGAAGCCCTGCTGCCGGTGGAAATCAAGGCCACCGCCACCGTGCGCGACGAACTGTTCGCCGGCCTGCGCAAGTGGCAGGCCATCGCCGGCAACGCTGCCGGCCCGGCGCGCCTCGTCTGCGCCGCGCCGGAAAGCCATCGCCGCCACGGCGTCGCGGTGCGGCGCTGGCAGGATGCCGCAAGTTGACGATTCCCCGTTAGCATGCTGTTCTCCTTTATGCTACGATTGAAGCACGTTTGAGAACAGCATGAAAACCGGCATGGGCGCCAATCCGATCGAACTGCTCTTCACCGCCTACCGCCGCCAGGTGCTCGGCCTGCTGCTGCTGCGGCCGGACGACAGCCTGCACGTGCGGGAAATCTCGCGGCTCACCGGCGTGCCGGCCGGCTCGCTGCACCGCGAACTGCGCACCCTCACCGAGGCCGGGCTGCTGCTGCGCGAGCCCGCCGGCAACCAGGTGCGCTACCGCGCCAACCGCGCCACGCCGCTCTATCCGGAGCTGGCAGAAATTTTCCGCAAGGCAGCCGGCTTCGCCGAGAAGACGGCCCAGGCCCCGAAAGCGCAGCGAAGGCGCAAGGCCGAACCGGTCGCGCACACGCTGCACTCGCCGCGCGCCGAATATCCCCTTCAGCCCGTCACCGGCAAATTCGTTCCTCCCCTCGCCAAGATCAAGCGGCTCTGCCGCAAGTACGGCATCGATCGGCTGGCCCTGTTCGGCTCGGCGGCGCGCGGTGAAATGACGCCGGACAGCGACATCGATCTGCTCGTGGAGTTTTCACCCGGCAGCAAGGTCTCGCTGTTCGACATCCCCGCCATGCAGGATGCCTTCTCGGCCGTCTTCGGCGGCCGCAAGGTGGATATCGCCACGCCGGAAATACTGGAGAACCCCTACCGCCGCAAGACCATCTTGCGCGATGCCAAGGTGCTGTATGCAGCCTGACGGGTGCGACGCGCCTATCCTGGGAATCTGTGCATAGGGGTTGCCTGGCTATATTTAAAGTGATTTAATTCACTCACTGATGGTATTAACTCGCTCACGATATAGCTCAGAACCCCTTGGAGGCCTTCGCGGGTCGTCCAGGAATCAGCTTGCGAAGGTGCTTCGCGCAAGCGGTGAAACCATCAAGCCCGCAACCGCCGCCAAGGCGCTCGATCAATCGCGCATCGATGTCGCCAGACTGCTGGCACGGTGGGCCAAGCAGGGCTGGCTGCAGCGCGTCCGGCGCGGAATCTATGTTGCGGTTCCCATCGAGAGCGAACGGGCGGACTCCGCGCCCGAGGATGCCTGGGTCATCGCCGAGGCGGCCTTTTCCCCCTGCTTCATCTCGGGCTGGAGCGCGGCGGAACATTGGTCGCTCACCGAGCAGGTCTTTCGCAGCGTTTGCGTCAGCACGGCACGCAAGCCGCGCGTGCGAAAGCAGAAGCTCGGCGGCACGGAGTTCGCCCTCCGCACTGTCCCGCAGAAACAATTTTTCGGCCTGAAGACGGTGTGGCGCGGCCGCACGCGCGTGCAGGTCACCGACCCTTCGCGAACCATCGTGGATTTGTTCAGCGATCCCTCGCTCGGCGGCGGCCTGCGGTCGAGCATGGACATGCTGGAAAACTACCTGCGTGCGAAGGATCAGGCCGATTTGAAGCTGGTTTTGAAATACGCCGACCGGCTCGGCAACCGTGCCGTGTTCAAGCGCCTGGGGTTTCTGCTGCAACGCATCGCCCCGGAACAGAAGAATATCATCGAAGCATGCGCGGAGCGGCTGTCCGCCGGATATACGAAGCTCGACCCGCAGCTGGCGTCCGCACGCCTCGCTACGGAGTGGCGGCTGTGGCTGCCGGCCGGATGGTGAGGTGACATCCTGATTCCTCGGCAGGAACTCCTCGATCTCGCAACGGACTTCGGCCTGCAGCCCAACGTGGTCGAAAAAGACTACGCCCTGGGCTGGCTCCTCGCCGGCATCGGCGAGCACGCGTCAGCCGCCAACTCTTCCCCCTCTCCCCGCTTGCGGGAAGAGGGCCGGGGTGAGGAGCACTCAGCCGCATTGCCGCTATCCCGGATCAAGGCTATCCTAATGCCATTGATCTTTCCCACCCACTCATGAACATCGCCACCGCCATCGAGGAAGCCCGCAAGCGCCTGATGCAAGGGCTACAGCCGGAGCGGATCATCCTGTTCGGCTCCCACGCCTGGGGCACGCCCGGCCCGGACAGCGATCTCGACCTGCTCGTGATCGTCGCCGAATCAGATCTGCCGCCCCACAAACGGGCGCAGGCCGCCTACCGCTCCCTGTTCGGGCTCGGCGTGCCCTGCGATGTGATCGTCCAGACCCGCGCCGAAGCCGAGCGGTCGAGCCGCGTGCCCACCTCGCTGACGAGCAAGGCGCTGCGCGAGGGCCGCGTGCTCCATGGATGAAGCCACGCGCGCCGAAGTCGATGCGTGGCTTGCCAAGGCCAAGCGCGACCTCGATTCGGCGAAGCGGCTGCTGGCCGGCAATCCACCCTATCGCGACACGGCCGCCTACCACTGTCAGCAAGCCGCCGAAAAATCCGCCAAGGCACTCCTCACGGCGGCCGGCGTCGAGTTTCCCAAAACCCACGACCTGACTGCGCTCGTAGCCCTCGCCGAAGCCCGGTTTCCCGGGTTTGCACAATGCCGCGAAGCGGCGGCCGTGCTCACGCCCTACGGGACATCGTTCCGCTATCCCGGCTCCATAGCCGAACCGGACGACGCCGATCTGCGTGAAGCCATTTCGCTGGCAGAGCGTTGGCTGGCAGCCGTAGCTGCCGAGCTTGGCGTCCCTTAGACAGATGGGGCGACATGTCCTTGTCGGGAAAAGTCAGTCTGCGCTGGACGGCGCCCACAAACATAAACACCACCTCCCAGGCTGGCACGTTAAGGCGCATCGCTCCGCTGGTTTGAGGACAGCCATGATCTGGGTAACCGATGAGACCGTAACCCGGCCGAAGCACGGTAAAATCCCCGCCGAACAATCAGACTTTCGATCCGAACGTCTTGATCGACCGGACTAGCCCGTGAAATTCTCAAAAAAGCCTAACGCGATTATCCGCACCCTGCCGAAGAACACTGCGTATTCGACCGGATTAGGTCTGATGATGAATGGAAAGGCCGAAGACGCTCTAAGGCAACGTAGTTTTGCGAGAATTCGTGGAAAGGTGCAACTGATATTTACTTCCCCCCCATTTCCGCTCAACAAGAAAAAAAAGTATGGAAATCTCCAAGGGGAGGAGTACCTGGAATGGTTTGCCGAATTCGGGCCGCTGTTCAAGCAGCTTCTGGCACCTGACGGTTCTATCGTGATCGAACTCGGAAACTCCTGGGAACCCGGATTGCCCACTATGTCCACTCTGGCTCTGAAGGCTTTGCTCAAATTCCAAGAGGACAATGGACTTCATCTATGCCAGGAGTTCATCTGCCATAATCCGGCAAGACTTCCAAGTCCAGCGCAATGGGTAACGATCGAGCGCATTAGGCTGAAGGATAGCTACACGCGCCTTTGGTGGCTTTCACCCTCAGAGCGCCCAAAAGCCAACAACAAGAACGTCCTGCAACCGTATAGCCCTTCGATGAAGCAATTGCTAAGAACCAAGAAATACAATGCTGGCAAGAGGCCATCTCAGCACCAGATCAGCAAAGAGTCCTTTACGGTCGACCACGGGGGGTCGATACCACCGAACGTTCTTTCGATCGCAAACACGGGGACAAGCGACTCGTATCAAATATTCTGCAGGGAACATGGTATTGAATTCCACCCGGCGCGCATGCCGACTAGCCTGCCAGAATTCTTCATCAAGCTTCTCACTGACCCCAAGGACATCGTGCTCGACCCATTCGGCGGCAGCAACACAACTGGGGCGGCCGCAGAGCAGCTCGGCAGGCATTGGATCACAACCGAACCGCGGAGGGACTACATACGCGGCTCTCTTGGTCGCTTCAATCTGAAACGGGTGCGCATCGCCTCAGATGAATTCTCTGTTGCCGACGTGGGCTTCAAAGGTTAAGCCAAGGGGCTGGCAGGAGAAGGCTCTTTCTGTCTGGAAGGAAAGGCTATCCGGCATTGTGCGCGTCGTTACGGGCGGAGGGAAGACGATTTTCGCCCAGTTCTGTATCGGAGCGTTCAAGGAACGCTTTCCCGAAGGTCGGATAATAATCATCGTACCCACTACCGCCCTTCTCGATCAATGGGTGGTCAGCCTAAATGAGGATTACGGCGTACCGTCCGGGATCATCGCTTGCTATTCAGCAGACGAGAAGCCTGAGAAGCCTTCCGACATAAACATCCTCGTCATCAACACCGCACGCAACATCGCAAGAACCCTCTGCGCAGAGGCACCATCGATGTTGATAGTGGACGAGTGCCACAGGGCTGGCAGTGCGCAGAACGCTCTAGCATTGACCGGAAAATATGCGGCCACGCTCGGCCTTTCGGCAACGCCCGAGCGGGAGTACGACGACGGTTTTGAAACGTATGTAAAGCCGGCGCTCGGGCCTGTCATATACCAGTACGACTACGTCGACGCTGCGCGGGACGGAGTGATCAGTCCGTTTGCGCTGCATAATGTAAGGGTCGAGATGCTTTCTGATGAGCAGGAGGCATTCGACAAACTGTCCAGAAGGGTTGCCGCAGAGCGGGCAAAAATCGCTAAAGGTAAGGGCTCCGAAGAAAAGCTCACGCGGTTGCTCCAACAACGTGCAGCCGTGCTCAGCACGGTGACAATGCGTATACCGGTTGCTGTCAAACTTGCCGAGCGACACGCCGGTCAAAGGACCATCATCTTCCACGAACGCGTCGATGCGGCAGATCGACTGCTTTCAATCCTGAAATCCAGAAACCGCAGCGCCACCATCTATCATGCAGGAATCGCTCCAGCATTGCGCAGGGACAATCTCCGCCTCTATCGGAAGGGAGTCTTTGACATACTAGTGTGCTGCCGTGCGCTCGATGAAGGAATCAATGTGCCCGAGACCGCCATCGCCATTCTTGCCAGTTCGACGGCAAGCATACGGCAGCGGGTACAACGACTAGGACGCGTGCTTCGCCCCGCACATGGCAAGGAATTCGCCGATATTTATACCATCTATGCATCGGACACTGAGGAATCAAGACTTACGGCCGAAGCCGAGAACCTTGGGGAAATCTGCAAGGTCACGTGGTCACAAGTAAAGCAACAATAATGGCGAAAGTACTTCACAACGGCGACTGGTACGAGCAGCTCTCTACGGAGGCGCTCTACGAAGACGATTACGAGCGGATACTTATCGAGCATGCTGTACCACTATTTCCGACATACAGATTGCTGCGGTTCAAAAAGACCGTGCATTCGGATTCGAGCTCCGCTAAGGCGGACTTCGCATTGGTCCACAGGAAGTACCGCAACTGGTGGGTGGTAGAGGCCGAGCTTGGACACCATCCGTATGAGGGACACGTACGTCCTCAGATCGAGACATTGAGCAGCGCTTACTATGGAGAAGACGTCGCCGAGTATCTGGCAAGCGCCGTCCCAGACATGGACGCAGAGCGAATCCGGTCGATGGTCAAGGGCCAACAGCCAAGAGTGCTTGTGATCGTGAATGCCCCTAGGCCAGAATGGGCCAAGGACCTGAAACGGTACGATGCCATCGTCACTGTGCTTGAGGTCTTTCGTTCGAACCTGAATCGGTATCTTTATCGCCTCAATGGGGAGCAGCCACTCGAATCCGAAAACCAGAGCAGCACATGTGCTGTGGAGATGGCGCGTATGCTGAGACTCGATTCTCCCGGCATACTTCCGGTTCAGCATGGGCAAAAGCTAATGGTCCGTTTCCGGTCGGGAATCACCGAATGGAGTCGCCTCGACATCAAGGATGCCGTCTATCTTACGTCCATGAAGCCCGTTTCACTAAATCGCAAGTCAACGTACTCACTGGTCGAAACAGAGGACGGAACATTCATTTTGCACGAATCCGAATAGGAGAACCTCATGCCGCTCGAAATGAAGATAGGTCTCGACGCCATCACGTCATACAAGCGACTGGCATATACACCTTGGCACGCCTTGGCTGAATTCGTCGACAACTCGACGCAATCATACTTCGACAACAAAGCAATCCTCGATGCGGAGTTGGCGAAGAACGGTGAGATTCTCGAAGTCGCCATCGCGTACGAGAGGGATGCTGGAGAACTTCGAATCAGCGACAACTCAATCGGGATGTCATTAGAAGACCTTGATCATGCCCTGCACGTAGCATTGCCGCCCAAGAACACATCGGGACGGAGCAAGTACGGAATGGGATTAAAGACTGCTGCCTGTTGGCTCGGAAATGTATGGACGATCAAGACGAAGAAGCTGGGGGAAACAGTCGAGCACCATGTAACAATCAATGTCGAGAAGATTGCATCGGGTGAAGGTGCGCTTGAATATGCTGCCATAACCAACCGTTCGCCCGACAAGCACTTTACGCTGATCGAGATCAGCGATATGAACCGCAGCTTTCACGGACGGACTCTCGGAAAGATCCGCGATTTTCTAAGTTCGATGTATCGGGAGGATTTCAGGGCGAAGCGGTTGAAACTCCTTTGGAACGGTGCAACGCTTGAATGGAAGGACGTGGATGATCGGCTGTTGCGTGCGGTAGACGGCAAGGTCTACAAGAAGAGCTTTTCCTTTGATGTCGATGGTAAGAATGTCAGAGGCTGGGTTGGCATCCTGGACAAGGGTGGTCGGGCGGATGCCGGTTTCTCAGTTATCCACTGTGGGCGGGTGGTCCGTGGCTGGCCCGACAACTGGCGGCCTTCAAGCCTTTACGGCCAATTGCAGGGATCAAATGACCTGGTGAACCAAAGGCTGGTGGGCGAAATCCATCTCGACGGTTTCGAAGTGAGTCACACCAAGGACGACATACTATGGCTAGGAGATCAAGAAGAGCGGGTAGAAGCGGAGCTATTGAAGCACTGCGGTGATTACAGGCAAACGGCACTTGATCGCAGGAAGGGAGACGACGACGAACGCGGTCCCACTGAAACGGAGACAAACGTCGCCATCGACGAGCTGAAGAAAGAGCTAACGTCCCCCGAGATGATCGATTTGATCGAACTTGAAGCAGTTCCAGCACCTGACATCGTAGATTCGCAAGCGCAGACGATCGCCAAGTCGATATCGGAGTTCGAACCGACCTTCTCTACTAAGATCAGTGCGCTTGGAGTGAAGGGCTTTCTTAGAAATGACATGTCGCCGAACGATCCCTACGTTACACACGATTCAGCCCTTAACGATGAGGTGTCCATCATCATCAACCAGTGCCATCCGCATTGGAAACAACTGAAAGGCAGCGACGGGGTACTCAATTATCTTCGTCATTGCGTGTATGATGGGATCGCCGAGTGGCAAGCAAAGCATAAAGCGGCGGCATTGTCTCCAAATACAATCAAGTACCTGAAGGACAAGCTCCTCCGGGTACCTTTCGACATTGAGATGAACACAGACGAAATGTCGTAGCCGCCAGATCACCGCTGCACAGCAACTGACTTTCAGACCCTGCGATACCCAGCGGTCAACCCGCCCCGTTCTTCCTCTCCAACCCATACCGCGTCAGCTTCGCCCTTAATCCCACCCGCGACAAACCCAGCTCGTCCGCCACGCGCGTCTTGTTCCAGCGGTGGCGCACCATGGCTTCCTTGAGCACGCGCGCTTCGAGCATTTCCAGGCGGTCCTTGAGCGAGCCGGCGATGCCGGAGAGCATGCGCAGCT
>Ga0233425_10010708_pt1 | contig 11018 bp, 9 predicted proteins | sample Watercolumn_Towu_2_FD_181712 | JGI IMG/M metagenome (GOLD analysis project Ga0233425, IMG submission 181712) | Freshwater microbial communities from Lake Towuti, South Sulawesi, Indonesia - Watercolumn_Towuti2014_140_MG | ecosystem: Environmental > Aquatic > Freshwater > Lake | place: Indonesia...
ACATGGGTGTTGGGCTGAACGCAGTCGGCCGGACAAGTCCCGGACGACCCGGTGCACTTCTCCTCGGCATCGCAGTCATCCGTCGCCGGGCGGCAGACGACCGTGTTCGCCGCGAACGCGTCCGCGGGGCAGGTCTTGGCCGTTCCGTCGCAGTTCTCGGCCGCGTCGCAGACGCTGGCCTTGGCGCGGCATTCTTCGGTGTTCGGCTTCACGGCGTCCGCGGGACAGGCCGCCGAGGCACCGTCACACTGCTCTTCGGCGTCACAGACGCCGGCCTCCGCACGGCACACCGTGCCGGAAGCCTTGAACGCGTCGTCCGGGCAGGCGGCGTCGCTGCCGGTGCACTTCTCGGCCGTGTCACACTCGCCGGCCGTCGGCCGGCACTCCTTGGTGGCCGGCTCGAAGGCGTTGGTCGGGCAGGCGTTGTTGGTGCAGACCTCGGCGACGTCGCAATCGCCGCCTTTGGGGCGGCACTCCTTGGCAGCGCAGTCCGGGTCGGCGCAATCGGTCAGGCCGTCGTTGTCGTTGTCGATGCCGTCGTAGCACTCCTTGACGTCCGAAGAGCCCTCCGTGGTTCCCGTCGAACCACCGGTGCCGCCCGTCGAACCACCGGTGCCGCCCGTCGAGCCACCCGTGCCGCCCGTGGTACCCCCGGTGCCACCGCTGACGCTGCCGCCGGAACCCCCTCCGCCCGTGGCGCCTGTGGAGCTCCCTCCCTTGCCTCCCGAGCCGCCGCCTCCGGCGACGCTGCTACCGCCCGAATCCTCCGACCCGCACGCAGCCGTCAGAGCGGCGCACACGACAAGGACTCCACCTGCAGCGATCTTCCAGTTCATGGGGAACCTCCCGAGCCGCCGATACTCACTTGATCTAACCTGCACCGCAAGCGAGAATTCGTGGCCCTGCGCAACTGTTGCATGCCATGTCCATGTGGGCGAAGAAACCTGCGCTGCGCGCCCGTATGGCGCTCCTCGGCCTGGTGGTAGGGGGCTGCTCGAAGCCGGCTCCGGACCCTGGCGGTGCGTCGACGACCGCGAGCGTGACCGCAATCCCGAGCGGCGCGCCGGCCGCGCCGACCGAGGTCTGCCGCGTCATCTGCGAGAGCAACGCCTATGGCAAGTGCCCGGCCGACCCGAAGGGCAGCGACTGCTACTCGCTGTGCGAGAAGGCCAGGAGCACGCAGGAGGGTCGTTGCACCAGCCAGGTCGACGCCATGCTTCGCTGTCTCTCGAAACAACCCGCGGATCAATTCGAGTGCGGGCCGACCGGCGGGAGCCAACCGGTGAAGACCGCGTGTGCTCCGGAAGTCCAGTCCATGCAGCAATGCGTCCAGGCCGCTCAGGCACAGTAGGCGGCAACCTGATGCGCCCGGCGCATCGCCTGGCAGCTCCGCTCATCGCCTGCGCCTGCGCCTGCGCGACGGCCGCACCCGCGCCCGCGCCGCCTACGGTCGTGGTGGCGACTGCCGCCGCTCCGGGCGACGAGGCGCCGAAGCTCGAGGCGCCCGCGCGCTGCACGCCCGCGCTCCGCGCCCCGCGCCCCATCCGTTCACCGACCGAGATCGCGCCGAGCCCCGACGATCCGCTCGCCGGGCGCTTCGAGCTCGGCGACGCGATCCGCGACCTCCACGGGAGCTGGCCGCTCCGCGCCACGCTCGAGACCTCGGAGGGCACTCTCGAGTGCACGCTCTGGGACGAGGTGGCGCCGCGCACGGTCGCGAGCTTCGTGGGCCTGGCGCGCGGGCTCCGACCCTGGCGCGATCCGAACGTCGGGGCTTGGGGCGCACGACCCGCCTACGATGGCACCACGTTTCACCGCGTGATCGCCGGCTTCATGATCCAGGGCGGCGACCCGAAGGGCAACGGCAGCGGGGAGCCCGGGTTCCTGCTGCCCGACGAGATCGACCCGTCCGTGCACAGCGACCGGCGCGGCCTGCTCTACATGGCGAACCGCGGGCCGAACACCAACGGCATGCAGTTCTTCATCCTGGACGCCGCGGCGCCGCACATCGACGGCCGCTACACCGCCTTCGGCGACTGCGGCCCCGACGACATCATCGAGAGCATCGCACGGGTGCCCACGGGCGCCGGGGATCGGCCCGTCACGCCGGTGCGCATCGAGCGCGTGCGGGTCTCGTTCAAGGAGCCGTGCCGGGGCTGAGGCGTCAGGGCATGAGCGTCACGCCCGAGAGCACGTGACCGCCGTACGCTCCCGCTGCGGCCACGCCCGACCGCCGCTCGAAGCGCAGCGCCACCTTCAACCCGCGCCAACCGTGCTCCGTCTTCTCGTCCACGAAGAGCAGGTACTCGTCGGAGTCGTGGGCCCGGCTGTGCTCGATCTTCCCTTCGAGTCCGAAGGCCTCGATCACGGGGCCCGCCGCGACGCGCGTGCGCGCGGTCCAGACGTCCAACCCGTTGATGACGGTCGACCCGTGGTGGAGCGACCGCCTCGAGACGCGGAAGCGCTCGTCGTCGAGCCCGGCGAAGCCTGCGGCGTCCTTGGGCTCACGCGCGAGCTGGCTCGGATCGGCGGCGAGGCGCTGAAGGCCCGCGAGCAGCATGGCGAGGGCCGCCTCGTCGTCCTTCAGCGGCAACACGCTCTCCGGCATCGTCACGCTGGCGAAGCCCTCGAGCGGCGTGTCGCCGAGCGGTACGCTGTCGACGCCGTCGCCCACCTTGGCGTAGTCGAAGTCGACGCCGACCACGACGGCTCCGGGGCCCCAGAGCTCGAGCTTCCCGCTGGGCGCGGAGCCGAGGTTCCAGATCCGCCAACTCCACGCGCCGGATTTGGAACGCGCAGCGACCGGTGACGCGAGGCCCATGGAGAGCGCGAGATCCGCGGCGCGTCCCTTCGGGAAGCGCAGGCTCACCGTGCTCGGCCCGCTGATCTCCACGCCGTGGTCCGCGGGCAGTGCCAGCTCCTTGCGGAGCTCTCCGCTCTTCAGCATGAAGAGCGCGGGCTCGCACGCCAGGCGGCGCAGGGCCACGGCGAGGGCCGTCATCGCGCGCGGTCCGCCCTTGGGGAGCGGCTTGCAGGCCGCGTTCACGGCGGGCGCCGAGGCGACGGCGAAGTGCGTCGGGCCGCTGGGCACCGGCGCCGGCGGCACGAGGGCGGGCGCCGCGGACCGGGCGGGCGACGTCGCTGAAGGGGCAGGCGGCGTTTCCTTCGGTCGCTCGGGGCAGCCCGTCAGGAGCAGGAGGGCGGCCAGGGCCGAGCGCTTGAGCATCTCCTCATCCTACGTCCGAGGCCGCGCGGAGATCCGGGCAATCGCCCTCACCAGTAGAACGTGATGCCGCCGCGTAGCAGGCCGCCGCCGGAGCTGTTCGTGGTGCGGCCGGTCTTGGGATCCGTGAATTCCGGGTTGTAGCGCGCGTCCTCGTCGGTGCGGCCGCGGACGAAGCCCACCATGTCGACGTTCAGCGAGATGCGCCGTGTGATGCGGAACTCGAGGCCGGCGCCCAGCTGGCCACCGAAGTAGGAGTAGTGCTCCTCGTAGGCGTCGATGGGGTCGCCGTACTTGTCGCGCGGACGGACCGTCGCGCCGCTGAAGCCGAAGCCGCCGAGCATGTAGAACTGCACGGCGTCGCGCGGATTGACGAACACCATGGCGTTCAGGAGCAGCGCGGTCTCGCTGCGCGCGTTGCCCTGCCAGTCCACGCCGCCCAGGAAGTCGACGCCCGCCTCGAAGGCGAAGTGCGGGATGGGGCGGTAGCGGAAGCCGAAGCCGAGGCCGGCCATGCCGGAGTCGTCGTGGCGGTCTTCGCTGCCGCCCATCATCACGCCCTGCAGGTGGAGGTTCAGACCCCACTTGCGGGTCCAGCGTCGCTTCTTCGCGGGCGGCGGCGGCCGGTACGGCTCCGGTTCGTGCAGCATCGGCGGGGGCGGCAGCGGGCGCGGAGGCCCGGGTGGCGGCGCGTCACCTTCTTCTTCACCGGGAGGTGGCGGCGGCGGCTCCGTCTCCTCGCAGTACCACCCACCGGGCGGGCAGTTGGGGTCGTCTTGGGCCGCCGCGAGGGCGGGGGTGAGGATGACGGCGCAGCTGAGCGCCAGTGCGATTCCGGTCCGCATGAAGGCTCCTGGGGAGCGACGACGGAGAGGGTAGCAACCCCGGTGCCAGTTGCCAGAGCCACGGATCCGCGAGTTTTGCCGGGCCTCGTGGAGAAGCGTTTACACCGCCGTGGCACGCTGAATACTCCGGGTGGCGTGGCGGTCGTCAGCCTGAAGCCCGGACACGTTCAGCCCGTCTGGGCGGGGCACCCCTGGGTCTACGCCCAGGCGGTGCAGCGTGTGGCCGGCGGCGCCATGCCCGGGGACGAGGTCGACGTCGTCGACGCGCAGGGCAACGTCTTGGGCCGCGGGCTCTACTCCCCCGGCTCGGCCATCGCGGTGCGCATGTACACGCGCGACCGCGCGACGCGCATCGACGGCGCGCTGTTCGAGAAGCGCGTGCGCGTGGCGGTGGCGCGACGCACGACGCTCGGGTTGCCCGCGCCGGACACCGATGCCTATCGCGTGGTGCATGCCGAAGGCGACGACCTGCCCGGCCTCGTCGTGGATCGTTACGCGGACGTGCTGGTCGTGCAGGCCGCGACCATCGGCATCAAGCGGCGCGAGGACGCCATCCTGGAGACGCTCGTGGCAGAGCTCTCGCCGCGCGCCATCGTGGATCGCAGCTCGGACCGAGCGGCGAAGCTGGAGGGCTTCGAGCCGGGCCGCGGGGTGGTGCGGGGCGACGCTCAGGTGAGCGAGCTCCGCTTCGTGGAGCGCGGCCTGCGCTTCCGCATCCCGCTGGAGCTCGGGCAGAAGACCGGCTTCTACGTCGATCAGCGCCCGCTACGCGAGCGCGTCGAGTCTCTGGCGAAAGGCCGGCGCGTGCTCGACACGTTCACCTACGTCGGTGCCATCGCGATGGCCGCGGCGCGGGGCGGGGCGAGCGAGGTGCACGCCGTGGACGCGAGCGCCCTCGCCCTGGAGGTCGCAGCGGAGTGCGCGCGGGAGAACGGCCTCGCGGGTCGCATCCAGCACGAGCGCGCCGACGCGCACGACGTTCTCGCCCTTGCCGGGCGCAAGGGCGGCTACGATCTGGTCGTGTGCGATCCACCCAAGCTGGCGCCGACGCGCGCCGCGAAGAAGCGCGCGCTCGCTTCGATGCGCCGGCTCGCCGCCGCGGGAGCCCGGGCCACCAGGCCCGGCGGGCTCCTGGTCTTGTGCTCCTGCTCCGCTGCCGTGGGCCTCGACGAGCTGACGCGCGCCGCCGCGCTCGGCGCCCGCGACGTGGGCCTGCGCCCGACCGTGCTCGAGCGCTGGTTCCAGGGCGCCGATCACCCCGTGCCGGCCGCGTTCCCCGAGGGTTTGTACCTGAGCTCGCTCGTCCTGGAGGTTCAGCCTCTGTGAGACGCTGGCTCCCTCTCGTGTGCCTCGCTGCCGCGCTCGGCGCGCTGCCTGCGCGCGCAGACGGACCGCGCCGCGTGGTGGTCGTGCTCAGCGCGGCCGATGCCGGGCGAGCAGAGAGCATGCTGGGCGCCATCAAAGCGCAGCTCGGTGACCTGCCGGTCGGGCTGGTCGTGGAAACACCGGGGGACGTCCCCAGCGCGCTGCGCGAGCGCCTCGACTACGCGGCGAAGGCCTGCAAGCAGCACGACGCCGTCGGCGCATTCTTCGTCGAGGCCGAGCAGGCCGACGACCTCCTGCTCTACTTGATCGAGCCCGCGGCGAAGCGGGCGCTCGTGCGCCGCGTGAAGAAGACGGCGGGCGCGGAGCAGGCCGGCGTCGAAGAGCTGAGCATCATCGTGCGCTCGACCGTCGGCGCCTTGCTCGAGGGCCGCGAGATCGGCATGGAGGCTGGGCCCGAGCTCGCGCCGCAGCCGAGGCCGAAGCCGCCAGCGCCGAAGCCACCGCCTCCGAAGCCAGCACCGAGACCGACGCCGCCACCCAAGAGCGAGGGCGTGGGTCGGCTCGCGGCTCACTATGCTGGCGAGGCCTATGCGCCGGAGGCCACGTGGGAGAGCGGTCTCGGCGTCGAGCTCTCCGGCTCGCCCGACGGCCAGCTCTTCTTCGGGCTCGGCTATGTGGCGATGAGCCCGGTGGAGGTCGAGACCGACTCGGCGCGGGTGCGCGTGGCGCGCTACCCGGTGCGCGCCTTCGTCGCCTTCGAGATCCCCTTCGACCGCCTCCGGTTCGGCGGCCAGCTCGGGCTGGTCGGCGAGCTCGACCGTCGCAGCACCACGAAGACCGGCAGCGGCGTGCTGCCGACGGAGTCCGCCGACACCCTGAGCTGGGCGGTCTCACCTCGGGTGACCGCCCGCTACCAGGTGTGGGAGCGTACGCAGGTCTGGGCGGGTGTGGGGCTCGACGTGTTCCTCAGCAATTCCGAATACGTCGCCGAGCTGCCCGGCCGGCGCGAGACGCTGCTCTCCCCTCACCGCACCCGCGCCGCAGCAGCCCTCGGGCTCTCGGTCGATCTATGGTGAGGAATATCCACCCGGATCCCGTGCCCGAGACCACACAGGGGAAAGAAGCCGAGCTCCCGGCCGAGGGTCGGGGCGAAGGCATTCACGCCGAGGATCTCCGCCTGATGCAGCTCGTCGCCGCCTCCGACCCCGTCGCCACGCGCACGCTGGCAAACCGTCTCGTCCAGCGGGTCCACCGCGTGTCGAAGTCGATCCTGCGCGCGCCGGCCGACGCCGACGACGCGGCCCAACAGAGCCTGATCGAGATCATCACCAGCGCGAAGAGCTACCGCGGCGACTCGAGCCTGGAGCGTTGGTCGGACCGCATCGTGGTCCGCACCAGCCTGCGCCTGGCGAAGGGAAGGCAGAAGCACGGGGCGCGCAACGAGGACGAGTCCGAGCTCGACGCGCTGCCGGCGGAGAGCGCGTCCCCCGACGCGCTGGGCGACGATGCGCCGCGACCGGTCAAGGAGTACTTGGCGGAGCTGCCCGAGGCACAGCGCAACGCCCTCGTGCTCCGCCACGTGATGGGCTACTCGGTGCAGGAGATCGCGGATCTGACCGACGTGTCACCCAACACCGTGAAGGATCGCCTGCTCCGCGGCATGAAGGAAATGCGACGCCTGATCCGCCGTGACGTGGCCATCGGCGTCGGGCAGAAGGGAGGCTCGGCATGAGCACGTCGGACGAAGCGCTGTGCGAACGCTGGGCCGAGCTCAGCGATCGCAAGATGCTCGACGAGAGCCTGGCGGAGGACGACGCGCGCTTCTACGAGGAGCACGCCAAGAGCTGCCCTGTCTGCTCGGCCGAGGCCGGTGCTTGGGCGAGCCTGGCGGACCTGCCCGACGAGCCGAGCCTGCCGGACGATCAGGCCGAAGCGCTGGTCGAGCGGGTGCTGGCCGCGACCGAAGCCAAGAAGCTCCCGCTCCGCGAGGAGCGCGAGCCGGAGGCCAAGAAGCTCCCGCTCCGCGAAGCAGAGCCGGCCGAGGCCAAGAAGCTGCCGCTGCGCGAGGAGCCCGGCGTGGTCTCGCTCGACGAGCGGCGCACGAGGAACCGCCTGCTCGCCGGGACCGCCGCGGTGCTCGCGGTGGCCGCGGGCGTGGTGCTCTACCTGCGCGCTGGCGCGGGTCCGGCAGCGGGACCAGGGGCCACGCTGGTCGGCGCGAGCGGCGACGTGCGCGTCACCGGGGAGCCGGTGAAGGTGGGCGCGGCCATCCCGATGGGCGCCCGCATCAACGTCGGCCCCGGTGGCCACGCCTGCCTTGCCTTCGATGAAGGTCGTGTGAAGACCTGCCTCGGTGCGTCGAGCGAGCTCGCTCTCGCCAAGACCGACGCCGCCGATCGCGAGCTTCTGCTCACGGAGGGCACAGTGGTCACGGCTCTGGAGAAGCTGGCGCCTGGACACCACTTCACCGTCTCGAGCCCCAAGGGCCGCGCCACGGTGACGGGCACGGTGTTCTCGGTGACCACGCCGCGGGGCGAGGGCAGCCTGGTCGTGCGTGTGCACGAGGGCTCGGTCGAGGTCGGCGCCGGCCGCGCCGTCGAGGCGGGGCAGGAGCTCGACGTGACCCGAGGCGTCGAGCGCCTGGTCGACCCGAACGTACGCGACCAAGAGCTCAGCCTGGTCGGCGTCACGCTGCCGCGTCACGCCGCGTTCGCACCGCTGCCGAGCGCAAGCGTCGCGAGCGCGGAGCCGGCGCCGTCTCCCGCGCCCAGCGCGAGCGAAGCGCCCGAGACCCAACCCAAGCCGCCGAGCGCCGCGGAGATGCTCTCCGCCGCGCGCGCGCTGCGCGCCCAGGGCAACTCGGCGGGCGCGGCAGAGGGCTATCGCCGGCTGATGGCGGTGCACCCGAAGAGCGCCGAGGCCCGCGCCGCGCTGCTCTCCCTGGCGGAGCTCCAGCTCGGCCCGCTGGGCGATCCCGCGGGCGCCCTCCGCTCGTACGACGCGTATCTGCGCTCCGGAGGCGGCGGCCTGGCGCAGGAGGCCCAATACGGACGCATCCAGGCGCTGCGCCGGCTCGGCCGTGCCGCGGAGGAGCGCACTGCCATCGAAGCCTTCGTGAAGGCCTACCCGAACAGCGTGCAAGCCCGCGCGCTGAAGAGCCGGCTCGAAGGCGGCTCGCCCTGAGACTCAGCGCTCCGCCACGATGAAGACGCGCCGCATCTCCATCAGCGTGCGCCCGTCGGGCCCTCTGGGGTAGGCGTCGCGCACGCGCCGCCGGTACGCGTTCGTGAATCCCTCGTGGTGCTCGGGGGGCAGCGCCTCCAGGTACGGCACGAGCAGCGTCGACGCGAACCATCGCGCCACGGGGTCGTCACCCTCGAGCACGTGGACGTAGGTGGTCTCCCAGAGATCGACGCGGCGCGCGTGCGGCGCGAGCCAGGCGTAGTAGTCGCGGAGCTCGTGCACCCGCGCGCGACCGACACCGGGCCCGAGATACGCACGCCACGGTCCTTCCGCCGCTGCTCGCTCCGCCGCCGTGTGCGACGGCAACGCGAAGCTGGCAGGCATCTGCACGGCGAGGACACCGCCAGGGGCGAGCCAGGAGCAGATGCGGGGGAACAGCGTTGCATGCTCGTCCAACCAATGAAGGGCGGCGTTCGAGAAGACCAGGTCGAGCGGCGCTTCGGGCTCGAAGCGCGCGATGTCCGCCTCGACGAAGCTCACGCTCGGGAGCGCGCCCCGCGCGCGGGCGAGCATCTCGGGCGAGTTGTCGACGCCGGTGAGCTTCGCCTCCGGGTAGCGCTCGACCAGGAGCCGCGTCACGTTGCCCGCGCCGCAGCCCAGGTCGACGACGCGCTGAGCTCGCTCGAGCGGTACCTGCGCGAGCAGGTCGACGGCGGGACGGAGCCGCTCCCGCTCGAAGGCTAGGTAATCCGTGGGATTCCAGGGCATGGGGTCGCGCTCCGTGATAGAGTGCTCGATCGTGCGTGGTCACGTCCACGCCGGGAGAGGACGATGCGCGCTTACTTGTCGGGGTGGGCGGTCGGGCTGATGGCGTTGGGGGCGGCGTTCACGGCGTGCGGGGGCGAGGAGTTCGCGTCTACGGGCACCGGGGGCGGCACGACGGGCGGCGCTGCCGGTAGCGGCGGCGCGACCAGCGGCGGCGGCACGACGGCGGGCGGCAGCGGCGGCTCCGTCGCGGGCGCGGGCGGCTCCGTCGCGGGCGCGGGCGGCTCCGTCGCGGGCGCGGGCGGCTCCAGCGCGGGCGCCGGCGGCACGGGCACGGGCGCCACGGGGGGAGCCGACGGCGGGTGCACCGACCTGGACAACGACGGGCAGACCACCTGCGCCGGAGATTGCGACGACAACGATCCCAGCGTGCAGCTCGGCGGCAAGGAGATCTGCGGCGACGGGAAGGACAACGACTGCAAGGGCGGCGCGGACGACGGCTGCAACGGCATGGGCGCGTTCGTGTCCGAGAAGATCGGGTTGGACTCGAACCCGGGCACCAAGACGGCGCCGCTGAAGACCATCATGAAAGGCATCGCCAACGCCGACGCCATCCGCAAGGCGCTGGGTACGCCCAACGCCAAGACCGAGGTGTTCATCGCGCAAGGCACCTACGCCACGGAGAAGGTGAAGCTCCTCGAAGGTGTGGGCCTGATCGGCGGGCACCAGTGCGAAAGCTCGTCGAACTGCACCTGGCTCCAGAACCCTGCGCTCTACGAGAGCATCATCACCGCCATCGACTTCGAAGGCACGCTCGCGGACCCGTCCATCAGCCGCGCGACTCGGGTCGAGAGCCTCACCTTGCGCGGCAAGAACGGCTCCCCGCCCGGGGGCTCGTTCGGCAGCGCCGCGCTGATGCTCGACGGCGGCCGCCCGAGCGTGAAGGGTTGCAAGATCGTCGCCCCCGACGCGACCGGATCCTGGCCGCAGGGGCGGTCCGCGGGCATCTTCATCGCCTACAGCGCGGACACCGTCGGCGCCCTCATCACGGGCAACACCATCAGCGGCGGCTCGTCGAGCTGGGCCCACGGCATCCTGATGGCCAACCGCCCGAGCCAGTCCAAGGTCGGTCAGGCCGAGATCCGGAGCAACACCATCAGCGGCGGCACGGGAACGGAGTCCTCCGCCGCGGTCAGCCTGGAGAACTCCGGGCCAGGCACGCTGGTGTGGGACAACGACATCTCGGCGGGGACCTCGCAGAAGGCCTGGGGCTACGGGGTCGGGATCGGTGCGACCGCGGCCGTCGACTCGAACCGGATCAACCTGCCGGGCACGACCGCCAAGTGCAACGGCACCGGCTGGTGCGGTGGCATCGACTGCGAGAGCTGCAGCGGGTCCATCACCAACAACGTGGTGTTCGGCGCGGACGCGCCTTCGAGCACCGCGTTGCACATGGTCGAGGCCGAGAAGCCCGCCGGCAACATCGTCGTCCACTCGAACTACCTGAACGGGTCGGGGAGCAACTCCGGCGGCGCCAAGAGTGTGGGCATCTCCCTCGAGATCGGCAGCTGCACGACCTGCGGCTTCAAGGGCAAGACCGGCCGCATCCGCGACAACATCATCGAGGTCGGCGTGGCGGCCACGCGCTGCGGCGTGATGGAGACGGCCCCGACCGG
>Ga0233425_10010709_pt1 | contig 11017 bp, 13 predicted proteins | sample Watercolumn_Towu_2_FD_181712 | JGI IMG/M metagenome (GOLD analysis project Ga0233425, IMG submission 181712) | Freshwater microbial communities from Lake Towuti, South Sulawesi, Indonesia - Watercolumn_Towuti2014_140_MG | ecosystem: Environmental > Aquatic > Freshwater > Lake | place...
AGATGCCAAGATGGTTTATGGCCTCAAATAGCATGAAACCCTGAAAATTGATGCCAAGATGGTTTATAACCTTAATAAAAATGGAACCCTAGAGACGAATATCAGTAGGTAAAATAAAAATAAAAGGAATAAAACTAATGGTAAGAACACAAAACGATGTCACTAACTTAGTACAAGAACTTTTAACTAAACATCAGGAAGACCGCGAAGCTGCTATGGAAGACGCTGTGGGTATCATATTATCCAATCCCGGTCCATGGGAATCATTAATACGCCCATTGCTTGTTACGGCCATAACTACGATCGTAAATAATATAGCAGCAGGGCGTCGTTCTGCATTAAAAAGAGCAGCAACTAAATTGGATCAAGAACCAGAATTCGAATTTGAAACAGAATCTTCCGCTTGTTGTTATGCCGGACCAAGGTTTGTTGAAACACTCCCAAGGGGGGTTGATGGGAATACATTATCCAAACAAAACCCAGAAGTGATAAGTAAAGCAGTAATACTTAGGTTCTTAGATAAATGGCAATTAAATAGAGTTAAGAAACATTTGGGTGATGCTACTAAAGAGGATTTGGAGATAGAAATTGATATGTTTCGTAATTTGGCAAAGGGGAATGATCAAGTAAGGGAATTCCTTACCAAATTGTATGATAAATTAGAACCTGGACAAATGGTTAGAGAAGTGTTTACTAATATGGAAATTGCTAATTTGTTTAATAAGACTAGAAAGGAAATGAATACTAAATGGGCAGAATTTAGGAACCCTTTACAAAAAGCAGATGTAGAGGAGTTACAACCTACTGTTCTGGACTAAATGACCTATGATGATATGGAACCCTTTATTATTATGTCACTATTTTGTGACCTTGCCTTTGATGGAACCCTCGAAACAGATGTCAATGGTTTACGGCCTTTATCCATATGAAACCCTGGCTTTAGATGCCGGTAACAATTTTATGGCCTTCATGTATATGAAACCCTGACCCCGGATGCCTGAAGAAAAGGGACCTGAATAAAAATGGAACCCTAATTGTATATGTCTAAAGGAGATTAAAATGACTAAACAAGAACTGGATATCCTATTAACTCATTTAACGATTGCTCATCGTATGCGTGAAGACTTAATGAAACCGAGAGTGGCTTTGGGGAATCAAATAGGGAGATTAATCAAGAATGCAAAAAATAGAGGGGAAACTATTACAAAAGGAGATTTTGCTATAGACATAAGAGAAAATAGCAAAAGGGAAAAAGAATACACCAAAACTATGATAGCATTAGTAAAACAACTACCAATCCATGATTGGTGGTGTTCCTTTAAAGGTTTAGATTCTTTAGGTTTGGCAGCAATAGTCGCTGAAACTGGAGACCTTTCTGATTATTCCAATCCTGCTAAAGTTTGGCGCAGAATGGGTTTGGATGTATGGGAAGGCGAAGCAAATAAGAATCGTTTCGCAGGGGTGAATACTGGTTATAGTAAACGTAGACGGATGGTTGCATTCAGAACAGCTAACCCAATAATTCAGCATAGAACAGTACCATATAGGGAGGTGTATGACCAACGCAAAACTATAGAAATAGAAAGAGATTTGGTGGGGTATAATAAGGGATATGTGGAAAAACATAAAGTGTTCCTGTTAAAGCACTATACAACTTCCAAAGCTAAAATACTAGCAGGACGATTACCACAATGTATTATCAATCTTAGAGCACATAGATATATGACCAAAAGGTTGCTTAGGGATTTATGGGTCGAATGGCAAAGAGTTATGGGAGAATAATGACCTCAACTGGCATGGAACCCTTTGCCTTGATGTCAACAATTTTATGGCCTGAGTGGGTATGAAACCCTTGAGAAAAATGTCAACAATTTTATGGCCTGACCCCTTATGAAACCCTAAAAGAAAATGCCAAGATGGTTTACGGCCTTAACGAAAATGGAACCCTCCACAATAATGCCTGAAGAAAAAGGACCTTGAACAATATGAAACCCTATCATGTAATGTCCACACTTATCCTCTGTGGGGGTAGAGGTGAACGCCTCATACCCCTTACAGATACCATACCCAAACCTCTGCTCCCAGTCCAAGGTGTTCCTTTTTTGGATACCCTAACCGCACAATTGCGAGGTTTTACCATACAAGATCCTATTCTATGTTGCGGATATAGAGGTCAACAGATACTATCCCATTTTGGAAGTAAATACAAATTTTCCTTAATAGAAACAGAACCATTAATTAATACAGCAGCGAGGATATGCAAAGCCTTGCCAAATATGGAAGGAGCCAAATATCTAATGGTGTTTAACGGTGATAGTCTATGTACCATAACAAGCGATTGGTTCTGGAAAGCCTTTGGTTTATACAAGGAGTCTGGTAGTGGTATATGTAAATTATTGGTGTGTGGGGAAGGGTCTTTGTTATCTTCTAGGATCAATCCGGTACTGGTAGAGGAGGAACCTTTTTACGGTGCTGGTATTTATTTTATGGAAAAGAAATTTGTTGAGAGTTGGGGATATAATGACGATCTCTCTTTGGAAAGGGATGTGATACCCAAGTCCGATTGTTTTTATTTACCTTTACCTAAATTATTTTGTGTTTTAGACTTTGGGACGCACGAAAATTATGGTATTATAAATAATAAGGAGTCTTATTTCGGGAAGGTTTACGAGGACTATATGAAAAGAAGGTAATCGATAGGGATTTAAAACATAATAGGAGGATAAGAGATGAAATTTCAGGATCTTCCAGAAGGAGTACAAACTGTTATCGGTTTGGCATATGACCTATCCCAACACTGCCCATACGATACTGATAGAAGTTCTATATCTAGAATCATAGCTAGGCGATTAAACCACATCATAGAAGAATATTGGCCCGAATATTTTTGTGAACCTGTAGATGCTGTAGGCACGAAAGAGCATAATAAGGATAAATCATGAAAGAAATTGATTTAGAAGGGTTTGTAGAAACACCAATCGAAGGATTATTTACAAAACCATTAAAAGAGATACCTGATTTTAGGGGATCCTTTATAAAACTAAGTTTAAATAGTCCATTTGTAGAACAAGATGTGGCTATATCTCATCATCACACTTTACGAGGATTACATTATGTTACAGAGGGCTATCGTATATTTACACCCATTTTTGGTAGAGCCTATTGTGTGTTCTTAGATTTACAAGAGGGGTCAGATACCATGTACCATTGGTTCCCATCCACGATTGGTGATGGGAATAAACAACGGTTTCTAATACCTCCTTATGTTGCCTGTGCTTATTTAGTATTATCTTCTACCTTTATTGTTCATTACGAACTTGAATTCGGATATGATGAAAGCAAACAAAGGACTATACGTTTTGACGATGAAAAATATGGTATCTATTTCCCTGGGAACCATAAAAATTTTATTATTAGTGAAAGAGACTTTTATGTTAGGGAGGATCTAATTAGATAATAAATGATATATAAGGAAGAATATGAACAATTTAAAACTAAAAAAGGTAATTATAGAATAAAAGGTTCAACCTATAAATTCGGGAAATGTAAAGAATGTAATAATCCCATGCTTTACAAAAGAGATAGTATATTTTGTAGTTATAAATGTGCAAGGATTGGATCTAATAACCCCAATTATGGTAAGCCATTATCAGAAGAACAAAAAAGAAACATTTCTATGGCAAACAAAGGCAGAATCAGATCTAAAGAGTTTAAAGAAAAAGTTAGTAGGGATAAGAAAGGGGTTCCTCTTTCTACAGAACATAAGAAAAATATAGGAATTGCTAATACAGGTAGGGTATCTCCTATGAAGGGGAAGAACCACTCTGAAAAGACTAAGGAATTAATGAGGGAGAAGCAACCTAAAGGAAAAGATTCCCCTCATTGGAAAGGAGAACAAGCTCTTACTAGGTTAGCCGGAATACTATACAAGAATGCCGCCCCCCAATTAATTCTAGTAGAAGAATGTAGAGAAAATGAGGAAGGTTTTTTAGAATGTAAATGCACCTATTGTGGTATCTGGTTCATCCCAAGCCGGGGGCAGATAAAGGAAAGAATTGATGGGATAAATAATAATGATACTGCTCGTTTATATTGTTCTGATGGGTGCAAAAAAGAATGCCCTACCTTTAGGAAAAGGGCAGAATCTTTAATTAAACGTGATAAAATAGCCGCAGGTAGAATCCTGCTGGATGAATTAAACCGTGAAGTCCAACCGGAACTTAGAAAAATAGTATTCGCTAGGGATAATTACACATGTCAAAAATGTGGTCAGGTTGGTGGGTCTTTACATTGCCACCATATAGACCCAGTTATTTCTAATCCTATAGAAAGTGCTGATATGGATATGTGTATTGCCTTTTGTAAGAAATGTCATGTTTGGGTACATAAGAATATAAAAGGTTGTGGGTATGGGGAATTAAGGGGGTGTGTGTAATGATCATTTCACGTACACCTGCTAGAATTAGCTTCCTTGGGGGTAATACGGACCAGGAAAGCTGGTTTTCTACACACAATGGTTGTGTATTATCTACCAGTATCGACAAGTACTGTTATATAATGCTTAAAAAGAATTCCCATTATTTTGATTTTAATTATAAAATAGCCTATAGGGTTATAGAAAATGTTAATAATTTAGAGGATATTCAACATTCTACTGCCCGTGAATGTTTGCGGTTCGCTGGCCCAAAACTTGATTCCAAAGAAAGTTTAAGCATTTTCCACTCTGGAGATATCCCAGCTAGGAGTGGGATGGCAACATCATCTTCCTATTGTGTTGGTTTGTTAAATGCTTTATATGCTTTACAGGGGACTTATATCTCCAAGGGGCAATTGGCTAAAGATGCTATTTATATAGAAAGACATGTACTACAAGAAGTGGGTGGGGTACAGGATCAACTCCAAGTCTCATGGGGGGGACTTAATAAAATTGAGTTTCTTGAAAATGGGCTATACCATGTTTCACCAATCCCTATAAGTGAAGACCGTTTGGGGTCATTTCAAAGTCATTTGTTATTACTGTATTTGAATACTAATAGGGGGGGTACAGCATCAGATATATCTAATACTTTCGTACCAGATATAGATAAAAAAAGACGCCAACTTAGGATTTCTCATGCCCTTGTGGATGAGGGGATAAACATTCTATGTTCTAATAAAGATATTAGATTATTTGGCGAATTACTCCATGAATATTGGATAGAAAAAAGATCATTAAGTTCAGCAGTCAGTAATAGTATTATAGATGAAACTTATCAAAAAGCATTAGATATGGGCGCAGGCGGGGGGAAACTATTGGGCGCAGGAGGTGGGGGATTTCTGTTACTATTTGTAGAACCAGATAAACAAGCAAAGATTACTGAAGAATTGGGATTTTTGCATGTTCCATTCGGATTTGAGAAAGTTGGGAGTACAATAATATTTAAAGGATGAGGGAGAGTGGTGAAATTAGGAATACACGACAGATTTAAAATCTGTTTCCTGGAAAGGATTGGGGGTTCGAATCCCCTCTCTCCCACCAGAGGCCTATTGTGAAAGGAAAAATATTACGGCAGTTAGAGATTGTAGATAGAATACCCAATATCTTTTTGGATTGGTTACAAAGTACAGATTTCTTTATAGCTCCAGCTTCTACCAAACACCATAATGTATTCGAAGGAGGTTTAGCCCTACATTCTTGGAACGTATTCGAAAATTTATTTGATAAAGTACTTAAATATAAGTTAAACCTACCATATGAAACTATTGCGATATGTGCATTATTACACGACCTATGTAAAATAAATAAATATCACAAAGTTGAAGAAGGAGGAAGCATCACAGTTAATTGGATAAAAGAAGATAAATTCCCACTTGGGCATAGTGCTAAATCCATATACTTAATACAACAGTTTTTTACATTAACAGAACAGGAGGCAATTATGATATATTATCATATGGGGCCATTCGAACATAAGGTAGAAGAATTTAATAATGCATTTAAATTATACCCAGAAGTTATGGCATTATATTTAGCTGACCATGAAGCCACAGCTTTTATGGGACAGAATACTATAGTAATACATAGGTAATTTAGAAGTAGAATATAAATGTTAAGAGACCTAGCAATAATCATACCGACCTACAACCGCCCGCATTTTTTAAACAGGGCCTTGCTTTTCTATTCAAAAATCAATTTCGGTGGCTGTCTTTATATCGTAGATGGTTCAGATGATCCGCACCGCCATGTAAATAGACAAATAATAGATAGTTACAAGAACAGAATAAAATATTTTTATGACCCGGATAGTATTAATGAAGTAGTAAGAATGGCTAAAATACGTCATCTAATAATGGAAAAATATGTAACTTTCTCAGGAGATGATGACTTCCAATTACCTATAGGATTATCGCATTGTATTAATTTTCTGAATAATAATCGTGATTATGATGTCTGCTTTGGTTACAAAATAAATTTTATAGAAGAAAATAATAAACTAAAAATGATTGGTCTAAATATAAACCATGAGTGGAATTATGACAGCCCTTCTAAAAGGTATTTAGAATACATGATGGAAGGTAATTCCACCAATTACTGTGTTCATAGGAATCACATATGGGATAGAATATTAAGTAAAACTGATATTCCAATTAGATATATTGGCACAGAATTGATTATGTGCGCCTCCACTGTAATCTTATCTAGGATGAAAAGATTAGATAGAATACAGATATTATATGAAGACAGTGGTTTAACTTGGCCCCATGTTAAATGTGATACAGGGGTTGATCTACCTCCTATATACCAATTAGTCCACTCTGTAGAATGGATCAATGGGGTTAATGAACTAAGGGAACACATAGTGAATTTGATATTGGGGTGTGAAGATATAACAAAAGATAAGGCTACCCATATCTTTAATATGGGTTATGGGTTTAGATTATACCAAATGCTAGAAGATCAATTTCTAAGGAAATATGGCAAAGAATTTGTTAGTATGCACAAGGATTTTGTCAAGGAGGCTAATACCCAGAGGGATGTTGGGAACATTAAATTATATGGAGATGATCTAAATTTTATAGCTGATGGTATGGGGGTTGATATAAGTTGTTTGAATATTCGAACACCCCAATTTTAATTGGAGGGCTATAGATATAAATGCATGTTTTATTTTTGAATGAAAAATGGGTCCGTAACGACCCAACCTTGCGGGAAGCTAAGGGAACCACTATTTCTTATAAAGAATCAGGTTTTGGAACTCACTCTGAATTCCATTGTGATGAATACTTCTATAACCATAAAAAAGCATGGGATTTTGCTATTATAGAAAAAGTTATAGAAGAAAAACCAGACGTTATTTTTTATATGTGGATAAACAGCCAATATAATCCATCATTAGATGTTTTCTCTATTATTCACAAAATGGGAATACCTATAGTTTGTTGGTGGGGTGATTTCCTATACCAAGGTTCTGTACAAAATGCACAGTTACTATCCCCGTTCATATCTGTGCATTTAATTGCGGATACTCCGATAGCTTTTACCCAAGATGTCCATAGCGAGAAATACAAACATATCTGGCCTACTCCTATTAATCAATTTTTCTTTAGAGGTAAAGAAGAAGAACAAACAACACTTGTTTCTTTCCCTGGCGGTTCTTTACAAGGGGGGAATAAAGGACCAAGGGAACAATACATAGATTTTCTTAAAAAGAATGGTGTAGATGTATTTGTGGGGGGTACAAGAAGACAAGAAACTACTATGCAATATGCTGATACACTAAGGAAATCACAGATAACCATTAATTTTTCACCTAGAGGGCAATATGGTTGCCCATTAAAAGGCAGGAGTTTCGAAGCTATTTGGTGCAATTCTCTATTAATGGAACCATCTGGTTCTTTCCTCGAATACCATTTTAGACCATACATAGATTATATACCCTATGATGATGAGCAGGATCTATTGAATAAAATTGGGTATTATTCTAAAAATGAATCAGAAAGAAAATTCATAGCTAATAATGGCTATCAAAGGGCTATTCAAAGATATAATCCTTACGCTTTTTGGAATAAAATATTTAATGATTATTTAGTTCCTTTAAATTTAAATTTAAATAATGAAATGGAACACGCTAGGGAATTATTAGCCGAATTTAGAACATTAGGAAAAGAAACCTTATGTAATGATCTAAATTTTATAGAGGAAATAGTTTATTTAATAAAAACTTTTGATTTAAAAGAGTTTTGGGAGACAGGGAGCTACTTAGGTTATTCCACAGACTTTATTAAAAAGTTATTCCCTAAAATGGTTGTATCCTCCTGCGATATACATGAAGGTTATTTAGAAACAGCTAGCAATAACAACCCGGATGTTTCTTACGAATTAAAAGATACTATAGACTATCTTAATGATAGAATTTTAGAATATAATAACATCCCATTTATATTTTTAGATGCACATGGACACGGTGGTGGATTACCCTTAGAAAAGGAATTGGAATTAATTGGTAATTCTGGTATGGCATACATCCTGTGTATTCATGATTGTAAGATTCCAGGGAGAGCTATTTTCGGTTGGGATAATTATAATGTGGATATTTCTACGGAATTAATTACTAAAATATTATCCAATACAAATTGTAGATTCCATTTGTTTGTTCCAAATCGTATGTATCACCATGACCCATTGAAGGGACGGTGTTATGCCCTAGTTAATATAGATGATAAAGACAAGCTAGTTCCCAAACTATTTATCCCAATAGAAGAACTGTAAAGGAAGGTAATATGAATACAATAAAAATTATTTTTATTTATTTAATTATGTTATTATTTATGGGATGTGGATGTAATGATCCAGTTACAACTCTCCAATTGTACAAACCAACAGAATTGATTCATCTAGAGAAAGGCTTTGGGATAAGATCGCATCAGTACGGTGGTTTTCTAAGTTCTGCTAGCGGTTATACTTTTAACGAACCTCATTTTTCATTCGCTATAAACATAAAAGAGAGAGCAGTCCTATTAACATACCCTGCAAAAATGTTTACCTTCACTTGGATTAGTGAAGCAAATCCTTCTACTGTCTTTTATGGTAAATGTGCGATGTATAATATCCCGCGGACAAAGATGATCGAAGCCCCTGGTTTATGGTTAATGGCTAGTACTGCGAATGGTAATTTTATATTTGTAACTAATGTAAAGATAATCTTACCATTATCAATGAAACCCAGCAAGTCTATTAACAAACCCTGGTAGATGACAATGATAGGAATATTTATCCCAACTTATAATCGTCCGGAGTTTTTGCAAAGGGCCTTCTCCTATTATGGATCAAAATATGAATATTTACAAGATGTGGTGTTCCATATTTACGATGCATCTGCCGAATTGCCCTATACTAAAAACATTAAAACAGTAGAACAATACAAAAGTACATTAAAAATAAATCATATTAGGTATAAAGACAATAGTGAATTTGTCAGGCTCTTCGATTCTACGAAAAACATACAAGAAGAATATATACTACAAACAGGTGATGATGATTTTATTATTGCGGAAAACCTTAAACCACAACAATTGTTCTTAGATAGTAATAAGGACTACATCGCTTGCAGTGGTATGAGGATGTCTTTTACTTTGGAAAATCCAGATGAAAAACAAGTTAAGGGTGAAAACCTCCATGTAACACGTTCTATTCCGGGACCATATTGGCCTGTAAATGATCCTGTAGGTTGTTTCAGATCTTATATGCGAAGTGGAATACCGATGCAACATTTCTTAGTCAGAAATGAAATATACCAAAAAATGTATGCCCATCTGGAACACCAAGAATTTCAAATCTCACTTTTGTCCCAAGACTTACTCCCTTGTGCAATGTTGTCATTAAGTGGCAATATCAAACGTTTGGATTTCATTGTTTCGTATATGCGCCAGGAGAGTAACTTGTCTACATATAAATACTTGGATGAAATAATGTTGGAGCCTAATTTTCCACAGGCTCTTGCATGGTCTAAAATAATATTAGTACGTATTATTAGCGGATATATTGGAGGTGAAAGAGCAAGTGAGGTGGTAGACGGGGAATTCGTAATAAGATTTATGCAGTTATTGAAATGGAGAAACGATGTGAAGTATAGTAAAAATATTGGGGAATACCCATTACGCGATCATGATTTCATACCATCAACACAAGCACATTACCACCAATTAATAAAAGAAATATTCCAGGTGTGTAGGAGTGGGTAATGAAAGTTATTATGTGTAAAGAATCCGGATGTGATAAACATTACATCCTTGGCCCAGATGATTATTTGGCAGCGATACATACGTTCATAGATGTTTCTAATTTAGGGGATGAACTTATTTTAAAATTAGTAGATTTAACACAAGAAGAGATAGACAATCTAACAGAATTTGATGGTTGTTGATATGAATAATATCCTATTGATTAATCCCCAAACACCCGATTATATTTCCAATAAAGAATATATAATGCCCCCCTCATTGTTATATTTATCCCACCATTTACAATCTACTTTAACTGCTGATGTAGATATATTGGATTATAACACAAATCCGATAGGGGATAATATCGATTTAGATAAATATAATTATGTTGGCATCACTAATTTGTTCTCTGGTCACTTTCAAACAACTCTAAAACTTAGTAAACTGATTAAAGAAGTAAATCCTAAAATCGAAATAGTAGTAGGCGGAATACACCCAACAATCTTCCATAAAGAAATTATAAATAATTGTGATTCTATAGATTATGTAATTATAGGAGAGGGAGAATATTCATTAAGGAAACTACTTACTAATCAATCTACAGATGGTATTTGTTATAGAGAAGATGGTAAGACTATAGTAAAACCCAAGATTTGCTTTATAGAAGATGTCGATACTATAGCCCCGCCAATACAGGGGTACTTGAATATCTATTTTAACGATTATATTTATAATCGCAATAATTGGTATAACCCAAAAGGGTTTGATTTATCCAACTCTATAGAAGTACCTATATTAACTAGTAGAAGTTGCC
>Ga0233425_10010710_pt1 | contig 11017 bp, 10 predicted proteins | sample Watercolumn_Towu_2_FD_181712 | JGI IMG/M metagenome (GOLD analysis project Ga0233425, IMG submission 181712) | Freshwater microbial communities from Lake Towuti, South Sulawesi, Indonesia - Watercolumn_Towuti2014_140_MG | ecosystem: Environmental > Aquatic > Freshwater > Lake | place...
TACCCGTCTAAAGGCAATGAAGTTTTAAGAAATAACCTCTAATTTTCCAAAGCGTCCGGCAGTTAACTGCATTTCACCCTGGAATTCATTCACATAACCATTCGTAATCTTGATCTTATCGCCTTTCTTGACCTTGTCAATCTCTTCATTCCATAGGGTTAGCTTCATCGTCCCAGAATCATCCTTGATCGTAGCATTGCAAACTCGTCCCTTTCGTCCGAATTTATCAAACTCACGAACCTGTCCGATGTCTTCAATCGTCACTTCGACCTCGACTTTACCCATGCGAGGTTTCAACTCACTTAACTTCATAAAAGAGAAATCAAAAAAGTTTGTTTATAAAAGTATTGGTTCGAATTATTTTTCTTTCAACCATTCCACTTCCTCATCACTCAACTTCACATCAATCTCTTTGTCATGCTTATACATTTGTTGGATAGGTGGAACCAAATAACGAGAAGCAAATCGCGAAGAGACATGAGTAACTTGGGCTAATTTCTTTCCGATGTCCTTCCGTCGTTTATATTTCTGATTAGCCATCCAAATCTTCAACAACAACTCGCTTCGCTTATAGGGCGTATAGCCGTAATATTCCTTCTCTTTTGCTAAGGCAACACCGCTGCTCATCAACGTCCTCACATAGACCAAAAATCTCCAGTATTGCCATCGTCGAATGCGTCCGTTAAAGACTTCTGCTTTACCCAGCATGTCATATCCACGTTCCAGATCTTTTCCTTTATATTCCCGTCCTAAATTCTCATCCACCCACAGCATAATCTCATGAAGATCCATATCGATTGTTTCCATCGCGTCATACACTTTCGCATTGTCCTTCCCTTTCAAAATGATCTGCAACAACGTAAAGATGCTTCTTTCCTGTTCTCGCTCACCTAAAACTTCTAAATCTTCTGTCGTAAAGGTCTTTTGCCCGCCACATACTGCCTGAAAATCATTGATAGCAGCCCGCACATCTCCGCCGCTGCGTCTAGCGAGGGTTTTCAAGTTCTCCGTGCTTGCAGTAATGCCTTCGTTCTCCGCAACCCTTTTCAACACACTCACAATCTGATCGTTGGTTGGTTCTTTATACTCAATCATCACGCATTTCTTTCTGATCGTGGAAAACTTCTTATCCCAAGGATCATTCAACACCAGCACAACTGCATGCGTTTTCAAATCAAGTAACGCATTCAATGCTTGCAGCCCACCACGATCATCATTTCCGGAAATGCCCTCTAATTCATCGACTAAAACAATCTTTCCTTTATGAAAAAGACTTTGCTGCTGTAAAGAACTTCCAACAATGCTATCAACACTTCCCTCATCGCGAAAATGGGAGGCATTCAATTCAAGAATTTCATAGCCTAAATCACGGGCAAGCGCATACACGCTGCTCGTCTTTCCAACACCGGAAGATCCATGAAGCAAAGCAACCTTCTTTGTCAACACCGTCTGTTGCAAGATAGCAAGAGCCTTATCTTGTCCAATAACTTCTGAAATGGTTTTTGGTATGTACTGATCAACCCACGGTTTCATTTTTTCATTGCAACAAAACTTGCCAATAACCCCTCTAATTGAATCCATTCGTCGCTGCCTTCGACCAGTCTGAACTCAATTTCTCCGCAGCGCTCGGTTAATTTGACTTTTTCCAGATCGCTCAGCGACAATCCCCAGATCTCTTTCTGAATTTGTTTGACAACGTCTAGTCCACCCATGCCATGGGCAAGCATCACTTTCAACAACGTATCTCTCGCCTTCAGGAAATCGCCTTTCAGCGCAACATTCAAGGCTTCCTTAATCTCTTCAGGTTTCACAGCCCCAGCAAGATCGTAAATAGCATCTTCACTAATCTTCGAACCCATTGCAGCAACGCTTTGCAGCATCGTCACCATCCGTCTCATATCGCCTTCACATACATCAAACAACGCATCAATAGCTTTTGTATCAAGGTGTAATTTCTCTTCCTTCGTAATGCGTTCCATCACTTCAACCATATCCTTCTTCTCTAATGGTCTAAATCGAAAGATAGCGCATCTACTTTTGATTGGATCAATAATCTTGCTCTGTACATTGCAACTTAAGATGAAACGTGCATTGCCGGAATAGGTTTCCATCGTTCGACGTAGTGCTTGCTGGGCTTCCTTCGTCAAGGAATCACACTCATCCAAGTGAATCAATTTCTGTAAGTCCGTTCCCAGTGCTTTTGTTCTGGCGAAATCCTTTACCTTTACACGAATAGTCTCGATCCCCCTATCATCACTCGCATTCAAGTCTAAAAAGTTCTCTTTCCACGTCTCGCCAAACAACTGCTTCGCAATAACAATGGCTAACGTCGTCTTCCCAATGCCTGCCCGTCCTGCAAACAACAAGTGAGGCACATTCTTCTGTTTCACAAACGCTTCAATTCTTTTGACAATGTCTTTATGCCCGATAACCTCAGAAAACGACTGGGGACGATACTTCTCAGTCCACAATTGTTGAATATCCCCCATAGAAAAAGAAAATCAAACGTTCTTTATAAGGTTTATGAAAAAAAGAAAGGAAAAAAGGAAGAATTACTCTTCCCCGGAATCATCTTCTTCTTGTTCTTCTTCGTCATCATCGCCGCCGAAGTCATCTCCTTCTTCATCACCGTATGTCTTCGTGGTCATATCTTCGTCTTTCATTCCCTCTTCCTCCTGACCTTCTTCGGTCTCAGATTTTTTCTTTTTGGAACCGCCAGTGGCAGGACCAACAACTTCACCAAAGCTGAAGTTACGCAGAACCTTGGTAACACGTACTTTAACGTTGTCACCCTGTTTCACTCCAGGAACGAAAATGACAAAACCTTTGCTCTTGGCAATACCGTCGCCTTTTTCTCCGACAGCTTCAATAGTAACTTCTAATTCTTGCCCTTCTTCAAGAGGGGCACTTTTTCTAAAACCATTATCTCTAAACATATCTGACATCCTCCGTTAATCTATATGCATACAAGATCAGAAAGAGCATCACACCCTAAATCTTACCCATGTATGTAAAGGAGCCGTCACCGGACTGATATATAAAACCATCGTTTTTTCCCTTCCAGACACATTATTTATAAACTCAGAAGGAAGAAACCAAAGGATGTATGATCATCGATCTACCGAACAAAAGATTACATCCTGGTGGGAAAAAAACAAGATATTTGAGAAGTCAGTAAGCTCCCGCCCTAAGGAAAAAAAATACGTCTTCTATGATGGGCCTCCTTTTGCAACAGGCCTTCCTCATCACGGCCATATTCTTGGTCTCACGAGTAAGGATCTCTTTCCACGTTATTGGACGATGAAGGGATATCGTGCCGAGCGACGATGGGTCTGGGATTGTCATGGTCTTCCTATTGAGAATATGGCGGAAAAAGAACTGGGCATCAAAGAAAAGCGAGAAATTGAAGAGATGGGAGTGGCAAAGTTCAATGAATTCTGTCGTTCGAAGGTATTGTTCTTTGCCAACGAATGGAAAAAGACCGTCCAACGCATGGGAAAATGGATCGAATTTGATAATGCAGACAAAACCATGGATAATGAATACATGGAAACCGTTTGGCACATTCTCAAGCAGCTGTACAACAAAGGATATGTCTATCAAGGAAAGAAAATTTTATTGTATTGTCCACGCTGCGAAACTCCGTTATCGAATTCGGAGATAGCAATGGATAACAGCTACAAAAAAGTAACTGAAAAGAGCGTCACAGTCAAGTTCAGATTGCTCGACCAGCCAGACACCTATCTTCTAGCATGGACGACCACGCCCTGGACCTTGCCGGGAAATTCCGCTCTCTACATCCACAAGGATTTTACCTACGTTAAAGTCCAGCCAAAAGGGAAAAAAGAATATTACATTGTTGCCAAAGAACGCGTCAAAGACGTCATCAAAGAACCCCACACCATCACAGAAACCGTCAAACCAAAAGACCTCATCGGGAAAAAATACGAGCCACCCTACGACTATTTCAAGAGCGTCGATAAAAAATATCATCTGATCGATACGGCCAACTTTGTCACGCTTGATCAAGGAACAGGCATTGTCCATTCTGCCATCATGCACGGTGAAGAGGATTTCAAACGCGCCAAAGAGCAAGGGCTTGCCTTCAACATAACGGTGGATAAGCACGGCCACATGGCAAATACCGTCAAAGTTGCCCCGGGAATCTTCTTCAAATCAGCAGAAAAGAAAATCATTGCCGATCTTGAGCAGAGAAACCTTGCCTACAGCACGGAAATGTATACGCACTCCTACCCGCACTGTTATCGTTGTGATACTCCTCTCTTTTACAATGCGTTGGATTCCTGGTTCGTAGACATTCAAAAAATAAAAAAGAAATTACTCCAACACAACGAAGAAATCAATTGGCATCCAGAACACCTGAAGGACGGACGCTTCAAAAATATTGTCGAGACGGCGCCAGATTGGGCAATCTCACGTAATCGTTTCTGGGCAACCGCTCTTCCCATCTGGGTAGGAGACAAATGTTCTCACATCTCGTTTATAGGAAGTGTGAAGGAATTACAAGAACGAGCCATCGAAAAAGTACCTGATTCCATCGATCTCCATAAGCACGTCGTCGATGCCATCCATCTCCGATGCGACCAATGTAAGGGAACGATGACCAGAATTCCTGAAGTCATCGATTGTTGGTTCGAATCGGGAAGTATGCCCTATGCAACAAAACACTGGCCTTTTGACCATCAAGAATGGTTCAAAGATAATTATCCTTGCGACTTCGTGTCAGAATATATCGCCCAAGTCAGAGCATGGTTCTATTATATGCATGTTCTTGGTGTTCTCGTCTTTGACAAAGCTCCTTTCAAGAACGTAGTCGTTACGGGCACCATCCTTGCTCATGATGGCACAAAGATGTCCAAGTCCAAAGGCAACTATGTGGAACCTGAAGTGCTCTTCGATAAATATGGCGCAGACGCCTTGCGTTTCTACCTCATGCTCTCTCCCTTGATGCGTGCAGAAGATCTTAACTTCAATGAACAAGGAGTAAAGGACGTCTACCAGAAAGTCATCATGATTATTCACAATATTCGTCAATTCTACGAACCATATGCAGAAAAGAATGATCTCTCCAAAGAAACATCCTCAAAACACCTGTTGGATGTCTGGATAACAAGCAGACTCCATGAAACCATCAACACAGTCACGGAGAGATTGGATGAATACGACACCATAGGTGCTACATCCTGCCTATCAGAGTTCATTACCGATCTTTCAACATGGTATCTGAGGAGAAGCAGGGATCGCTTCAACAGTAAGGAAAAAAACGAAGCAGCAGCCACTCTAGCCAACGCTCTTCTGACGACAGCAAAGCTCATCGCTCCCATTGCTCCCTTCATCGCAGAAGATATTTATCAAACGCTTAAGAAAACAAACACGCTCCAAGAGTCAATCCATCTAGAAAGCTGGCCAAAAAGTGATCCAAAGAAAATCAAGGAAAAGGTTCATAAAGACATGGACATCGCTCGTCAAGTCGTCAGCATGGCCCTGGAAGCCCGAGCTAAGGCGCAAATTCCTGTCCGCCAAATATTAGGCAAGCTCGACGTTTCAGGTATCGAACTGGCACCGGAATATCACCAATTGATCGCGGAAGAAGTAAACATTAAAGAAATAACACAAAAGTCCGAAGGTCCGGTCAGCGTCCATCTAGACACCAAAATCACCCCAGAGCTGGAGCGAGAAGGAATGGTCCGGGAGATCATCCGAAGGATCCAGGACCTAAGAAAACGAACTGGCCTTCAAAAACAAGACAAAATAGTTTTATATATAGAGGTGCAGTCTAACCTGAAAGCATTCGATGGGGAGATAGGTGATAAGGTTGGCGCGCAATCCATCACCTTTGGGAACGTGCCGCGTGACGTTGTACAAGAACGTATCACTCTGAAAAATGAAGAGATCGCCATCGGAATCAAAAAGATATGATGGGAAAGACAAATCCCTGCTTATTCTAATTTTTATTCTTCTATGTGCTGGTTCAGTATACGCTCAGAACTCCTACCAATACACCTATGCCCTTCAGGACATGGAAACCAACCTCAACATCTCGGGGATCACCGTCCAGATCAAGGAAACTAATTTAGATACGGGGAAAAACATTACGATCACGGAATACGTCGCAGGGAACACCATCGTCCTCGATCTTCTCGAAGGAAGTTACGAATTTGAGTTCATCATGGACGACAGCAAGACAACAGGCAAAGATTACTATGCGATGCAGAAAGTCATTGCTGATTCCGACCAACAACAAGTCCTCTACGCCTTTCCCGTCGCCTCGTTACGGGGAAAAACAATTGATGAACTCCATAACTTGGTGGGAGATATCCGCATAACTTTGGAATGCGATCGTGATGTTCCTTCCACCTCACCCATCATCACGGATAAGTTGGGCTCATTCACCTTTTCACTTGTTCCCATAGGAAATTGTCTTCTCACTGCCTCAGATGAAGATCAGGATAATGTCAATCAACAGGAAATTGCCTTTAATCGAGGAGATCTGGAGGTCATCGAATTAAAACTGGAGTCCTCATCACAAAGAGGAGTATTCATCTTCCTTGTCATCGTTGTTGTCCTAGTCATGGGCATAGCAGGAGCAATATACTTCTATCTCCATCGAAAAACACCCACCCTCATACCAGAGCCAAAGGTTGTCGCCAAGAGAACACCTCAAAAAAGAAAAGCTCCTTCAAAAGCAGACACCATTCTACCGACGTTACGGGAACGAGAACAAGCAATAGTCAACTTTCTTCTAGAAAGCAAGGGTACATCTACTCAGGCAAAGATAAAATTTGCCACAAAAATACCTAAAACATCACTGATGAGAATTCTCGATACCTTACAAGGAAAAAAAATTGTGGAAATCGATGCCACCAACGAAGTAAAAACAGTGAGGCTTACACCATGGTTCCTGGAAAAATAAAGGCTGGAAGTGGGTCCAACGAGGTCCACACAAGGTCCTCTGAAGGCATATATAGCGGACCGACCACGTCAACCTGTCTTTACCCATCAGGTTCGTGGTGTACCTTCAAACACCACAATCATACTCAAGGAGATTCAACATGAAACATCAAAACAAGAGAATATATGCCTTTGCATCAATCCTGGCGTTGTTGTTAATCGCAACGATCCAACCAGCATTGGCGGAAATTGTCGATATGCACGAAGGAACAACGATCAAGCGAGAAGCATATTCCCTGTATCTTAAGAAAGCGGAAGAAAGTCAGGGTGGTTACTGTAAAATAAAGGTCGATAAGGCAAAGGAATACCTCATTACCAAAGGATCAACACAGAGAATAAAGACATTTGATGTGCAAGTGGTGGAAGCAGATGAGGAGCGGTGCAAATTATCTATTACTGATGACGCTCACGAAAGGTTTGACGTGATTGACACGCTCAGCATCCCTGCAGAAAGTGAACAAACCACCAAGTCATACCAGATAGGTGGAAAGACGCTGGTCATTCAAGTCTCACAATTCTCAGGGATGGATCAAAGCGTGAAATTAAAGGCAACGATTGACGCTAAACAAACAGAAGAAACAACGCCGCTCACTAAGGGCGGATCACACATCTTCTCCGAAGGATCAAAAGTTGTACTGCTTGACATCCCCAATCAGGAAAACGTACAGGTGAAAGTGGGCGTCAAAATGAGCATCCAACAACCGGCAACGCCCCCTATCGAACCAGAAGTAACTCCCGTTGAAGTGAAAGAACAGAAGGTGGAGGAAAAACAAGTTATCATTCCCAAGGAAACAGATAAACCCGAACAGCAACCAGGTCAGCCAAAAGAACAACTATCCAAAAAGAAATCCTGTTCCTCAGATCACTGTTACGTGAACTCAGACCTGAATACCTGTCTTCCATCAAGAACAAGACTAAGAATAAATAACGTTCCATCATATTGCGATCTCGATGGCGCCATCAAAGCGCAAAAAACAGAAAATGAACCAGCAAAATTCAGTTATGAATGTCAAAGTAATGTCTTGAAGGATGGAGCATGCCTCCCTCTCAAGAAAAAATCGCCGCTCTTCTCAAGAATGGCTCAATTCATGCGCGTATTTGGGTAAGGACCACAACAAAAATATGGGGTGGTCACATGAAGAATACAGAAGAAAGACCGTCATTATATGATGACGAGCAGTGGATTCTACAGAAAAAGAGAATGCTCTTGAGGTGACGGTATGACAAAACAAAAGCCTGTCTCTATACCAGTCATCAGACTATTCTTGGTTGTTCTTCTGTTGCTCATGATGGAACAAGGCGTTCTTGCGGAACGCGTGATGTCAAGAGAAACAGAAAGGTCGCATCGGGATGAATCAAGAGTTAGGAAACTCGAGCATCAGCCGATCTGGAACTGTCGAATCAAGTTGAACAAAGAAAGGGACACCCCTTTCGTCGGTAGTTCGAAGCAGCTGCTCAGTCTCCACACCTTGAAGGTCACTTTACTTTCCTACGAGAAATGCAGCATCACTGCATCCGAGCAGGAAGTGAAAACGCGAGGAAAGCTCTCGCAGCACCAGGAAAGATTGCTGAGGGGACAAGGGAGATATGTGCCTGAAGACAAGACCTATGTTCTGGAAACCAAAGGAGAACAGCGAGGAATAGCATCTCTTCTCACCTGGCCGTCAGGCAGGAAGGAGATGACAACGCATCTGAAACAAGGAGAACTTCATACGTTTTCCGACGGATCGAGCGTAACTTTTCTCGAGGTCTCACCGCGCAACGTCTTCAAGTTAGGTGTTGCACTCAACGTGCGCCCGGGAACCTACACGCTTCCGGCTGACCAGCGATTCTCTCCACGGAGAAGCGGATCAGAACGAAGAACGTCCGAGATACGGACAACAATCAAAGAGGACAGCAGCACAGAAAAACTGCTGCACTCATAAAAGGAGGGATACTATGGAATTATTCGTGCGTGAGCGGAGTTATTACTCCGAAGACGATTTCTATTCCGAAGGAGAGATAGAAACGCTTCTGGAAGACGATGAAATCTCCGCATCAGAAGAAGGGTTCATGAGGGGGTACATGGACAGCATCGACGACGAATAGGGCATCACGGGATGGGTCGTGATTTCTTATTTTTTAATTCTAATCACTTCTTTCGCTCAAAAAAGGCATTTAAATAGCTTTATAAACCCCAACCACCTTTAAAAAGTATATTTAAAGAGGGGGGATTACATATGCCGAAACGCGAAATTAAGATTCAAAACATCGTTGCTTCTTCATCCTTAGAAAAGGACATTCCGTTGATCAAACTCGCAGAAGCCTTACCCAACACAGAATATAACCCTGAACAATTCCCTGGTCTGGTCATGCGTATCAAAGAACCTAAGACCTCTGCATTAATCTTCAGTTCTGGTAAAATTGTCTGCACAGGTGCCAAATCTATGGCTAAAGTCCGGGAAGCAGTCAAAAAGATCATCCAAAACGTCGAAAAAATCAAAGTCAAGATCAACATCGAACCAAAAATCCAAGTCCAAAACATGGTTGCCTCAGGATCCATCGGAATGGACCTCAACTTAAACGCCTTAGCCTTGGAACTCGAAAATACAGAATATGAACCCGAACAATTTCCGGGTTTAGTCTACAAGCTGCCAGGCACCCGAGCAACCTTCCTGCTCTTCAGCAATGGTAAAATCGTCTGTACGGGTACCAGATCGGAATCAAAATTAAGAGAAGCAGTTGATAAGCTGGTCAAAGTCTTGCAAAAAAGAAAAAAGTAACTCGCTAGTAATAATCATTCTCTAAACACATAATCTATATAAAGAAGTTCTTCTCTCCACCAACCACCTGGGGGCGAAAAGGTGGTCGATGCACAAGAACAAATTGTAAAAGCTCAAGAATTTATCGAAGCACATTATCAAGACACTCTTCATTCACTTGTTCTCAAAGGCGAACGTTCCCTCGTTGTTTCTTTCAACGACGTTATCAAATTTGATCCAGACTTGGCAGAGCATATCATTTCTGAACCAGAGAACGCCATGCGGGAAATGGAAATCGCTATCCAGCAGTTCAACGTGACCGAGAATATTTCTATTCGTGTGCGCTTGAAAGAAATGCCGCCCTCATTCAAGGTAAAGGTGCGTGACATTCGTAGCGAACACATCAACAAATTAACCGTCATCGAAGGATTGGTCCGTCAGGCATCAGATGTGAGACCCCAAGTCGTGACTGCCAAATTCGAATGTCCTTCGTGTGCAAACATCATCACCATCGCTCAAATAGAACAAAAATTCCGTGAACCTTCGCGTTGTTCCTGTGGACGAAGAGGTCGCTTCAGATTAGTGTCAAAAGATTTAGTAGACGCGCAACGTATTGTCCTGGAAGAATCCCCCGAATCCTTGGATGGCGGAGAACAGCCAAAAAGATTATCCGTTTTCTTGCGTGAAGATTTAGTCGAACCCAAGATGGAAAAACGCACCACACCGGGTGCAAAGATCCGCGTCATTGGGGTCATCAAAGAAGTTCCTGTTCAAGCACAAGGAGGAACACAATTAACCCGTTATGACCTCGTCGTAGAAGCAAATAATATTGAACCTATTGAAGAAACCTACGAAGATATTATCATTACTGCAGAAGATGAACAACAAATCAAGCAGCTCGCCAGCGATCCAAAAATCTACGAAAAACTCATCAAATCCATGGCACCATCGATTTATGGTCATGAAGACATTAAAGGTGCCTTAGTATTGCAATTGATGGGTGGGGTCCGTAAAGAAAAAGGAGACGGCACCGTCACCAAAGGAGATATCCATATGTTATTGGTAGGTGACCCGGGTGCAGCAAAAAGTAGTTTGTTGATGTACATGTCCAAAGCAGCACCAAAAGCACGTTACGTAGCAGGTCGTTCCGCTTCCTCAGCAGGTATCACGGCAACCGTCGTCAAGGATGAGTTCCTTCGGGGATGGGCATTGGAAGCGGGTGCTATCGTCTTGGCAAACGGCGGATTCTTGTTGTTAGATGAAATGGATAAGATGACGGTAGAAGATACCTCTGCCCTGCACGA
>Ga0233425_10010711_pt1 | contig 11017 bp, 5 predicted proteins | sample Watercolumn_Towu_2_FD_181712 | JGI IMG/M metagenome (GOLD analysis project Ga0233425, IMG submission 181712) | Freshwater microbial communities from Lake Towuti, South Sulawesi, Indonesia - Watercolumn_Towuti2014_140_MG | ecosystem: Environmental > Aquatic > Freshwater > Lake | place: Indonesia...
GTGTCCGAGGCCGGACTTCTCGCCGAGCCGCCCCGCCTCGGCGAGCAGGCGCCGGAGCGCGGAGCGGTACGCGCGGTCGGGGTAAGCCGCGTCCAGGATCGAGCCGGCGGCGACGCCGACGTCGATGCCCGCGAGGTCGCTCATGCGCGAAGGCCCCATGGGCATGCCGAACGCCACCACCGCGCGGTCGATGCGGTAGGGGTCGACGCCGCGATCGACGAGCAGCCCGGTGAGCTGCGAGTAGGGCATGAAGATGCGGTTCACCAGGAAGCCGGGGCAATTGCCCACCGTGACCGCCGTCTTCTTCATCGCCTTCACCAGGCCCAGGGCGTCGACCAGCGCGCGCGTGGCCGTGCGCCGCGCGCGCACGACCTCGACCAGCTTCATCACCTGGGCGGGGCTGAAGAAGTGCAGGCCCAAGACCCGTTCCGGCGCGCCGCTCGCCTCCGCGAGCAGGTCGATGTCGATGGTCGAAGTGTTGCTGGCGAGCCAGGTCTCGGGACCGGTGCGGCGAGCGAGCTCGGCGAACAGCTCTCGCTTCAACGCCAGGTCCTCGCTCGCCGCCTCGATCACGAAGTCCGCGCTGGAGACGGAGTCGAGTGAGACCCCGAGCTCGAGGGTCGACAGCCGCTCGGCGGCGGCGGCGGAGCTGAGACGGCCCTTCTCCACGCTGCGTCCGAAGTTCCTCTGGATGCGCGCGCGGGCCTGCTGCGCCAGCCCGTCGTTCGACTCGACGAGCATCACCGCGATGCCGACGTCGAGCAGCGCCGTCGCGATGCCCGAGCCCATGGTCCCGCCGCCGATCACCGCCACGCGCCCCGGGCGGCGTGCCTCGAAGCCGGCGTCGCTGACGCCGGGCACCCGCGCCGCGGAGCGCTCGGCGAAGAACAGGTGGATCAGGCTGCGTGCCGCCTCGGTGGCGAGGGCCGCCAGGAACAGCTCGCGCTCGCGCTCGAGCCCCGCCGCGCCGCCGTGCACGAGCCCGTGCTCGACGGCGTCCAGGCAGGCAAGCGGGTGGGTCACGTGGCGCTGCTTCTTCGCGACGTCGGCGCGGGCCTTATCCAGCGCGGCTCGCCACACGGGCTCGGGCTCGACCCGGTCGCTCCGGTCGAGCGCGGCGATTCGCGCCCTGCGACCCTCGGCGAGCTCTCGGGCCAGCGCCGCGGCTCGCCGCACGAGCGCCTCCGGCGTGGCTTCTTCGTCGAGAATGCCGAGGCCGAGCGCCTCCTCCGCCTTCACCTGTCGGCTCGACAGCATCATCTCCACGGCGGCCGCGACCCCGCACACGCGCGGCAGGCGCTGCGTCCCGCCCGCGCCGGGGATCAGCCCCAGCAGGAGCTCCGGCAGGCCCAGGCGTGCCCGCGGCGTGCCGACGCGCGCGTGACAGCCGAGCGCGAGCTCGAGCCCTCCGCCCAACGCGAAGCCGTCGATGGCCGCCACGCTGGGCTTGTCGCCGCGCTCGAGCCGCGTGATGAGCTCCGGCAGCCGCGGGACGCCCGGCTCGTCCAGGCTCGCGCCCGCCGCGATCTTCTCGAGCCGCGAGACGTCCGCGCCCGCGACGAAGCTCCGATCGTTTCCGGTGAGCACGACGCCGATCACGCTCGCATCCCGCTCCGCTTCGTCGAGGCACCTGCCGAGCCCGACCAGCACTTCCCTGGACAGCGCGTTCACGGGGGGGTTGTCGATGCCGATGACGGCGACTCCCTCTTCGACCCGAAGCCGGACCTCGCTCATGCGCGCGTCGTATCATGCTACCGTCGCGCCGCCATGCGTTGGGCGACCCTGCTGTTGCTCGGGTGCGCGACCGCGTGCCGCGATGGCATGACGCCCCCGGCGCCCACCGGCGCTGCGAGCGCCTCGCCAGGCCCGAGCGTGGCCGCTTCCGCGGCCGGACTCGCAGGGCGTGCGCGGGTTCGCGCTACAGGGAAGCTCGGCGTGCCCGTCCACCCGGACGAAGGCGCCTCCGGAGTGTCGGGCCGGATCGCCGACGGCGCCGAGGTCGAGATCCTCGCGCGCAGCGCCGACGGGCGCTGGGTGAAGGTCCGCGCGCCGGACGGCACCACGGGCTGGATCACGCGCCGCTACCTCAGCGGCGCTGGCGCGGCTGACCCCGGCACGCCGGAAGGACCCAGCGGCGATTCACCGTGGAGCTCCCGCGCGGCCTGCGAGAAGGCGCTCGCGGCAGGCGCGCGGCTCGAGCGGCCCGAGGGCACTGCGCGCCTCGGCACCTGGAACGTGCGCTGGTTCCCGGACGGGAAGCCCGGCAAGGGTCAGGAGGGCAAGGGGACCGATCTCGCCTGGCTCGCCTGCGTGATCGCCTGGTCCGACGTCGATGTGCTCGCGGTGCAGGAGTTCAAGCAGAGCGAGCGCGCGCAGGGCGCCGTCACAGCGCTGCTCCGGAGCCTCGACCGCCACACCAAGGGCAGCTGGCAAGCCGCCTTCGACGACTGCCCCAACGCCGACGCGCAACACGTCGGCATCCTCTTCGACCAGAAGCGCGTGAAGACCAAGGGCGCGACCACGCTCGCCGCCCTGAACCCCCACGGCGAGGCGTGCAAGAACAGTCTCAGGCCCGGCTTCGCTCTGCACGTGACCTTCCCGGGTGGGCTCGATCTCCACTTCGTGTCCGTGCACACGAAGAGCGGAACCGAGCGGCGTTCGCTCGACCTCCGCGACAAGAGCCTCGCGGCGTTGCCCGAGGCGCACCGCGCCCTGCAGGGCGTGGAGCCGGACGCCGACGTTCTGGTGGCGGGGGACTTCAACACCATGGGGTGCAAGGAGTGCTCTCCCGAAATCTCACCCGACGACGAGCTCGCGCGCACGGACCGCACGCTGGACAAGCTCCCGGTGCCGTTCCGGCGCGTCCCCGCGGAGCAGTCGTGCTCGGAGTACCACGACGGCCGAGGCACGCTGCTCGACCACTTCTTCGCGTCGCGCTCCTTCGCCGAGCTCGGGAAGGAGACCCGGACGCGGGTCTCGGGCACTTGTGGGGATAGCGCCTGTGCTGTGGGCCCCCCGAGGGGTCCTGGCGCCGCCCAGCGCGAGCTGTCCGACCACTGTCCGCTGTTCTTGGACATTCCCGATCGGGACTTGGACTAGCGGGCGGGAGCGGGGCTATTCTTGCCGGTGATGCGAGCGGTGGCCGGGCTACTCGGAGCGGGGATCGCCGCCGTCGTCGTGCTGCACTCGTGCAAGGTCTACGACGAGTCGTTGCTCCAGGGGAAAGCGAGCAGCCCCATCCCGCCCGACCAGTGGGGCAGCGGCATCGGCTGGTGGAGCAAGAAGGACCAGAGTGGCTGCATCAGCGCGGGGGTCCCCAAGCAGGAAGACCGGCCGAAGAAGACGTCGCCCGAAGAGCTCCCGGCGACCTACTTCGCGATCAGCTCGATGGCGCTCGGGTCCCTCGATCGGAACGGGGAGGCAACGGACGGAGCCTGGAAGTCCCTCGGCTTCGACCTGGACGGCCTGTGCACGAACTCGGACACTTGCGAAGGCGACCCGGTCGAGCTCCCGTGCAGCCCCGCGGGGCCGTCCATTCCGGGCGACGGGCGCGAGTGCCGGGACAACACCTTCGGCAAGCTCGAGGCTGACGCGATCGCGCTGCAGGGTCTGGGCAAGGAGTTCGGCCTCAGCAACGACGCCTTCAACTGTGCCCTGTGCCGGGGCGACTACAACTTCGTCTTCAAGATCTCGAAGTGGAACGGCACCCCCAACGACGAGAGCGTGCGTCTGGACTTCTACCCCTCGCCGGGTCTGGAGAAGGTGCCCGCCTGGCAGTGCGACCTGAGCAAGGCGGGCGAATGGAAGAAGAACCCCTGCTGGGGCCCGAGCGACAAGTGGACGATCCAGACGGACACCTTCGACGGCGCCATCGAGCCCGGTGGTCTGCCACCCGCCTTGCTGAACGACCCCAACGCCTACGTGCGCGAGGGCTACGTCGTGGGCGTCCTGCCCGAGAACACCTTGTTCTGGTTCCCGGGCAAGAGCGCGGCGTGGGCATACCCGCTGAAGCTCCAGCGCGCGCTGGTGGTCGCCAAGCTGGTGGACAAGGAGGGCGCCTGGCACATCGAGGACGGCACCATCGCTGGCCGCGCGCGCACCACGGATCTGATCGACGCTTTCGAGTCCCTCGGGCTGTGTGAGGGCCACAGCCTGTACACGTTGATGAAGGGCCAGGTCGGGCTGGCCGGTGACCTGCTGTGGAACGGCACGAACTCCGAGTCCGCGACCTGCGACGCGATGTCGGTCGGCATCGGGTTCGCCGCTTCGCCGGCCAGCTTCGGCGGCGAGAAGCCGCCCGTGACGCTGCCCGGCTGCCCCGCCAAGACCGATGGCGGCGCGGACGCCGGAGCTGACGCCGGCGACGCCGGCCCGAAGGACTCGGGCGGCGGTTAGTGGCGAGCTGGCTCCTGAAGACCGAGCCGGGGGCGTACTCGTTCGCGGATCTCGTGCGCGACAAGCGCGCCGTCTGGGACGGCATCCGCAACCCGGAGGCGCGCAAGAACCTCGGGCTCGCCAAGAAGGGCGACCTGGTCCTCGTCTACCACACGGGGGACGAGCGCAGCGTCGTCGGTCTGGCCAAGGTCACGCGCACGGCTTACCCGGACCCCGCGGACGATGCCTGGACCGCCATCGACATCGCGCCGCTTCGTGCGCTCGTCCAGCCGGTGAGCCTCTCGGCGCTGAAGGCCGAGAAGAAGCTCGCGGACTTCGCGCTGATCCGGCGCGGGCGCCTGTCGGTGGTTCCGGTCGCGGACGCCGAGCTCGCGCTGATCCTGGTGCTGGGCAAGACTCGACTCTGACTCGTGGATTTGGCCGCGAGGCTCTGGGAAGCTCCCGAGCCTCGGAGGGTTCCGTGCGCCAAATCCTGCTCAGCATCATCGTGCTCCTGGTCTCGTTCTCGACCGCCCCCGCGGCTGCTGCCGAGCCGCCCGACCACTGCAAGTCTCCTCGGGCTGCGGTGGAGTCCGTGTTCGGTTGGCTCGACCCCGAGCACCACAACCCGGCCAAGGCGACCCGCTGCCTCGACCGCGCCGGACGCTCGGCGCGAGAGGTCCGCGAGAGCGCGCTGCGCATCAAGTCGATCTACGCGGCGCGGGCCCTCAGGGTGGACCCCGCACGCTTCAGCGACGAGCCGGGCTGGGTCAACCCCGATACCCGGCGGGCCTCCTTCGCGCCTCACGAGGCGCTCCCCGAGGTCGTGATCGAGCGGCAGGCCGACGGCGCGTGGCGCTGGACGCGCACCGCGCTCGACGCCGTGGACGAGCACTGGGAAGACTCGCTCTTGATGGGCGAGCGCGGCCTGGTGCGCCGCTTGCCGAGCTGGGCCCGCGCGCGTGCGCTGGGCATGGAGCTCTGGCAGATGCTCGCGCTCTCGCTGATCCTGGTCGTCGGTCTGGCGCTCCGACAGATCATCCGGCTCGTGGTCAAGAACCGGCTGGCGAGCTTCGCGGAGCGGAGCGGCGCCCTGCTCGCCGCCGAGGTGGTCAAGGTCTTCGCGACTCCGGGCGCGATGCTGCTCGCCGCGCTGATGCTCCGGCTCGCGTACCCCGAGCTCGGCCTGCCACTGCAGGTCGCGGTGGTGGCCGCCACGGCGGTGCGCGCGCTGATCGTCGTCGCCATCGTGCTGGCGCTCTACCGGCTGGTGGACGTGCTCGCCGCGCACTTGGCGCTCCGCGCGGAGGCCAGCGAGTCCCGACTGGACGATCAGATGGTGCCCCTCGTCCGCACCTCCCTGAAGCTGATCCTGGTGGTGACGGGCATCCTGATCTTGCTCCAGAACCTCAACGTCAACGTCGCTTCGCTGCTCGCGGGCCTCGGCATCGGCGGCCTGGCGATGGCGCTCGCGGCCAAGGACACCATCGCGAACTTCTTCGCCAGTGTGATGATCTTCATCGACCGCCCGTTCCGCATCGGGGACTGGGTGAAAGTGGAGGAGGTCGAGGGCTGCGTCGAAGAGGTGGGCTTCCGCTCGACGCGCATCCGCACCATGGCGGACTCGCTGGTCACGCTGCCCAACGCGAAGCTGGCCGAAGCGAAGATCGACAACCTGGGTGCGCGTCGCCGTCGTCGTCTCCTGGCCTCGTTCTCGCTCACCTACGACACGCCGGTGGAGCGCATCGAGGCCTTCGTGGAGGGAACGCGCGCGATCCTGTGGGCCAGCGAGAAGACCCTGAAGGAGGACTTCGAGGTCCACCTGAAGGAGCTCGGAAACTCTTCGCTCGAGGTCATGCTGCACTGCTACCTCGACGCCACGACCTGGACCGAGGAGCTGACCTCGAGGCACGACCTCTTCCTCGAGATCCTGCGGCTGGCCGAGAGCCTCGGAGTACGCTTCGCATTCCCCACCCGCACGCTGCACCTCGAGTCCCAAGCGGCCCCGGGCGCGCCGCAGAAGCGACCGCCAGCCATCGACCCGAGCGAGCTCGCGCGCCTGGTCAACGGCTTCGCCCCTGGCGGCGAAGCGTCTCGACTGGGCGCGGTGCGCATCACCGACGGGCACTGGCCCAAGGCCGCCGCCGCGCCGGAGTGACGCTACTCTTCCTTCTTCGCCGGGGCCTTCTTGCCGTTCGGGTCCCGCGCGTCGTGGATCTCGATCAGCACGCCGAGCGCTTCGATCTCGCGCTTGGCCTGGATCTCCCGCTGGCGGAGCGCCTTGATCTCCGCCTCCAGCTTGCGTTGCTCGGCCTCGATCTCGCGCAGGCCTTCCTTCAGCTTGTCGCGCTCGGATTTCAGCGTGTCGAGGTTCAGCGCCACGGGGATCTCCTCGGGAGAACCGCGGTGTACCACCGATCCGACCCAGCCCGGCACGAAAGTTGGCGGCGCTCGGGGAGGGCTTTTTCGACTGTTGGCCGTGAAGGGTGAGGGGGGTGCGCCGAGTGGCAGAGGCGGCGCCTCGACGAATCCCCACCCGCCGCCAATCAATCGACATTTCGGACCCCAGTTTCAATCAAGAAAGCACGTGACTATCAAATGACAAAGTCAAAGGACATTGTCTATCGTAGGGGCGCCGCGCTTCACGTCGTGGTGTCGCGAATAGATGTGTAATAACAGTATGTTGAGTGCTTGCTCGATGGCCCCACAGGGCGCCGATTTGGCCCCTGTGGATTACTTGTGGCTGACCGTGTGGATAAAAAAATCGCATCTCCGCCGATTTTCTTGTTGCTTAGAGACGCGACCTGTCGCATAAACAGCCTCGGAAGTTCGCGGCACATCTGCCAGCGAGCGACCGGTTCGTAGAGAATCTCTGAAGCGCCGTGGCGCACTGTCTCCCATGCGGGCCGCAAGCCCCAAGGGGGGTGGACGTCACCGCCGCCCGTGCCCGCTCGACCCGTCAAGGTCGGTCGGGGCGGCTGGTGAAAAAGGCGTGAGGGTGACCCCGGGTCTCCACCTCGTGTGGGGGTCTTTCTTCGGAAGAAGGGGCATCCCGGCCCGACGGAGTAGCGCCTCTGTCTGGGCTTTCAGTGGGGTTCAAAGGCACCCCGGCTTTCAGGACCGCCTCACCCGTTCGCGCGGGCGGCGAGAGTGGAGGCCTTGGCTGGCCAGTCGACTGTCCGGATCACTTCAGGTTCGAACGGCGGCGAGTCAGCGACAACGGGGTGTTCGGGAAGTGGCCGAGTGGGCCTCTGCGTCGCAGCACGCACTCGCCAACTCACTGCTTCTCGGCCAGTGCGGCAGGTACCTTCGGGGTACCAGCCTGGGTTTCTCCTGAAAGGGAGAGGTTCTGGTGCCGCGCTGCTCACAGCTCGGTTCGACTTCGGTTGGGTCGGGCAGCGCAGGGAGCGAAAGCATCTCGGCGCGTGAGGAATGGTCGTCCGTTGGTGTGCTCGGGTTTCGCGTTGAAAGGTTGCAGAATCTGGTGAGCGTCGCCTGGCTCGAGAGGCGAGCCTCGGTTGTGGCTGAGGCGAGCGGACGGGGCCTAGCGCACAGCGGCTAATAACCGCTGTGAGCGAAGGGGCGGCGTGCGCTGGACCCGATGTTCGGCACTACCGAATGCGGGGACCAGCAAAGGATCCGAGAAGGGTCCCTCTCCAGAGGAAGGTGCTCCGGGCCATGAAAACCGTCGCCATTCACGCACTGTGGCGGTGGAAGTGGTCTCGGTCGCCCGGGTGGAGCAGGCCTAATGAGCCTGCGAAGCTCGGACGGTGACGGGAGCATCAGAGGTGACGGAGCTCCGGCGGAGCGGTGAGAGGAGAATGCTCGCCGCACTGTGGGAAGCGCCGGCCGAAGCGAGTGATTGCGGCGTGAACCGCATCGCTCATCGCAGCGCACCAGGGGCAACTCTGGGCAGCGACTCGGTAGCCGCGCGAAACAACGAGTGCTCGTTTTTGACATGTGGGATTGCAGTCGTCGATCGGACGTATCTTTGGTCGAGCTGGCTCGCCTGCCGAAAGGCACGAGTTGGGCTCGGCATAGCTCGAACGGAACCGAGGTGCCCTTGACGGGGTGTCGCGGCAAAGCGGGCGGGCGAACGGGTACGCGACATCACCAGCTTCGCGTGGACAACCGAGCGGGTGGTGCTGAGCACGAGGGTAAAACTTCGTGCGTCGCGGATACGACGGCAGGTGTTCTGGATCGCGTGGTGCGTCGTCCCTAAACAGTTCGGCGCCAGCGCGGTTCTGACCGTGAGGGTCAATGCGGCTTCGGAAGAGCGCCCGCGCGAGCGGGAGGCGGTCGGAGTCAGCCAGCGGGTAGTGAGAGCCTGAGGTCTCGCTGACCGTGCCCTTGCGGCGACAGAGGACACCAGAGGCTGGGTAGAAGTTGGTGAAGGCTCCTCCACTCGAGAGAGGCGGGGGGTCAGCATCCGTGGCCGCGACAACGCGAGTCACGCCGAGGCTCCGGTGGGCGAAAGCCGACCGAATGAGCGGTGCGCCGACGATACTCTGCGCCAAAGCTGGCAGCGGCTAACGACCCTGCTACCGCACCAGGCCAAGGGAACGCGAAATCCACGGGCCTGAGTCTTGCGGAGCCCACATTGAGGCGACGATGCCACCCGATCCGTTTGCAAACGGCGGTGTGGAGACCGGTGATAGCAAAAGCTGAAACATGCTCGGGGCGTGTCCCGCCCACCACCGGTAACAGGTGACTTCCCAAGGGCGATCTGGGTGACCAGGTCGCCCTTGTTTTATTTTGTCTCGGGGCTCTGGGATAGATCCCGCTCCGCGGGCGCGGCCGGCGCCTGCACCAGGTGGTCTCCGCTGGTTCTTCCTCGTACCCGTACTCGTACTCGTACTCGTACTCGTACTCGTACTCGTACTCGTACTCGAAACCCGCTTCGCCTCGCTTCCACTCGGGCGAAACAGCCGGCGCCCGTGCGGGGACTTCTCTTCGCTCCGCGGGCGGCCCGCAGGCCTCGTACTCGTGCTCGTACTCGTACTCGTACTCGTACTCGTACTCGAATCCCGAAGCCTCTCGCCCGGGTCCTCGAGTCGGGATCGGTCCTGCCTTCAGCTCGGGAACAGAGCAGGAGACCGAGTACGAGTACGAGTACGAGTACGACCGAGGCGTTCAGAACCTGGCGACCGCGCCGACGGAGAACACGTTCGCGTGCTGCGAGACCTTGCCGCCGTTCACGGCGTGGAAGGAGCGGTTCTCGGGCTGGTTGCCGGTGGCCGCGATGGCCTTCTGCTTGCCGTCGCCCCCGTTGTCGAGGCCGGCGTTCCAGATGTGCTGGTAGCCGGTCTCGAGATCGACGCCCTGGACGCGGAGCACGAGCCCGGCCGCTAGGCCGCCGCGCAGGGCGGGGACGCTGGTCACCGACAAGTATTTCTCGTCCACGGCGCCGGTCTCGACCCAGGCGCCGGTGCGCAGGCCCATCAGGTTCCTGAGCGCGTTGTACTGCATGCCCAGCCGCGCGCCGAAGGAGTCGCGCCAACCCGTGGGGCGGTCGGCGTTGGTCGGGACCGTGCCGAGGTTCGCCACGAAGATGCCGTCGGCGAAGCGCACCTCGGTCTTCTCCGCGGCGCTGTTGTTCGCCCAGGTCAGGTCGAGCTCGAGGTCGTAGAGGTCGTCGCGCAGCGGGTCGCGCACGCGATGGGCGTCCTTGCGGAAGCGCTCGGCCTCGAGCGGCGTGGTCGATTTCCGCGGCATGTGCCAGCGGGCGCCGATGCGGGCCTCCATGGGGATGGTGAGGACGATCTCCGCCTTGTTCTTGCCCACCTGCTCGGTGCTCTTGGTGGGTGTGGCGTTGGGGTTCTTCACGCCGGCGGTGTTGTAGTACTGCGCCGTCACCTCGAGGTCCCCCTTGGCGCGGATCTTGTCGCTGTAGCGGTACCAGGCGGCGAGGTCGAGGTGGCCTGTGGCCTCGAACAACGCGCTGGCCACGAACCCCGGGACGAACAGGTCCTTGACCTTCACCTCGCTCAAGGAGTCGGTCGTGAAGTTGTCGCGCTGGTTCGTGGACTCGACGTTGCCCATCGACATCGAGCGGGTCTCGAGGAGGGCGATGCCGGCGACGAAGCCCGCGCCGACGTGGAAGCGATCCGTGACCGAATAGCCCACGGAGAGGGTGGGGAAGAGGATGGTGCCCTTGGTGTAGAGCGACAGGTAGCGCTGCGGCGCCGGGATGGGCGCGGTTCGGTTGGGGTTCTCGGGCGGGGGGACCAGATCCGGCCATTCGAGCTGGCCGAAGGACGAGGGCGGCACCACCGTCAGCCCGAGCCCGAGCTTCTCGCTCGCGCGCCATACGAAGGCGACGTTCGGGACGGCGTTCGGGTGGCCGGCGTTGTCGTTGCATACCTCACGGTAGGTCAGTCCCTGGCTCGTGAACGCCGCGCTCGGACCGAGATCCTCGCCGTCGGAGCCCTCACGCTCGAAGCAGATCTCCTGGAACGCGAGGTTCAGGCCGACGCCGAAGCTGGTCGCCTGCGTCGCGAGCGCTGCGGGGTTGTAGTAGCCGGCGATGGGGTCGGTGGCGGTGGCCAGCCAGGCTCCGCCCCGCGAGAACTGGGCGACCCCGTTGTCGGGGTACTCGAGCGCGGTCGACGCCTGCGCGAGCTCGGGCAGGCCGATCAGCGAG
>Ga0233425_10010712_pt1 | contig 11017 bp, 8 predicted proteins | sample Watercolumn_Towu_2_FD_181712 | JGI IMG/M metagenome (GOLD analysis project Ga0233425, IMG submission 181712) | Freshwater microbial communities from Lake Towuti, South Sulawesi, Indonesia - Watercolumn_Towuti2014_140_MG | ecosystem: Environmental > Aquatic > Freshwater > Lake | place: Indonesia...
ACATAGTCGCCGATGATCCTGGCCGTCTCGCGGATGCCGATGCGGGAGGCGATGCCGGAAAGCGACGCGTTCTCGAAGCCGGGTATCCTCTTCTTCAAGAATCCGACGCACAATCGCATCTGCTCGTTCAGGAGCGGCAAGGCCTTGCTGAGGTTTTCCGGATCGCTTCCATCGACATCCGCAACCCGCGTGGTATTGATGCTGACTTCCTTCCTCGCCGGCGAGTTCGGACACACATAAATGGCCCCACAGGGAGCGAGTTCTCCCTTGTTGATCGCGCTCAGCAGCAGTGGGCCGTTTCCATCGAGACCGGCGAAAGGAATACCCTGCTTGTACAGCTCAAGCGCGCATTGCGCCTTGGTCATGCCTTTGCAGACCGGGCCCTCGCCCAGGATAAAGTGCTGCGAATTGTCTCGGACAAACTCCAGGTACGCCTTCCACTCGACCCCGGACAGGCGGAACACGATGCTCACCGGCTGGAATTCTCTTTGTGGCCCTCCTTTTTCATACTCGGCCCCGGCCATGATCGAGAGCGTGCCGTCTCCGGTACAGTCGATGTACCAGTCCGCCTCTCCGAGGAACTGTGAGTACCTGTTCTCAATCATCACGCCGTCGATCCTGCGGCCACTGCCCACCGCCGATTTGACGATGGAGTAAAGCGCGACATCAAGCCCGCTCTTCTGAAGGTTCTGGATGATGACTGTCTGCATGTGAACCGGATCGAGGCACATCGTATGCATCAGGCGCCAATCGCAGACCCGCTCGGCGAAACCGCCTTCGTCGGCAACCTGACTCCACAGCTTTTTCGCCACCCCGCCGATGATCGGCTCGCCCCGGGCGTTGATGGTCCCGTTCCACGGCAGACCGCTCACCAGATCTCCCCCGATCATGGAGCCTGCTTCGACCAGGAGTGTCTTCAATCCGTTATTGGCCGCGGAAAGGGCAGCTCCGACACCAGCGGCCCCCCCGCCGGCGACGAGGACATCATATGTTTTCTTCCGGATTCTCATTGCATCCTCCAGAGCGAATCGTCCGCTCCCATCCGTGTACACCCCTCCGCGGATAATCGATAGTGAGGCGGAATCTTATGCTCGGAAAGGTCCAAGACGCCCGAGTCGTGAGCTGCCACTGATCCCCTTGTCAATCCGACCTATTTGTAGGCCCAGCAAGGCAAACCACCGGGAACTGGCGACCGCGGGAAGGGCCCCGCCGGGGACGAAACCTCCCCGCGCGCCGAGGTGAGGGGGACGCTACCACCGGCGAAGCGGACGGGTCAAGCGAAATCGCCCGACCGGTGGTGCGTAGATGGGTCGTCGGGAAACCGGACGGCCGGCTGGAGTTCCAGGAGAGAGAGGATGAGGAGAATTTCATGGTTTCGCGGACGTCCCGAATGCCGGACGGAGCAGATCCGAAGGACCGCATGCCGTGGTCTCAAGAGGTAAGTCAAGTTAGTCAAAGACGTCCCCTAATCCGGGTATTGAAGAACGCGTGCGATCGTCGTGTAGACTTCCTGGGCGAAATCCATGCCGAGGCCGCGCCGGCAGCCCTCGTAATATTCGACGACCTTGTCAAATTCTGTCTCGGCGTCTTCGTGGAAGTAGAATCTCATTTGCCGTGCTTGGCTCTGACCTTTCTGAAGACGTCCCTGCCTGGTACGAGATTTGCCTTCCCTGCCTCGATCTGGGATACCCGCCTTTCGGCCTGTTCCGCCCAGAGACGTTCAATCTCCTCGTCAAGCGGCAGATTGAGACTGGTTAGGAGCCTCGCAACCAGACTAAGGCGGGCGTCCGCTGGAAGGGACAGCGCTTCCTCCACAACTCTGTTAGTCATTGCCGCCATATCATATCACCTCCAAGATCCATTCAAGCAATCGAGCCGAAGTTGGCCAACACTACTCCCGACGCAACTCATCTGCCACCGGAGCAGAGGGGCTAGAGCGAGACACTTTCTTCGCAATCTTTGCGCTCATCTTGCCCGAGCCTCAACCTCTTTCAGATACTTGGATCGCAGGCTTGGATCATCCAGGTTGAGGGTGCCCCAGATGAATCTCCCTTTCCAGAAAAGGTCCACATCACCGTGGTGTCGATCTTTCAGCCGACGGAGCCCCTCCACCGGTTCCCCCGGGGTCTTCGTTTCCCTGAGATACTTCTCGATCATGCTCCGGCAGTCGTCCCGATCTCTGCCCTCGATGACGAAGATTTTGAAGGGTTTCCCCGAGAGTTCGTAGTCGGCGGTAAATCCAGAGTGGAGGAACGAGTACCCCAGGAAGTCCTTGGAGATGAATTTCTCCGAATGTTGCTTGAGCCCTTCCTTTGGAAAGGCGGAGAGGATATCAGGGAGGGGGGTCTTGCCTCCCAGGATCTCTTCCACCTTCCGCCCGAATGCCAGCAAGATCTTTTCGTCCTCCGCCCCGGTCTCGTACCCGCTGATCTTCACGTAGTACGGGCCGGTGAAGAAATTCAGAACCGCGGGTTCCTGATACCCTTCGGCGCCAATATCCAAGAGCTTGGCATTGGCCAGCCGTTCCTGGCTGTAGATTCCAAAGGCCTGGGTCGGGGTGGAGTGACGGTATATCTCTACCGTCACCGACGCCTTCTGGGCGTTCGTGTATTCAGCTACGTGGAGCTCCCGGAAGTCGTAGCTCAGATAGAGATCCGCCGCGCCATTGATGCATTCGTACAGGGTCTCCGGGGAGTAAGTCTGGGGCTTCCCCGGTTGGTCCCACCCGCTCATCTCCGGGAAGGCAATGGTCCCCGCCTCCACCCCGCCGGCCATGAGCAAGAGCATGGCCCCCAGCGCCCAGCGTAGGAAAAGCATGTTCATGCAATGAACTCCGAAGGAACTTCTCGGAGACGTACGACGTCCTGTATCCGCTCGCGCACGTTCCACCGATTGAGGCATCGAACCGGGCAGGCGGAGCAGTTCCCGCACGGACTCGCAGGAAGTGCCAGCGAAAATACCAGATCCTGAGCGGCCACCAGATTGCGGTACCCATACAGATACATGGAGGCTCTCATCAGATCCGGGATCGGGAGTCGCCTGACACATTGTGTTACGCATCGGCCGCAGCCCTGGCAGTAGAGACCAGGCTGGAGAGCTGCCACGCGAAGGTTTTCCCTCTCCAGTCTTGTCAGGGAGATGTCTTTGAGGACGGTGAGATCCAGTTCCAACTGATCGAACGTGGTGAATCCCGTGATAACGGTATGGACGTTAGTGTCCTGGAGGGCCCATTTCAGGGCTGCCCGGGCGTCGATCGCCTGGTTGTGGTAAGCCCCCCCAACATTCCCTCCGATGGTCTTCATGGCTATGACGCCCAAGCCGGCCTCGGCCGCCCGGGCGATGGCCTTCTTGATCTCCTCGGCATGCTTCTGCCGGAAGTTGTAGGCGGTCAGGACGACGTCATAGACTTTCGAATCGACGGCCGCATGGATCACCTCGGGCTCGTTCCGATGGGTGGTGATCCCGGCGAACCGGATTTTCCCGGCTTTCTTGGCCTTCTCGAGGGCGTTCAGAATCGGCTCAAAAAGGGCCCCCTCCCTCGACCATGCGCCATGGTGATGATAGATCTCCACATGATCGAGCCCGAGATTCTTCAAGCTCGTATCGATCCTCTTCGTGTAGGCTTCTTCCGTCGCATCCGCGGCATACTGACCAGTGGTTTGATTCCTGGGCAAGTTCGACTTTGTGGCCAGGGCAAAGGTATCGCGAGGGCGGCCCTTGAGGACTTCGCCGATCATGGATTCATTGGTGCCCCGCTGATAGCCCTGAGCCGTGTCCAGGAAGAAGAGTCCAGCGTCCAAGGCGGCACGCACGAGGGCGGGGTTACTGGTATTCATCACCCCCATCGTGATGACAGGAAGCTGCATCCCCGTCTTGCCCAGCGTGCGGCGCGCAAACTTCCCCGCTGGTTGCTCCTGCCCAGGCGGGATGGTCGCGGCGCTGGAACTGACAGAAGCGAATCCCCCCAATCCAACGATGGACGACGTCAGGAAATCCCTTCTTCTCACCTCTTTCTCGTTCTTGGGCATTTGGCAAGACCCTCCCTGTGTACTGCGATCTTCAGCCGGTATAGGCACGTGGGGGCACTCAGGTGCGGCGGGACCCCCCCTCCCGAACCAGATGGTCACCGTAGGAGTGACGATCGATGCGGAGTATTTGCCGAACCGCGTCTGCGTGTCAAGCGAAAAGCCGGGATTCTGCTTGACGCGCTAGCCCTCTGGCTGTAGCGTCCCCGTCACTGTGGGATTCCCCTAGCAGGCTGCTGAAAAAGGCCCATCTGCGGGGACCCATCCTGCGGACGGGTACCCCGCGCGCTCGCGCGGCGCTGCGGCGTACGGACCAAGTACGCCTCGCACCTGCACCCATCCTGTGGATGGGTACCCGGCGCGCCGTCCCGCGAAGCCGCGGGACATCTGGACCTTTTTGAGTAGCCTGGGCGTAAACGAGTTGTTCAGCATCCTGCTAGTGCACAGTTCCTGGTCCAGTTGTCTCGGCAGTCACACGTGATGCCGCGATGGCCATCTCGGGCAACCAGGGCGCGGCGTCGAGGCTGTGCCCGGAGGAGAGAGGCAGAAGATGCACCATCTCAGCAGCAAGCAACGATTCATGGCGGCGCTCCGCGGTGAGGCGGTGGATCGCCCTCCAGCGGCGAGCATCACCTCGGTTGCCACGTATCAATTAATGGACGCTGTCGGTGTGCACTTCCCCGCAGCGAATATCGAGCCGGAGCCGATGGCGACGCTGGCGGCCGCCGCGCATGACGTGATGGGCTACGACAGCGTCATGCCGATCTTCAGTATCGCGCAGGAGGCGACCGCGCTTGGCTGCTTTGTGGATTGGTCCGACGCAACGACGATGCCGAATCCGGCAACCCATCCGTGGGAGAGCCCGGACGCGGAAATGAAACTTCCTGATGGTTTCCCCGACTCGTTTCTCGAAGACCGCTACGTGCGCTGCGCGATCGAAGCCATTCGTCTGCTCAAGAAGCACTTTGGTGATGAGGTCGCCGTCCTCGGTAAAGTGATGGGGCCCTGGACGCTCTCGTACCATCTCTGCAACGTCCAGGAATTCTTGTACAACACACTGGTGCACCCGGATCGCGTGCGCCGTTCGATGGACATACTGAAGATCGTGCCGCTTCTCTTTGCCAAGGCGCAACTGGAGGCCGGCGCGGACGCGATTGTGTGGTCAGATCATGCGACCGGCGACCTGGTTCGCTCGACCATGTACCGCGATTTTCTCCTGCCGCTGCACAAGGAACTGATTCCACAAGTTCCTGCGCCGGTCATCCTGCATTGCTGCGGACCCACGGGAGATCGCATCAAGTATTTCCGCGAGGTCGGATTTGCGGCGTTTCATTTCGAGTCGAAGGTTCCGGCGGAAGAAGCCGTGCGTGAAGCGACCGGCAAACTCAAGCTGGTGGGCAACGTCAACAATCCCGTGACCCTGATGACGGGTACCCCGTCCGAGGTGCGGGCAGAAGCCCAACGCGCGATTGATGCCGGAGTGGACATGGTATCACCAGAGTGCGCAGTTCCCCCGCAAACACCGATTGCCAATCTCAAAGAAATCGTCAAGACATGCGTCGATAACCGCAAGGGCTGATATGGTTGCTCCCGGCAGCGAGACGGAGGAGAAATGCTGGAGAAGAATACCCCTCGCATTGACCATACTGTGAGCAGCGGATCCATTGATTCTGCTGGGGCCCCGATCGGGGCCGTGCGGATGGAGCCCCAGAAATCCATCCTCCCGCTGCCCCAACTTCTCCAGCGGTACATCAATGATTCGGACTCGGTTGCCTGGCAAGAGATCAGGGAGCGGATCGATTACACGTACGGCGCCCTGGATCTTGCGCTCCGGTCTTTGGATAAGGCTACCGGTTTCGGAGAGAAAGTGAAGGCGCAGGTCAAGGAAGGGAAAAAGGCCCTTTTCAAGCCCAACATCGTTACCCCCATTTGTATCGATCCGGTCACCCACGGGGAAGGTCCGGGAGCGCCGGCTTGCACCCCTTGGGCCTTCATCGCCGCCCTGATGCGCTGGTTTCACGACACACTAGAGATTTCCTACCACGCCATGGCCGTCGGCGAAGCCGGGACGGGAATCTCCAATGTGAGCCGGCAGTTCGGCCTGATCTTCAACGGGGGGCAGCCCTTTCCCACCGAGGCCATCTTCGAAGGCCGGTACAAGAACGTCTACGGGGGTTGGGGATTCTATTTCGCCAGGAAGTACCTGGCCGACGTTCATCCCCGGGACCATGATGACAATCCCATGAGCGGTTATGAAGAGAGTGTCTCGGGCACCTACCTCTCCCCGGGCCAGGCATCGCGGCAGCTCATGATCTACGACCTGAACCGACTGTTTGATGTTCCGTCAAAATGGAAAGATGTGGCCGTTCCAGACGGGGCCAACTTCAAGGAGATCACCCTCCACAAAGTGATCGTGGGGGCGGACCCCAAAGACACGAAGGATTTCCGGGACTATCCGGGGTGCGTTCTGGTGAATGTCCCCCGGCTCAAGATCCATACCCAAGCGCTCCTGACGAATGCCATCAAGAATCTGGGCATTGGTCTCTATCCCATGGAAGCCGCCTGCCGCGAGAATCCGGCCAGCACCCGCTGGAAGTACAGCGCTCCGTTCGAGCCGACCCCCACGCTGAAATCGGGGATCCCCCATTCCGTCTGGCTCTCGAAGCCGGACGAGGAGACCGGTTTGCCACTCCGAGATGAGGAGGGCCGGTACATCGTCACCAAGTGCGCCGGCCTCTCCGGGACTATGGTGGACATCGTCAAGGCCGTCCAGAGCCAGGGGATCTTTTCGGTCCACGTGGTGGATGCCGTCGAGACGGTGAATGTCCGCCACGACGGATATCCTGAAAGCGTAAAGATTCCCGAAGGCTACGCTTTCGCCGCCCTCGATCCGGTGGCCCTGGACCTTCTCTGCGCCCGCTACCTTTTCAAGATGGTTCCCATGGCCGAGGCCAAAAGGGTCCGGCAAGAGAAAAACCTGAAGACGGATTTCCTCCAGAAGGTTCCCCTCCCCAGAGCGGAAGGATCAAGCATCGTCACTGGGGTTGGGTACGATTCTCCCATTCCGCGCACCGATCTCTTCCGGTACGCAGAGGAAAGGGGACTCGGCCAGCGAGCGTACTCAGTCGTGGGATTTGACATGCTTTCCCAGGCTCCGCTGGCTTCCCTGGAAGGCCATCTGGGAAAGATCGAGGGGGGCCGTTTCTCTGAACTCATCACGAAGAACTTGTACTTCTGCGGCAGCAAGATCCTCTGGGACCTTCAGGAGACGATCCTCCAATATGCCCGGGCCAACGATCAATTGACCGGCTCGTCCTATCACGATCGCCTTCTCAAGGCGTTTGACGAGGATGGAGACGGGGTCATCGATTACGACGAGATGGGGAAGAATGGCTTCTGGTGTTCCATCTTGCGGGTCCTCGCCAACGTCTGGCAGGCCCGAGGGAAAGAGCCCTACGGGTACTTGCAGAGTTCCTTTCAGGCGGTCTCGCAGTGGCTGAAATTCGCTTCCCCCCAGCGGAACGCCCATGGCCATGATTTTGCGCGGGATTGGATGCTCGTCCGAGCGTGTTGGCTAGCCTTCCGGATGTCCCAGGTGTCGGAAGAAAGTGCAGATCCGCTCTGCCCCAGCCTTACCTGGGGAAAGGGAAAGTGGCACAGCCTCCAATTTGCGCAGTACGCTTTTGAGGCTACCTCTCTTTATGGCCCGGAATTCCCGAAGAAGGCAACCCTCGCCTCTCTTTATGGATTTGCCTTCCAATATGCCGACAAGAAGCTGAACGGTGGGAAGTACACTGGGACGGGTGTGCCACCCGATCCGGAGGCAATCCAAAGGTACAGTGAAGAGGCGAATAACGGCAGGGGGCCGATCGATTTTATGGTCCTTGTCCCAAAGGGCTATGGGAATTTGAATGGGATCCGTCTGCCCAATATCCAAGAAACCGAAGATCCCGAAAGAATATTCACTGCCAGCTTCAGCCAAGGCAGGGAGAGGTGGTAGACAAGTTGCTGCCGCAGACGGATAGCCTCTCGACGTTGTGAAAGGGCCCAGGAAACACTTGGTTCTTGCGCGGCCAGGGCAAGAACCAGGAGAGACTCCTACCCCCCGGGAGAAACTCCCACACTTCCTTCCAAGATCTCGGTTCTTGCTTGGATCAGCGTGATCCGTATCCCGCCAATGTTTCTCGCTGGTTAAATCCATCCTGCGATCAGGTAAATTCCAATACAGAGGCTGGTACGGAGCTTGCCTATTGCTCTATCAGGACCGGGGAGGGGGCCCGGCCCCTTTTTCACAGGAAGTGCGTAGGTCGTTTGATCATGCACATCATTGTTTGCTCGAACAACCCGACGATGGTCTTTGCCGCCGCAAGGGCATTTGGGTCCCGGCGACCACGCCTTACCGTATGCGAGTCTGGCCTGCAAGTGCTAGGCGCGGTCGAGGCGGCGAACGCCGATCTTCTCATCATGGACATGCAGACGACGGGACTGAACGGTTGGCTGATGGTCTCGGCTGTTCGAGAGTTGGCTCCTGCGCTTCCCATTTTGGCCGTGTCCGCAAAGCCCGAGGAGGATGGCCGGACCATCTCGCACAAGGGGGTGTCGTTCGTGACTCTGTCGAGCAGGGACAGCGGCAGGATCGAAGATTTAGCCGCTGCCCTGGCTCGGGCGGAAGAGGGGGACGGTGTCGGCCTCTCGTTTGATTTTTGCGCGCCCAGCGCGCAAAAATCAGGACGTATCAACCACGTCGAAAACGCAAGGGTGTGAGGATGGGACAATCAACGGTAACAGAGCAGGCTGTGCTGGCTGCACTGGCGACGATTCAGGATCCGGACTTGCACCGCGACATCGTCTCGCTGGGTTTTGTCAAGAGTCTGAGAATCCAGGGGGGCAAGGTTTCCTTCGCCATCGAACTCACGACGCCGGCCTGCCCCATGCGGACACAGATGGAAGAGGGCGCGCGCCACGCGGTGGCGGCCCTGCCCGGGGTGGAGCAGGTGGACGTCACCATGACCTCTCGCGTGACGACGTCGCGCAACGATCACCCTCCGTTCCTTCCCGGCGTGCGGAACACCATCGCCGTTGCAAGCGGCAAGGGGGGCGTGGGGAAATCCACCGTGGCGGCGAACCTCGCCGTCGCCTTGCATCAGGCGGGCGCCCGCGTCGGACTCTTGGACGCGGACATGTACGGACCCAGCATCCCAAAACTCATGGGCGCATCCGGTGCCCTCGAATCCACCGAGGACGGAAGGGTTATCCCGCCCGAGCACCACGGTGTGAAGATCATGTCCATGGGGTTCTTTCTGCCGAAGGATCAGGCAGTGATCTGGCGCGGCCCCATGCTCCACAAGATGGTCCAGGAATTCCTGGGCCGGGTAGAGTGGGGGGACCTGGACTATCTTGTGATCGACCTGCCGCCAGGGACGGGCGATGTCCAGCTCAGTTTATGCCAGACGATTCCGCTGACCGGCGCAGTCATCGTCTCGACCCCACAGGACATGGCCCTGGAGGTGGCCTCCAAGGCTATTCTGATGTTCGAGAAGCTGACGGTTCCCATCCTGGGGATCATCGAGAACATGAGCTACTACCGCTGTTCGCATTGCGGTGAGCGAGAGGATATCTTCGGCCATGGGGGCGCCCGAGAGGCCGGCGTGAAGGCCGGCATTCCCTTCTTGGGAGAGATCCCGCTGGCTGCGGGCATCCGGGCGACCTGCGACGGTGGCCGCCCGGTGGCGCTGGAGTCGCGGGACCTCGCTATCTCCAGGCCGTTTCACGAGGTGGCGGGTCAACTGGCTGCAAGGATCAGCATCGCCAACAGCGGTACGCGTGCGACAGCAGGGGCTGGCCGCGAGGCGAGCGAGCCGCTCTTGACGATCCGGTGAGTTGGACAGAGGAGGCGAGCTGCCTTTCCGCTGAGGAGATGGCATGAGCACTTCGACGAACGCGATCGAGGCCCTGGCGAACCAGGAATACAAGTACGGGTTCGTGACCGATGTCGAGACAGAGACCGTTCCTCGGGGCCTAAACGAGGACATCATCCGCATGATCTCGGCCAAGAAGAAGGAGCCGGAATTCATGCTGGAGTGGCGGTTGCACGCGTACCGGTACTGGTCCAAGCTGGAGAAAGCCGAGGCCGAGCCCAAGTGGGCGAACGTGAAATATCCGCCCATCGACTACCAGAACATCATCTACTACTCGGCGCCGAAGCCGAAGAAGACACTCGACAGCCTGGACGAGGTAGACCCGGAGGTCCTGCGGACCTTCGAGAAGCTGGGCATTCCGCTGGAAGAGCAGAAACTCCTGACGGGCGTCGCGGTGGATGCGGTTTTCGATAGCGTCTCGGTGGCGACGACCTTCAAGGAAAAGCTGGCGGAGCAGGGGATCATCTTCTGTTCCTTTTCCGAGGCGCTCCAGAACCATCCGGACCTGGTTCAGAAGTACCTGGGATCGGTGGTGCCCTACACGGATAACTTCTTCGCCGCCCTCAATTCGGCCGTCTTCAGCGACGGATCGTTCTGCTACATCCCGAAGGGGGTCCGCTGCCCCATGGAGCTTAGCACCTACTTCCGGATCAACGCCCTGGACACGGGGCAGTTCGAGCGGACGCTCATCATTGCGGATGAGCGCAGCAGCGTGAGCTACCTGGAGGGCTGCACGGCCCCACAGCGATCCAACCACCAGTTGCACGCGGCGGTGGTCGAACTCGTCGCGCACGACGATGCCACCATCAAGTACTCGACGGTTCAGAACTGGTATCCCGGTGACAAGGAGGGGAGGGGGGGAATCTTCAATTTCGTGACGAAACGGGGTAAGTGCCTGGGTCGGAACTCGAAGATTTCGTGGACCCAGGTGGAGACCGGCTCGGCCATCACCTGGAAGTATCCAAGCTGCCTTCTGCAAGGTGAGAACTCTGTCGGTGAATTCTACTCGGTGGCTCTAACGAATAATTACCAGCAGGCGGACACCGGCACCAAGATGATCCACATCGGGAAGAA
>Ga0233425_10010713_pt1 | contig 11015 bp, 8 predicted proteins | sample Watercolumn_Towu_2_FD_181712 | JGI IMG/M metagenome (GOLD analysis project Ga0233425, IMG submission 181712) | Freshwater microbial communities from Lake Towuti, South Sulawesi, Indonesia - Watercolumn_Towuti2014_140_MG | ecosystem: Environmental > Aquatic > Freshwater > Lake | place: Indonesia...
ACGGAGTTTTCATACGGCGTCACGCCCACCACCTTGCCATCCACCAACACCTCCGCGCCCACCGGCACGCTGGCCAACCGCACCGTGCCGCGCGCGAACCGGACTTCCTTCCCGATCTCCGCGTCCTGCTTCACGTCCACGTCCACCGTTTGCTCGCCCAAGACCGCGTGGCGCACCACCAATCGCTGCCGGCCCGCTTCCAGCTTTGTCCGGAACGGCGTGCGGCCCAGCACAACGCCCAGCCTCAACACCTCCGCGCCCTCCGGATCGCTGCGCACCACCACCGTGCCGCCGCCCTTGGTCAGCAGCCGTTTCACCTGCGCGACCTTGTCCTCCACGACGTTCACTTGCGCGATGTCCGTGTTGTAGCCTTCCAAGCGCAACTCGTAGGTCGCCATGCCGGGCGCGACGTTGTTGTCCACGAACGGCGTGCGGCCCACCTCGCGGCCATCCACCAACACCACCGCGCCGCTCGGCAAGCTGTCCAACCGCACGCCGCCGCGCGTGAACACGAACTCGATGGTGTTGCGCTGGTCTTTCTCCACCACCACCGCCTTGCTCTGCTGCGGCAGGTTCCCGAACTTCGCCAGCAGTTGCGGCTCGATCGCGCCGGTCACCTTGCTGACGGGGACGTTGATGATGAACGGCGTCGTGTTGGTCTTCACCAGCCACTCGATGCGAACGCCTTCGGGCGGTTGAATCACGACCCGCGCGCCCGGCGGCTTGCTGGTGACCATCAGCTCGCCCTGCCACGGAATCATCCGGACGAACACGTTCGTGGACTCGCCCGCCCGGGCCAGCACGCTGACGTTCGTGTCGTAGTGGCCGTCGAGTTTCAAACCATACACCCACTGCCCCGGCGCGATGAGTTCGCGATACGGCGTGATCGCGACCTGCTTCTGCCCAACCAGGACACGCGCGCCGGTCGGCTGGGTGCCGATGGCCAGCGAGGTGTGCGTGGAAATCTGGTGATAGTAATAGCCGCCGCCGCCGAGCAGCAGCGCCGCCAGCAACGCCACTCCGCCGACCACCAGTGGCGGCAGGCGCGGTTTGAGTTTGCGGACATCCTTCTGGAGTTGTTCAAGCGAGTATTTCTCCAGCGTCAGGTCGGGGCTGCCGAGCTTGTTGCACAACTCGCGCCATCCGTCGGCCAGTTTGCCCAGCGGCTTCCACTCCTCGCCTTCGCCGATCCACGTGTCCTGCGCGCGCACTTCGCGCCGCCGCACGACTTGGTGGACGATGGTGCCGATAGCGCGCAGGTCGGCCAGTTCCAGCCGCGCGGCATCGGCAGCGCCGCCCGGCGCGAGATCGGTGAGCACGATGCGGGTTTTCGCGAGCCGGCGGCCGGGCTTGCTGTCAATCAGGATGGTCGTCGTCTTGAGCCGGCCGTGCGTGCGCCCGCAGTGCCGTTTCAGGTCCAACAGCCCCTGCACCACCGACGCCACCAGATGATACAAGTCGGCCGCGTCCGCGGCGTATCGGCAGACGACCAGTTTCTTGAGGGCCTCCCGGGGGTAGTAGTTGGTGGCATACCACGCCTCGTCCTCCGTGGAGCCGAAGTCGTGGACCGGCGCGACGTTGCGGGCGCGGGCGTCCGCCGCCTGTTTCTGGAACCGGACGGCCTGCAGGAACTCCGCGTGGTGTTCCGCCGCCACGCCCTCGGTTTCGAGAACGGTCCCGGCCTCCGCGCCGAAAATCTCCTCGCGCTCCCGCGGCCGGATGACTTTGATGACGAACAGCTTCTTCGTGCCTGGCTTGCGGACGAGATAGAGGGCGAGACCCGGAGACGAACTGATCTCCCTGACTATTTCGTAGTTGCCGAACTGCGCCATGACAACCTGACCGCCTTGCTCGTTTCAACGCCCGTTGGTCCAGCGCGGGCCGCCGCTCTGGGCTAACGCTTCTCAAATCGCGTCCCGCCAAACCCGTTTCAAATTCCGCGCCAGTGGCGGGATGCTTCCAAGTTCTCGAACGAAGGTCAAGTGTCAAAGTGGCGATTTCTGCCCTTGCGCTGGCCCGGCCGCCGTCCTAGTCTGCGCGACGCTGTTGCCGGCCTCGCCGGCCGAACCGAACTCTGTCAGCATGAACAAATATTTCGTCAACCGGACTACCTGCCGCATCTGCGACAGCGGCGATTTGCGCGCGATCCTGGACCTCGGCCGGACGCCGCTCGCCAACAGTTACCTGAAATCCGCCGAGGAGATCGCCACGGAGCCGTCGTTTCCTCTCACGCTCCAATGGTGCGCCACCTGCCACCTGCTCCAACTCCGCGAGGTTGTCGCGCCGGAGATCATGTTCCGCAACTACCTCTACGCCTCCGGCTACTCGGACTTCATCCACGTCCACAACCGCGCGCTGGCGGAGACGATGAAGAAGGAATTCTGCCTCCAGCCCGCCGATCTCGTCGCTGAAATCGCCAGCAACGACGGCAGCCTCCTGAAAGCCTTCAAGGACGCCGGTTCCCGCGTTCTCGGCATCGAGCCGGCCGAGAACCTCGCTGCCGTCGCCCGCCAAGCCGGCGTGCCGACCGTCGCGCAGTTCTTCTCCGAGGCGCTCGCCCGGCAACTCCGCGCCGAGCACGGCCCCGCCCGCGCCATCCACGCCAACAACGTGCTGGCCCACGTGGACGACATCCGCGATTTCGTCCGCGGCGCGGCGGCATTGCTGGCCGGCGACGGCGCGTTCGTGGTCGAGGCGCCGTATCTCGTGGACTTCCTGCTGCGCGGCGAATACGACACCGTTTACCACGAGCACCTCTCCTACCTCTCGGTGGAGCCGCTGGTCCGGCTCTACCGCGAGTGCGGCCTCGAAATCCGCCACGTCGAGCGGTTGCCGATCCACGGCGGTTCGTTGCGCGTGTTCGGCTGCCTGCCGGAAAACAAGAACTTCCCGCTGCGGGATTCCGTCGCGACAATGCTGGCGCTGGAGCGCGACCACCGCCTCGGTTCGCTGGAGACGCTCAAGACGCTCGCCGACAAGGCCGCCGCGCAGAAGCGGGCGTTGCGCGAGATGCTCCAGAACCTCAAGCAGCAGGGCAAGCGCATGGCCGCTTACGGCGCGCCGGCCAAAGGCAACACGCTGTTGAACTTCTGCGGCATCACGACGGACCTCATCGCTTACACCGTGGACCGCAGCCCGCTCAAGCAAGGCCGGCTCACACCGGGCGCGCATCTGCCGATTCATCCGCCGGCCAAGCTGTTGGAGGACATGCCGGACTACGTCGTGATCCTGGCGTGGAACTTCGCCGAGGAGATCATGCAGCAGCAGGCGGCTTACCGGCAGCGCGGCGGCAAGTTCATCATCCCGATCCCGCAGCCGGCGATTGTCTGAGTGGCGCTCTCGGCACGACCATGCAACATATCGCGATCATCGGCGCGCGCGGCGCGTTGGGTTCTGACTTGATGAAAGTCTTCCGCGATGGCTGGCAGGTCACCGGCTTCGATCTGCCCGAACTCGATGTCACCAACCTCGCGCAGATCCGCCGCCAGCTCGAAGCCGTGCGTCCCGACGTGGCCATCAACACCGCCGCCTACAACCTCGTTCGCGAAGCCGAGTCGAACCGCGAAGCCGCATTCGCCATCAATGAAACCGGCGCGGCCAGCATCGCCGCCGTCGCGCGCGACCTCGGCGCGGTCTGCGTCCACTACGGCACGGATTATGTTTTCGACGGCGAGAGCAGCCATCCCTACGCCGAGACCGACGCGCCCCGGCCGCTGAACGTCTATGGCGCCAGCAAACTCGCCGGGGAGCAGCGCGTGCTGGCCGCCTCTCCTCGCAACCTCGTGCTGCGGACCACCGGCCTCTACGGCGAGACGCCGACGCTCACCAAGGGCGCGAACTTCGTCCAGATCGTCTGGCAACTGGCGCGCGGCAAAAGGGAGATCGCCCTGAGTGACCGCGAGACGTGCAGCCCGACGTGGACGTGGGAACTGGCGCGGCAGACACGCGTGTTGCTCGAAGCCGGCGCGAGCGGGCTTTTCCACGCCGTGCAGGAAGGCGCTTGCTCGTGGCGCGAGTTTGCCCAGGCCGTCCTCGACATCGGCGGCGATGCCGTCGTCGTGAAACCGAAACCGGATGGCGGTGACGCCGGCCTGGCACGGCCGCGCTACACCGCGCTGGCCAACGACCGTCTCCACGCCCTCGGCCTCAATCGCATGAGCCACTGGCGCGCGGCGCTGGAAACATTCCTGAAGAGCGAAGGCGGCTGGCGATTGCGCGAGCGGACGCTCGCCTGAGCGCCGTCAGAGCTTGAAGTCGGGATGCGAGCGGTCGCGGTCAGAGAGGATCGGCGAGGGCAGCGGCCAGCGGATGGCGAGCGCCGGATCGTTCCAGCGAAACCCGCGCTCGGCGGCTGGCTCCGGGAACGCGCCCATCAGATATGACACCTCCGTGTCCGGTTCCAACGTCTGGTAACCGTGGGCGAAACATTCCGGCACGTAGAGCATCAGGCCGTTCTGCGGTGTCAGTTCCACGGCGATCCATTTGCCGCGCGTCGGCGAGCCGAGGCGGATGTCCACGATGACGTCGTGGATCGCGCCGCGCGTGCAGCGGACGACCTTTGCCTCGGCGTGCGGCGGCGCCTGGTAGTGCATCCCGCGCAGTGTCCCCTTTTCCTTGTTCCACGCGATGTTGCATTGGACGAAGCGCGACACCAGTCCGTGTTCAGCGAACTCGCGCTCGCAGAAAGTGCGCGCGAAAAAACCGCGGTAGTCGTGGCGCAGTTCCAGTTCGATGACGAAGGCGCCGGCGAGTTCGGTGGGAACGAAGCGCATGGCCGTCACTGCCCGGCGAAATACTCCCGATACCACGCGAGGGTTTCGCGCAAGCCCTGCTCCAGCGTGTAGCGCGGACGCCAGCCGAGCACGCGCCGCGCCTTCTTCGCCGAGAGATACTGGTGGAGGATTTCGTTGCTGGCCTGGTTGAGCACGCGCGGCTTGAGATCCTCCCGACCAGTGAGCTTGAGGATCAGCTCCGTCAGTTCCAGCACGGTGACCTGGATTTCGTTGCTGAAGTTGAACGCCTCGCCGGTAATCTTCAGCGACCGCATTTTCTCGGCGAGCATCAGGTAAGCCTCTGCGCCGTCCTTGATGAAGAAGTAATCGCGGATCGGTTTGCCGTCGCTGCGGATCACCGGCCGCTCGCCGCGCAGCACGGAGCGGATCGTCTGCGGCACGATGCGGTTGAAGTTCAGGTCGCCGCCGCCGTAGAAGTTGCCGCAGCGGGTGACGCAGACGTTCATGCCGTAGCTCTTGGCGTAGGCGAGCGAGATCAGGTCCGTGCAGCTCTTCGACACGTCGTAAGGATGCCGGCCTTCGAGCGGCGTCGTCTCGTCGTAGGGGAGCTTCTCCTGATCGCCGTAGGCTTTGTCGCTGGAGGCGATGACGATGGCTTTCACGAGCGGCGAGCGGCGGGCGGCTTCGAGGACGTGCCAGGTGCCGCGGATGTTCGACTCGAACGTGGAGAGCGGGTTCTTGTTGGCGATGCCGACGATGGTCTGCGCGGCGAGGTGGAAAACCGTGTCCACTTCGTATTCGCCGAGGCTGCGCTCGATGAGCGCGTAGTCCTCCAGCGCGCCGTGGACGACGTTGACGCGGCCGAGCACGCCGGCGGTGGCTAGCCGCGAGCGCGGCACGCTGTCGCGCACCAACGCGACGACGTTGGCGCCGCGCCCGACGAGACTCTCCGTTAACCACGAGCCGAGCAAGCCGGTGGCGCCGGTGACGAACACATTGCGGTCCTGCCAGAATTTGTCGGGCATCTTCAGCCTTTCCATGTTTTCCACGGCGCCTGGCCCGCGCTCCAGAGCCGGTTGAGCAGTTCGTATTCGCGGAAGGTGTCCATCGGCTGCCAGAATCCTTCGTGACGGTGGATCATCAACTGCCCGTCCTGCGCGCAGCGCCGCAGCGGCTCCTGCTCCAGCACGCAGCCCGGGTCATCCGAGAGGTAGCGCAGGAAGCCCGGCTCCATGACGAAGAAGCCGCCGTTGATAAGGCCCTGGCTGACCTGCGGTTTCTCGTTGAAGCTGAGGACGCGGTTGTCCTTGATGTCCATCTCGCCGAACCGCGACGGCGGCCGCACGCCGGTGACCGTCACCAGCTTGCCGTGCGAGCGGTGGAACGCCACGAGGTCGCGGATGTTCACGTCGGAGACGCCGTCGCCGTAGGTGAGCATGAATGTGCCGCGGAGATACTTCGCCACGCGGGCCAGTCGCGCGCCGGTCATCGTCTCTGCGCCGGTCTCGGCGAGCGTGACGCCCCAGTTCTCGATGCCGTCGCGGTTGTGATAGGTGACTTTCGGTTTCACGCCAAGCCGGATGGTGAAGTCGGCGTTCATGGCGTGGTAGTCGAGGAAGTATTCGCGGATGACCTGCCCCTTGTAGCCGAGGCAGAGCACGAAGTCCGCGAAGCCGTGGCGGGCATACATCTTCATGATGTGCCACAACACCGGCCGGCCGCCGATCTCGACCATCGGCTTGGGGCGGTATTCGGTTTCCTCGCGCAACCGCGTGCCTTGTCCGCCGCAAAGGATGACGACTTTCATAGGCGTAGCCATAGTGTGATGAGTTATACGACCAACTTCGCCGGCCGGGCGTTGAAAATGTTCCGCATCGCGGCGCTATTCGTAGCCGCTCCCCGCGCAACTCTCAACTCCGAACTTCTTCCCACAGCAGAACGCTGTGCCGCAAACCCGCCATCACTTCTTCCCAAGTGCCTGCGCCTTCTTCACCAAGCTGAGGAATTCCGTCCGGTAGCCGGACGCGTCGGGGCCGCGGCTCTCCTCGGCAAGTTCCAGCACGCCGGCCAGCGTCGCGTTGCCTTTGTGCCCGCTGTCGCGCAACACCATGCCGAACGCGGCCACGGCGGAGGCGAATTTGAAATCGCGCGACGCGGCGGCGTAGCTCTTGCCGCCATCGGTGAGCGCCTGCTCGATCAACGCGCTCTTGTCGCCGTCGGGTTGCTTGTAGCGCAGCTTCACCGTCAGCCACTCCTCGCTCGCGACGGCGGGCGCGGGCGGCTTCGGCGCGGGCTGGTATTTCAACGGGTCCACCGGCGGCGTCGGCAGCGGCTGGCCGGCGGGCACGATTTCGTAGAGCGCCGTGACCGTGTGGCCCGCGCCGATCTCGCCGGCGTCCTTGCGGTCGTTGTTGAAGTCCTCCTTCGCCAACAGCCGGTCCTCGTAGCCAATGAGCCGGTAGCCGGCGACTTTCGCCGGGTTGAACTCCACCTGAATCTTCACGTCCTTCGCGATGGTGACGAGCGTGCCGTTCATCTGCTCGACCAGCACCTTGCGCGCCTCGAAGAACGTATCAATGTAGGCGTAGTGGCCGTTGCCCTTGTCGGCGAGCCGCTCCAGCGTCGCGTCCTTGAGGTTGCCCGCGCCGAAGCCGAGCACGCTCAGAAAGACGCCGCTCTGGCGCTTCTGCTCGATCAACCGCGTCAGCTCGGCCAGCTCGGTGGTGCCGACGTTGAAATCGCCGTCGGTGCAGAGCAGGACGCGGTTGACGCCGCGCTCGACGAAGTGCCGCGTCGCCATGTCGTAGGCCTGCCGGATGCCGTCGCCGCCGTTGGTGGAGCCGCTGGTCTGGAGGCTCTCGATCGCGTCAATGATCTCCTGCTTCCGGTCGCCGGAGGTGGACTGCAACACCACGCGCGCCGTGTCGTTATAGACGACGATGCCGACGCGCTCGTTCTCCGTCAACTGCTCCACCAGCAGCCGCATCGCCGGCTTGATGAGCGAGAGCTTGTTCGCGTCGGCCATCGAGCCGGAGACATCAATCAAAAACACCAGGTTGCACGGCGGGCGCTTCGCGGCGGTAACCTCCCGGCCCTTGAGGCCGATGCGCACGAGTCGGTGCCCGGCGTTCCACGGGCAGCCGACCGCCTCGATGTTCACCGAGAACGGCTCGCCGCCCTTCGGCTTCGCGTAATCGTAAGTGAAGTAATTGACCATCTCCTCGATGCGCACCGCGTCCCGCGGCGGCAGCGATCCTTGCATCAGAAACCGCCGGACGTTCGCATACGAAGCCGTATCCACGTCAATCGAGAACGTCGAGAGCGGCTGCTCCGCGACGGCGAGGAACGGGTTGTCGCGGATGCGGGCGTAGGTTTCCGTGCCGGGCTGAACGTGTTTGCGACTGGGTTGAAGCGGAGGCAGGGCAGTTCGTGATTCACTCACGCGAGCCATCCCGGACACGTGACCAGAACCCCTAACTCTAAAACTACCAAACTGTGCAGCACTTGAATACCTTCTAGTGTTGGCGCTGCTGGCACTGACGTCGCCTAGAGCTTGCGGGCCGAAAAGGGTCGCTGCCGCTGGTGGTTGCGGTAATGGCCTTGGCGTTGATGTTGCCAGCTTCGTAGGTCTAGGAATCATCGTCGCTGTTGGCAAGTTCTGTGCAACCATCTGCGTGCCGGGTGGGGGCGGGGGAGGCGGAGGAGGCCCGGTCGCTTCCGGCTTCGGGTTGAGCCGGATCGCGAACTCCGTGACTTGCTGGCTCTTGTCGCGGTCGGTCTTGCAGAACACTTCGAGCCACGTCGCCCAACCAACCACGGCGATGAGACAAGCCGTCGCCCACGTGACAACCGTCGAAAGCTGCGGACGCCACGCGAGCACGGCCGCCAGAAACGACGGTTGCGCGGGCGCGGAATTGTAAGGCGTGTTGCCCGAAGACAAGGGGGTGCGTTGTAGGCCGGGTCCCCGACCCGGCGGATTTGTTGGGCAATCGGGGACGCCCGGTGAGGGCACCGGGCCTACATCACCCGCCAGCGCCGTCTCGATGGCGGCGTGTTGGGTTGGCGAGAGCGCGGGGCAGGTTTCGGTTTGGAGCGCGCTCTTCAGCATGCCGGCGGTCTCGCGGGTCTCCTCAACCGCTTGCTGGCAGTCGGCGGAGTTTTCCACCGCCGCAGCGGCCGCCGCGGTTTCGCTGGCGTCGAGTTCGCCCAGCGCGTAAGCGGTCAGTTTTGGATCGTCAGGTTGGAACTTCATGGGAACCTCTCAAAGCTTGGGCTTCAGGTCGAACTCGGCCCGGAGCCGGTAACGCAGCCCTTTCAGGCCGGTGTGAATCAGGAAGCCGACGTTGGTTTCGGTCAGGTTCGTGATGCGGCTGATCTCGCGGTAGCTGAGGCCGTTCTGGAACTTGAGGCGGATGACCTCCTGTTGGTTGGCCGGCAGCGAGCCGAGCGCGCGCAGGACGTGGCTGTGGGCGTCGTCGCGCTCGGCCAGCGCCGCGGGCGACGGGTCGCCGCTGGGGCAATCGTGGATCGTCTCGTCGTCGGCCGGTGTCATGCGCCGCTCCTTCCGCTGCACGTCGAGCGCGCGATGGCGGCAGACGGTGAAGAGCCACTCCGCCTCGTGCCCGTCCACGTCGCCGCGTTCCTGCGCGCAGAGCCGCACGAACGTCTCCTGCACGACATCCCGCGCTCGCTCCAGATCGCCGGTGATCCGCGCCGCGTAACGGAGCAGCGGCCCCTCGAAGCGTTCGAGGATGGAGTGAACCCACCCGGCTTTGTCTGGTTGGCAATCGGCGCTCATGCGTGATCCGTCGTCAGGCAGCACTGCCTGTCACTGAGAGTAACGCGCCAGCCGGCGTTTTCTTAGAGAAAAGTGTTGGGTTCCGAGTTGTTTTCAGTGGAAGTCGAGGCGCTGCAAAAGCCGAAAGCCGTCTCATCCACTGAAAACAGCGAGGAACCCAATAAACCTCGCCTCCGCGCGTTCTACCGGCGCACTTCAACAGGAGAACCAAAGAACATGAAACGACAACGATGGATTAGATGGATGGCAGCCGGCCTCGTGACGCTCTCGGCGGCGGGCTGGCTCTGCGCGCAGGAAGCCGAGCGTCCGCCGCGCCCGCCGCAGGGCGAAGGCCGTGAGGGCGGGCCGGGCTTCGGCCGCGGCCAGCAGCAGTTCCGGCCGATGATGGGCATGGGCATGCAGGCTTCGATGGCGGCGACGGCGGATTACGTTTTCATCCTGCGCGGCAACACGCTCTACAAATACGACGTCAAGACCCTGAAGATGGAGGGTAAGGCGGAACTGGAAATGCCGATGCCGCCGCGCGGACCGCAGGAAGGCGAAGGCGGTCGTCGTCCGCCGCAGGAAGGCGGAGAGCGCCGGCCCCCGCCGCAACAGTAGGAAGCTCCTGCGCCCGCTACTCCCATCGGCCCGCCGCTTTCACCTCTTGTTCCTTGCGCGCGGCGTCCCAGCCCAGCATCGGCGCGGTGATGTCGGCCAGTTCGCGCAGAGCCGGCTCGCGGGCGTCGCCGAGCAACGCGATGAGGCTGCGGCGGCAGGTGAGGTCGTTGAGATGGACGACGTATTCGTTGGCGACCATCCGCTCGATTTCCTCAACGGTGTAAGACGGCAGCATCTGTAATGGGCGCTCCTTGCCAGCGGTGGCGTAGGTTTCCGCCGCCGTGCCGTAGCGGTCGAGCAACGTGGCGACGCGCGACTCTGCGAGGCCAGTCTTCTGTGCCACGCGACGAATCCACTCGGCGCGCTGCGTCGGCTTGGCGGGAAAACCTTTGCCGCCGCCGATGGGCGATTGCTCGGTAGAGCATCTCCGTTGCACGCCGAGCCGCGCCATGAGTTGATCGGCGACTTGCTCGGCGAAGGCGCGGAAGGTGGTCCACTTGCCGCCGATGAGGCTGTAGATCGGGAACGGGCGGCCGTTGGCTGGCTCGTCGGCGCGGATGGTGTGGCCACGGCTAACAATGGCGGTGACATCCTTGCCGGAGCGCGGCAGCGGACGCACGCCGCAGAACGTGAACACGATCTGCTCGCGCTTGATCTCGATGCCGGGGAAGACGCTTCGCAGCGTCGTGAGCATGTATTCAATCTCCGCCTCGTCGCAGCGGACGGTGTCGGGGTCCTCGATGCGGATGTCGGTGGAACCCATGATGACCTTGTCGAGGAACGGGAAGACGATGCAAACGCGACCGTCGTCATACTGGTAATAGACCATCCGACCGTCGAGCGCGCGGTGAAGGTCCTTGTTGTCCACGACGAGGTGCGAGCCT
>Ga0233425_10010714_pt1 | contig 11013 bp, 9 predicted proteins | sample Watercolumn_Towu_2_FD_181712 | JGI IMG/M metagenome (GOLD analysis project Ga0233425, IMG submission 181712) | Freshwater microbial communities from Lake Towuti, South Sulawesi, Indonesia - Watercolumn_Towuti2014_140_MG | ecosystem: Environmental > Aquatic > Freshwater > Lake | place: Indonesia...
CTGGCGGAAACAGAAAGACGGGACCTGGCGATGGGTCCTCGACGGGGGCAATACAACACCCCGGCCCGAATAATCCATCAACCGGATGACCTCCTCCCCGGGCAGCCAACTCTGGAACTCCAGTTTTATTCTGCTGGCTATCGGAAACCTGCTGATGGCCACAGGATTTTATTTCCTGATCCCGACCCTTCCCGTTTATGTAGTGGATGTCCTTCATGCCAACACAAGCGATGTCGGGTATATTCTCGCTGCGTATACAATATCGGCACTTATCATCCGGCCATTTACCGGTATCGCTCTGGATACGTGGGGAAGAAAATGGATCTATCTTCCAGCTTTACTGATTTTCTCGCTCACGATACTTCTCTATCCCTTTATCTATTCGTTTGCCATTCTCCTGGCGGTGAGGTTCTTTCACGGATTCTCCTGGGGAGTCACCACAACTTCCGGGATGACAGTGGTGGTGGATGTCATCCCCCCGCACAAGCGGGGCCGTGGAATCGGCTACTTCGGGATTTCATATACCCTGGCCATGGCGATTGCTCCCGTTATCGCTCTCATGATCCTGAATACCATGGGATATGTAATGATGTTCCATACGGCTGCCCTGTTTTCCCTGACCGGTTTGATCCTGGTGATATTTGTAAGATACCCTATATATCAGCTCAAACCGGAATCCCATAAGATCACCTGGAAACGTTTCGTAGAACCGAGAAGCCTTCCGATCTCAGTCCCGATGGCGCTGTTCGGGATCGCTTATGGCGGGGTGGTTTCGTTCATAACCCTTTATGATAAGGAACAGGGATTCGGCCAGGCAGGATTCTTCTTTGTCATTCTCGCGACCGGTGTGACCTTGTCGAGGTTATTCACGGGACAGATCTTTGACAAATACGGTCCCGACGGGCTGATGATGGGTGGATTCCTTGCAAAGATTGCGGGTTTTCTGTTCCTTGGCCTGGTTCCTTCTCTGACCGGATTCCTGGCTGCGGCTATGCTGATTGGCCTGGGTGTGGGCATCCTGATGCCTACCCTTCAAACAATGGTGAACAACGTGGTCACCGTATACCGGCGTGGAGCGGCCAATGCCACCCTGATCACTGCATTCGATCTGGGCATCGGCTCAGGATCCCTTGTCCTGGGGTATCTGACGGAATGGATAGGTTTCCATTGGATGTTCCTTGTTTGCATGACCATCCAGATCCTGGCATTGATTTATTACCTGCTGCATGTCAGAGGTTTTTATGCTAAATTCGTAACCCGTTAGCATTTCATGCATCTTTTTTACTCCGGGCATATCGAGCTCCCTGTCCACCCGATGAACGAGGAAGAGTCTACCCACATCGTCAGGGTGCTGCGTCTGAAGGAAGGGGATACTGTATTCCTGACCGACGGGCAGGGTACGATTCATCATTGCACCATTACTGAAGCTGTCGCCCGCCGGTGCCTGCTGAGGATTGCTGCCACTTCAACTGACCATCCCAATTCGTACAGGATCCATATTGCCATTTCCCCTACAAAAAATATCGCCCGGTTTGAATGGTTCCTGGAAAAAGCGACAGAGATCGGAGTGGATGTGATCACACCCCTCATCTGCACCCATTCCGAAAGGTTGACCATTAAAACCGAACGGCTTTCCCGTATCCTGATCGCAGCCATGAAACAATCGTGGAACAGTTGGCTTCCTGAGCTAACGGAACCGGAAAGGTTTTCCGATCTGATCCACGAGGATTTCAACGGACTGAAGCTGATAGCCCATGCCGAAGCCGGATCAGGCAGGTCTCTCCGGAAAGCTTATCCCAGGGATTCATCGGCCCTTATCCTGATCGGTCCGGAGGGTGATTTCTCACCGGAAGAGGTAGATCAAGCCAGGAAGGCCGGTTTTGTACCTGTATGCCTGGGTAAAAATCGCCTACGCACGGAGACAGCCGGTGTGGTGGTTTGCAGCGTTATTGCTGCTAGAAACATGTGAGGATATTCCTGAGTCGGCAGATCATGCTGAAAGCCGTCAACTCCATTTCAGGCGCAGACTGTTTCCGACCACGCTCACACTGCTTAGTGCCATGGCAGCTCCGGCGATCATCGGATTGATCAGGAACCCGGTAAAGGGATACAATATCCCGGCTGCCAGCGGGATGCCGATTATGTTATAGATGAATGCCCAGAACAGGTTTTGTCTGACAGCCTTGACTGTGTTTCGCGAGATCCTGATTGCATCAGGGATCCTGACCAGGTCAGAAGAGATGATGGTGATGGCAGCCACATCCATGGCAATGTCGCTGCCTTTACCCATAGCGATCCCCACGTCAGCACAGGCAAGTGCTGCGCTGTCGTTGATTCCGTCCCCCACCATGGCGACCTTTCTCCCTGAACGCCGGAGCTGATTTATGAAATCAAATTTTTCTTCCGGCAAAACACCGGCCCGGTAATGGATAATGCCACATTCTCCGGCAATTCGTTTTGCACTCCCGGCACTGTCCCCGGTCAGCATCCATACATCCATCCCAAGCCCCTGCATCCGGCGAATGGCATCCACCGAACTGTTCTTTACCTTGTCACCTATCGTAAGCACTGCTAATACGTTAATGGAATCGGCAAACCACACGAGCGAAGAAGCCAGAGAGTCGTCCTCTATGGATGTCTTCATGAGATCCTCGTCGAAGCGGATATGGTGCTCCTGCAGAAACCGCAGATTACCTGCATAATAAACCTGATCTCCTATCCGGCCACTGATCCCTTTCCCTGGATAACTTTCGAAATCAGTCAGGTTTGCCGGCTTCAATCCTTCGAAATAATTTACAATGGCACCGGCAAGCGGATGCTCGGAATGTATCTCCAAAGCCAGGAGTATTTCTTTCTTTGAATCTTCACCCTTTTGCCAAAGGATATCCATTACGACCGGTTTTCCTTCTGTGATCGTCCCGGTTTTATCCAGAACAATCGTATCCACTTTCCGGAGCAGTTCCAGGCTTTCAGCATCCCTGATCAATACACCTGATTCAGCGCCTTTCCCCACACCAACGATTATTGCTGTTGGTGTGGCCAGGCCAAGGGCACACGGACAGGCAATGATAAGCACGGTTACAAAAGCGAGCAATCCGCTGTTCAAACCGTTCTCACCTCCGAAAACCACCCATATGATGAAAGCAATGACTGCGATTCCCATTACAACAGGCACGAAGATCCCGGCAACTTTATCAGCCAGCCGTTGAACCGGGGCTTTACTGTCCTGGGCTTTCCCGACCGTTTGGATGATCTGTGCAAGAACTGTTCCGGCACCCACTTTTTCGGCCCGGAATTGAAAACTTCCTTTTTGGTTTATTGTCCCCGCAAACACTTTATCATCTGCCTGTTTTAAAACCGGAACAGGTTCGCCGGTGAGCATGCTTTCGTCGATATACGATGTGCCTTCTGTAACACCGCCATCCACAGGGATCCTTTCTCCGGGCCTCACTGCTATCGTATCGCCGATACTCACTTCTTCCACAGGGATCATCACCCGGCTTCCATCGCGTTGTATAAGGCATGCAGTGTTCGGTTGAAGTCCCATCAGCTTTTTCAGTGCAACGGTGGTGCGGCCCCTGGCTTTTTCTTCCAGCAGTCTCCCGATTAAAATAAATGCAATGATCACGGAAGCCGCTTCAAAGTAAACATGTACGTGAAGCCCCCGTTGATGCCAGAAATGCGGGAATAACAGGTTAAATACACTAAACAGGTAAGCGGTGCCTGTGCTGAGTGCCACCAGTGTGTCCATAGTGGCTGAAAAATGCCGCGCCTGTTTCCAGGCGCTGATAAAGAAATCCTTTCCGAACCAGAACAGGACCGGTGTCGTCAGGAGCCACTGGAAGTACCCGGCATATGGCAGATTCATGAAGAACATGGCGACAATGGCCACCGGTAATGAAAACAGGCCTGCCATGATCGCCCGGATGGTCAGGCTCCGGATCCGTTGGTTCTGGGCTTCCTCAGCCGGGTGAACCGTGAATGAAGGCACTTCGGTTAACAGATCATATCCTGCTGAGCGTACCGCCTCCCTTAGCTTTCCGGGATTGGTCCTGTCGGGAGCAAAGTCAACAACCGCATTCCCGGAGGCAAAGTTCACCACTGCCTGCTGCACGCCTTCCTGGGCCCGGAGGATTTGTTCCACACGTGCCGCACAGGAGGCACAGTTCATATGCAAGATCGGAAACGTTCTGTTCATTCTGCAAGAATCATATCGGGGCGCAACGGTGAGCCCGATCCTGATTGCTCAAAGGTACGGATACTTCCAATTACTTACCAGGATACAAACGTACAGGCGGGATCATTACCTTTGCCGGGTGATCGTTCACCTAATGGCGCGTACTCTTGTTCTGTTTCTCCTTTTCGGGATTACCGTTTCCGCTGTTCCTCCCTCCTTTCAGATCGCTCTGCTGAAGTACCACGGCGGAGGGGACTGGTATGCCAATCCCACCTCCCTGCCCAACCTTGTGAAGTTTGCCAATCAGCACCTCGGAACAAACATCAGTGAAGATATCCCTGCTGTGGATGTTGGCGACCGTGAGCTTTTCAACTTTCCTTTTATCCATATGACCGGTCATGGTAATGTCCTTTTCTCCACCCAGGAAGCGCACAATCTCAGGGAGTATCTGGTGGCCGGAGGGTTTCTTCATATCGACGACAATTACGGAATGGATAAATATATAAGGTCCCAGCTCAAGCTGGTATTCCCAGAACTGGATCTGGTGGAACTTCCCTTCTCCCACCCGATTTACCATCAGAAGTACGACTTTCCCGGCGGATTGCCCAAGATTCATGAACACGACAACAAGGCGCCACAGGGTTTCGGATTGATCTATGAAGGCCGCCTGGTTTGTTTTTACACCTATGAATGTGACCTGGGTGATGGGTGGGAAGACCAGCAGGTGCATAAGGATTCCGATGCGACGCGACTGAAAGCACTGCAGATGGGAACAAATATTCTGCAATATGTTTTTAACCGGGATTGATTCACTAATGAATCAATGCAGGAATTCCTGCTTGTTTGCCCGTCCGCCTGTCCGTTTGTATGCCTCTCTGCTTTTTTCTACATTTGCTGAAATTCCTCCCGGATGGGCAAACTGTATGATCTCCTGACTCGCGATATCCGGTTCGTGGAAGGACTGAAAGCGTGCCTGAATTGCGGTACCTGCACTGCTATATGCCCGGCCGCCGAATTCTACGATTATCAGCCACGCCAGATTCTTGAAATCCTCCAGGGTAAAGAAGACGGATCGATTGAGGAGCTCCTCAGGGGCGATATGATCTGGTATTGCGGTGAATGCATGTCATGCGTGACCCGTTGCCCCCGCGGAAATGCGCCCGGCCTTCTGATCACGGCTCTGCGGAGCCTTTCCCAGGAATTGGGGTATTTTGTCGAATCTGAAAAAGGACGGCAGCAACTGGCTATTAAACGGACTGTCGGGGAGTGGATCCTGGAGTACGGGTATTGTCTCTTTCCCTCCAATATCCGTCCTGAGTTGCATCCCGAGCAAGGTCCTGTCTGGCAATGGGAGATAGAACACCTCCCGGATGTCATGGAGCGTTTAGGTGCAAATTACAGGAAAACCGGCCCCGGGATCCTGCGTAAAATCCCGGATGAAGACCTCGCTGAATTACACAGGATCTTTGAAGTGACCGGCGGACTGGCCAGGTACCGGAAGATCGAGGACTTCAGCCGACAGAAAGCACGGGAAATGAACCTGGAACTGGATGATGGCCTTGAAAGCGAATATATCAGGCATATCTATACTACCTGCGATCCAAAACACACCGCTACCAGATGATCCCTGAAGGCAAACGGAAGATATGGCAGGATTACCAGAAAGAAATTGCCATCGACAGGTATTTCTACGTAAGGAGTTGTGTACGGCAAAACTTCTTTCCTGCTTCCGAAAAAGTGTTCCTGAAGATCATGCGGGAAGAGCTGGCGAAGGATGTTTACGAGAATGCGGCTCATACCACCTGTTCAGGCATAGGATATCACAGCGACATCGTGCCGTTCGACACTACCATGACGGTGATCGCACGGCAATTTGCCCTGATGACAGAAGCCGGTTACCGGAATTTTGTAACCTCCTGCATCACCTCATTTGGCCTGTACAGCGAAGTGATGGAAACCTGGCACCACTTCCCGGATGAGCTGAAGAAGGCAAGGAAATACCTGAAACAGGCCACCGGCAGGGAGTTCGACCTGCCTGAAAATATTGTCCACGCCAGCGACATCATATTCAAATTCAGGAAAGAGATCGCCGGTCGCGGAAGGTACCGGCTGATCCATCACCTCACCGGGAAACCGTTGCAGGTGGTGGAGCACATCGGGTGCCACTATTCCAAGATGTTCCCGTCAAAGAGCGTCGGAGGAGCGGAGTATCCTTACGTCCTGGTTGGCATGATCGAGGAATGGGGTGGCGATGTGATCGATTATCCTGAACGGAGGCACTGCTGCGGATTTGGTTTCCGTCAGTATCTGATCAAGGCAAACCGGGGGTATTCGCTGGCCAATTCAAGGAAGAAGTTTGAATCGATGAAACCGTACAAACCCGATTTCATTCTGACGAACTGCCCCGGATGCCCCATGTTTCTCGACCGCTGGCAGTACACATTGTCCGAAATGGAAGGCGTCACCTATGGGGACCAGGGCCGGGGAATCCCCGTGCTGACGTATGAAGAACTCTCGGGGCTGATGCTGGGCTATGATCCCTGGGATGTAGGACTGCAGGTGCATCAGGTCCCGGTGGAACCTCTTCTCGACAAGATCGGTATTCCGTATGACCCGGATAAGAAATACCTCGGGAAGGAAGGGGTGGATCTTGGAAAGCCGGCCATGCCGCCCCGGTTAAAATATCCCTGATATGAAAAAAACCGTACTTGTGATAGGAGGTGGAATTGCCGGCATGACGGCAGCAGCCAGGCTGGCCGACCTGGGGATTTCCACCGTCATCCTGGAAAAAGAGGGAGAAGCAGGCGGCCACCTGCGCCAATGGGATCGGTTATTCCCCACCCGCCGCCCCGGCCGGGATGTGCTGGACTATCTGTCGCAGGATCTGAACGGAAAGGCCGATATCCGGCTCGGGGCAATGATAGAAGAAATAAGGAAGGAAACCGGTGAGTTTATTCTCACCTTACAGTCCGGCGAAACGCTCCGGGGCGACGCTATCCTGTTTGCCACGGGCTTCGAGCTGTTCGACGCACGGAAAAAGGAGGAATACGGATACGGGATCTATGATAATGTTATCACCTCTGCCGAACTGGAAGCTGTTTTTCAGTCGGGCCGGCCATTAATGACCGATCAGGGATTCCCCCCGAAGCGTGTGGGATTCGTTCATTGTGTCGGCTCCCGGGATGAAAAGGTGGGAAACCTGTACTGTTCAAAGGTTTGTTGCGTGACCGGTGTGAAGCAGGCAATCGAGATCCGGGAAATGTACCCCGATGCGGAAGTGTTCGGATTTTATATGGATCTCCGGATGTTTGACCGGTTCTTTGAGGAGTTGTATTTTGAAGCCCAGCAAAAATGGGACATTAAATTCCTGCGGGGCAGAATGTCGGAATGCGCCGAAAACCAGGATCATACCATCCTGTTGAAACTGGAGGACACACTCACTTCCAGGCCGTTGAAAATGACCGTTGACCTGCTGGTTCTCCTGGTGGGCTTCGTTTCTTCGGCAGAGACACTGCGACTGGCAACCATGCTGGGAGTTGGTATCGGCGAAGACCGGTTCCTCGTTCCGGAAGATATGCATATCCGGGCCCATACCACGAAAGTGCCGGGGGTATTCCTGGCGGGCGCGGTCAAAGGGCCTTCCTGCATCCCCAACGTCATTGCGGATGCAGCAGCAGCGGCCATGCGGATTCACCAATACCTGGTCCATTCGTAATATATAAGTTTCATGGTTGATTTCGGATATACGGCTCATTACGACAGGCAGATCGATTTCGACCGCAACGACAAGCGGGTACTCGAACACCTCAAGCAGCATGAGCCCTCGGTATTGACCTGCATTGCCTGCGGGGGGTGTACCGCAACCTGCACCGCCGGACATTTCACCGGGTTCAATATCCGATTGGTACAAACCCTTCTCCGCCGGGGAGAGATTGAACCCGTAAAACAGGAGATCGGCAAATGCATGCTGTGCGGAAAGTGCCAGTTGGTTTGCCCGCGAGGTGTACATATGCGTAATATGATCCTGGCGATCCAGACGGCCATAACCAAACTCAAATGATCTCGTTCAACCTCTTTGTGCTCCCGTTCCTTTTCGGATTGATCTACGGTTTTTTCACCGTAAACCGGAGGTTGGTGCTGTGGGTGAAAACGCTTCCGCGGGAGGAGAGAAAAAGTTTATGGGCAGGGATCCGCAGCAGGCGTGTATTCCCTGCGCTGGGGGATATCCTGATGGAATGCCTGGTGCACCGGAGCCTGTTCAAACGGAACAAGCTTCTGGGATTCATGCACATGAGCTTTGCCCTGGGATGGTTCCTGCTCATCTTGTTCGGGAACATGGAAAGCCGTATCTACAGCACATCTCATGTAAATCCTCCCTATTACCCGATTTTCCTTAAGTTCTTCATACACGATAAAACCATCCTATGGTTTGAGATCAATACTGTTCCCGGTTTCTTCCGCTTTATCATGGATTTCTTCCTGCTGTTTACTCTTTCAGGCCTTGGGCTAGCTCTGGTGAAACGGAAGCAGCCACAATGGTTCGGCCTGAAGCAGGTCCCCCATTACCAGCTCACCGACAAGGTGGCTATCGGTTGCCTGTGGCTCATTTTTCCCTTACGCCTTCTGGCCGAAAGCTTCACTAACGGGTACTTTGCAGGCGGGGGAGGATTTATCACGCAACATCTGGGAAACACTCTGGTCACCCTCTTCCCTTCCGTCGCAATTCATATCGCATACGGATTCTGGTGGGCCTATTCACTTGCGCTTGGAGTGTTCTTTGTCACTCTGCCTTTTTCCAGATTCATGCATATTCCCAGTGAGTTTCTGCTGATCCTGTTTCGCCATTTTGGCCTTGGTCCGAAAAAAGTCTCCACTCCCTTCACTGATGTGGAAGTGCATGCCTGCTCACGCTGTGGAGTGTGTATCGATGTGTGCCAGCTGGGAACTGCGGCTGGAATGTTTGATGTGCAGGCCGTATATTTCATCCGGTCGGTACGGGACAACCATGTGCAACGCGACCTGGCCCTCCGATGCCTGGTTTGCGGAAGATGCCAGGAAGTGTGCCCCGTCAGAATACATACAGATTCTATCCGGCTGATTGAGCGGAACCGGTATACCAATGACCATGCATCTGAATTCACATACCTGAAACCGGGACCTGTGGCTCATTCCGAGATCATTTACTTTGCCGGATGTATGACGCATCTCACCCCGGGAATTATCCATGCAATGAAAGGCATCCTGAACCAGGCGGGGATCAGCTACCTTTTCCTGGATGAACAGAGGACCGCCTGCTGCGGGCGCCCTCTTATGCTCGCCGGAAAACATACACAGGCGATTAGCATGATGGAACATAACCGGGCCGAAATCCTGTCATCGGGAGCTAAACTCCTGGTCACATCCTGCCCCATATGCTACCGGGTCTTCAGGGAAGAATACGGCCTGTCGATCCGTATCCTGCATCATTCACAATATATTCTTGAACTGATCAAGACCGGGAAGATTCCGTTGCAGAGTTACTACCGCAAGGTTGCTTACCATGATCCCTGTGATCTTGGAAGAGGGACCTCCGAGTATTCAGCGCCACGTGAATTGCTGGCCAAAGTAGCTGATCTCACCGAAGTAAGCGAAGAACGGGCCGACTCACTATGCTGTGGAGGCAGTCTGGGGATTTATACGGTCAGCCCGGCACAGCGTGACCTTATTACAAAAGAAACCCTTTCAAGGCTTACCGCCTCACAACCGGAAGTGCTGGCAACCGCCTGTCCGCTTTGTAAGAAAACCTTTGCAAAACATGCGGATATAGAAGTGATGGATATCGCAGAGATGGTATTTGCCTCTATCCCAACCACATAATTTTCACCATTTCACAATTTCTTCAACTCACGAAGCTTCTCCTCCAGTACCTTCATGCGGGCCTCTGCATCTGACTTCTTCTTTCGTTCGGTTTCCACTACCTGCACGGGAGCTTGCTGTATAAACCGTTCATTTTGCAGTTTCTTCTCCACCGAAGCCAGGAATCCCCTGGTATAGGCCAGTTCTTCCTGAAGTTTTTTCCGTTCAGTTTCAGGATCGATCATGCTGGTTGCCGGGATGAAAAACTCGGTGGTGCGTACAACAAAGGAGAATGCATCCGGCAGTTTTTCGCCGACGTAGCTCAGTTCCTCAACACCGCAAAGCTTTTTTACGACCTCATCAAAAGTAGTATCGGGAAGCTCATCCAGGTTTTTCCGGATGTTTATTCTGATCATCTCCTTCGGTGGAATGTTCTTCTCTTTCCGCACCATCCGAATCGCTGTTATCACATCCCGGGCAAAATCGAACGCTTCCAGAATCCGGTCACCGGCATCCGGCATCCGGGATCCGGGATCCGGGATCCGGCCGCTCATGACAGAACTCCCTTTTTTCCGCTTTTCCAGGTTCTGCCATATCTCTTCGGTAATAAATGGCAGGAACGGATGAATCAGTCGGACCAGGTTATCAAAGAAGCCGACAGATGCCCGGTAGGTTTCACCGTCAATCGGTTGCCGGAATCCGGGTTTCACCATTTCGAGGTACCACGAACAGAAATCGTCCCAGAACAGCTTGTAAACCAGCATCAGGGCTTCAGAAAGACGGTAGGAAGCAAAAAGGTTCTCCATCTCCTGCAGGGATCGGCGATACCTGGCTTCAAACCATTGTACCGATACCGTATTGGAGCCCGGCTGACGTATTTTCTCTTCCGCTTTCCATCCCTTAACCAGCCGGTATGCATTCCAGAGCTTGTTGCAAAAGTTCCGCCCCTGCTCGATCAGTCCTTCATCATACAGAAGATCGTTGCCGGCCGGCGAGCACAG
>Ga0233425_10010715_pt1 | contig 11013 bp, 12 predicted proteins | sample Watercolumn_Towu_2_FD_181712 | JGI IMG/M metagenome (GOLD analysis project Ga0233425, IMG submission 181712) | Freshwater microbial communities from Lake Towuti, South Sulawesi, Indonesia - Watercolumn_Towuti2014_140_MG | ecosystem: Environmental > Aquatic > Freshwater > Lake | place...
AGCAGGGCCATTTGCGTGACGGACAGATACTTGAATAATTCGGGCACAGGCGTCTCCTGATTTCGGCGGCATTAGGAGACGACTGCGTCAAATTGTCAAAGAGCGCTTATCGATTGAATAGCCACAAGAGCAGGCTGATGACGACGCTCAAAATGAGCGACGTCGCGAGGGGAAAATAAAAGCGAAAATTGCCGCGTTCGACGACGATGTCGCCCGGCAGACGTCCAAGGCCAAACCGCTCGCCGACCATCCACAGAACGCCGACGCCGACCATGACGAGCCCCGCGACGATGAGAAACTTGGCCATAGCGTAAGCCTCTTTCCGCCTCGTGATCGATGACTTTAAGCATTGCTATCTCGCGCAATTTTGCAGAATCGCCAGTGGCGTAGACGCGCTGTTCAGCAGTGTCGCTTCGGTGACATATTGTCGCGAAGCCGTAATTCTCAGGCCGATTTGCTTGACCCGCCGCCCTGTCGAACGTTAGCTGCCAGCGAAGGGTTCGATGCAACACATCGGGTCGCGCCTGCGGCGAACCGACGCAATTGAACCACCGGCGCATGGCGCGCCTTTTGCGGGAGCCTGTTGGAGACGCAGGCCGCGCGACGCTTCGCAGAGCAACCGTCTCGTTTGAATGTCGCTCCTGATGCGATCGCCGGCGCGCAGCGGTTGCGTGCGACTATGAGGTTTTGATGAGGCCCGATCACATTTATCTCGCCATGACGATGGTCAAGCACAGCACGCTCGCCGCCGCTTGCATTTACGCGTTCAAGATCGTCTCTTTTCTCGTCAAGACGTTCTAATTTCGCGCGCCGTTGCGCCGGCGCCGCCCTTCGCGCATAAACCTTCCAACGCATATGCAGTGCGACGGAAGGGCGCAGGTTCATGGCGGCGATTGATGGTCCGAGGGTGCAGGCGCGTTCCGGCAAGCCAAAGCAACTTATCGTTTTTCTTCACGGCTACGGCGCCGACGGCGCCGATCTCATCGAGATCGGCCGCCAATGGCGCGCCTTCCTGCCCGACGCGGATTTCGTCGCGCCGCATGCGCCCGAGCGATGCGCCGCATCGCCGAGCGGACGGCAATGGTTTCCGCTCACCATGCGCGATCCTGAAGAGCGCTGGCGCGGTTGCGTCGCCGCGCGCCCGACGCTCGACGATTTTCTGGACGCCGAGCTCGACAGACGCGGATTCGACGATAGAGCTCTGGCGCTTGTCGGATTCAGCCAGGGCGCGATGATGGCGCTGCACACCGGGCTGCGCCGCAAGCGCGCGCCGCGCGCGATTCTTGGCTATTCCGGCGTCTATGTGCTCGGGCCGGTAGATGCTGGCGAAGAGCCGCCATCATACGAGAAGCCGCCAGCAGTCCTCCTGGTCCATGGCGAAGAAGACGACATGATCCCGGTCGAGGCGCTGCTCATGTCCGCCAACGCGCTCGCGGACTCTGGCGTGCCGACGCAATGGCATCTCTCGGCGCGGCTCGGCCACGGCATCGACGAGACCGGACTAATTCACGGCGCCTTGTTCCTGGCGCAGTCGTTCGGGGTCGCCGTCGAATTTCGCCGGCGTTGACACGCGAAGCAGGAACTGGGTCGTGAAGGTTCTCAACATACACGAGCGCGAACTGTTGGCACCCTCAGAGCAGGCAGGGGCGCTCATCGATACATTATCTTTGCAGGAAGACGCTCTCTGGCCCGGCGGCGCCTGGCCTCGCATGGAGTTTGATCGCCCCCTGCAAGTCGGCGCAGTCGGCGGACACGGACCAATTCACTATTTCGTGCAGGCGTATGCCCCAGGGCGGAGCATCAGATTTCAATTCACCGGACCAATAGGGTTCGATGGCCATCACGGCTATGAAATCGTCAGCATTACCGCCCAGAGCTGCGTCCTTCGACACACCTTGGAGATGCTTGCGCATGGCCCAGCCCGAGTGACTTGGCCGGTTTTCTATCGTCCCTTGCACGATGCATTGCTTGAGGATTCGCTTGCTCTGGCGCAAGCCTCGCTCGGTCAAACTCCCTTGATCCGAAAATGGTCCTTGTGGGTGAGATTTCTGCGGTGGATCGCTTCCAAGGGCCGATCGCGCGCGCAGGCGACGCCTGTTACTGCGCCGCGTCGCGAGGCATCCGAAATAGCTCGGTGAGCTAGCACAACGCTCTGAACTTATACTCCTTCCAGCCCGGCCTCGGCGCCTGCAGGCTCCATCGCCGGTTCGAGTTCGATAGGGAGGCGACGCACGGCGCGGCGCGTAATCGGGCGATAAAGCTGCTTGGTCGCCTCGACGATATGCACGCCGCCGCCCGGCAGCGAGAAGCGGCCGGCGATTCGCTCAAAGGCCGGCGCCGAACGCAGCAGCGAGGCGCGCTGGAACGGCGGCACGTAAAGCGCTTCGTCCCAATAAAGCGGCAGGAACTGCGCCGCCTGCAACAATTGCTGCAACTGGCCGCGCGAATAGGGATGGCCCTGTCCGAAAGGCGTCGTGTCGACGCGCGCCCATAGCCCGGTGCGGCTCGGCGCGATGATCAGCACCCGGCCGCCGGGCGCGAGGATGCGCCAGACTTCTTCGAGCAGATCATGCGGGTGCTCGTCCGTTTCGAGCGCGTGCACGATGAGGATGCGATCCATGCTCGCGTCAGGCAGCGGCGTCATCGAGGGCTCCACGAGCGCCGAGGCGGAGCGCCCGTCGAGCGGCCAATGAACGACGCCTTGCGTCGCTGGCATGAAGGCGATAACCCGCTGCGCCTTTTCCCGAAAACCGTCGAGATAGGGCGTGGCGTAGCCAAGGCCGAGCACGCGCAGCCCGGCATGGTCCTGCCAGCGCGCGCGCACCAGCCGCGACACCAGGCGGCGCGCCACCTCACCCAGCGCCGTATCGTAAAAGGCGCGCAAATCGACGACATCGAGCATGGCGCGGATCATCGGCGCAATCGACCACTCACGCAAGGCGAAGCCGAGCGTTCGCGCCCGGCAGGTCGCGTTTTTTGGCCAAGCGCGTTTATGATAAGCCATCGCGCCAGGAGACGACGCCCTATGGCTTTGGAAGTCGCGCAGTTCATTTGCCTCAACGACAATTTCGGTCTGCTCGTACACGAGCCAGAGCTCGGCGCGACCGCGAGCGTCGACGCCCCGGACGGCGAAGCGATCGCCAACCAGGCCGAGCGACGCGGCTGGCCGTTGACGCATTTGCTGCTCACGCATCATCACGCCGATCACGTGCAGGGAACGCAGACGCTCAAGGCGCGCTTTCCGCACATGAAGGTGATCGGCGCCGCCAAGGACGCGCATCGCCTGCCGCCGCTCGATCGCGCAGTTTCAGAAGGCGACGTTATCGAAGTCGGCGAAGCGCGCGCCCGCGTCATCGAAACGCCCGGCCATACGCTCGGACATATCGCCTATTATTTCGAAGACGATGAAATCGTGTTTGTCGGCGACACGCTGTTCTCGCTCGGCTGCGGCCGCGTTTTTGAGGGCAGCATGGACATGATGCATCTCACTCTCGAGACGCTTGCTAATCTGCCCGGCGAAACGCTTGTTTACTGCGGCCATGAATATACGCAGGCCAACGCCAAATTCGCGCTCACCGTCGACCCGGACAATCCGGTGCTGCGCGAGCGGACTCAAACGGTCGCCGATCTGCGTAAAGACGGAAAATTCACCCTGCCGACGACGATCGCGCTCGAGAACGCTACAAATCCGTTTCTGCGGGTCGAGGATCCAAGCGTAATGGCTGCGATGGGCATGCAGGGCGCCGATCCTTCCGCCGTCTTCGCGGCGATGCGCGAGCGCAAGAACATTTTCCCTGCATGAGCGACGCGCTTTCGACTGAGGAGGTCGTGCGGCTTCTCGACCTCGCGCCCCATCCGGAGGGCGGTTTTTATCGCCAAACCTTTCGCGATCCTCTCTTGGTCGGCGGCGAGCGCGCCGCGTCGACGGCGATCTACTATCTGCTCCCAGGCGGCGGGGTATCCGCTTGGCACCGCGTCGACGCCGCGGAAGTCTGGCACTTCTACGCCGGGGCTCCGCTGGAGCTTAAGATTGCGGCGGAAAGCGCCCCGACCGAAGTCCTCCGCCTTGGCTCCGAGCTCACAGCCGGCGAGCGGCCGCAAGCCGTGGTCCCTGCGGGCGTATGGCAATCGGCGAAAAGCCTTGGTCGAGGGCCTGATGGATGGACCCTCGTCGGCTGCACGGTCGCGCCGGGCTTCGAATTCGCCGGCTTCGAACTCGCTCCGGCGGATTTCTCCCCTGACGCTTCCGCCTGAACGCAAAGGCTTTCGGCCCTCGGGGCTTTGACCGCCCCGGCGGATAGTGTATCGGGTCCAGACAATAAGAGAGGAAATGTCAGAATGTGCTGGAGCGGAGAGGCGTCAATGGTGTTGGCGGCGACGGGGATCGCCGGCGCGGCCTATTCGGCGCTCAAGAAGGACCCCGAACCGCTCGCTCTCTGGGTCTGCCTTCTCTATTTCGCCAGCATGGAGTCGCTCCAGGCGGTCGCCTATACGGTCTTAAATCAATGCGATTCGCCGCTAAATCAATTGATGACCATGTTTGGTTATCTACACATAACGTTCCAGCCGTTCTTCATTAACGCCGTCGCGCTTTACTTCATGCCCAAGGACAGCGCCCGGATCATCGCGCCCTGGGCCTATTTCGGCTGCTTCGTCGCGGCCATCGCCATGCTGCTCCAGCTCTATCCCTTCTCCTGGGCGGGTCATTGCGCAGCCGGACGGCCGCTCTGCGGCGACATGCTCTGCACGGTGCGCGGCGAATGGCACATCGCCTGGCTGCTGCCGACGAATGGCCTCGGCAACTTCATGGCCGACAACGCCTATCTCGGACGCGGCTACCTCGAATATCCGCTGATGGCGTTTTATATCCCCTCGCTTTACGGCAGCTGGCGCTTCATCCTGTTCTCCTGGGTCGCTGGGCCGTTTCTCGCGAGCCTGACAACCGGCAACATCAATGAATGGCCGGCGGTCTGGTGCCTGTTCTCGATCGGACTCGTGCTCGCCATCATCAAGACGCCGCTGCGCTATCACCTTCACGTCGGCGACCCTTGGTGGATGATGCTCTACAAGTGGTGGAAGCGGCGGAAAGCGGCGGCAAAGGCCGCCGTCGCCGCCGCGCCCGCTCTGCCGGCGAAGCCGACGGCGCTCATCGCCGAAATTAAAGAGCCGGCGGAATAGTCAGTCTTTCGCGTTGACGACGCCGCCGACGAGATTTTCCGCCAGCAGCGACTCGGCGCTCATCTCGGGGCGGAGAGGCTCGCGCTTCACGTCGGCCTCGATCGCTGCGAAATAGGCGCGACGCGCGGCGACAGCCTCGTCCCAATCCACGGCGCGGAAAGACAAATCTTCGCCGGGACGCAACTGCGCAAGCCGGCCGAGATCGGCGCCGATGACCGTCGCGATCTTCGGATAGCCGCCGGTCGGCTGACGGTCGGCCATGAGCGCGAGCGGCGCGCCATCGCCGGGAATCTGGATCGCGCCCATGGCGACGCCGTCGGAAACGATGTCATGTCCGCGCCGATGGCGGATCGCCGGACCCTCTAACCGATAGGCCATGCGATCGCTGCGCGCGCCGATGCGCCACCGTGCGGCCAAAAAGGCCTCGATCTCGTCCGGCGCGAAATAATCCGCCTGAGGCCCAAGAAGCAGACGGATCGGCGCCTCGCTCGAGGCGAGCCAAGGCGCCGTTAAGGCGAGCGGCTCGAGAGGCGGCGACGCCGCCTCGGCGAGCGGCAGCGCGTCGCCGGCCGCGAGCGGCTTCGGCCCGAGGCCGGAGCGGGCGTGCGTGGCGCACGAACCGAGAATGGGCGCGAGGTCGAGCGTCCCCCCGATGGCGACGCAGCACCAAGCGCCTGACGCGCCGGCGCGCAGCACGAGCTGCGCGCCCTCGGCGAGCGGCAGCAGGCAGGCCGAGGGCAGCGGCCGGCCGTCAAGCCGGATGTCGAAATCGCCGCCCACGACCGCCACGCAAAGCGTCGCGCCTTCCGCTCGAAACGCCGCGCCGCCGAGCGAAACTTCGATCGCGCAGTCCGCGCCGGCGGCGCGCGTCGCCGCCAGATAGGCGCCAAAATCCATCGGCCCCGCAGGCGTCACGCCGTAACGCGACAGTCCGAAGCGGCCCTTATCCTGAACGGTGACGCCGGGTCCGACCGCCTCGACAAGGAGCCGCGCGGTCATGAAAGCCTATCCCGGCGCGCCACCGTCTCGCCGGCCAAGGCGCGTGCGTTGAGCGCCAGGAATGTCTCGGCGTCGATCGGCTCGAAGCGCACCGCCTCGCCTGGCGCGATGAGAAAAGGCGGGTCGCGATCCAGCGCGAACATGCGTTCGGGCGTGCGCCCAATGACATACCAGCCTGTCGGCATCGGATTGGCGGCGATAAGAGAGAGAGCGCCGCCGATCAGCGTCGCGCCCTGCGGCGTCGGCCCGCGCGGGCTGGCGCGCCGCGCAATCGCCAGCGCCTGCGGCAAACCGCCGAGATAGCACCAACCCGGCGCGAACCCATACATGTAGGCGCGATAATCTGCGCCGGCGTGCAACTGCGCGAGCGACTGCGCCGAACGCCCGAGCAGCGCCGCGGCTTCGCCGATATCCTCGGCGAACTCCGGGGCGTAGCAGCAGGGAATGGTCCAGCGCACGGCAGGGCGCGACGCCTGCGCCTCAACGCCCGCAGGCCCGAGATGATCTTCGATCGCCGAAATCAGCGCGTCGCGCGAGATTTCGAGCGGTTCGTAACGCAGAAAGAGCGCGCGATACGTCGGCGTCGTCTCGCGCAAGCCAGGCGGCGGCGCGGCGCGAAGACGCTTGTCAAGCACCAGAACGCGCGCATTGATCGCGGGATCGACGCTGTCGCCGAACTCCACTGAAAGCGCCGCCTCGCCGCAGTCGAGAAAGCGCGGCGTCTGATATTCCATGCGATCAGGCTCCTGCGAAGGCGCGCAGTTCCCAGCCCTCGCGTTCAAGCGATCCGCGCACGCGCCGCGCCATTTCAACGGCAAGCGGCGCATCGCCATGGACGCAGATCGAATCGATCGCCGTCGGCAAGAGCTTGCCGCTGACGGTCCTTAAACCGCCATTTTCCAGCATGTCGCGCACTCGGGCGCAGGCTCTTTCGATATCCTCGATAACTGCGCCGTCTTGCGATCTCGGCTGCAGGCGTCCGTCGTCCATATAGGCGCGGTCGGCGAAGATTTCATTCACGACGCGCAAGCCTGCCCGCGCGCCGGCGCGCGTTTGCTCGGACAGCGCGATCGCCAGCAATGCGAGTGACGAATCGACGCCGCGGATTGCGCTGGCGATCGCGTTCGCGACATCAGCGTCGCGCTCGGCGATATTGGCGAGCGCGCCATGGGCCTTCGCATGCGTGATCCGGTGCCCGCTTAAAACGGCGAGCGCCTGCGCCGCGCCGAGTTGATAGGCGACGGCGCGTTCGATCTCGCGCGCGTTCATCGGCAATGCGCGCCGGCCGAACCCTGCGAGATCCGGAAAGGCGACATGAGCGCCGACGGCGACTCCCTTTTCCTTTGCGCGCGCGAACGTCGTCGCCATGATGTCAGGGTCCCCGGCGTGGAAGCCGCACGCGATATTGGCGCTCGTGACGATGTCGAGCATGGCGTCGTCGTCGCCCATGCGCCAGTGGCCGAAACCCTCCCCGAGATCGGCGTTAAGATCGATGGCGCGGGACACGGAGGTCATGGAGAACGCGAGTCGCCCCTCACTGCGGACCGCGAGATTGGCGCATCCGCGCGGCGTCGGCAACGCGCGACGCTCGACTGGTCCGGCGCGGCGAAGACGGCCCAAACCGGCACAAATAGGGCGTGGCGGCGCTTGACAAAGACTGTCCCCTTTGGTGAAGCTGTATCGCGGCGAAGCCGGAAAAAGAGCCACTGGCTGGCGCAACGTGGGAGGAAAATATGCAGTATCTGATCCCGGGACTCATGCTCGCTATCGTCATCGGCGGCGCTCTCGTCGCGATGCGGATGGGCAAGTAAGTTTAAGAAATCTGGACGTTTTACGTCCAATACGGTCCGTTGGCGGGCAGCAGCCTGGCGTAAGCGTCAGCGTTATTACGCCAACGGACTAAACTGATCAGCTTCAGCTTTTTATCCTTTAGGCGATGAATTCTTTTCAGCGCCGTGTATTCACGTCAGCGCGTCCATCTACTCCGCCGCGAGCACATGCGGCGGGAAAGCGATTTCGACGAGCGTCCCTTCATTGTGACGGCTCTGGATGCTGAAAGAGGCGTGATTTGCCTCGATTAGAGCCTTCGTCAGGGGCAGTCCAAGTCCCGTTCCGCTCGCCTTGCGTGAAGCGTCGATTTGCTGAAACGGCTCCATTGCGGTTGCGACATCCTCTTCCGACATACCGATGCCGGTGTCCTTGACGCGAATAACGACAGAGCCGGCGTCGCTCAGCGCGCTCGATACGATGACCTGCCCGCCCGGATCGTTGAACTTCACCGCGTTCGACAAAAGATTGAGAAGAATCTGCTTTAAGGAGCGCGCGTCCGCTCGCAGCGGCGGAAGGTTCGGCGCAAGCGCGAGCCGCATGACGACGCGCCCCTGATTGGCCTGCGCCTGCATGATCGACGCGCATTCGGCGATGACCGCATTGGCGTCCACGCGTGCGAATGAAAGCTCCATCTTGCCCGCTTCGATCTTGGAGAGATCCAGCAGATCGTTAACGAGCGACAGGACATGCGCGCCGGACGCATGGATGTCCTTCAAATATTCCTTGTAGCGCGCAGAGCCGAGCGGCCCGAGACGCTCCTCCATCATCACTTCCGCAAAGCCGATGATGGCGTTCAGCGGCGTTCGAATCTCATGCGACACGCGGGTCAGAAAATCCGATTTCGCCGCATTGGCGCTTTCGGCGGCGCGCCGCGCCGATTCAACCGCGCGGCTATCTGGAGAAGCGCCCTCGCGCGGTTCAACGGAAACGAGAATCATCGGTTTTCCGTCGACTGGAAGCCGGCGCAGCGCGAGGTCGACGGGAAAGCCGCAGCCCGGCGGCGCGGAGGTCAACGACAGCCGCGCGCTTTCTTCCGCCGAAGCGAGGGAAATGCGCTGAACCAGATTTCGCGCGTCCGATGGGCTGACAAGCGACGCCAGATTAAGACTCTCAAGCGTTTGGGCCTCCTTCGCGAAAGTCGCCGCGAACTGCGCGTTGGCTCTCGCGATCGTCCCGTCCGAAGCCACGATCGCAAGCGGCGCGCGGGAGAGTTCGAAAGCGGCGCTATGAAGCGCGCGCTCCGACTTCGCCCGCGCAAGCTTCTCTTCGAGCGCGCGTGCCAGCGCCAAAGCGCTTTGCTCCGGGCCCGGCATGATAAGTTCGCGGCTGCGCCGCAGCATTATCGCCTGCCGCGCGTCGGCCGGCTCGGGAGTCGATTCGACGCCCGCGGCCCCCATTTCAGGAACAAGACCGCCTTCCTTAAGAGCCCGCGCAATTTCGTCGAAGGCCAGGCGCTCGTTTGAGCTGAGCGCTTGCCCCGCATCCCGCCCGGCGGGCGCCTGAGAAGAGGCGCGCAACATGACGACGTTGTCAGCGGACGGCGGGCTCTCCTGGACCTTTTTCTCAGGGGCCTCCTTGGCGCGGGCGCGGTCGAGATGCAGCACGCCATAGCCCTGGTAGCCGAGAAACCGACGCGCCGAATCCATAACCTGCAGCGCCCCAAGCGTCGTCGGCACGCGTCCGGCCTCGCCTTCCAACGGCCACTCGACTTCGACGCCGCTCCATGCGCGGCGCGAGGCGATTGCGCGCGCAAATGCAGGATCGAGAGCAAGCGCCTGAGACGCATCCTGCACGGAGCGTCCGAGCATATCGGCCGCGGCTTCGCCGACAACATCGGCAAGCGTATGGGTCACGTCGGTGAAGCGACCCTCCACGTCGGTCTTCCATAGAAAACGCGGCAAACGAGCGCCGTGTCGGTCGACGAGGCTGCGCCGTAAAGCCGCCGTCTCTTCGCTAACGGCGTTGGAGGCGTCGGCTGCGCGTCTGACCTCCGCGAGCGAATCCGGACAGGCGCCTAGCGCCGCGACAAGGAAACAGGCGCCGCTGTCTTTGCCGATGCTGCGGCAGAGAACGGTGACCGTTTGCGCCTGCTCCAAAAAGCGCAGGCGCAAACGCTCGAGGCGAAGGGCTTGGCTGTCGCGCAGCGCTCCCGCAAGGTCGGCCAGCCGACGCGCGCCCGGATCATCACCACGAAACAGGCGTTCAGCCAGCGCTCGAGCGTCCTCGCCAAAAACCGCACGGGCCGAATCATTCAGAAAAGCGATGCGCAGCGGATCGCCGCTCGCCGCGATGATCGGCGTCCCGGAGGCCTCGAGAACTGAAAAAACCGGGTCCGCCGCGACGCAGGCGGCTGCGCGCGCCCCGTCTTCGACCCCCTGCCGCGAACCGCCCATTTGCCCACCGCCTCGCCTGACGGTCTCGCTTGCCGCGGCGCTGCCAGGCGTCTCGTCGGCTCGACGCTAACGGAATGCAATCAAATTAATCGCGGCCGAATGTGAGGTCTACGATCGTTACGAGTCTTTCAAGCTATTTCTGCATTCTGGAATTTCCTCCCCAACAGCTGCTGCGACGCACAAATTTGTTGCATTGCAGCATAAAATGAGGCAGGATGATTCTACTCGCCGATGCCGGTTGGGGCCGGGCGTGGCGCGAGTAATGATATGGCTAGCGGGGCAATTGTTTCATTTTCCACTGCACGGAGGTGCGCCATGGTCGAATCGATCTACCAAATTCCGACTGAAGTCCGCGACTTTGCGGAAAAGAGCGTCGAACAGGCGCGCAAGGCTTTTGAGGGCTTCGCCGGAGCCGCGCAAAAGGCGCTCGACACTTCGGCGGACGTCCCGTTCGGGCTGCAGAGCGCCAAGGATGTCAGCGTAAAGGCTCTGTCTTTCGCCGAAGCCAACGTCAACGCCGCCTTCGACCTCGCCCAGAAGCTCGTCCACGCCAAGGACCCGCAGGAAGTCTTCAAGCTTCAGTCGGAGTTCGTGCAGGCGCAACTGAAGGCGA
>Ga0233425_10010716_pt1 | contig 11011 bp, 11 predicted proteins | sample Watercolumn_Towu_2_FD_181712 | JGI IMG/M metagenome (GOLD analysis project Ga0233425, IMG submission 181712) | Freshwater microbial communities from Lake Towuti, South Sulawesi, Indonesia - Watercolumn_Towuti2014_140_MG | ecosystem: Environmental > Aquatic > Freshwater > Lake | place...
TTCAAAACCGTCCGCGTTAAAATACAAGCCGCTAGCATTAAAAATTATATTTTGAGCTTTAATATCGGCTGAATTGTTTTTAATTCCGAATGCGACCTTTCTATCAGCCCAGAAACTCAGAAAGTGGCTGGCATGCTCATCATCCGCATTTACAATTATAGTTTTTAAAACATTTTCGCTCGTCCGCAACATTTCGCTTGACAGTGCAAACAGGCCGCTTGTTTTTTTCTTTCGGCAAGCCTTAAGATGTGCAAATAATTTTCCTTTGGCTTTCTTATAATTTTCAAATCCACCGTGTGCTTCAATGTGCTCCGGATAAAGTCCGGTAAAAACCAGAATGTCATAATTAATGAAACGATGCCGAAATTGCTCAATGCCCTGCGAAGTCGTTTCCACAATTGCCACCGCGCACCTATTTTTCAACATTTGCCTTAGTAGTTTTTGAGTAAAAAATCGCCCCGGCATCGTCATTTTTTGGTCATTCATCAATGTTTTTTCTCCATCAGAAAAAATAGCCGTAGAAACAGAGCCTGCTTTAATTCCGGCTGTTTTTAAAATATTTTCAATCAAAAATATGGTAGTTGTCTTGCCGGTGGTGCCGGTTACGCCAATCACGATCATTTTTTCACTTGGTCGGCCATACCAGACTGAAGCTAGCCATGCCAATACAAAATGATACGCCGGCTGTAAAGCCAGAAAAGTTCCTTTGGGAATGAATTTTTTAGCCAAATTTAATATTTCTTCCATAATTTAATTATAGATTAAAATCCTTCAAAAGCAAAAACAATCTGCATCTTTGAGATTGTTTTTAAAAATTATTGGCCACCTTTCGACTGTGCCGGTATTTTTGGCAATTGAATCTCATCCGCAATTGCAGAGTTTTGTGAAAAATTTGGAATACCGTTTTGAATGTTTTCAATTATTTTTTGCAATCTGAATTTTGTATTTTCAAGCCTCTGCAGATTGTCCGTTAATAGACCAGGGAACAATTCTAAAACCCTGCTGTATTTTTCGATTGCTTCTTGTTTTTTTTACCGCCTTTCTCATATGACGTCGCTAATGAAAAGCGGATGTTAATTTCTTTATCATTCACTCCCAATATCTGCTTAAGTAAATTTTTCGCTATTTTGTTGTCACTGTTTTTCCTTTTAGCTGAAAGAGGCGAGCTAAATTAAAGGCGTAATTAATCATCCGGCCAAATTTTTTATAAATCGCAAGATTTTATAGGAAACATATTTATTTCTTTTGATTATTATATCGTAACTTCCTGGAAATTCCACCGGCTGAGTGCCGGGCGAAAAACCAGTTTTAAACTTAGTTATTCCCGTCCAAGAATTGTCATCACCCGTTTTTATCCCACCAAAATCATATTTTTTGAGTTCTAATTTTTTCGCATCCAAAATCGCCTGCCACTGCAAAAGATATGGCGCCATAACATTGCGATGTTCATTATCAGAAACGCCATGAAGGTAAGTCGCCGTATCGCCGTAATTGATAACAAAATTGGCTGCAATAATTCTGTTTTTATATTCCGCAATATACACTTTTAAAATTTTTCCCGAAATTCTTTCGAACATTTTTCGATAATAATTTTCCAGATGCGGCACAATCCCGTCACGCTTGGCTGTAATTTTCACCAACTCGATAAACTTATCAATATAACTTTTACTTATTGCGTTCTGACCATTAATTATTGCATACACACTTACTCCTCGCTTCTGTGCAATTTTTATATTGTAACGTGTTTTGGATTTCATTTGCGCCAGCAATTCCTCTTCGCTTTTTGTAATATCGATCACAAAAACCTCTTTCGGCTGCATATCATGCGGCGCTTTGGCTATTCTATATTTTATATTTTTTTTAATCTGATAAAATGACTTTTCTGATAATGGTTCTACTCTGATCCACCCGGCGTTTTCTTTTTCCGCCAAGTCAATAATTTTATTCAAAAAGTTTTTAATTTCGAGTTTTGAATTTGGGATTTGTTTAGAATTTAGGATTTCAGATTTAGGATTTTCTAAGACTGGTCCGCGCGGAATATAAAAATATCTGCCGACTATCGGCAATTCGTGTTCGATTATGCTGGTAGAAAAATTATTTTCGGAAACATTAAAAGTCCTGTATCCCGCGCTTTCTTGAAAATTTCGCCATTCCTCGGATTGTAGAAATTCCCTGTCTGTGGAATCGACCTGAATAAAATCAATTTTGTCGTTTTTCATTTCTGTGGTTTTTTAAAAATAATTATTATTTTCATTTATACCAAGGTGTTCAGGAGGTTGGTTCAGAATAGATAAAATCGAGGTGAAACCTCGATCTATTTTACTTTCTTCCCAAATTCTTCAGCGCTGCTTTTACGCGCTGGCCAATGTCTTTCACGTCTGTTGGCACCAGTTTCAAAGCGTCGCGCGCTTCGGTTATGGTGTAACCCATCGACACCAAAGCTTCCAGCGCGTCGGAATCGGAAACAATATCTTCTTTCTCGCCCACCGGCAAATCAGCGATTTTATTTTTGAGTTCCAAAATCACCCTTTCCGCGGTTTTTTTCCCGATTCCCGAAACTTTGGTAAGAATTGACGAGTCTTCTTTTAAAATTGCCGTTTTAATTGTCTTGGGAGCGGCTACTGTCAAAATTCCCAGTCCAGACTTCGGACCGACACCAGAAATAGAAATTAAAAGCTCAAACATTTCCAATTCCTCCATTGTCAAAAATCCATAGAGATCAATAGCGTCTTCCCTTACATGTGTATGTATAAAAAGATCGACTTCAAAAGTTCCTGCGATTTTTCCGAGAGTGTAAGCCGCAAGATTTACTTTGTAACCAACTCCATTGACATCGACCACGGCATAATTATTTTTGAAATATTCGATTTTACCCCGAATTTTGGCAATCATATCTTTGCTTTATTATACAATTTTCCCCGACTCTTGCCAAAACATAAGCAATATGAAAGAATATGAAAGTCATTAAATTTAAATCTAAATTTATGCCTATCAAAAAATCAGCCAAAAAGTATATGCGCGTGACTGCCAAAAAGACTGTCAAAAACGCCAAAATTAAAGGAACTTTCAAAAGCGCCTCTAAGAAAACCTTGGAGGCCATCGCTAAAGGTGATAGTGACCAAGCCAGAGAGTGGTTCCGAAAAGCCGCTAAAGCCCTTGATAAAGCTGCTCAAAAGAAAGTCATCCATAAAAATACCGTCGCTCGAAAAAAATCGAGATTGAACAAGGCAATTAAAGCGATAAATAAAAAGTAGATGCGTTAAAACAAGCCAGGGGGTCGGTTTAAAATAATTCCACAATAAACTTATCCAGCGCCAACTTGATTTCAATTTTTCCGGTTTTTGCCGCTCTGTCCAGCTCCTCTAATTTCCAATAGATATCTTTTAATTTGTCATAAGGGAAATTGTTGATTTGCGTCAGACTTTTTTTCACCACAAACGGATGCATCTTTCCCTCACGCGCTATAGCGTGCTCATCCGCTCCAAATCGATTTTTAAAATCGGCAACTTTCAGCATATTTCTAAATTGATAGATAAACATGGATAATAAATAAAACGGGTCTTCGCCTTTTTCCAAATGACGATGTAGAAGTTCCAATGCTTCTTTTTTATTGTTAGTTCCGACAGCATCAATAGTGTTGAAAATATTACTGCTCAGATTGGCGCGCACCAAAATTTCCACGTCTTTTTCCACAATCATCTTTCTGTCGGCATAGGCGCAAAGCTTTTCAATTTCATTGTCAAGAGTGCGCATGTCTTCTCCAACAAACGCTAAGAGTTTTTCAAGCGCTCCGCAAGAAATAGAATTTTTTTCGTCAATTTTTTTGATCCGTTTGAAAACCCATTGCTCCAGCTTGGCTCCGGTTAATTTTTCGAATTCCTGACTTTTTGAATTTTTAAGAAGATATTTATAAAGCACGTCGCTTTTTTTTGCTTTGCCCGCTTCCCAAAAAACCACTACTGTGTCCCGGTCTTCCACAAGCCATTTTTGTTTTTTCAAAAACCCGCATATATTTTCCCGCGTCTCATCAGTACCTTCCAAAATTATATTTTTTATGATTACCAGCCGCTTAGGAGCCAAAAGATTGCTGGTCGCAAGCGCTCCTAAAATTTTTTCTGTTTCATTTTTAGATTCAGAAAAATCAAAAGCAGACAGTCCCGAGCCGGCCGGGTCTTTTTCTAAAAATTTCTTTTTTATTTCGATTACTTTTTCCCTCGACCGGAAAAAGTCTTCACCGAATAAAAATATTATCATGTTTTTGCAACAATCAAATTGCAAACAATAAAAAATCCGAATAAATTCAAAATCACAACTTTCAAGATTCAAATCTTATGTTTTTGAACTTGATTGTTGTGATTTCTGTTTGCCAACAGGCAGACCTTTGGCAATCGTATCTTGATTTTAGAATTTCAAATATTTTGCTTCCACTCAAGTTCCTGGTCCAGCTCCAAAATTTCCACCCAAATTTGTCCCGGCACAAACATTATTTCTTTGCCGGCATTATCATAAAACATCAGCTTGCTTTCCAGTTTTGATTTATCTTTTTTCCAAGTTCCTGAATATTCGTGCCCATTCAAATAATAATAGGCTTTTCCGGAATCACTTGCATCATACCACGGATCGCCAATCTGAATATTGTTATACCGACCACTGATACTTTCAACCCCGGTCTTTTTTATTTCTTCCACGCTTGCCCAAGGATCTTGCAATCCTTGTCCGATATAATCTTGATCTAATGTGATTTGTTCCGATTTGGCAAACATCACTACTATATTTTTTGGCGCCAGTCTTTGTCCGTTATTTCTGTCTCTATCTTCTTTGCCGCCCCATGTCCTGAGATATGTATTTGTCGCTTTGTCGTAATCATAACTGACATCATATGGTCCAACAAATCCCACAGTAAGCTTTCCACCGTCCGGTCTTTGATCTTCCGCTATTTCCATCTGATGCAAATAACCAGAAAATTTATTTTCAGTACGGTATTTATAATCTTTTATAGCCTGAAGAACGCTATCTCTAGTCACGTGTCCCGTATCTTCCATTCTCATTTTATCTGTCATTGGCCAACGAAAACAATAGTTACCGCTCATACACTCAATATTTTCTATAATTTTGCTTTTCAAAAGATCCAGCGCAAAATGCGATCCGCCCCAATGGACAAAAATAGCATCCAGTCCCGCCGCGATGGCAATGTAGTCGTGACGCGAACTTCTAATGGCGCCGATTTCTTTTGGCAAATTGCAAAGATAAATACCCATAAGCCTGGTTACTGAATTGGTATAACCAGGCATTTCAACTACCATGTCCGCTTCAGAAAATCCGGCCGCCGGACGCGCCTGCACATCTGCCGGTTGCATCACCGCTACTGCCCGCTTATTCCAGTTGTCGCAAGAAAGTCCCGAGATCGGGCTTACATCACCCGAATTAAGAGGAATTGCTTGGTTCATGTCCAAATTGATTTGTTTTACCGATGTTTTTTTCCTAAACAAAAAATACCCTCCGATAATCACAACTATCAGAGCAATAGTTACAACAATTTTTTTTCTCGTAATCATGTTTGCAATTTAAAATTATTTATTTTTGGCACCCTGGGCAAAAAAATACGCTTCTTTGTCCCAGTGCTGAACGCCTAACTATTGTATCACACTTCGGGCAAATTTTTCCAGTCTGGCGATAGACGCGCATAACTTTCTGAAAATTTCCCGGCGCGCCGGCGGTGTCGCGATAATCACTGTCAGATGTTCCACGCAATTTTACGGCTTTTTTGAGAACTTTTATAGTGGCTTTATATATTTTTTCAATCTCGCTATCTTTTAGTTTTTTTACAATGCGTGTCGGCAATACTCCGGCTTCATACAAAATTTCACTGCGATAAATATTTCCGATGCCGGCAATCAATTCCTGCTCCATCAAAACCAATCCAACTGATTTGTTTTTTCGCCTGCTTAAGATTTCTTTAAATTTCTTAAGCGTGAAATTTTTATTCATCGCGTCTATGCCTAACTTTTCCACTTCCGGCAAATTATTAATTTTTTCCGTGTCGTCCAAAACAATCTTGGCAAACTTTCTAACGTCAGAAAACTCAAGAGTTTTCTGGCATTTCATAGTCAACAGTCGACAGTTTACAGATTTCAAAAACCATTTATGGTGTATGTATTGGTTAACGCGATCTGCAAAATAATTTTTATTTTTTGTTTCTTGTTTCTTGGTCATTGCTTGTTTCACAAGCAAGTGCCCCGTCATTTTTAAATGAATATGCAGCGTCTTATTCCCTGATAAATCAATAAAAATATTTTTTCCAATACGCCTTGCTTCCAAAATTTTCCGCCCCTTAATTTCTTTTTTAAATTTCTCCAAGCTTTTCCCTTTGATCGCCTTCGACCAGTCACTCCAAAAACCGGTGACAGTGTCACCTTTAATTTTTTTATTTAAATCGCTAATTATTGTTTGGACTTCTGGTAGTTCAGGCATGTGATTATAATAATTTTTAAAATCTATTATATTATACCTCGGCCGGGGTATAAATCAATACGAACATATGAAACTAGTGAATGTTTTTATATACTTTATCCACTAGTAAATAATTAATAAAATTCCCCAGCTTTCTTCTTTTTATTTCCTTGATCAATTCGGGAATTAATGGGCATTTGCTTATAAAAACACTCTCTTGAAGTTTTTTGTAATTCAAGAGATATAATTCCTGGCGAAACCAATCTCTCTCGTGAGCCTGTTTTTCCGGAATATCAAAAATAACCACGCGAAACCTATTATCCCATTTGTTATCTATCACATCTTTTCTTTTTAGAATATAATCTGCCAGCGATTTACCCTTGCTTGTAAGTCGATAAAACTTGCCTTCTTTTTGCACAAAACCTTGTTTTTGCAATCTCCAGAGGCTGTGTCGAATAACCGTTTCCTTGATTTTCTTTTTTGGTTTTTTTTCAAGGCTGCTTTGATCGCTGAAAGCCACTAATCCTGAACGGTCAGCATAAGGCGAAGGATTTAGAAAAACATCAATGGTTAATACTCCCGCAAAAATCAGGGTCTCAAAAATCCAGGCTGTGGCGCTAAAAGTCCCATTCAATATATTTCTTGCAAGTCTTGCTGAAATCTTATTAACCTTCTTTTTTGGTTTCATTTTGTTTTACAATAAGTAATAAAAGGCCAAGTTTTAACAATGTCTTTATTATATTATACACCGGCCGGGGTATAAGTCAACACAAAGAAGAGTGGACACAAGAAACTTACAAAGAAAAAAAGCCCTCCGCAACACGTGCAAAGGGCTGTTAAAAGCTTTGTTGGATTATTTTCAGACTCTCATTTTCCGGGCTTTTACTGCAATATTCTTTCTTCTGGAAAGCTCTTTTAAAATTTCCTTTTCAAGTTTTTTAGGAAACGGGAACAGCTTAATTGTCTTTTTGCCTTCTTCAAGCTCTTCTCTTCTCCATCTTACAAGCCACTTTCGAAAAACAAGAAGGTCGTCCTCAATAACATTTTTTTTAATAATGCCATGAGGAAAATGAGTGAATTTTCCGATTAGCCCTTCGACCAACCCTATAGCCATATTTACACAATCCTGATATGTCCACGGTCTTCTGGTCAATACGTCATTTATTTTTCTTTCCTTATATGCATACTCAGCTGCTTTTCCTAAATCCTCAAAGATATAAATATTTGATCTTCCTGTTTTATTTTGGCGTAAAACCTTGAAAGCCTCCTCTTTCAAGCCGTAGTCTCCATACCGTGCTTCAGACATAAGCTTATTAAAGTCAAGCTTTGCAAATCTACGCCGCAATTCCTTTCTTGCAATCTTTTTTATCTTCTCTCCTGCCCATTCTCTTTTTGAAATTTCAAGAAGATTATGCAGACTCAAATCTTTATCACTTATCTTTTTTGCCAAAGTCTCTTCGGCAAAATCTTTAAGCTCTCCCTTTTCATCCCGGCAAAGCTCTCCAAGCCTGAAGACACAAAGATTCTTCATGTCTTTCTTTATGGTCATATTATCCAGCCTTCCAGTTTTTGCTTTAAACAAAAACAGTCTATATTTCTGATATTCTTCCATTTTCTCCTTCTTCGCGGATTATTCCGCTTTTTCTTTATTTTTATTATCAGGTGAATTCAAAATCTGCCAGACATCAAAACAAAAACCAATCAAAAACAATATCCAAGTTATTGCATTTTCCGGTCCACTGGATGGAGTCTCGATTTTTTTGCAATAATTGAATAAGCAAGACCAAGACCAACAGCAATTGTTCTGGGAAAATAAAGCCATACAACAAACAACACAACCACAGCAAGAGCAGTTAAAATATCTGATATAATCATTTTTATCCTCCTTTTAAATTTTTAAACTTCACTCAAATTCCAATCCTAACCGACCATTATAGCAGTTTTTAATAAGTAAGTCAACTGTTTCGTCTTTTTAACAAAATTCATGCCTATCTATTATTCCTTTATTTTAAGCACTTATTGACAATTTTTGAGCCTTATGCTAGGATTAAAACTAAAGACGACGAAAAAGTCGTCATAAGGCAAAAATATGGTCAACGAGCTCATTCTCACCAATCTAGGTCTCTCCCCCAATGAAGCCAAGATATATTTAGCCGCTTTGGAATCGGGCGTGACTTCCGCGCAAAGGATTGCGCAAAAGGCCAGAATCAAAAGAACCACCGCCTATTCTGTCTTGGAAGCCATGGTTAAAAAAGATTTCATTTTGAAAACCGACAAAGAAGGCAAAGCCAAATACCTGGCTCAAAATCCTAAAGACTTAGCTGAGCGTTTCAGGATATATCAAAAAAATTTTGAGAATGTCTTGCCGGAACTAGAAGCCATTCACAACAAAAAAGAAGTGAAGCCCAAAGTCTTGTTTTTTGAAGATGAAGAAGGCATAAAGAAGATTTACGAAGATACTCTAAAGGAAAAACCGGAAATTATTTTAGAATTTAATACATCCGAATTTCATAAAACCTTTCCTGGCTTTCCTGAAGAATATTTAAAACAAAGGGAAGCGAATAATATCAATGCTCTACGTCTGGCACCGGATGATAATATTTGGAAAAAGCATAAACTGACCGACAAGGATGAATTGAGTGAAACAAAACTATTAAAAAATTTCAATATTCCAATTGAAATCAATATCTACAACAACAAAGTCGCCTTTATGTCCTATGCCGACAAAATCGGCCTGATCATCGAATCCGAACCCATCGCCAAGTCAATGAAAAAAATTTACGAATTGCTTTGGAATAAATTGAAATAAAAAAACATTCTCATATTTTCGAGAATGTCGGAATGTTTAAATTATCTGTGTAAAATTTGTTTTAAACCTGCGTAAATATACATCTCAAATCTCCCCCCAATTATCCCCCGTGTTCACATTGACAATCAACGGGACTTTGAGCTTATAAATGTTTTCCATAATAATTTTTATTTTCTTGGCCACTTCTTCGGCAATTTCTTCTTTGACTTCCAAAATAATTTCATCATGAACCTGGAGAAGCATGCGGATATCAGAATTATTTTTGTATTCTCTCGAAATTTTTATCATAGCCAGCTTTACAATGTCCGCCGCCATGCCTTGAATGGGCATATTGATGGCCATTCTTTCGCCGGCGTTTTGGACTTGAAAGTTAGGAGAATTGATTTCCGGAATGTATCTGCGCCGTCCAAGTTCTGTTTCCACATAGCCGTTCTTTTTGGCAAATTCTTTGGTGTTACGCATATATTGAGCAATGCCAGAAAACTTATTCATATATTCATCAATAAATTTTTTGGCCTCATCCCGCTCAATTCCGGCTGCTTCGGAAAAGCCAAAAACGCTCATGCCGTAGATTACTCCGAAATTAAGCGCTTTAGCCGCCGAGCGCATTTTTTCCGTGACTTGTGAAAGAGCGACTTTGTTAATTTCCGCCGCCGTCACCCGATGCACGTCTTCGCCTCTAAAAAAAGTTTCAATCATTTTTTTATCGCCCGAAACATGAGCAACTACCCGCAAATCAATCTGGGAATAATCCGCGCTTATCAATTTATATCCCTTTTCCGCCACAAAAGCCGTGCGCATCAGTTGTCCCAGATCAGTTTTAATCGGAATATTTTGCAAATTAGGATCAGAGGAAGAAAGCCGACCTGTAGCCGTCACTGCCTGATTGAAAGTCGTATGGATTCTTTTGTTCTTATCCACCATTTCCGGCAAAGTATCCAAATAGGTTGTTTTTAATTTAAACAACTCTCGGTATTCTTCAATTTTTTCGACAATTTTATGCTCTTTCTTGAGCTTGGCCAGTTCTCCGGCGGCTGTGGAATATCCAGTTTTGCCCTTTTTTATTTCCACTGTTGGTAATTTTATTCTTTCAAATAAAACTTCGGCTAATTGTCTAGGAGAGTTAATATTAAAATTCATTCCGGCTTGCTTGTGAATGTTTTTTTCCAGCTTTTCAATTGTGTCTGTAATTTTTTCAGAAATGCCTTTGAAAATAATCGTATTTAATTTAATGCCGACCGTTTCCATCCCGGCTAGAATTTTTATCAGCGGAGTTTCAATGGTTTCAAAAACAGATTCAATAGAAGAAGCTAAACTTCCCAATGAGGAGTTAAGCTCTTGTAATTGTTCATTTGAAATTTTCTCTATTTTTTCAGAATATATATTCTTGAGTTTCCAAATATAATCCGCAGCTTGGCAAATTTTTTGCGCGACGGATTCTGCTGTTTCAATTGCAAGGCCCAGTTGCCCGGTTTTGGCCTTGCCCTCAATTTCTCCACCAAGATTTTCCAAAACCAACTTTTTGAATTCAATTTTTTCGCCTGGATTCAAGACATAAGCCGCCAACATCGTATCATATAATTCACCTTGTAAGTTGATGTTGTATTTTTGCAAAACTTGGTAAATATATTTCAAATCATAGCCAATCTTAACAACAACTTCATTCTCCAAAATACTTTTGATTTTTGATAGTTGATATTTTATTTCGACGAATTCGATATATCCGCATCTTCCGGTTTTCCAGCAAAAAGC
>Ga0233425_10010717_pt1 | contig 11010 bp, 7 predicted proteins | sample Watercolumn_Towu_2_FD_181712 | JGI IMG/M metagenome (GOLD analysis project Ga0233425, IMG submission 181712) | Freshwater microbial communities from Lake Towuti, South Sulawesi, Indonesia - Watercolumn_Towuti2014_140_MG | ecosystem: Environmental > Aquatic > Freshwater > Lake | place: Indonesia...
TGCAACTGCGTCCTCGGCGATATGTCTCCTATCTCGTCCAAAAATATCGTTCCTCCATCCGCCTTCTGAAACCTCCCCACCCTGTCCTGCACCGCTCCCGTAAATGCACCCTTTACGTGACCAAATAGCTCGCTCTCCAGCAGGTTCTCCGATAACGCCGAACAGTTCACCTTCACAAACGGCTTGTGGCTTCGATTGCCGTTGTAATGCAGCGCCTCCGCCACCAGCTCCTTCCCCGTTCCGCTCTCCCCCACTATCAATACCGTCGTCTGCACTTCGGATAAATCCTCTACGAGCGCATATATCTCTTCCATCCGGTCGCTCTTCCCTATGATGTTATGAAACTGATGCCGCTCCTTCATGTCGCGCTCAAGCTCCGCCAGGTGCGTCTCGTCTCTTACCACAAGCACCGCACCGGAAAATACCCCCTTATTGTCCTGCAGCGGGTATGTCGTTATCGTTACAACCTGATGCTGGCGCAGCTTATGCTTGCACTCGATACGGCTGAATTCTACAGGCACTTTCTTCTCCACCGTCTCTTTCAGCGCATCCAGGCACTTCCCGTCACAATACTTTTGCAAAGAATCAAATGGCTTCCCTACCCCGTCTCTTGATAAATTACAGATGCTTTCGGATGCGTCGTTTGTCTCAAGAATCGTCATATCCGCACTTACTGTAATGAGCGCATCTTTCACGCTCCGGAATATCGCCTCCAGATTCAACCGACATTTCTCCTTCTCGTCAGTCAACACTTTGTGCTGCAAAGCCACGTTCGCAATGCGCAATAATGCTTCCTGCCTGAGCGGCTTGGGAATGTAATCGAATGCCCCCAACCGCACCGCTTCTGAAGCACTATCAACGTCCGGAGACCCTGTAATCATAATAATTGGACAGTTGCTATACATCTTCTTCATTTCTCTCAGCAAGTCTATTCCGGTCTTTCCTTCCAGAACAATATCAATAAATATCAGATCGAATTTAACCTTACCGACCAGGTCTAATGCACTTTCATAGCCAGCAGCAGTTGATACTTCATATCCCCTTTCAGTAAGAAATTGTTGAGAAGTATATCTTATCCCTTCTTCATCATCGACTATAAGTATTTTCGCCATTAGTGCAATGCCCCCCCTTTTATCATAGTTGCCTTCCCCGTTTTTTACCTACAATAATTTGGCAATTAAGAAATAGCAAAATACAGACCATCTTATTACTATATATTACCGCATTTTAACATAAAAAGTTCTCTTGTTCTAATAACATTTTAGAAAATAGAATAGTTATAAATAGCGTGTAATAACCTTATGTAATTACACTTAATTAGTTAACGCACGACAGGGAGGAAAACCAATATTCGTTTAGGTTGAAACAGACTGAGGTACTATTTATTCCCTAACCTATTTAACCAATCAGATTACCACAGAAGTGTGTCATGACACACTTCTGTTTCGCACAATTGTATCATAATAATACACATGGCACAAAAAACTGCGCTTTCCATAATTTCATCTTCAAGCACGTCTACTTTTTTTCAGAAATCGGCCAAGTGTTTTGTACAAGATACGTTATAGGTACTGTTAATACAACAGAAGATTTGACAAGGTGTGTGAAGAGCAAATACAATACCGCATGACTTTGCGCAACGTTTCAGAACTATTTCGTTTCTCTTTCGACAACTTCTGCTGCCAAATCTGCATAGTCCTTAGCTCCGGAACTATCCGGTGCGTAAAGCGTAATTGGTTTTCCCGAAATTGGACATTCGGCGAGGCGGGTATTTTCTTTGATAATAGTTTTAAATACTTTGTCTTTAAAACGCTCCTTAATCTGATTATATACTTCGTTACTCAGATTAGTGCGTCCGTCAAAACGGCATGCAATAATGCCGGTAACCTCAAGACTATGATTCAATCTCTCTTTAACCACCTGCACCGTGTTCATCAAAGTAACAAGGCCATTCAAAGCCAATACCTTCGTTTCCAAAGGGACAATGACTTCTTTGACAAAAGTTAACGCATTAATAGTGATTAACCCCAGTGAGGGGGGACAGTCCAACAAGATATAATCATAATTATTCGCAACGGGCAATAAACGTTTCCGCAAAATAAGGTCGCGACCTTTCTCGTGGGCAAGGATTCTTTCCACGCCTGCTAATGCCACATTAGCAGGGGCAACCGTCATATTTTCAACGCAAGTCTTCGTAAGAATTTCCTCAAAATAAACCTCTTCCAAAAATACGTTATACATTGATTTTTCAAGACTGTGAATATCAAGGCCTAACCATGAACTGAGGTTACCCTGAGGATCCAAATCAACCAAAAGCACTTTTTTGCCCATCTGGGCAAGGCAAGCGCCAAGATTTACCGTAGTCGTTGTCTTTGCAACACCGCCTTTTTGATTTGTTAACGCAATGCTTCTCATGAAAAGTACTTATCCGGATATCCTTCAGAATTCATCGTTTCCCCAATTTTGCACTACCTCCTTAAAATATCACAATAGTAAGTTTTAAGCAAAACAAAAAGAACGGTAACGGTGTCTTTTTTATCAGACATATTTACACATACACAATACCTTTTCAGTGCTTTTAAGCTTCTCTCTAAGAGATGGGAATCCCAAAGATTGAAATTCCTGAATACTTATGTTAAGGAGTCACCGTTACTTCTACCTTGTGTGACTCATAGTCGTTTTCATCGAGAGAAATAACGTATCCGTTCTTTGCCGCAAATTCCAGTGTGCCTTTTGGCAGGAAACGATACATGAGCCTGGCGGTAATGGTAATTTCGCTCGTATCGTTTGTTTGAAACTCATAATGGCTCGTATCTGTCTGGTTTGCCTTAATCCGGGTATCATACAGTTCTTCAACGGCATAAGCGTACAGGACATCGTTGAAAAAGGGGGTGAGTTCCTCATTATCCACCAGCATCCTGTTGTGTTTCATGAAAATCTTTCCTGGCTTTCCTGCATAATCTCCCTTGCCTTCGTAGTACCCATCGGGAAAACTCCCGCCGGGTTTATCTACGGTCTGGTCATTGAGCTGGGTAAGGGCGGTTTCCGATTGGGTGGCTTCCACAACAAGAACCACGTTCCGCTGTGTTACACCGGATGGATATGAATGTCCCGTGTGTGAGTTTGCAACGTTTACATCAAAGCTCAGGACACCATCATTTACCTGTGTGTCGGAAATGGTCAGGTCTACGGCCCAGTCTAAATACCTCTTTTTTTCTCCCGGCAACAAATTTTGATTGGTGCCTTCAAAACGATGGGGGTAAATAGTCCTGGAATCCCGTTTCGTTGCATACTTCCTTTTGTCTTTTAAAATCATGTAAAAGGGATCAGTAATCTCCTCATAATCCGCAATTGATTTACCGGTCGTTGGGTCTTCAGGTGGATCTTTCATGTGGCAGTCCTGGCATTGCAACGCCTTCCCCGCATAGTTACTTACCGGGTAATCATCTTCAAGTCCGCTATATCCGCTGAAACGCCATTCCCGGTATGTATCTTCACTCCATAAGATACGTTCTATTGTTTCACCCGTCGCCTGGTCATTCTCGTCTACCGGCTGTAAATAGAGTTTTCTGGCATCCTGGTGGCAGGGAGAACATACCTCGCTCTTTTTAAATTGCGGGGTGTAGGATGCCTGCATATTTTTATAGATAACATCATCAAGCGGGCCAAACATGACTTTACCCGTGGTGGAAGATTTGAGTAAAGGGTCTGGACGCAAGAGATTTACCTTATAATTTACCCCGGGTTCAGTCCAATATTCCTCCCCTTCCTCAACCTCGTGCATTTTGTGGCAAAAATCGCAATGCACACCCTGTTTGTCTATAGCAGAGAGTTTATCCTCATCGCTCATTACACCTGCCCGCATATCCCACATCGGAGTCACGCCATCATCCTGCACCTTTGAGGCGTAGGATGGGGAGTGACAATCGGCGCAATCGTGCAGGTGTCCTGCATCGCCAAGTATCTTGTATCGATTCCCCCCAGAATCTTCAAATATCTTTCCCTTGTCCCCAACAAATTCCGGATTGGGGTCGTCAAAGATAGATGCGTCATTAAAGTTAGCCCTGTCACCCGTCACGTACCACGCCGCATAGAGGAGGAAAACAAGCTGATTAACGGGATTAATAGCTGCATTTGCCATATCGCTGTCCTCCCAGTCATCATAAATATTGCTATGACATTTCTTGCAGGTCTTTGATGAAATATACTCGTACGATGGATGGTCTTCCTCTGGAACAGGGGTAAGGATAATGCCGGCCGTATTCTCCCCCCCTAACGTTACCTTTGCGCCGCCATTTTTATAACCTTCCTTACCGGCGGTAATCACAATAATCTGGCCGGAGATACCCTCGTAATCCAGTGAAAAAGCACCATCTCCGCCCGAAAGAATAAACTTATCCTCTCTTTCTGGATAATAACTATCATCTTCTGAGCCAATATCTGCAACCCCCTGAATCCGCACACGTGCATCGGCAAGGACTTTCTTACTTTTACCCTGGTTTTCTTCATAAACTGTCCCGGTTAATTGCCATTTCCCGGAATAACCAATAACAACCCTGGCCCTTCTGACAATCTTATCCTTGTCATTTTTTCCCTGTAAGTTTATCAGGACAGTTAGCTTGTCGCCAATTTCGTAACTTTCAAGAGAAGCAGAGCCTGTAAAGGCATTCATATCGTCATCCCATGATAACGAATGACTGGTTTTCTTTTTGGTTTTGTCTTGTTGCAAGGTAAAGAATGATTTTTTCATTTCTCTGTAGTCTATGACATTCTGTACAACCTGAATGTACATTGTATCGGCATTAAGAAATGCCTTGTCATTCGTTGAGTAATCGCCATTTCTGCTTATAGTATAAGATACACCGGCAAAGACGGTTTTACACAACACAAGCAGGGTTATAGGAAGGATACACAGAATAAATATTTTTTTAAATGTATTCATGGTTAAATAAATTAGAGTATAAGAATCCCAAAATTGCGGCTGGAGAACGAAGAGGTTCTTCGTTCTACAATGGAAAGCCTGCGAAGGCCTAATTTACTGTTCAGGAAATTCAAACTTTATTTCCTCCCCCTGTGTCCCCCTCCGGAGGGGGATAACCATCTGTCCCCCGCTGGCGGGGGGGAAGAGGGTGGATAGTCGTCTGGAAAATAGTTGTAGAGACACAAGATTTTGCATCTCTACGTCCGTTTTGCGAATAACAAATCGTTGGGTTTTTGTCTTTTAATATCAGCCTAATTTAACAAAACCTTTAATCCTATTTTCCTCAGTTGATTCTGACATTCTTTCATTTTCTGGTAAATAGACGACCACGACCTCTTCGCATATACAACGGGAATGCCATTATTTTCTGCGAAACTTTTTATCTTATGGCACAGGTTATGGTTCACAAAGTCATACAAGACGATGATGAAATCCATTGTCTCCGGAATTCCCTCACGGATTTTTTGCCCGCTTCGACCCGTTACGTGCCGTACCTCGTTCACTCCGAGTTTATCAAGTTCTTTTGGGATACTCCCTAAATGGTCGCCACCTACAATAAGTACAGACATGCTAAAATTCTCCTTTCATTTCCAAATTTCATAATTAACTCTCGCCTTCTCCACTGCCGCTTCCGGAACCGCTGCCGCTTCCTTCCGGACACTCACCTGCACCGGTATAGGAGTCACTTGTTTCTGCCTCACTCGGAGCTTCACCATTCGGCCCTTTAGCGCCATTCGCTATCCATCGTTCGATTTTCTGTATCTCATACTCAGTAAAATACGGTCCGCCAAAAGGCATACGATGGTCTTTTTCGGTATCTTCTTCCGTTTTCTGACCTCTCAGGCGTTTTAGTATCAAACTATCTGCCGGATTTTCTAAATCTATAAGCGCTTCATGCTCAGCTCCATCAGCGCCAGAAATCATACCTTCCCAGCTCGAAAGGTCCAAGCATGCTTGAGAATGCGAACGCTCCTTTGAGGTGGCGTCATTGTTATTATAGTGACAAGTTTTGCAGGGAACACTCCCATTTACCGATTCGGTAAAGAGCGGAAGGACGTCCCGATTGAAGTCGGGAGATGGGGTATCATCTTCCGCCCCTTCTTCGATCCATTTCTGTATAATTGCAATTTGCTTTCTGGTAAAGAAGGGGCCGCCATAGGGCATACGGGCTGCATTGTCTTCCATATCATCGCCTTCTCCTTTCAACCTCTGCAAAAGAAGACTGCTCTCGGGATCCTCTGTATCAACGATAGGCTCCGTTCCTGCATCCGCACCTGCCATGATGTCCTTATATGATCCCATGCTGAATTCGGTCATAGCATTTTCCGGCACACTGTTACTTTCTCTTGTAAAACTTGTAAAATGGCACTTAATGCATGGGATTGATTCTGCTTTTCCAACTTTGCCGGCCTTTACGAATAGCGGCAAAACATCTCTGGTAAAACTGACCGTTTTGCTTTTTTTCAAAAATTTCGTCTTCATTTTTTTGCTTTCAGTTACAGATTGATTACTTGCCATCACTGCGCTGATAAGACCGGTAACCAAAACAATTGAAATCATAATTGTCAACAAAACCGAAATGCATGTATCCTTACTTTGAATCATAATTTTTTCATCCTCTTCTAAAGCAGTTCTTTTTCATAATCGGCAATAACGGATGTTACTGTTTGACGGGCAGTCTCGGCATCCAATGTGTTTACCTTATCGCTTGCATTTCTTAAACTATCGAGCGCTTCTTCCATTTCACCCCTTTGCTCTGCTCCCAGACGCAACTCAACGTCTTCCAGAAATACGTTTGAATAGAGCAATGCCTCTTCAGCGGTTACCACAGCATCCAGCCGATCTCCTTCGTTTAAGGCAGATTCATTCGATTCCAACTCATCAGTAACATGCCCGATAAAACCTTTGCTCAACTCACTCACGACGGTATCGGCAACAATACCTGCCACATCGCCGGTAAGCTGAGATTTGATGGTTTCGTTACCTGTAGAATTATATTCTGAAACAAAACTTTCGATGATCCTGTAGTAAACCTCACCTTCTTTTTGCACTTCAAGAGCCTTTTCCGTATCAGTATCTCTGTAATCCAAAACAGCCTCAACTTCCCTAAGCACTGCTATGTAAAAAGCCCTGACAAGGGAAAGCCTGATAACCTGCCGCTGTACGCCTACGGTAATTTCATCCTCTTCGGGATGCTTTTTCTTTAATGCCTTTTGCCCCCTGATGAATGCAACCGTAATCTGATCTTCAAGATTCGGGTTACTCCCGGTTTCAATGTCTGTCCGGTCGGAAGTAAGCACCTTATTCTCTCTGTCAGCAGTGCCAACAAGCGCCTGATAAGCAGCGTATGCCTGATCCCAGTACTGACTTAACTCTGAAGCAGAATCTTCATTAAAATCGTCACGGGCATCAGTAATATACTCAAGAACTGCCAGATAAAAGGCCCTCTGAATCGTCTTATCAATCACCTGGGCAGCCAATTTCGGCTCATTGTCATTCTTGATATCTTCGATGGCATCTGTTATATCACTGTCCAGGGTTAAGCTGTTTTCCGTATCCATCTCTTGCACCAAGTCCTGCAGTTCTCCTCCATAGGCAGCCTCTATCGCATCGCCATCGATTGTGTCTTCCTTTCTCAATGTGCCAATTTCCTTGAACGCAGAGACAGCCGCATCGAGGGTATCGGTGTCATTGGTTTTCGTATACGACGCAAAATCCAAAGTAATGTCCTTTTCTGCTTCTTCACTGTCTTTACTGATGGTTACAACTTCCGAAATTGTCTCGTAACCCACAGATTCAACGGTAAGTTTGTGTTTCCCCTTCTTTAGTTTTGTGACTTCATACAGCCCATCTGAATCTGTTGACACGGTTTTCTTCTTACTGCCCTTACTTTTGATTTTTACTACTGCATCTTTTATAGCATCGCCATTCTCATCTGTCACAACACCCATGATAGATGCCGCATGAACCGTAGAAATGTTTACCTCCGGCATATACATGCCAACAAAGAGAGAAGAAACAAACCCCAACGACATAAACATCTTTTTCATTAAATACATTACAAAACCTCCTTTTGTCTTAAATGAGACTCACTCTCACTGTTAAATAAAAAAAATTAATCTATTAACATTTTTGTATTAATGGCAAATCCCTTTCCCACAACACACCCGATATGCATTAAGTCACTTGCCACCGCTTCCAGAACCACTTCCACTGCCGCTTCCTGAGCCCGAGCCGCTTCCACTGCCACTTCCCGATCCGCTGCCGCCACCGGAACCTTTCTTCTTCAATCCAATGTTAACAACTTTACTTTTCCCGGCTTTGAGTTTAACGCTTTTCTTTGCGCTTGAATAACCGGTTTTATTTACCGTTAAAATGTACTTGGCGGCGCTTAAATCTGAAAATTCAAATTGGCCGTTACTTCCGGTTGTGCCGCTGTCTTTAAATACTGGTTTTTTACTTTTTAATGAGACTTTAGCACTCGCAATCGGATTCCCGGACTCGTCCGATACAGTACCGGATATACTACCTGCTGATGCAGGCGTTGGCGTTGTAGTTGGGGTTTGTGCATTTACCATTGTATAGAATGGTATCCATCCGAAAGCTGTAATAAGACACGTCGTTAATAAAACTTTTTTTACCATATCTACCTCCCATTCAAAAAATGAGTAAACTATCAATTATCAGTCAGCAGTTAACATTTCAAAACCAATTTGGGAATTAACTTCTCTTGTGGTTTATTCTCACTTAAAACTATATAAAGCAAGCCAATTGTAGTCCGCAACGGCATATCGATTTCTTTTAAATACTGCAAGTTTTTTCAGTCTGTCTCTATATTTATCCCGCTCAAAAAGTTTGGATGAAATGAGGATGTTTTCCGGTTTGCTCTTTAAACGTGCCAGATCCTTTACAACGCTGGTCATACGGGACACAAAATACACATGGCTATTCTTCTTGTCACACCATTCAGGGGCATAATACTGGAATAAACGCCAGTCATTTAAACAATAAAATTTGGTGTTATCCTTATCATAGTTTCTTGTTATATAGTTTATCGTTGAAACAGACGGTGGCTCTTCATTTCTGTTAGTAGAAACAATCCTCAGAGAATCAATGCCTAGCGTAACAATACAGACAGGTACCATGGCAAGGAATGCCAGGTACCATTGTTTCTTGTCTTTCAAATAGTGGTCAAACCCATGCATTACTCCCGCACTGATAATAATAAGCAAGAAAGGGGCAAGCACCATAATTTGCCGAATAGCATCCTGTATGAAGGCAATCCACAACGCGTAGGGAATAAAAAAGGACAATAAAAATCTATTTTTGAAATTCCATTTTTCGCGGATAAAAAAACACACGAGGGCAGCCATGATTATTATCGTCGGAATAATCCTCAAAAGAGGGGTATCTATCCACCAGGTGCCTAAACTATGCGCACTGAGATTATGAAATATATCAAAAAATCGCTCGCTGTAGTCAGTGGTTGTGAGTATCGAGTTACCCTCCTTACAAAAATGATACTCAGCGTGACTCAGCAATTTTTTATAACATTTATACGGAGTAAACCGCACAAGCAAGTACCCTGCCCATGCCATTACACCAATGATCAAACCCAGAAGTCCCCATAGCGCAACTTTCTTGCCGGATATTATTTTATTTACTTGAAAAGCCGCATAGGCCATCGTGGGTATCAAGGCAAGATACGTAACCCGTACACCCAAACCCAAGCCCAGCAGAATTCCGCCGCATGCGAGACATAGCACAGATGCAGTAGATTTATTTTTTCCATCATCGTTTTTGCCAAAAGGCGACTTCGCTTCACCATTAGCATATTCCGTAGCTCTATAGAAAAACAAAACAGAGGCAATGACGAAGAATAATCCAAAGGCGTCCGAAAGCGGTTTCTCAGCCTGCAACCATACTTGTGGATTAACGATGTATAGCATAGCAGTGAGAATAGCCACTTCTTTAGAAAACAAACGTCTTGCAAGTTCGTACAGTGGAAATACCGCGAAACTGCTAAACAAAACACCAGAAAAAATCAATGCTTGTATATCAGACCCCGAAATTTTGTACCAAATCCAGCTAACAAACATGTATACAGGATAGCCGGGAAAATGGGGCTGATCGTGTAAAGGGTCATAGCCTTTCGATAAACCAAAGGCAAAGTTGACGCTATCCCATTCATCTATATACCTTCCGAAACAGAGTACTCTGGTAATCAGGCAAACCACTACAGCCGCTATTGGAATTATATAGCCCTGCATGGACACAGTTTCCTTTTCACAATGGGTCTTTGCTAATTCGTTATAATTGGCTGTTGCTTGCATAGTATTTATACTTTGGTTTAAGCAGTGACAGAGGTAACTTCTATTAATTCTTTTTCCGAACGCAGTAACTGAACTTCCTCTTTCTTGCATAAATTATCCAACATGAGAGTCTGCGCAGCAGCAATCCCCATCTCCATAGCCGTATCCATGAAGATATACCTAAAGGTCCCCTGTCTGCCGCAAGTAATCAAGTTCTCGTAGCAATCCAGAAAATCAAAGAGTTTCTGGCGGTGCATAGAATAATCAAGACTGTAAACAGGATAGCCATGGGTCACGCTGGTCGTAAAATAATCTATAACCTTATCCTCAATGCCGATCCCCAATTCCTTTAAATCAGCAAGACACCGTTTCAGCAGGAGTTCCTTTGGACAATTCCAGGTTTCATCGTTCTCGTTGCATGGTATCTCCAGCATAACAGACGTCTTCCCCTCAGGCGCGCTAAAAGGACTTCTTCGCTTTGGCTCCTGGACGCGTGTCATGATATATTTCCCCTCCGATACATACATCCACGTATTGTCACTAATATCCGGAAGATCAACCAGAATGTTTAAAAATCGTACTGCACGAAAGCGAAGCTGAGATGCATGATTTATTATGTTCTTTGTTAGATGTCCGGGAAATGCCTTTATAAGGTCAGGCAGCGAAATTGTAGAAATAACCGCATCGCATTCAATCGCCCTCGCAACACCGTGCTGA
>Ga0233425_10010718_pt1 | contig 11010 bp, 9 predicted proteins | sample Watercolumn_Towu_2_FD_181712 | JGI IMG/M metagenome (GOLD analysis project Ga0233425, IMG submission 181712) | Freshwater microbial communities from Lake Towuti, South Sulawesi, Indonesia - Watercolumn_Towuti2014_140_MG | ecosystem: Environmental > Aquatic > Freshwater > Lake | place: Indonesia...
CGGCGGCGGCGGCACGCCCCGCGCCCCGCTCGCTCCGCCCCTGGCCGACGCGCCTTCGCTCCCCGCGCCGAAGAACGACCCCGTCGTCAAATCGGCGTCGGCGCCCGCGAAGTTCGCCGTCAAGAACCACTCCATGACGGACGGAAAGGACAAGCCGGAGCACTGGACGCAGACGTGGGTGGGCAAAGGCAAGATCAAACTCTCGCGGGACACCGCCACGTATCATTCCGCGCCGGCCTCGCTGGCGCTGGAAGCCGTGGACGGCGCGGCGCAGGCGCAGGTGTCGCAGAGTTTCGAGGTCAAGGGCGGCGAGCGGATGAAACTTTCCGGCTGGGTCCGCGCCGATGGCGGCGCCAACGCCATGCTCGCCCTGCAAAGCTTCACCACCGACTGGAAGGGCATTGATTTCAAAGTCGTGGGCAACGCCATGACCGGCTTTGATTGGCGCAAGGCCGAGGGCGAAGTTATTCTCCCCGCCAACGCCGCTCGCGCTGCCGTGGTGTTGATGATTCAAGGCCCCGGCGTCGCCTGGCTCGATGACGTGAGCCTCGACGGCACCGATCCCGGCGCGAGCGCCCAGCCACGATCCGTAGCCCGGCCCAAGCCGCAAGGCCCGCCCAAGGCGAAACATTCCTGCGACCCGGCAGAAGGTTTCTATCCGGATTATCCGCAGGCGTGGCGGCAGGTTTTGGACGGCCAGATCAAGCGCGCCAAGGAAGGCAAAGCGCCGCTGGTCTTCCTCGGCGATTCGCTTGTGCAAGGTTGGAGCGGGCAACCGCGCTGGAAGGAGCATTACGCGAGGCTGGGTGCGGTGAACTTCGGCGTGGGCGGCGACGGCACGCCCCAACTGCTGTACCGCATCGACAAAGGCATCCTCGACGGGCTGAATCCGAAAGTCGTCATGCTTTCCGTCGGAGTGAACAATGTCTGGCCCGGCTTCAACGCAGAAGACACGGTGAAAGGCATCAAAGCCGTGATCGCGGCTATCCAAACCAAGGCTCCTGATGTTAAAATCCTTCTCGTATCCAACTGGCACTTCTTCGACAAAGGCGATGGCGGCTCGCGCCGCCGGGTGGACACCATCAACGCCGCGCTCAAGGCGTTTGCCGATGGCCAGAAGGTCCGGTTGGTGGAAATCAGCGAGCGGCTGCTCAAGCCCGACCGCGAACTGGAGTTGCGTTACTACGTCGCCGACAAGCTCCACCTTTCTGCTGACGGCTACCGTGTGTGGTCGGAGGCGATGGACCCGGTGCTGAAGGAGATGCTCCCATGATGAACCATCCGATCGCGCGATCTCGACTTATGAGAACAACCCTCACGCGCCGCTCTTTGCTCGTCGTCATCGCTTGGCTGGCAGCCACCGCCAATGGCGCGGCCATTCCCGTCGGCGCCGAGCAACCCGGGCGAAAGAAGTTCATCGAAGTCGGCTGGGACATGCCGGACACAGCCTTCCTGCGCCGACACTGGCAGGAGATGGAACGGGATGCGCCGTTCGACGGGGTCCATTTCTATGTGGTTGGCCGGACGCCGGACGGAGGCCGCGTGGATTCGTTGAACATTTGGGACGGCAAGCCGTGGGAACGGAACTGGTTCACCAATTGCATCGCGGACTTGAAGGCGTGTCGGTTCTCCAAGTTCACCGACAACTTCCTCCGCATCGACGCCACGCCCGGTTCACTGGAATGGGCGGACGACGCCGCGTGGAAGAACCTGGCAGCGAAACTGGCCATCTGCTCGTGGATTGCCCGCGAAGGCGGCGCCAAGGGCATCTGTCTCGACCTGGAAGGCTACGGCGTGAAGTCGTTCAAGTTCGACCTGGCGAAAGGTGCGTCTTTCACTGCCCTCAGTGCGCTGGCCCGCCGGCGGGGCGAGGAGATCATGCGCGCGGTGGCCCGCGAGTTCCCCGGTCAGGTGCTGTTCGCCTACTGGTTGAACAGCATCAACGCGAAGGCCGGACGCGTCTCGAATCCGGATGCCATTCTCGCGACCGAGACCTACGGCCTGCAACCCGCGTTCATCAACGGCCTGCTCGACGCTGCGCCGCCGGAGATGACGCTCGTGGACGGTTGCGAGGATGGCTATTTCAAGGACGGAGAGAGCGAATACCAGCGGGCGGCGGCCGAGATGCGCCAATGGCACGGCCCGGTGGCGAAGCTCATGGCCCCGGAGAACCGCCGTAAGTGGCGCGCGCAAGGCCAGGCGTCTTTCGGTTTCTACCTCGACATGTATCTCAACCCGCCGGGGCATCAATATTACTTCCCGCCGCTCGAGGGCTCACGGTTGAAACGGCTTCAGCGCAACCTGGCCGCGGCCCGGGATGCCGCGGACGAATACGTCTGGATTTACGGCGAGCAGTGCAACTGGTGGGGCGAGTGGGAGCTGAACGAATGGTTCCGCCAGCAGGTGAAAAAGACCGCCGGCCAGGGACGCCGGTGGGAAGTCGCGCTGCCGGGAGTTACGCGGGCAATCCAGGCCGCCCGCGACCCGGAAGGCGCCGCTCGCGAACTGGTCATGCAGAGGCGTTCCAGCGGCACGCTCACGAACCTCGCGCGCAATGGGGATTTCGCGGCCGGGACCACTGGCCAGGCGGGGCCGGCGGAGTGGAACACCTGGCAGGACGAGGGGTCGAAAGGCCGTTTTGCGTTCGACGCGACCGTTGGGGGCGGCTCCGCCCAAGCGGTTGGCGTCAAGAACGGCTGCTACCTCCAGAGTCTTCCCGCCCGGCCCGGCGAAACCTACGCCATCGAGGCGGAATGCCGGCTGGCCGGCGCGAGCGTGCCCGGCCTGATGGTCCGCTGGCAGCGGGCGGATGGCTCGTGGGTGCGCTGGGATGCGGATGTCGCGCTGACGTTCTCTGGTTCGCGCGACGGTTGGGCGCAAGCCTTCGGATCCGTTGTTGTCCCCGTTAACGCCAACAAGATCGTCATTCTGCTCAAAGCTGAGCACCAGCTCGCGGAAAAGGACGCCTGTTGGTTTGACAATGTGGGGCTGTATCGGATCGGGGAGGCGCGATGAAGATGCAGACCCTCCAGCGCCGCGGTGAGTATCAGGTCACTCTGTCCAACGCACCGTTGGCGGCGGCCGAGGTGGAGGCGATGGCCCGGTTGCTCGGGCACAAAGGCGAGCCCTGGCTGGCGGACATCCGCCGTCGCTACGCCGGGCGTGGCCCGGATTTCTGCGTGGTGGCGTGGCTGGGCGATCAGCCCGTGAGTCACCTGTGGGTTGGGCCGGACGCCGGTTATCCGCGCTTCGCAGTCCTCGGCCACGTCTTCACCGCGCCCGAACACCGGCGCAGAGGATTGGCGGGGGTTCTCCTGGAAGCCGCGCTGGCGCGGTCGGATACCTGCCCGGATCGCTTGTTGGTGTTGGGCGTGGATAACCCCGCCGCGGCCGCCTTGTACGAGCGCGCGGGCTTCCGCACGCTGCACGGACCGGACGCCAGCGGACATCGCGTCATGATCCGGGGCGCGGGCGTGGACGATCTGCTGGCGCGACGATGGCCAGTCGGGAGTGGCCCGCTGCGGCGGGTGCCGTTTGGGGCGAGTCACTATGCCGGCGGCATTGTCTTGATGAACACCTTCCCCGGCCCGGCCAAGTTGCCGTCGCTCGACATTACCGATGGCCATGACACGGAGCTGCGGCTGCTGCAAGGCATGGAGCGGTCTGGGCATGACGGCGAGACACTCGAAGCACTCGTCGATGGAACGACGGACTGCCTGGTGGGCCTTGCGCACGCGAACCGGCATGGTTGTTGGCGCTACCTGGCGCCCGGACCCGGAACGGATTGAACCGAAACACAAGAACCCTCAGGATCACCCCAAACATGCATCACCTGACAAACCACGACGTGCTCACCCTGCACCGAAACGTCTTGCGCGTGCTGGAAGAGGTGGGCTTGCAGATCGATCACCCGAAACTCCTCGATGCCCTGGCTGGTATTGGGGCAAATATCGATCCAGCCAACTCGCGGGTCCGGTTTCCTCGCGCGATGGTCGAGGAGTTTCTAGCCGGGCTTCCCAAGGTGGACTGGGGCGCGCGGCGACCCACCTTGACCGTGCGCGCCTCGTTTTTCGAGGGCTTCTACCAGGACGCCCGGACCGGAGCGCTTTCGAACATGGACGCGCAGCGGGTAGTGGGGAGCGATGCGAACGGGGCGATGTATGGCGGGCTGGATGTCGCGGAAGCGATTCGCTTGGGGACGCTGGCCGAGTTGACGAACGGGGAACACAAGCCGTTCATCGCGCGGCGCGGGATCAAGTTCAACATCCCGCTGGATGCCCGGACGCCGAGTTATTCCGATGCCGGTGACGCGGCGCAGCAGAACATCCCGGAAATGTGGAGCACGGAGTTCTGGCACTCGTTCCTCGATGAGATGGCGCGGCACCGGTTCAACGTGCTCACGCTTTGGAACCTGCACCCACGCGCGCGATGCTGCTGACCGGGCGGCACCCGTTCCGCGTCGGCACGGGACCGGAAGTGGGCGGTGAACTGGCGAAGGAGGAAACCACCATCGCGGAAGCGTTCAAGGCCCACGGCTATCGCCAGCGCGCGGAGGTCATTTCGACTTCCCTACGAAACGGCACGTTCAGGCCAAGCCAGAACACCTTGGTTTCTGGGCGATGCAGGCTTTGTGAGGCCAACCCCTTGGTCGAAAGCCAAGAGGGCGAGGATGTACCACCAGCCCCGACCAAAGACACCAGTGTTCAATGGTGGGCATCAGCGCCTGGTGTACTTCGACCGACGTGCTCACAACCCGGTCCTGCGTGAAGCAGAACTGGACAAGGACTGCCCGCCAATTCCGTGGTTGGGGAACCGCCAGCTACCGTCCATAATATATATGTGACATATAGTGGACGGAAGCTAACTGAAAATGTCATCGAATTTCCCCCTCGCGGAAAGCGGCGACGACCATGAGTACATGGTGCCCGGGCCGCACTCCAAAGTCTCTGGATTCGGCCCCTCACCTAGCCGTCGCCGGCACGGCGAGCAACTCTTCGAGGGCGTCGGGAGTGACCGGCTTCACCAGGTGGTGGTTGAACCCGGCCTCGCGCGAGCGGCGGCGGTCCTCTTCCTGACCGTAGCCCGTAATGGCGATCAGCGTGGTTGTGGCGAACTCCGACTGGCGGCGCAACTCCTGGGCCACCTGGTAGCCGCTCATGCCCGGCAGCCCGATGTCCAAGAGCACAACGTCGGGCCGATAGTTCCTGGCCGTCTCGAGGGCCTCGACGCCGTTGTGCGCTACGCGCACGTCGTGCTGCCAGAGCGCGGCCATTTCGGAGAGCGTGCGCGCCGCGTCCACGTTGTCGTCAACCACCAGCACGCGGTGGCGCGGCCCTTGGGCGCCCTCCCGGCGGGACTTGCCGTTCTTGTCCCCCTGCCCGGCCACGCGCGGCGCCTGCGCCAGCAGCGGCAAGCGGACAACGAATTCCGCCCCCTTGCCCGGTCCTTCGCTCCGCGCCTCGATCGCGCCGCCGTGACGCTCCACCAGGCTGCGGACCAGCGTCAGCCCAATGCCCAGGCCGCCCTGCGATCGCGCGATCGAGCGGTCGGCCTGAGTGAACAGGTCGAAAACCCGCGGCAGCAGGTCGCGCTCGATGCCGATGCCGTCGTCGCCGACCCGCAACACCGCGCGCTCCTCCTGTCGCTCGACCGAAACCCAGATATGGCCGGGCTTGTCGTTGTACTTGGCCGCGTTGTTCAGCAGGTTCGCCACCACCTGGGCAATGCGCACCGGATCGGCCTCGATCCACAGCGGCCCATCCGACACCGACAGCACCAGCTCGTGCTTTTGGGCCTCGATCAGCGGGCGCGCGGTCTGAATGCCGCGGCCGATGACTTCGGCAAGCTGCACCGGCTCCTTGCGAAGTTGGATCTTCCCTCGCATGATCCGCGACACGTCCAGCAGGTCGTCCACCAGGCGCACCATGTGCTGCACCTGCTGCTTCATCATGCCTCGCGCCCAGGACGCCGTTTCCGGGTCCACGCCTTTCATGTCCAGCAGGTCCAGCCCGCTGCGGATGGGGGCCAGCGGATTGCGCAACTCGTGCGCCAGCATCGCCAGGAACTCGTCCTTGCGCCGGTCGGCGTCCTTCACTTCGGCATATAGCCGCGCGTTCTCCACGGCGACCGCCGCGCGGTGGGCCAGGTCCTCGGCCAGGGCCAGATCTTCCGGGCCGTAATGGTGGCCCGACTCGGCCGCCACGAAGGTGATCACGCCCAGCACTTTGCCGCGGACCTGCAGCGGCACGCTCATCGCCGACCGCATCCCCAGCGAGCGCAGGAACCGCAACTGCTCCGGGTCCTTGCTCCATTGTTCGAGCACGTCGTCCGGGACCTCGGTGATCAGTTCCGATCGGCCGGTGCGCGCCACGTGGCCGGGGCCACGCGCAGCGCCAAACGAGGGCGGCGAGCGCTCGTCAACGTCTTGCGCCGGCAGCACTTTGTTCGGATCGGAGTGCGCGGTCGCCACGCGGCGCAAGGCCCCGTCCGACCCGACAACGTCCACCGTACACCAGTCGGCAAAGAACGGAACGGCCAGGCCCGCCACTTTTCTCAGAGTGCTCTCGTAGTCCACCAGCCCTGCCAGCGAGGCGCTGGCGTCGGCCAGGAACTTGACGGTCTGGGCCGCGCGCTTGCGTTCGCTGATGTCGCGCACAATGCCGGCGAACATCCGCTGTTGGCCGAGGCGGAACTCGCTCACCGCCAAGTCCATGGGGAACGTCGAGCCGTCCTTGCGCTGGCCCACCACCTCGCGCCCAATGCCAATGATCTTGGCCTCGCCCGTGCGGAGGTAGTTCCGAAGGTACCGGTCGTGCCGGCTATGGTAAGGCTCGGGCATGAGCACGTGGACGTTGCGCCCGATCACTTCCTCGGCCGGATATCCGAAGATCCGCTCGGCGGCCGGATTGAACGATTCGATGATGCCCCGCTCGTTGATGGTAATGATGCCGTCGATGACGTGCTCCACCACGGCGCGCACCCGCTGCTCGATCTCGGCAAGTTCGTCGGTCCGCCGCGCGGCGCGTCCTAGTCCTGAACGCAGCGAGCCGGTCAGTCCCAGGATGGTCCCGCCCACGGTCAGGTACAGCCACAACGACGCCTGGTCCTCCAGGCTGGGCACCGCCAGGCTATGCGCCGGAGACATAAAGAAGCACATGCTCGCCAGCGCCCCCAGCAATAGCGTGGCCACCGCCGGGCCCACCCCCGCGTACCATCCGGCGACCATCACTGCCGCATAGTAGGTCGCCAGGGGCGCCCGGTCCGCCAGCGCGGGCCCCAGCAGCATTCGCAGGCCGGTCGCCAAGGCGACCAGGACCAACGCGCTGCCGTACCGCACCAGAAAAGAACGCGCGCACCGAATCATAACGATCCTGTCAGCGTCTCCCCCCGGCCGCGGCCTGTGCCGGTTTGCCCACAAATTCCTCGATCACCTGGAGCAACTCGCTGGAGCCCGCGGGCTTGGAAATCACCCGCTCCACGCCCACCGCGATGGCCGGGTAGACCGTGTCGATCGTGGGAAACCCTGTCACGAACACCCCCACCAGGTTCGGCCGCATTTCACGAATCCGCCGGTACAATTCCACGCCGTCCATGCCCGGCATGCGGTAGTCGATCAGCGCCAGGCCGTAATTCTTGTCTTCCAACAACTCCAGCGCCGTGGGCCCGTCGTAGGCCACGTCCACCTTGTAGCCCCGCAGAATGAGGATTTTCGCCAGGATCTCGCAACTGCTCCGATCATCGTCCACGATCAGAATGCGTTGGCTGGCAACGGCCGGTTCAAGGGTGGTGGAAACCGTCATAGCGCTACCCGACAAGAATGGGGGGCGGAAGTAACACGATACGAAGGCAAGTGCCAGGACACTTGCCTTCCTCAATCAATCTTAGGCGTGGTCGGCGGCAAGAGAAGAGGGAACCGGCGAGGCGTGTGCTCCCAGATCGCCTTTTCGGACTTTTTGCACATGCATTTGGCGCCCCGCGCTCTCTACGGCCACAGCGGCGTTTTCCACTGCTCAGCGCGCAGCGGAAACACCTCGCGGTGCTGAACGCCCCGGCGCGGTTCGGCCATCCACGGCTCCACCGTCTGACGCCAACGCGCATAATGTGCCGTTTCCTTGTGCGATTTGGCCCCGGCCTCGTCGCGATACACCTCGTACAGGATAAAGCGGTTGGGGGCGTCGGACTGCTGAATCACGTCGAAACGCAAATTACCTGGCTCCTGGATCGTCTGCCGGGCGTTCTCGCGCGTGGCTTCGATGAAGGCTTCGACGTTCTCCGGCTTCACGTGGACGTGTACGCAATAAATGAGCATCGCAATTCCTCCTCTGCGGGTGACGATTCATTGTGCGTCGGCGACCTGCGCCGGGCAAGAGCGGAGTCGCCAAGGACCGGCGAATTCATAAGTGCCGTGATTTCAAGGTAGTCGGCACACTCCGTGTGCCGGTCGTCCGGCACACGGAGTGTGCCGACTACTTTGAACTGCGACAGTTGTTTCCGTCGCCGTCCCAGACGGCTTGGCGACACTCAGAGAACCTGACAGAACGCGGCCCAGACCCTTCGGCCCCAGCATTGCGAACTGCGTGGCGTTCCGGGCGACTGTCCCCGTTTCGCGAGGTTCGGATTTGTCGTCAAGGCGGACTTTGGGGGCAGTCGATATCACTTAGGAATACATAATCATTACTTTGTTGATCATGGTACTATTTACTTTTCCTGGGCGTTGGGATATACTGCACGCAAAGAGGCTTAGGGATGCCCGGAGAAATCCCACGGGAGCAAACAGAATGAGTACAGCAACCTGCGAAAGGCCCTGCCACATGTCGGCCAGGACGACTGCCAATCCCCACGGAAGGGAAGAATCGCCCCCCAAAAGTATCCAAGGGGGCCAACACTCCCAAGAGGTCCGCACGGCCAGTCCCGACGAACTCGAGTGGATCGCCCAGCAGAGCAGAAACCTCGAAGGTGCCCCGCCAGAGGCGGTATTGACCTGGGCCGTCGACACCTACTATCCCCGCTTCACCATGGCCACGGGCCTTGGCCCGGAAGGTTGCGTGATCATCTCCATGCTGGCCAAGATCGAGCCGCGCGTGTACGTCTTCAACCTCGACACCGGCTACCAGTTCCCAGAAACCCTCCAGTTGCGCCAGCGGATGACGGAGAAGTACGGCATGGTGATCGACTTGCAGCGCCCGGACCTCTCGGTCGAGGAGTACGAGGCCCTGCATGGCGGCCCGCTGTACAAAACCGACTCCGATCGTTGCTGCCACGACCGCAAAGTGGCCGTGCTGCACCGCGTGGCCGCGCATTATGACGCCTGGGCCACCGGCGTCCGTCGCGACCAGGGCCCCACGCGCGCCAACACGCCCGTGGTGGGCTGGGACAAGAAGTTCGGCCTGGTCAAGGTCAATCCGCTGGCCTGCTGGACGAAGAAGGACGTATGGAAACGGATCACCAGCGAGGCCGTGCCTTACAATCCCCTCCACGACCAGGGGTATCCGAGCATCGGCTGTAAGCCCTGCACGCGCGCGGTCCTGCCAGGCGAAGACGAGCGCGCCGGGCGCTGGAGCGGCACGGCGAAGACCGAGTGCGGGCTGCACACGCAGTGATCGTACCGGTCGGGATCTCTTCCCAAGCCGCAAAGCCGCTCACGCCGCCATTCTCTGCGGCGTCAGGCGGCGGAACAGGTTCACCGTGGCCAACATCTCGCCGTCGGCATTGTAGAACTGCACGATGCCCAACTCGACCATCCACATGGCCAAAAAGCCGTCGGCCCGATAGGACCGCGCCACGTAGCGGCCCTGGTCGATGAGGATCGTCTCGTCGAGGATCTCCCCGTCCCCCTCTTCGGGATTATATGAGGAGTACCAATCGCGGCCACGCGTCCGCTCCACGGCCAAGGGTTCGCACAGTCGCGCCCCAAACTCCTCCAGCACGCGCACCACCAACTCCCGCACTTCGTCCGGTCGAGGGTCTGTCCTCATCATGCCTAACCTCCTTGTCGGCAATGGTTTACAGCAGCGGGTCAAAGCCCGCGCCCGGCCGGCCTTCCTGCCGGCGCCCACCGGCCCGAACGCAATGGGGACCGTCGGCGAGCCAATCGCCGCCGGTCTCGGGGAAACCGGACGCCGCGAGGTGCCTGTCCCCGTTTTGCCAGGGCCCGTAACAATCTACCGCGATTCGGCCTGCGCGCGAAGACGAGTTCTGGCAATCGCCCACCCCAGCAACACAACCCCGCCGGTAACAACAAGGGCCATTCCGCTGGGCTCGGGGACCGGCTCGGTCACGCCAGGGACGCGCGCGTCGAGGTGCCGGGCACAGTCACCGTCCCCGTGTTGTTGATGCCCGCGCCGTAGCTCCACGTCCCGCCGAGAGTGCTAAGATCGGTTACCGTGTACTCCATGATTGTCGAGCCCTGGCTCGCCGTACCTCCCATCAGCCACGCCGCAATCAAAAGCACTTGTCGATGCATAACTGTCGCTCCCGTCTTCTGTAAGCTGCACATATCAGCTACCAACCCGCGCTGCTTCCGCCCTTCCTCGGACTCCACTGCCGAACGTGCAGCGCGCAGACATCCGCCGTCAACTCAACGCCAACGAAGCTCACCCGAAAGAAACGGCCCTCACGCGGGGCCGGCCGAAGATCCACGCAGCGCCAAGCACCCCAGGCGATACCGCACCCGAACCGGCCTCTCCGACAGGCATCCCGCCCGCGTCTGCCAGTTCCAGAAACGGCCGTCGTTGGGCCCTAATCGCTTGGTTCTACGTGCTACGGCTGCCTGCAAATGGGGTGGAGAAGAACCAGACCAACCTGTGTGTATGGCGCGAGGATATCATCTCCGGCCACCCCTGTCAACGAAGCGCTATGTGTTTTTCCGGTCACAATCCGATCGTGCGCCGAACCGGTACGCGGATCGGGCGCGCGCAACCAGCGCTCTGCGGCCTGCGCACCCCACATGTGGTCTACCACGTTTCCCCGCAATCGTTCCATCTTTCGCAGAAGCCGTCCCGATCTTGTAGG
>Ga0233425_10010719_pt1 | contig 11009 bp, 12 predicted proteins | sample Watercolumn_Towu_2_FD_181712 | JGI IMG/M metagenome (GOLD analysis project Ga0233425, IMG submission 181712) | Freshwater microbial communities from Lake Towuti, South Sulawesi, Indonesia - Watercolumn_Towuti2014_140_MG | ecosystem: Environmental > Aquatic > Freshwater > Lake | place...
AGGGCTGCCGATGCTGGCCTGTCCAAATCGGGCCATTTCCGACTGTTGCGCTGAGCGTACCTTTCGGAATATGCAACAAGTGTGATCGTTTACCTCTAAGCAATGGCGCGGTGCAGGTTAGCCCACAGTGGTGCTTGACAAGTGCGGGCCCACCGATTATCGTTTGCCGGTGGTTGTGGGTTTGAATTTCCTATCCGTAGGTCAGTCTGGTCTATCGACATGCAAACGGAGAGCGGTGGCTCGCGGCAACAGACGAGCACCCCGACCTCATCGACATGGTCAATGGTGTGAAGTTGGGTGTGAGCGATCAGGAACGAGGACCATTCTATATAAATGAATATAAGCAGGTGATTGTGCCGGCGGGACCGCAGGCGGACTATTACCTGGCGGGAGACTACAACGAACGCTTGGAGTTTACATTTGAAGGCATCAGGCTTAGCGGCGACGCACTTTCACTCCAAGGAGAGCGACTCGCGCCGGGAGACACGTGGGACGGTCCACATCCCGGCATTCCCTACGTGTTAACAGCAAAGAACGACATCTGCTACGAGGTTTCCCCTCGACCAAACGTGACCAAGCGGATCCTTTTGAGCGAACTCATCGAACGAGGACGGGCTCGCGAGATTGCACAGCAAGTTCTCGCCATCAAAGGTAGTTAGGGTCGATTCTACGTGAACGAATTCTCACAGATGTTCGCTCCTGTAGGGGCTACTTTGCCGATCCAGTACGTCTATATTGGTGGTCTAGACATCGACGCCGGATGGTTCCCCAAGTTTGAACCCCACAGCTAGCTGGTCGTCGCCTTCGCTCGTGACGTCTGGCCGCCCTCAGCTTGGTGTTGCTGCGAGCTCTATGGAACGGCTCGTCTCGGGCCACAGGCTAGTGGTGGACTCATGGTGCCACAAGTGGGTTGATGTGCGCTTTTGTTGCACGGCTTAAGGGCCACGAGCGCTTGCTGCGGTCAGGACGGCGGCAACAATGAGGAGGTCCGTGAAGGGTGGGGGCCAGAACGCGAGTCTACAAGGAGTGAGGCCTCATCGCACCGGCGCGCGAAATTTTTCATACAACGTCGCTGTTGAGATCGCGCTCTCGTTCGCGACCTGGTAACCTGGCACAAAGACGGCACTTGGAGCTAAATGAGCGAGATCCCAGTCATAGATATTTTCGCTGGGCCTGGCGGTCTTGGGGAAGGGTTCAGTGCGCTCCGGTCAAACGGGAAGCGCGTCTTTCGCCTAGCACTGTCGATAGAGCGCGACCTGTTCGCTCACCGAACGTTGGAGCTTCGCGCGTTCCTACGATACTTCGAAGATGGTAAGGGACCGGACGCATATTACGACTATCTTCGAGGCGATATTGATCGATCCGCACTCTTCCAAGCTCATGTAGATGCGGCCGCGCATGCAACTCAGCAGGCCTGGCATGCGACTCTCGGTGAAGTTGAGGAGGAGACTCTCGACACTCGCATCGAGAATGCTCTCGACGGGGCATCAATGTGGATCCTCATAGGTGGGCCCCCGTGTCAGGCATACTCGCTTGTCGGGCGTTCTCGCATGCGCCCTGTCCTAGGCACCGAGTTCGAGTCCGACGAACGGCACTTTCTCTACAAGCACTACCTGCGACTAATTGCGAAGCACGCTCCACCGCTGTTCATCATGGAGAACGTCAAGGGTCTCCTCTCGTCGCGCATTGATGGCGAGAGGATTTTTGACCGAATCAAACAAGACCTGATGCATCCCACCAGATCCCTGGCCCATAAATTTGGTAGTCCTGATTCGGACGACGTGAGTTACAGGCTTTATCCCTTGGGAAATTACGGCCAACAGATGCTCATGCACCTCGGCGACGCCTCGCAGGACTTTGTTGTCAAATGCGAGGAGCATGGCGCCGCTCAAATGCGGCATCGGGTAATCATATTGGGCATCCGAGAGGATGTTCTGTCTGCACTAAGTCCATTGGAAGCTCCGGCATTGACCGTGAGCCCTTTGCAGAACATTGAGAACGCAATTGGTGACCTGCCCAAGTTGCGCAGCGGGTTGTCGAACGGTCACGACTCGGACGAGGATTGGCTGTCTACCATCAAGGACGGCGCAAGCCAGTGGATAAAGGGCCAGGATGTCCCGGCGCAGGTGTCAGCACGCATCAGCGAGGCGCTCGAGCGGCTGGCCGTACCGACTGCTGGGCGAGGGAGTGAATTCATACAAGAGGAAAGAGGAGCAGGAGACGCACACTTCTACGACGCTCGGATTGGCGGTATCTGCAACCACGCCACGCGCGGGCATATGGCCGCGGACCTACAGCGGTACTTGTTCGCGTCCTCCTACGCCGCAGCCTTTGGCCGCTCACCTCACCTCGGAGAGTTCCCGGACGCTCTACTGCCAGCGCACAGAAATGCCCGAAGCGCCATGAGCGGCAACTTGTTCTCCGATCGGTTCCGGGTTCAAGTATCGGGTCGTCCGAGCACAACCATCACATCACACATCTCGAAAGATGGACATTACTTTATCCATCCTGACCCGGCTCAGTGCCGCAGTCTGACAGTTCGAGAAGCGGCGCGACTTCAGACTTTTCCGGACAACTATTTCTTCGAGGGACCGCGAACCGCGCAATACGTTCAGGTTGGCAATGCCGTCCCTCCGATTGTCGCGAGCCAGATAGCCGGGGCGTTACACCGGCTGATCCAAACCGGGACCAGGCGAAAGGCACCTAACGGGACTGGCGACGCGACGCGCTCCCGCCAGTTGCGCACTGTTCACGTAGCGGGCACTGAGGGCATTTCGGCGTCGACTGTGAACACACGGTCATCGCAAGATCGATGAGAGCGTAGTTGTATTCGGTGAAGTGCTCTTGAGGAGTGAGCCGATCAGCGAGCTCGCGCAGCCACTTCTTCCGGCGCGTTTCACCGTCAAACGGCATGCCGACAAGTCGACTTAGAACCCTGACGACGTTGGCATCGACGATCACTGCTCGGTAACCGGCATGCAGGCTCAGGGCGGCGGCAGCAGCATACGGTCCGACACCCGGCAATTGCTGCAGCGTCTGTTCGCTCCGGCTCAGACGACCCTTACTGCGCCCAGCATGACGAGCGAACTCGTGCATGAGCTCGATGCGCCAATGCAGGCCAAGCGGTGCGAAGAGCTCGTCTAACTCCGCGGAGCTTGCGTGTCCAAACTCTTCAGCTGTGCGGTATCGCCCGTCAAGTTCCTTGAAAACGCTCGAAGCCTGGGACGCACGGGTCCGTTGGAGCATTACTTCGGCGATCAAACCCTTCCACAGCGGCAACGGTTTGCGCCAGGGGTACACCTGGAAGTTCTCCGCGCCCCATCGACAGAGTTGCGTCTGAATCCGCCGGACGCGGTCAGGTGCAAGAAGCACATCATGAGCCTCGGCCGCTCTTCCCCGTCGGCGCACACCTTGTGGCACGACGTCATTGATCTTTGGTACGCGCCAGCTCGAAGACGAAGACGGCGCGCGCTTTACCCTCTTTATCGGGCTCAATCCGAGTCCCCACGGACGTAACTTGATGCAGGCCCAAATACAAAATCGAGTCCGTTCCATCCTGGCGAAAGGCATGGACTGGCGTGCCGTTGCAGTGACACCAAACGAGCACCTTGTTTCCCCGCTTCATTGATTGGTAGCCGTGGAGGCCCTCACTGACATAGAGGAGTTTAGAACCGGTAGAGTCGTCCGCGTAAATGGCATCGGGCGAAGTGCCCATTATGACCCCGACGTCCGTGATGGCAGGGAAACGCCCAGCGTATCGGATACCTCCTTGGTTTCTGCCGCCGAGCATTCGCGAGACCCGCTCATTCGAGTACCGGTGACCCGTGACAGTACCTTTCTTGGAATCAGTCATCGTTGCTAACCCCTCTCCTACGCCAGCCACGGACGGAACTCGGCCGGCAATAGCGCGATGATCTCGTCATCATTCATCCCAAGCAGGTCGTAGGTAAGATCAAGCTGCTGTGATATCGCTACCAATCGCCGAACGGTGCCTGGCCGCATTCGGTTCGTGACCCCTCGTTTGAGTTTGGTGCTTCCCTCATCGAAGTACAGCCGCTTCGCGGCTCCGATGAGCCCGTCATTTTGCACAATCTCCAAGCGCGAGACGAGCTGCTCTTCGATGTCGCTGTGCACCGAAATGGACCCGCTCAGGAGAACACCGGCGTTATCTCCATGCCGACGGACGAGGTCATATGCAGAAGCAAGCAGATGCCTGTAGCGCCTTCGATAGTCCCGAGTTCCGGTCGGCATCAAGTAGAGAGCATCTTGACGCGGATGGCGAACGCCATTCTGGTCCGCCGGGCAGACCTGGTCGAAGTAGTACAGAGTCAGCCAATTCCATAGCCCGCTATTCTCATCGACCTCTACCCGAGGCAGGCCGCGCAGCTGTTCGACCAGATAAGCGCCTGCCTCATACTTGGTCGCGAACTGTTTGCGTTCTAGTGAAGCATCGCCAGCGATCTCAGCTGTGCACGTCTCGTCTGTAAGCAGCTCGAGCGGGAGCGGGATCGGAGTCTCGGCACGCAGGCTCATGAGGAATTCACTAAACCGTTGAATTCCCACATCGGTGAATTGGCGAACAGGGTCCATCATGCTCCTCCGCGCAAAACTTCCTCGATCCGGGAACGTGCACCCAACGACCGAGCGAATCCGGCAACCGTCTCATTGATCCAATCGCTGAGCACCGAGTGCTCCTCGGTCTCGGGGGCATTGCGTGATGCATATCGCCGTGCGAACTGAAGCCATTTTGGCTCCCACCGGTCTTCGTCGTCATCCGAAGGAGAGTACTCCTCGGCGATGAGAATGTGCGTAAGGACGACACGGGTAATCTCCGGATAGACAAGGGCAACAAAAGATGGATCAGAGCGCACGTAATCGCGCGCAATATCCTTCAGGAGACCTGAGTTGTTTACCTCGAGGATGGGACCCGCGTCCTCGAATGTGACACGCCAGAGATCCTGCCCAAGATCGTCAAACACCGTCGGGAGAATACTCTTGCTCCTCGGAGCGTCATCGATGAATTCCGGTGCGATGCGATCGGCACTTGAGATGATCTGGCCGTGTTCGCCATCTTCTTGCACCACCTTGACGCGAAACAAGACAGATGCTGGGCCGTCCACCTGATCGAATCGCACGGTGCGATCGATTGGCGCATCAGCTACGGTCCCAATCCTAATCCGCTGAAATGATGAGCTGTTGTATGCTTCAATGTAGACCGGGGCGTTCAGCGGAAGATGTCGCTTGCCGTCAAGGCCTAACTTGATGTGGGTCTCGTAACCACCCGCTGGTGATCGCCTGATGCGAAATCCGAGCTTATCGCGGGTAATCCGCTGTCGACCTGTGTAGTTGATCTTACGGAGCATCTTCCGCTCCTTCCTCGATGGCCCGCACCCTGACCACAACATCGCGATGACTGTCGAAACCCAGTGCTTCGAACTCGAATGTGTCACCGTTCCCTAGGACGTCCAGATCAACCCGATTTTCACCGGCATAGTCGACGACAGCGTTCGTTGCCGTGTAAGTAACCGTAACGCCATCGAACGCAAAGTCATGTTCGCTGTAGCGGGCGAAAGGGTTACCGCGACGTACATTGTATGCCGCCTGTATGCGTAACCTCGTCGATCGAAGCGGCACTGCGTTGTTCCGTCCCACCTTGAAGCCGCCGTCGATGCGATGTACGGAAAAAGCAGGAGGTTGTGGCGGAGGGACGATAACTGGAGGGACTATCTTGTCCCGACGGCGCTCCTCGGTTTCGTCCACGTAGAACACATCTCCGAGCAGATCCTGGTCTCTCCCTTGGGCAGGTCGCGCCAAAAGGCGCGAAAGAGAATCGAGGCTGTTCTTCACGAACCGAACCCGAGAAGCTCCCTGAATGTAGGTCGACTTAATCGCTTCCTCGCGCTCCCGCCACAACGTGTGGGAGGGGTTCTCCGCGTCGCCAAGGAGTTGCGCCAACGCGCCTTCTGGAACGTAGACGATGCCTCTTACGCCGCGAGAGAGCATCTGAATCTCGGAGATGGTGATACCTTCCCGGATATAGTGATCGCGTCCCTTCTTATCCAAAGTTTCATCTCGTTGGAGATATAAGAAGTACGCGTCTTCCTCAGTCGATGTGGGCGTCCGCACCGTTACGGGCACGCGCAAACTGATTAGCCCTCCCTCCTCGTAGACAGCCCGCAGGTCCGCCAAGTCGCTTGGCTCGAATAACGCCTCACTCCAACTAGGGGCCGACGTGCCTTGATCCTTTACAACTCTCCGAGGTTCGGATTCGATTGCTCGCTTGGTAAAAGCGATGTCCTGTTCAATGGCCTGCCTGTCCTCCCATTCGAGATTCTGGACCACGTCAGAAATCGAGTCTCTGTTGATTGTGGTGGTGCTATCCTCGTGAATGACGTCTACTGACAGCTCGCCGGTGATCAGGGGATAGAAGTAGTTGCGGATGACCGCTCGCTTCAGTGAAGCTGGCCCCAATTCGGGATCCGGATCCAACACAGCCACAGAAAAGCCTGGATCTGCACCACGGCTCAGCCGGAAGTGCTCGTTGAATTGGCCGACGACATCACCGCCTTCAAACGGCATCTGAAAACGCTCCTCGCCCGCGAAGCGCGCAAAGAAGCCATACGGTGCGTACTCGTTACCATCGATCGAGTGGATTCGCAGAACGCATTGACCCATTAGAAGCGGGAGCCCTTCGTTCTCACGAATGGTCAGGCCTAGGAAGGCGCTGATCCTTGATGCCGCCGGGAAGACCCACTTTCCTACTCCCCAACGGCCCCTCTCACCGCCGGTCTTCTCAGAACGGCCGACGTTTCGAAAAAAGTAGTAGAAGTCATTCCGGCTCCCTGTACTCGCGTATGCCGCAGCATCGCCGCGCAATCCAGTGGTGCCAAAGTCCTCGACCAGCAGATATTGCAGAGGCCCACTCGTGTCGAACGGGATGTCCACCGCGGCCAGGTGTGGGACGAGGTCGTTGGTGTAGAGGCCCGCGACGTCCGGCGGTAGCGCATAACGCATGCCGGAAAGTACGAAGCGCATCCTGAGCGTCGGCTGTCGATTAGCGTCCAGCGAGTTCTGAACGGACTCGCGCACGAGCTTGTCGGCGATTGCTTGGGGCGCAAAGAATTCCCGCTGTACAGGGTCGGCCCGCATCTCTGAACGTAAGAGCTGGCGGAACTCCCATAGTCGTTCCTCAGGCATCGGATCCCCCTTTCGAAACACAGCCTCGTAATCCCACGGTCATTTCGTCACCTTCACGCGCGAACGACGTCTACGCGTCTTCGGTTTGGCTCGCGGCTTCTTGGTTGGTGCTTCACTGATTCCCCACTCGGCCAATGCGTACATCCCTCGACTTGTCCGGACAATCTCGGGACTCCGTCGCAGGTGCGAAATCACGTTGGCCTGTGTGCCAGAGCCCGGAATCGGAACTTCACGCTCCATTAGCATGCGCATTAGCTCCGATATGTGCACAGGGAGTCCCGCTGCTCCGATGGCCTCGACGACAGCTTGGATCATCGGATTGCTGGCCGTAGGAGGCGTCTTGTGACGCAACGACGACGCCTGTTCGGCCGGAACGGCGCGGGACACGTGACCTCGCAAGGCGAGCAGCCGCTCAATCAGTTCCTCCTCGCGGCGCGCATTGGCGATTACCTCGTGGAGAAGTCGGATCTCCGCCTCAGCCCTTTCCACCAACTGGCGCGATGATTTGACTGCACCTGTAAAGAAGGAGGGGAACGCCTCCGCCAAACTGCCGTAATCTGTGTTTGCCTTGTTCAATAGTTCGCTCCACTCCCCATCATGCCCACCGTTGCGATTGTAGATCGAAAGTTGCATTGTTACAAGTAGTATCTTTCGATATGCAAAACGCTACGCAGAGCGGACCGCCGAACGTGGAGACGCCCCGTCAGTTCGTCGAGCGTGAGAGCCATTACCTCTGGGGACGGCGGTATCTGCTCTCCGTGAGAGAAGTAGAGGCCAAGCCCTCCGTCCGTTTCAGTCACCGCAGCATTACGCTCACCGTGCGCCCGGGTAGCAGCAGTGCCAGGCGCGAGGCCGTCATGCACGAATGGCACAAGTCCCTCCTGCACGATGCAGTGCCCGAATTGATCCGCAAGTGGGAGCTGAAACTGGGGGTGAAGGTAGCCGGTTACTTCCTCCAGCGCATGAAAACCAAGTGGGGCGGCTGCAACCACCGAGCACGGAACATCCGCGTGAACACCGAACTCGTGAAGAAGCCGAAGGACCTCCTCGAGTACGTCGTAGTCCACGAGATGCTTCACCTGATTGCACCCACGCACAGCGAGAAGTTCCTCGCACTGCTGAGCAAGCACTACCCGACATGGCGCGAGGCCAGGGCGGAGCTGAACGAGCTGCCTCTAGGTGCGGAGACGTGGAAGGAATAGGCGGTGCAAGAGGCGGGTGAGCAGACAGGTCGTGGCTAGCGGCCATCTAACAAGCCGCTGGCGCTTACGCACGTCGATGCCGCGATTGTCCACCCGCGCATGAATGAAAAGGCGCTGGCGTTTTATGCGTCAGGCTTGCTGTGCGTGGTGACGGCATACTTTGTTTTTCAGATTGCGCGGCAGGTGCAGGCAGGCGCGCTGCCGCAGAATCGGCCGGCCGGCGCCAGTTGAACCAGGATGAGGAAGCAGAGCTAAAGAGCAGGTGGCGCAAACTCGTAAAGCTGTTTCATCCCGACCGGGTGGTGGGCGACGATGACAAGCAAGCGACCTACCAAAAGTTGACGGCAGAAATTAATCGCGCGCGCGACGCTGGCGACATTAACCGCATGCGTGAAATTGCCAATGACCCGCATGGTTACATTGCACGACAGGGATGGAGCAGCATCGTTCTCGATGACTCCGAAGAGAGCGACAAACTCAGGCTTCTCCTCGAGAGCCTTGAAGGTCAGGTTATCTCCCTCATCGAGTCGATTGATGCCCTGCATGGTTCGCCGGAATACGAATTGCATCAGCTGGTGGCATCCCAGCCCGATCTCCTGGCGCAAGTGGCACGCAAGCAGTCCGAAGCATTGGAAAAAGAGAGCGCACAACTGGATGACGAACTCGCGCGCATCGAGCTCGAAATTGCAGAAATCAACGCAAACTGAACCTGATGACCGGCCTTCGACAGATTTGGTCAAGCAGCAGCAAGCCGCCCGAAACCGTCAGTTGAGACCATAACAGAACAGTTGTTTGCGCCGCTGCGGGGGGCAACGGGACACAATCCGGCGTCCGACCCGGCGCCCGGCCAACGCTGGCAGAGCGCACTGAATGTTCAGGGCTGCCGATGCTGGCCTGTCCAAATCGGGCCATTTCCGACTGTTGCGCTGAGCGTAGCTGTCGGAATATCCAACAAGTGTGATCGTTTACCTCTAAGCAATGGCGCGGTGCAGGTTAGCCCACAGTGGTGCTTGACGGGTGCGGGCCCAGCGCTTACCATTTGCCGGTGGTTGTGGGTTTGAATTTCCTATCCGTGACGACATCTCCTCTCACGACGAGTTGATCAATTGGTTCATGGGCGAGCACAAGAAATTCAAGAAAATCGTCATTCCGAGGGTGTACGAATTCGCTGGGTCGCTAGGCGATTAAGTCGCCAACCGGTAACAGGGCGTCGCAGAAGTCTGTTTCCGAAGAATTGAGCGTGTTGCCAGTGACCGTACGGAGTGTTCGGTGCGCGAGGCGCCATTTTGGACGCGTAGGGTTTCACTCATGAAGTTGCTTTCACGCTTTCGCAGCGTGATGAAGCCGTATCGTCTGCTCAATAGGTCGTCGACCGTCAGTAACGCGTTCGCCCAGGCGCTTGCCCCGGCCGACGACTACGACGAAGCAAGGCTCGAGACCGCGTTCCGGGGGCTCGGACTGGTCGATGACGGGGTTCTGCTGTGTGTGTACTGCTCGCAACCCGCCAGTTCGGTTGATCACCTGAACTCCCTCGTGAAAGACAGGAAGTTCACCGGATGGGGCCACGTGTTTGGCAATCTCGTGCCTGCTTGTGGTGACTGCAATCAGTCAAAAGGCGGTAGGCCGTGGCGTGAATTCGCCCGCGACTCTGGAGTCTCCGAGACGCAAATCCGAAAAATCGAAAAATTCGAACGTCAGTCCCCGACGCCTGTCAGCCAGGACGACCTTTCCAAGCTGTATCCCGATCTGATTGACGCCTACGAACGACTGCGAAATCTCAATGAGGACACCCTCAGAACTGCCCAGAGCCTCGCGAACGAGATCCAGCGACTGGAGAAGAAGAGGAAGAAGGAGACCGGTCCGCACCGTTAGTCGGGATTACCCATGACGCCGACGATGCGTTCGCATCGTCACTCAAAAGGTTTACCTACGGCTACTGACCCGAGAGGTCAGTAGCCGATGATCAAAACGCCTTTAAGCGGTAGAACGAGACGACCGCTGGCATAAATCGTATCAAGGAAACGGCACACCTTGTCGAAGTCATCGGATTCCCGGTAGTCGTTCCGGACCGCGATAGCAGCGCTGCTGGGGTGCCGGGGACAAGCTTAGGCAGTAACTGCAAGCGGAAGCGGGCTGCGGTGTATGTAGGCCGGCGGCCGGAACGGAGTACGGCGTATCAAGTTGTGCGTGAGAATTGGAGACGTGGCTGGCGGAGCTGCGCCCGGCAAACGCTGGCAGAGTGCACAGAATGGTTAGGACTGCCAATGCTGGATCCAAGACCATGTGCAACTTGCTTCATCGAAGAAGAGTGGCCCATGGTCATGAGATGACGATTGGGTTCCCTAAGCTGACGGGTAGTCGACTTCCTCAGGAGCTAGGTGTACAATATAATCACTAAACGTGGACACAAGTAGTATTTGACAGCAATGAGGAACGATTGTACGATACAAGAATATTCATTTAAACAAGTTGCTTTAATTTCCATTTTGTCATTTTACCCAAAGGAGAAAGAAACATGAGGAACAAGTTAGTTAGATTTGCATCCATGCTTGTTGTGGCCAGCTTGGTTTTGATTGCTTGTGGCGGCGGAGGCGGCGGAGGCGACGCGAA
>Ga0233425_10010720_pt1 | contig 11009 bp, 7 predicted proteins | sample Watercolumn_Towu_2_FD_181712 | JGI IMG/M metagenome (GOLD analysis project Ga0233425, IMG submission 181712) | Freshwater microbial communities from Lake Towuti, South Sulawesi, Indonesia - Watercolumn_Towuti2014_140_MG | ecosystem: Environmental > Aquatic > Freshwater > Lake | place: Indonesia...
CGATCTTGCGCGTCTCCGTGGAGCAGTGCTCGAAGCCCGGCATGAAGCACAGGGGGATCCTCTCGACCCGCAGCGTCCGCCCCGAGTCCATGACGGCGTCCGCGGCCATCGCGAGCGACACCTCGAGGTCGCGCAGCCGCGGGATCAGCTCGGGGGCCTCCCGGAGCCGGTCCGTGTCCGGGTCGAGGCCGTTGAGCACGAAGTGCCGCACGAACGGGAACCGATCGATCACCATCCGGACCACGCTGTCGAGGTCGTCGGCGTTCATGCGGTTGATCGTGATGTTGACGTCTACCCTGATCCGTTCCTGCCGTGATCCGAGCAGCTCCAGGGCCTCGAGCACGGCCGCGAAGCCGCCCGGGTTGCGCGTCAGCTCGTCCTGCACCTCGGCGCGGTGCGAATGGAGCGAGACGTGACAGTGGCCGAGCCCCGCGTCGAGCAACCGGTCGAGCAGCCGTTCATCGCGGAGCAGGGTCCCGTTCGTGATCAGCCGGACCGGGAAGCCCACGTCGCGGCAGTATACGACGAGCTCCGGCAGGTCGGGCGCGAGCGTCGGCTCGCCGCCCGTCAGGATCACGCCGTGGTAGCCGCGCGATCGGAGGTCATCGACGAGCGCCCGGGCCTCCTCGAGCGTCCGCTCCCCCTCGACCGGCGGGTTGGAGCAGAACCGGCACCGCTGGTTGCACTGCCTCGTGACCTGGATGTACCCGAGGTTCGCCATCGTTCAGCCTCCGGCCACCGGCGCGAGGACCCGCAGCCCGAACGCCCGGACCCGCTGCACGTGGAGGCCGCGACAGGTGTCGGAGCACACGCACTCGCGGCACCTCGACGACCTAGCGAAGTACCGTGTCGCGGCGAACCGCTCCACGAGCCGCTCGAGGTGGACGTCGAGATCCGTGCCGCGCGGTGCCGGCTGGAACGGGATGCGGGTCCACGACACCGGCCTCCCGCCGGCCAGGCAGGGCGGCATGTCCTCGACGCGTCCACCGGTCGTTGCCAGCAGCGCGGCGAGCCGCTCAGGCGGGATGTCGCGGGCCAGGCACTCCGACAGCGTGCCGCGGGGCGCCGGCCGCACCACGAGCCGCGAACCGAGGCTCGCGCCGAGCCGCTCCAGCCAGTCCTCGTTCTCCAGCCCCGGCGCGACCTCGACCTCCGCCACGTCGAGCCGGGACGCCGCCTCGAGGACGTCCGGGGCCTCGCCGCCGATCCGGGTCACCGGGAGCCCGGCAATCCGCACCGCGAGCCCCGGCTCACAAGGTAGATCTCGTCCCGTCTCGAGCCAGACCGCGACCTCGCGTCCCGACAGGCTCCCTGCTGCCAGCGCCCGGGCGTCCTCGAAGCTCCGGGCGATAAGACGGGGCCGGGCGATGCTTTCGTGGACACGTTCACGGTTTTCCCGGAAGTGCCGCACATGTGGTGTCACTGAAGAATTCCTGAAAGTCTTTCGGGAAGGGGGGCCGGGGGAAACCACTTTCTCCAGAAAGGGGTTTCCCCCGTGATACGTGTCGCCCCGCAGGTCGATCAGGACCTCCTCGAACCCGCCGTCCCGCGCCAGCCGGGCGTGCTCGTGGAGCTCGTCGCAGAGCGGCCGGAGGAAGCAGGCCCGGCACCGCTCGTCGCGGCACCGGAGCGGCTCGCCGCGCTCGAGCAAGGCCAGGACCTGCTCGCGTCGCCCCCGGACCTCGTCCACCATCTTGTGCGGGTCCTGGATCAGCTCCTCGAACCCCTCGAGGAGGTCCACGGGGAAGCGGTTGGTCCAGATGAACAGGTCCTCGCGCCTCGAGAGCGAGAAGACCCGGCTCAGGACCTCGCGCGCCGGCTCGGCGTCGTAGAGCATCCCCGGCGTCCGGACCGCGCGTCCCGCGGGCTGGACCTGGAGCAGGTCGAGCTCCTGCACACCGAGCGAGCGGCACAGGGCCACGATGGCGTCGAGCGACGCGACGTTCGCGCCGCACACCACGATGTCCACGTTGACGACGAGCCCGGGCACCTCGAGCGCGGCGCGGAGCGCCCGCACGGTCTGGGCGAAGGCGCCCGGAACGCCCACGAGCCGGTCGTGGAGCTCGGCCCGGTGCCCGTGGAGCGAGACGGTGAGCTCGCCGAGCCCGGCCTGCACGGCGGCGTCGAGGAAGCCATGTCGCGCGAACATCCGGCCGTTCGAGATCACCTGGACTCGCTCGTACCCCGACGCCACGCCGGCCGCGACAAGGTCGTGGAAGTCCGGGTGGATCGTCGGCTCGCCGCCACTGAGCACCAGGCGTCGTCGGCCTCGTCGAGCGCCCTCCTCGATGTCGGCGACGACGTCGCCCCGAGGACGGACCGTCCCGTCCTGCGCCTCGGCGTCGAGGCAGAACAGGCACCGGTTGTTGCAGCACGACGTGAGCCGGACCCAGTGGCGCTCGGTCAGCGCGGCGTCCTCGCGCTGCGCGGAACGGCGATGGTCGTCCGGCGTGCTCATGGGCTTCATGTAAAATATTTATTGCAGGGGAACAACGTCGGCAGCCTCTGCGTCGTATAAGAGATGATGCCTGAAAACACACGAATAGGGGTGGTGATCGCCGTCGTCGCCCTGTCGTCGGCGGGCGGTATTGCCCGGGCCCAGTCGTTCGAAATCTCACCGGACGTGCAGGTCGAGGACGTCCTGGGCGGTGAATGCAACCTGACCTGGGGGACGATCCGCGTCACTGTCGCCAACCACACGTCCGACCTCACCCGGGGTGATCTCGTCATCATGCTTCGCAGCATGGAGCGAGCCGACTTCGTCCAGCCCATGACGCTCGAGCCGAGGGCCACGGGTCAGGCCATGGTCGTCGTGCCCCCTAACTGGTGCGGCGTGCAGGCGTGCTTCCGGTCCGAGGGCCGCCGTGATCGGTGCTCGAGCACCGGCGCCACCTGGCCCGACGGGCGCGGGCACCACAACGGAGAGGTGCTCCTGATCCAGCGCGAGCTCGAGCTCAGGCCGGCCCTCTCGGTGGCCAGGGTGCAGAACGAGCAGCGCGACAGCCGGTACGAGTCCTACTCGGAGTACAACGGAGGGACCAGCCCCACCCGGTCGCCCCTGGTCGCGGTCCTCGAGGTCGGGACGGACGGCGCCCCGCTCCTGCTCCCGAACGAACCCGTGGCGTATCAGCACTACCGGATGGTCTTGACCGAGGCGGCGGTGCTCGCGCGGCTCGACGATGGCCAGCGTCGCGCCCTCGGCCTCTGGGTCCGGACCGGCGGCGAGCTGGCCGTCGTCGGGCGGAGCGCCAGGGAGATCGGCGACGTCGCCCTCGTGCGCGAGCTGGTCCCCGGGTTCTCCGCTGGCGATGGTGAGGTCCCGGTCGTGATGTCGCCCGGCCTGCACGCCGTGCACTCCTTCGGCGATCTCGAGGCCGAGACCGACGGCGTCCTGGATCGCGGGACCTTCGCGCACGCCGCTCCAGGGCTCGAGACCACGTCATACGGCACACGGATCGATGTCGGCCTGGGCATGGTCCACTTCGTCATGGTCGCCCCCGCCGTCTCCGAGAGCCTCGAGGGCGCGTCCGTGACCGCCAGGTTCGCCGTGGACGAGCTCCTGGCCTGGAACGTCAGGTTCCGGTCCGCGGGATGGCAGGGGGTCAATGTGGAGAACGGCATGCTCGGCGTGCTCCCGGAGTACTCCACGACGCCAGACAACCTGCTGCCCGAGCGCGAGGCCGCGTCGCGGCTCAGGCTCGACCCCAACCTGAACGACAGGCTGCCCATCTGGGTCTACCTGCTCGTGGTCTTCGGGTGCATCACGGTGATGTTCCTGTTGCACCGGCGCTGGGTCCGGCGCCGCGGCCAGGTGTGGCGCCTGGCGGGAAGCTCGGCCGCCGTCGCGCTCGCGGGTTGCCTGCTCGTGTTCGTCCTGGCCTGGGCCGTCCGCGGATCGGGCTCCTGGTACCGCTCGATGGCATGGATCGAGGCCGGCTCCGGCAGTCGGGCCGGAGTGATGTGGCGCCGCCTCGCCCTCGCCACCGACGCCCCGGGCTCGAGGACCGTCCCGTTCCAGCCCGGGTTGCCGCTGCTGGCCCGCGACGTGACGTTGGACCTCGCCCGCCGTACGGCCCGGGTCGACGCATCGCGCTGGGAGACGGTGATCGCGGCGGAGCACGGCGTGGTCGAGCTCGACGGCACGGTGGAGCTGAGCTCGCCCGAGGCCGGACGTGTCGAGGTGCGCAACACGTTCGATCGCCCGCTCCGCGGCGCGGTGCTGGTCTCGGGAGGGGAGCACCACCGCGTCGGGACCATCGAGGCCGGCGAGGAGGTCGTCGTCGATACCACCCGGAGCCTGCCCCCGGCCGACCTGCCCACGTTCGTTCCAGGCGAGATCGACCGGCGCACGACGGACTCGCCGGGCATGATGGCGCTGGTCGCCGAGGTGGACGTCGGCTGTCCGGCCCGCGGCGACTTCGCGGCCCAGAGCTGCGTCACCACGCTCGTGGTCTGGGGGCGGCCATGATCACGGCGACCGGGCTCTGTCACAGCTTCGGCGCCCGCCGCGTGTTGCACGACGTGTCCCTCGCCGTTGCGCCGGGAGAGGTGTTCGGCTTCGTCGGCCCCAACGGCGCGGGCAAGACGACGACGATCCGGGCCCTCGCGGCCATGCTCGTGCCCGACGAGGGGGACGTCGAGGTCTGCGGCGTCGACGCCGTCGCACGACCCGAGGAAGCGCGCCGGCTCATCGGCTTCGTCCCGGACTCCGGCGGGGTCTACGAGCGGTTGTCGGTGCGCGAGTACGTCGAGTTCCACGCCGCCGCCACCGGCGTCGAGCCCGGAGCCGCGCGTCACCGTGCCGTGGAGATCGCGCTCGACCTGACGGGCATGACGCCGCTCGCCGACCGGATGTGCGGCGAGCTGAGCAAGGGCATCCGGCAACGCCTCGCGGTGGCCCGGGCCCTCGTCCACGACCCCCCGGTGCTCCTGCTGGACGAGCCGGCGAACGGGCTCGACCCGCGGGCCCGTATCGAGCTGTTCGAGCTGCTCCGCCGGCTCCGTGAGATGGGCAAGACCATCCTCCTGTCGAGCCACATCCTGACCGAGCTCGCCTCGGTGGTGACGCAGGTCGGGATCATCGAGCGGGGGGCGATCGTGGCCTGCGGCTCGGCCCAGCAGATCGCCAACGCGCTGGGCCACGACCGCGTCGTGCTCATCCACCTCCTCGAGCCGGCCGGGCAGCGTGGCGCCCTGCTCAAGGGCGTCGAGGGAGTGGCCGAGGTCGTCGAGCGCGAGCCGAGGCTCCTCGCCGTGACCATCCAGGGCGACGAGCGGCGTGTGGCCGACGTCGTCCGCGGCGCTGTCCACATCGGCCTCGGCGTGATCGGTGTCACCTCCGAGTGGACCGACCTCGAGAAGGTCTTCCTCCTGGCAACCCGAGGAGAGCTGCAATGAGCAACGTGACGAGATCGATCGGAGGGCTGACCCGGGTCGCGCGACTGTTCTCCCGGATGCTGGGCGACGGGAACCCCGTGCTGAGCTTCGAGGTCCTGTCCATCATGCGGCTGAAGACGGTCAAGGTCGTCCTGATCGGGCTGCCCCTCCTGTTGACCATGCTGGTCGTGGCCATCGCCGCGGCCTCGGACTCGGTCGGCTCGAGGTCGGCCGAGGCGGGCGGCATGATCCTCGGGCTTGGCGTCTCGGCGGCGCTCTACGTGGTCGCCGTGGTCGGGGCCGTGCTCGGCGCGCAGGCCATCTCGAGCGAGCGGCAGTCCGGCACGCTGGACCTGCTCCTGGCCACGGGCATGACCCCGGTGCAGATCGTCGTGGGCAAGGCCATGGCGGTGTGGATCGTCCTCGCCCTCATGCTCCTCGCCTGCGTCCCGCCGCTCGGGATCTGCTTCGTCTCCGGAGGGGTCTCCCTGGGCCAGCTCGTCGCGGCGGTCGTCACGGTGCTCGTGCTCTCCGCGGTCCCCGTCTCGCTGGGTGTCGGCCTGGGAGCGGCGCTGAAGTCGGCCCGGCTCGCGGTGGGCTCTGCGGTCGTGGCCGTCGGTCTCGTGGCGCCGTTCGTGTTCTCAATGCTCTGGATGGCGACGCTGGCGGCCATCGGCGTTGACCAGACGGACGGGGACTGGCCGTTCCGCTTCCCGGCCATCGTCGGGCACGCCGGACGTTTCCTCGTCGGCGGCGTGGTGCTGCCGCTCTACCTCGTGGTCATGCCGAGCTGGCTCTTCCTCTCCATGGCCGTCCACGCGCTCTCGAGCGTCGCGACGGACCGGGCGCGGCCGTTGCGGACCTGGCTGGTCACGATGGGCCCTGCCGGGGCCGTGATCGCCGCCCTGCTGGCCGCGACCGTGGACCTGGAGGACTCGGGCGCGCTCGGCGTCTTCGGCTGCCTCGGAACGGTGCTCGCCGCCGGGACCCTCGCCCTGGCCGCGCACCCCGTGCCACGCCGGCTCCCCCCCGGGCGAGCGGCTCGGACCATCGGCCCGAACGGCGACGCCGTCCTCTGCCTGGTCGTGACCCTGGCGTCCCTCGGCCTCGCCGCGGCGTTCCTCTGGCCCTTCGTCGGGTATCACATCCTCCTGGCGGGCGCCCTGGTCGTGACCTTCGTCCTGTGCCTCGCCGGGAGCGGCGTGTTCTTCTCGACCCTGCTTCGGCCGTGGCTCGCCCGGTTGGCGCTCTTCGGGCTGGGGGTGCTCGTGCTCCTCGCGCCGCTCGTGGCCATGGTGTTCGTCGATGCCCTGGGGCTCGCCGGCTCGGCCACGGGCACCGAGGACCTGCTCGTCAACCTCTCGCCGCTCGGGGCGTACTTCCAGGTCGCCATCGATGCCCACAACGTGATCTACACCACCGAGGTGAACAGCATCCACTCCGACGCCATGCCGCAGGTGAGCATCGTGCTCTGGACCATCCTGGGCGTGGCGCTCTGGAGCGTCGGCGCGGCGCGGATGCAGCTCGAGCAGGAACAGCAGGAATCCTCCGCGACGACCGCCGCTTGACACCCCCGCGGGGCGAGCCACACAATCCCTCTTCACTTCGATACAGAGGCTGAGCTCTTCCGAGAGCCTCGAACAGGGAGGGAGTCGATGTCCGAGGCCCAGAAGCAGGCCGAGGGAGATGGCGAGAAGGCGACCGGCGCTCCGGCGCGGGGCGTGGTCAGGACCGGGAAGCCGGGCGGGACCATCGCCCTGACGGGGGTGAACACCCACCTCGGCAGCAGCCTCGTCGCGCTGCTGGAACGCGAACGGAAGTGGCGCAAGATCGTCGCCATCGACCTCAAGAACGCACCGGCGGCCGGACCCAAGACCCGTTTCTACAAGATCGACCTGTCCCAGCCGGCGGTCGATGCGCAGCTCGCGGAGATCCTCCAAGCCGAGCGGGTCGATACCGTGGTCCACGGCGCGTTCCTCAGCCAGCCGACCCACGCGACCGCCTGGGCCCACGAGCTCGAGTCGGTCGGTACCATGCACGTGCTCAACGCCTGCGAGGAGCACGGGGTGAGCAAGCTCGTCCTGCGCAGCACGACGATGCTCTACGGCGCCAGGCCCGACAACCCGCTCTACCTCACCGAGGACCACCCGCTCCGGGGCGACGAGCGCTGGCCGTTCATCGGTGACAAGCTCGACGCCGAGCGCCAGGTGATCGCGTTCGCCGAGCGACGGCCCGGGACCGTCGTCACGGTGCTCCGCATCGCCCCCACCCTCGGCCGCGGGTCGCAGCACTACCTCACGCAGACGGTGCTCGGACAGCGCGTGGTCCCGCTGATCCTGGGCTACGACCCGCTCGTCCAGCTCGTCCACGAGCTCGACGTGGTCGCGGCCTTCCACGCCGCGATCAACGAGGACCACCCCGGCGTCTTCAACGTCGTCGCGCCCGGCGTGCTGCCGCTGACGAGCGTGCTCAGGCTCGCGGGGCGGCTCGAGGCGTGGGTCCCCTACCCCGTGGCGAACGTCATGCTCCAGGTGCTCTCCGGAACCCACCTGGCGCGCTCCTCCCCGGCCTTCCTCGACTACCTCAAGTATCCTTGCGTGGCGAGCGGCGAGAAGGCGGCGGAGCTCCTCGGCTTCCGCGCGTCCTACTCGACTCGCGAGGCGCTCCACGACTACCTGCGCGCCATGCGCCAGCAGCCGAACGACGACGGGACGCCGCGAGGCCGCACCGCTCCGCAACGGAGGAGCCGATGACGGATCGACGCAAGATCAAGCGCACCGACACGCCCGACACAATCGAGGAGAGGTTACGCACCGTCGAGTCCGAGATGGAGAGCATCCTCGCCGAGGTGACCGACGAGCGGACCTCGGTCGAGGACCTCGATCCGGTCCGCCGGCAGCGGCTCGCACAGGTGCTCGCGTCCTTCGCCGGCCGCATGCAGAACAAGCTCCGCACGATCGAGCCCCCGGCGGACGAGCAGGTGATGGCCAGCGCGCTCCAGCTCATCTCGCCCGACAACCTCCTGAGGATGTACGGCCATCACCGGATGCGCCACCGGAGCGAGGAGGTCGACGACTTCGGCGCGGACCCCGCGGTCGAGCAGCAGGTCGAGCCCGTCGTGGACTTCGTCTACGAGCGGTACTTCCGGGTGAGCGTGGAGGGGATGTCCAACGTGCACGATCGGGGCCGGTGCCTGCTCGTGTCGAACCGGTCGGGGCTGCTCCCGTGGGACGCGCTGATGATCAAGGCCGCCGTGGAGCGCGAGCACCACGCCCGGCGGAGGGTGCGCTGGCTCATCGAGGACTTCGTCTACAACCAGCCGTTCCTGGGCAGCCTGGTGTCCCAGCTCGGCGGCGTGCGCGCGTGCCAGGAGCACGCCGAGCGGCTCCTCGCGCAGGAAGAGCTCGTGTGCGTGTTTCCCGAGGGCATCATCGGCGCGACCAAGCTCTACAGGGACCGCTACCGCCTCGGTCGTTTCGGCCGCGGCGGCTACATCAAGCTCGTGCTGCGGACCCGGACTCCCATCGTCCCGGTGGCGGTGATCGGAGCCGAGGAAGCGCACCCCGTCGTCGGCCGCGTGGGGGTCGGGGTCAAGCTCATCGGCCTCGACTCGGTGCCGATCACGCCGACCTTCCCGGCCCTCGGTCCGCTCGGCCTGATCCCGGCGCCGACCAAGTGGACCGTGATCTTCGGCGAGCCGCTCGTCTTCGACCAGGGTCAGGACTCGGTGAGCGACCTCGTCCTCGTCCGCAGGTACAACGAACGGGTCAGGTCCACGATCCAGGCCATGATCACCGAGGCGCTCCGGCGTCGACGGTCCGTGTTCTTCGGGTGAGCTCTTCGCCTACCCGCACGCGCGGTTGCGTGGAATGGAGGCTACTCCAACGTGAGCGTGAGCGTGAGCGTGAGCGTGAGCGCGAGCGAAATTTCGAGAGAACCGTCTGATGTTACCGCCATGCTCCCGCGACGAATCGAATGTCGAGGGTCGAAGGAGCCTCGAGGAACCCGTGAGATGCCGGTGACGTCAGCCGCTCACGCTCACGCTCACGCTCACGCTCACGAGCTCTGTGTCTCAGTGGTCCCGTTTCCGGGAACCGATCCCTACCCGCACGCGCGGTTGCGACCGAGGTGCTTGGCCTGATAGAGCCGCTCGTCCGCTTGCTGGATGAACTGGTCGGCCTCGATGGTCTCTTTCTCCGCCGCGGAAACACCGAGACTGATGGTCACGGGGATCTGGGTCCTCTCGAAGGTGAACGCCGTCCCCTCGACGAGGAGCCTGATCTTCTCCGCGGCCAGCAGGGCGTGCGCTTTGTCGATCTCGGGGAGCAGGATGGCGAACTCCTCTCCGCCGTACCGACACAGCATGTCCTCGCGGCGGATCTTGGAGTGGACGACCTGGCAGAGCTGCTTGAGCACCGCGTCTCCCGCCAGGTGGCCGTAGGTGTCGTTGACCTGCTTGAAGTGGTCGATGTCGAAGATGATCAGCGACAGGGGGCGGTCGTAGCGCCGGGCCCGGCTGAGCTCGCTCTCGAGCCGCTCCATGAAGTACCGCTTGTTGAAGACCTGCGTCAGGCCATCGACGTGCATCAACCTGTAGATCTCGTCGTGGTACGCCTTCTCGACGTTCCCACCCGAGAGGAACTTGAAGATGGTCTGGCCGACCTTGACGAGGTCTCCGTCGCGCAGGCTCACCTCTTCGGACTGGAGGTCGTTGACATAGGTCCCGTTGGTGCTCCCCATGTCTCGTATCGTCACGACGCGGCCCACGCGCTTGAGGCAACAGTGAGAACGGGAGACGCTCTCCTCGTCGATCTGGATGTCGCACTTGGACGAGCGGCCGATGATGAGCTTGTCGCCCGCGAACCGATGCTTCTTCCCGAGCTCGTGGCCGTAGATGACGACCAGGCATGCATCGTCGTCCATGCCCTGGAGCTCGCTCTTGATAGGGGCAATGACCGTGACGACGGTCTTGTCGTAGCCCCTGTCATCGTCGCCGATCATCGTGCTCGATGGTAGAACGGAAGGATGGAGAAAGTAAATATCCCTGATATTCTGACGGTCTCGGAACCCACGTCGGGTCGGAGGGCTAGCGGCTCTTCCCACCCGCCTTGCCCGGCTCCGGTTCGAAGAGGAGCGGGGCACGGACGTTCACCGGCCCGCCGTCGGGCGCTTCGACGCAGAAGCCTCTCACGATGTCCTCGATGCATCGCGCCGTCTCCGTGAGACCCTTCTCCCGGACCTTCGCCGTGACCTCCGCCGGGCACCCGTCGGTCCAGATCTGGAAATCGACCAGAACCACGCCCTTGGTGAGGTTCCCGGCGCGGACCTGCTTGTTGTAGCACGAGAGGATCTCGTTCTTGCTGCGCCTGAAGCGCTCTCTGACGTCCTCGAGATCGAGGTCTCCTCCGCCGCCGAGGATCTGGAGATCGCCGAGCTTCGACCTCCCGTGGTCGGGCGGTGGCGGCGGCGGTGGTGGTGGTGGTGGTGGGGGAGGCGGTGGTGGTGGCGGCGGCGGCTCCGGCTCCGGCTCCCGAGGCGGTGCGCTGGCCTCGCGATCCTGGCCCCTGTCTCGATCCGCGGGCCGGTCGCGCTCCGCCGGACGATCGGCACCCCCACCGTCGTCGCGGTATCGG
>Ga0233425_10010721_pt1 | contig 11008 bp, 10 predicted proteins | sample Watercolumn_Towu_2_FD_181712 | JGI IMG/M metagenome (GOLD analysis project Ga0233425, IMG submission 181712) | Freshwater microbial communities from Lake Towuti, South Sulawesi, Indonesia - Watercolumn_Towuti2014_140_MG | ecosystem: Environmental > Aquatic > Freshwater > Lake | place...
GACGGAGACGTCGGGCGACGGCTACCGCTTCCTCTTCGTGAATCTCGGCGCCTCGATGCTCTCGGCGTTCCTGACCGGCGTCACGCGTTTCGACGGCGCGACGATCTGGCTCGAGCTCGACGAGGAACTTTCCCTCGACCGGATCGCCGCGATGGACGAGACGACGGCGGCGCCCTACGCGGAGACGGCGATGGAAGCCGTGCGCCGGCTGGCGGAACGCCTCGAGGGCCGCTTCGTCTTCGGGATGCCGGATTTCGGCAGCCCCCTCGACATCCTCGCCGCGATGCGCAAGACGATGAACCTCCTGGTGGACACGTCCGACGAGCCGGAGAAGGTGGACGCGTGCGTGGAGCGCCTGCGGCGCCTCTACTGGCACTGGCACGGCCGGATCGCCGGCGTCCTCGACCCGCGCAACGGCGGCGGCTGGACGAGCGCGATGCGGTTGCTCTCCGGCCGGCCCTCGGATCTGGGCACGTGCGACTTCTCGGCGATGATCTCGCCGGCCGCGTTCGAGCGGTGGGAGATGCCGCACCTCGCCGGCCAGGCCGGGCGGTTTCCCGGCCGCGTGCTGTTCCATCTCGACGGGCCCGGCGAGATCCCGCATCTCGACCGGATCCTGTCGTTGCCGGGCGTTGGCGCCGTGCAGTGGGTGCCGGGGGCGGGAAAGCCCGGCGGGCTCGATCCGTGCTGGGACGGCCTCTACCGCCGCATCCTCGACGCGGGCAAGAACGTGCAAGTCAGCGGCGCGCCCCGCGATCCGGAGCGGCTCAAGGCCTTCTTCGCGAAGTTCCCCGCCGGCCGCTTCTTCGTGCAGCCGCCCGTGTCGAAGCGCGCCGAGGCGGAGGCCTTCCGGCGGGCGGTGGGCTGACCGCCGGGCCGCCCGCGACGGGCGAGGCGGCGCCCGCGGCCTTCGACGCGGCGAACCGCCTGCTCGTGCGAATGGTGTGGGGAAATCCAGTGAACGGGGCGTCGCCATGCGGCGGCCCGCTGGCGCGGCGCGGAGCGCCGCGCCAACGGTGAGGCGGTGGGGCGCGACCTTTCGCGCGTACCCACCAGCCCCTTTGGGCTATCCCATATCCTGTGCGCCAGCCGGTTTTGGCGCTTCGGATCCATTCGTCACGCAGAACCCCTGGGGGAACGCTTCACTCATCTTGCGATCCTCCCGTCCACCAGGGACAAGGTTCGATCGCATCGCTCGGCGAGCGCGAGATTGTGCGTCGTCAGGACTAACGCGACTTCGTCTTCGCGTACCGCACGTTCGAAGATCTCGAAGACGGCCTCGCCCGTGTGGCGGTCCAGGTTGCCCGTGGGTTCGTCGGCCATGAGCACGCGCGGCCGCGTTACGAGCGCCCGGCCGATGGCTACGCGCTGCATCTGGCCGCCCGAAAGCTCCTTCGGCAAGTGCCGGGCGCGATCGGCCAGTCCCACGGCATCCAGAACGCACCCGATGTCCGCGGTGTCCGCCCTTCGTCCGAGAAACAGCAGCGGCAGCGCCACGTTCTCGGCCACGGTCAGCGTCGGAATCAGGTGGAACTGCTGGAACACATACCCCAGGAAGCCTCGCCGCACGGCGACCAACTCGTGCTCGGTGAGCCCATCCACGCGGCGGCCGCCGATCGTCAGCTCGCCGGACGTCGGCGCGTCCAGCGCGGACAGCAGATTGATCAGCGTCGTTTTCCCCGAGCCGGAGGGCCCCACGATGCATACCGACTCCCCGGCACGAATGTCGATGTCCACGCCGTCGAGCGCGCGCACGGTTTCACTCCCGCGCCGGTAATGCCGGCGGAGTTCCCGTCCCGAAATGAGGATGTCCCCGTTCACGGCTACTCTCCGCTCCGTATGGCCTCGACGGGCCTGAGCGCCGAAGCACGGCCGGCGGGCCACAGGCCCCCGATCAGACCCAGGACCACGGCGCCGAGGATCGCGGCCCCGAGTAGCGCCGGCGTAATACGAACCAGCGGCTGGGTCACGCCGATATTCAGCAGCGTCCGAAGGACGGCGTCGGTCAACCGCGCGGCGACCGCCGCCAGCAGGCTGCCGGGCACGGCCCCGGCAAGGGAAACCAGCAGCGTTTCCAGCCAGATCAGCCGGAAGATCTGCGCGCGGTCCGCGCCAACGGCCTTCAATACGCCGATCTCTCCGGTGCGCTCATGAACGCTCATCAGGATGGAATTGAGCACGCCGATCACCGCCACCAGAACCGCTATGACCGCCACCGCCGCCACCATGGTCTGCGCCGTCCCGACGAGAGAGACCAACGCCCCCTTGACCTGTTCCAGGCTCACCACCTGCACTTCGGGGATGGACATCCATCGGCCTTCGAACTCGCGCATCCGAATGCCGGTGAACTCGCGCAGTTTGATCCCGATGATGGTCAGCTCGCCGTTGCGCCCGAACAGGCGCTGCGCCGCCTCCAGGGGCAGGAAGACCGTTCCATCGTCCTGCGAGCCGGTGCGCTCCAGCACGCCCACCACCGTGAAGGTGTGCAACGTGGGTGTGACGCTGCCGGCCGGCACGATCGAGGCGTAGAACGTGTCGCCCACTTTCCGCTGCTCGTACTCGGCCGCCTCGTAGCCCATCACCAGTTCGTTCGTGCTCTCCGGCGCGAACCAGCGCCCGCCGTCATAGCCCGGTCCACCCTTGAGCGTCAGCCATGGCTTCATGCTCCGGAAGCTGTCCGGCTCCACTCCGGAGAAGATGGTGAAGGCGGAAGCCACGGACGGGCCATCGAGCGCGAGGCCCTGTTTCTCGGCGATGCCAATGAAGATGGGCGTGATCGCCTCGATGTCGGGATCCGACCGTATCTGTTCGTGGGCACTTTGGGGAAGATACAGCAGTCCGGTGCCGCCCTTGAGCATCATGGTCGCCGCTTCGTACGGGCAGCCCTTCGCCATGACCATGACCTGGAAGCCGAGACGCTCGATGCTCCCGGCGATCGCCTGCCGGTAGCCCAGGTTGAATCCACCCAGGCTCACCGCCACGGCAACGGCAAGCGCAACCCCCGCCGCCGTAAGCGCCGTCCGTACGGGACGGCGCGCGAGATTCCTCCAGGCGAGCCGGCCGTAGGTCATGGGGATTCCTTCGGGACAAAGGTGATCCGGGTTCCGACGAACTCGTGGTGGTCGCCCCTGCGAATCCACTCGCCCTCCACTTCGGCCGACGCCCCGACCCTTTGCGGCAGCCTGGGGAAGTAGTCCCCCAGCTCGACCCGGATCGAGAGGCCCTGGCCGTCGCTCAAGAACAACCAGCAGCCCGCCGCCGGACACTGGCGCTCTATCGTGCCTTTCACCCGCACCGGCTGCCGCTGGAAGCGGTCCGGCGCCTCCAGCAATCGCGCGATGGTCGTTTCAGGCGCGCCGGTAAACGGTTCACCGTAATGCTCCGCCCCGCCGCGTCCGCAGCCCGCCGCGAGGGCGACAATCAGCGCGGTTCCCAAGGCCAGCGTCCGCCATCTCTTCATGGCGCGGATTCCTTTCTCTTGAGGGCCTCCACGGCGCGCTCATGGAACGGCTCGTGGCGGCGATCGAACACAAACAGGTCCAGCAAGACCAGGTTCTTGCGGACTCCGCGAATCGTGGCCGCCCAGTCTGCGCGGGCGGCTTCAGCCAGGCCGGACGGCGCAGCCAGCCGTCCGGCCCTGTCGGCCTCGCTTTCCGGATCGGACGCCGCGTAGTAATCGTGCTTGTAGAAGTCCGCCAGCGTCAGCCCCGCGAACTGTCCGGTGGCCTCGGGCGTTCGCAAAGCCGCGCCGCCGGGGCTTTCCAGCCGCTGATAGAACATCCGGCGAATGGCGGCCGTGGCGGGTTCCATCGCCAGGAATACCTGAATCACGCCGCCGCGCCCCGGCACATTGACGCCGTGCACGATGCCAATGGGCTCTTCCCCGCGGAAGATGGAGTACACCGTGTAGGGCGTGTCGAACGATTCATACACCGGGTCCAGATCGCCGCCGACGCGGTCGCTGAGCGCTTCGTAGGCCGCGCGCGCGTCGGGCAGGCGCCGGAACTCCTTCACGTCTTCCCGGTAGGACGTCATGTCGGGGAAGAGCGCCTTCAGATCGCGCGCGGGATTGGTCAGCGTGCAGCCGATGGCGCCCAGCGCCTCCGGCGCCGCGGCCCAGACGCTCAGCAACCCGATGATCCACCTCCTGCTCATGTCCGTGTCTTCCCTCACCAATACCGGTAGTATTGCACCGTGAACAGCGTGTCCGGCCCATCTTCCGGAATTTGCATCTGACGCTCGACTCCCAGTGCGATCCAATGGAGGGCCGCATTGCCGATTTCGTTCCGGAAATACCGCGTAAGCACAAGATGCGTACGTTCGTCCGCGTCGTCGCGAGATTCCTCCCCGTCGGTCTCGCGCATGAGACGGGAATACTGCGCGGCCATGCCCCAGCGCCGGCCGGGGTTCAACCACTCGGCCTGCGCGAGTCCCGACCAGACACCCTCCGTGTCGTCCTCGCCCACCGCGGCCTCGCCCGTGATCGTGAAGGGCCCCAGGGCCGAATCGAATCGCTTGCGCAAGTCCGCCCCCGCCCGCCAGGTTTCAATGGCGACCGTCGGAGCCACGTGAGGATCGATCCGTTCCCCGTACGCCGCACTCACACCGCCTTCCAGACCTCGCTCGAACAACACCGGACTGCCCAGCCCGAGCCGACCCATCGCCATTCCCTTCTGGCCGTCCACTTCCTGCTCCGGCCCGGAACCGAGCACGTAGCCCGCCGCGTAGTCCAGGTGCCTCGTGGCTTCACCGTAGGCGGTGACTTGCCAATCCCGCTCCGTCCCGAACACGCGGTCGTTGGATAGCTGGAGCAAGGTGCCGTGCGTGTCGGTCTGGTAGTTCAGGCCGAAAGGGAGGTAGAACCGACCGGCACGGAGGTTGAAGCGCCCGGGCTCGCCCAGCGGATTGTAGAGATCTGCGTAGGCGTTATGGGTTTCGTACTCCCAGGTGGAAGCGTCCATCCCCATCGGGTCCCCGGCCGTGTCCAGGATGTGGTGGCGATAGACCACCCGCCCCTGGTAGTCCAAAGCCGCGAGCGTTCGCGTCGCCGTGGAGAAGCGCTTCTGCACTTCGAAGCCCGCGGAAACGCGGGAATAGAGGTCGTGCGTCTCGGCGAAGTCCTCCCGGCCCGCCGTCGTCATCCAGTAGATCTCCCGGCGGAACAGCAGATCGTCCTTCCACGATCGAGGGGACAGCGCCCTTGCTGCCGCCGCCGGCTCGACATCCGCGAACGGATCCGATGCCAACGTCATCGCGGCGGTCGAAAGTGCGATAGTCCCTGAGATGACGTTCTTCATGGACGGCGCTTCTTGCGGCCCGACGCCCGGCCTGACCCGACGTGGACCCGCGTCCGCGCGGCTTGTCGGCGGGGTTCAGGCCGTTGTTGGCTCTTCAATCGTTTCAATGCCTCATCGCGCAGTTGGCCGTCATCCGAGTTCAACCGGGTGAACGGCTCCATGTCGGCGTCGCTCAACTCGGAGTTGACATGCGTTCCCACATGCTGCGCTGTGTAGTGAACCCTACGCCCGTTCAGCATCGTTGCAAGGAGGCGGATCGATTCGCGCACATGGCGACGTCGGCCCTATTCCGAAACGGCAGGAGTGGCGTCGTTGCGGCGGCATGAAGCCGCCTCACCGCGCGGCGCGCAGGCCGTCGACGATCGGCGCGAGGGCGCGGGCGAGGGCGGCGGCGCCGGCGGCCATGGCGTGCCACGTCCACACGGCGGATTCCGCCAGGCCGCGCGCGTAGGCGCCGAGGGTGACGGGGCCGAGCGCGACGAGGCCGGCGCCGAGGACGAGGAGGTTCAGCAGCAGGATGAGGCTGTAGGAGAAGGCGCGGCCGTGGACGGCGAGGTCGGGTTGGCGGACGCCGAGCGACGTGACGGTGAACGTGAGGTGGAACGCCCACGTCATCCCGACCACGCCCATCCAGAACGGCGCGTAGACGCGCAGGTCGAACGCGGCCGAGAGGGCGGCATAGAGGCCCAGCGCGAGCAGGGCGTAGAAGGGCACGAAGTATGGCGAGAGGGTGACGATGGCGTTGGTCTTCGACACGCGGACGGACCCGCCGCGCGAGTTCACGCGCAGCTTCGCGGCGCGGCCGCCCATCAGGAGCGACGTCAGCGCGTGCGTCAGCTCGTGCGCGAAGATGTAGCTGACGGTCGGGCGGGGCAGCGTGAAGAAGAGGGCGATCCAGGCGGCGAAGCCGATGCCGAAGCCCCAGAGCGCGGCGGGCGCCGCGGAGGCCGAGGGGGGCCACGCGCTCCGGATGGCGAGGGCCGTCGCGCGCGCCGCGGCGACGGAGGCCGGCAGCAGGACGAACCACGCGGCGAGGATCCTCAGCCACCGCATGCCCGGCGCACCTCGCGATCCAGCCGCCGACGCGTCCACGCCTCGATCCGGCGCGCCACGGGCGGCGCGAGCGCCCACGGCAGGGCCGGCGCGAGGTCGCGGAGAAAGCGGCGTCGCTCCGCGGCGCCGACGATGCGGCGCAGGGAACCGTTGAGCTGAACGAGGCTCCGCACCCAGTCGTGCCGCGAGGCCACGCGGCCGGCCTGCACGCACTCCAGGTCCGTCACCCAGATCGACGCGCCGTCCCGCGGGGCCCGCGCCGCGGGGCGGTAGAGCAGGTTCGACGCCTTCGTGTCGCGGTGCAGGATGCCCCGCCCCTGGAGGCGCAGGAGGAGGTCCGCGACCGCGCGCCGCAGCCGGTCGCGGTCCGCGCGCGTCCAGCCGGCATAGCCCTGCCGCGCGGCCTCGTGCAGCGTGACGGCGCCGTCGACGTAGTCGGCGATGTAGCAGCCGGCCCCGCGGTCCCGGCCGCGGCGCCACTCGAGCACGCCGAGGGGTTCGGGCGTGGGGAGGCCGGCGCGCTGCAGCGTGCGGGCGGCGGCCCACGCCCGGCGCGCGCGCGAGGCGCGGAAGCGGTACTTGAGGCGGAGGAAACCGCGCGGCGCCTCGTAGCGCTTGATGGCCACGTCGCGGCCGAAGAGATCCGCGCGCGTGACGCGGATGCGCGGCGTGCGCTTGAGTTCCCGCGCGCCGGGCGCGGCTTCGGCTTCGGCGACGGCGCGGGCGAGGAGGACCGCGGGGAGGGCGGGGTCGGGCGACCAGCGACCGACGATCTCCGGGCGGCCGGCGGCGGCGAGCCGCGATTCGAGGCGGTAGACCGCCCGCGCGCGGCGCGCGGCGAGGCGGAGGGCGCGGCGCTCGACCTGCGCCGCGGCGAAGCGGAAGGCGGCGCGGTCCATCGTCTCGCCGTCGAGGACGCCGCGGAGGAAGACCATCGACTCGACCGGCCCCACCTCGTCCCTCGCCACGGAGCGCCACGCGGCGAGCGCATCGAGCAGCACGTCGCGGCTCTGCGGGACGGCGGCGGGGGGGGCGGGCGGCGGCGCGGCCCCGGCCGCGGGCGCGACGTCGAGGGGGAGGAGGTCCAGCGGCGTGCGCAGGAGATCGACGCCGCGGCGCCAGAGGGCGTTCGCGGCGAGGCCCGCGCGCCGCGCCATCCGCCGGCGTTCGCGCGCGGGGCGGTGCGGCCACCCCGCGCGCAGCGCGAGCCACGTCGCCGCGATCCGGCGCCCGGGGAGCGCCGGACCGGGCGACACGGAGTCCGTCGCGGCCTGAGGGTCGATTTCCATGAAACGCAATTGACTTCGGTTCGTCGGTCACTACTATTTGACCACTTCCGAGCCCGGCGGGCAATCGTGATGCGCGCGGGGTCGATCAGGAGCCCGTCTGGCGGGAGCGAAGAATGCCGAATATCAAGAAGGCGTGGAAGCGGATGCGGACCTCGGAGCAGGCCCGCAAGAAGAACGTCGAGGCGAAGACGGCGATCAAGCACGTCCGCCGCCGGATGCTGGCGTCGACGGACGGCGGCGTGAAGGAAGGGGCGGACGCCGTCTACCGCGAGTACTGCTCCATGCTGGACAAGGCCGTCAAGCGGGGCGTCCTGAAGAAGAACACCGCCGTACGACGGAAGCGCCGCGCGGCCGACCGTCTCCGCAAGGCCCCGGCGGCGGCCGCCGCGCCGGCGCCCGAGGCCTCCGCGACTCCGGCCTGACGGCCGGCGCGCCTCTTCGCGCGGCGCGGCTGGGCGGAGCGAGAAGGCGTGGCGCCTGTCGTTCCGGTCACCACATCTCGATCATCCGCCGCACGATGCGGTGGGCGAGGTCCTCGGCCGCGGTCGGCAGGCCGCTGCGCTTGGCGGAGGAGAGGTCGCCGGTGACCTGGATAACCGCCTCCCCGTAGGCGTCGGAGTCTTCGACGAGCACCTTGCCGGTGGCGGCGGCGGTCATGGCGAACGAGGCGCGGAGGGCGATGCGGTACTGGTTGGGGCGCGCGCGTTCCTGCTCGGAGTAGGCGATGGGCGTGAGGTTGTAGGCCTGGAGGGTGCCGGTCAGTATGGCGTCGGCCTCCTCCCGGGTGCGGACGACCCGCAGGGTGCCGTCCTCCTGGACCTGCCGGATCACGCGGCGGGTCGCTTCGCCCTCGATCAGCGGCTCGTCGGTCTTGTTCTCGAAGGTGGAGATGTAGATCGTGCGGATGTCGGGCGGAATCATGGACCCGAGGCGGTATCCGGCGCAGCCCGCGAACGCGGCGGCGGAGAGGACGGCCAACGCCGCGACGCACGCGCGGCGTCCGGGGCTAGTTCGCGACGGCTTCATCGGGGCCTTTCTCCGGCGGCAGGGCCGCGAGGCGCCGGCGCACCTCGTCGCCCCACTCGCTGTCGGGGTAGTTCTTCAGGAACGTTTCGTAGCTCAGCCGCGCGGCGTCGTACCGGCGGGCGGTGCGGTCGTAGTAGAGCGCCTTCTCGTAGGCGGTGAACGCCAGGCGGCGGTAGGCGGCGGCCCGCTGGAGGCGGGCGGTTTCGGCCCGCGGCGAGTCGGGGTGTTCGCGCAGCGCCGCGGCGCTCGCCATCCAGGCGTCCTGCGCGAGCAGCATGTCGTTGGGGGCGGCGGCGGAGAGCCGGGCCATGCTGTTCGCCCGCCCGTACGCGGCGGCCTCGGCCTCGGGGCTCGACGGGTGGGCCGAGAGAATCTCGCCGTAGACCTGGGCCGCGTCTTCCCAGTCGCCGCCCTCCTCGTGGGCGCGGGCCATCAGCAGCAGGGCGCGCGAGGCGTGTTCGCCCCGCGGGGCGTGGTCGACGATCTTCCGCAGCATCGGCACGGCGTCGGCCACGGACCGGAAGCCGCCGAACAGCAGCGGCCACTTGCGGCGGTCCATCTGCCGCAGGGCCAGGTCGAACTGGCGGTCGACGATCTCGCCGTAGGGGACCTGCTCCGGATACCGCCGGGCGAGCGTCTCGTAGGCCTCGAAGGCGGCGGATATCGAACCGCGGCGGTCGAGCATCTCCGCGCGCTCCCGCTGGGCCACGGGCGCCTCGGCCGAGGCCGGCCAGCTCGCCGCCAGCGCGCGGTACTGCCGGCCCGCGCGGCGGGCGTGGCCCTCCGCCGCCAGCGAACGCGCGTAGTCGAGTTGCGCGGCCGGGTCGTCCTTCGCCGGCCGCAGGAACGTGTACCAGGGTTCCTTTTCGCCGCGTTCCTGATATGCTTCGTCCGGCCCGGAGAGGCTGCGACAGGCCGGCAGCAGGAGCAACGGGACGATCCCGAGCCCCGCGAGAAGGATTCCGAGAAGGCGGCGCCTCATGCCGCGACATTAGGGAGAGGCCATGGACGGGTCAAGCGATAAGGCGGCCGGCGACCGGCCCGCGCGGATCGTGGTGACGTGCGCCAAGGGGTTGGGGCCGTGGCTTCAGCGCGAGCTGCGCGCCCTGGGCGCGTTCGTCGAGGCCGTCGAGGCCGCCCACGTGGTATCCCGGGGCACGCTGTTCGACGCGCAGCGGTTCAACCTCTGGCTCCGCACCGCGCACCGGGTGCTCTATGCCGTGGGCGATTTTCCCGCCGCCACGCCCGACGATCTCTACGCCGGCATCCGCGCCATCGCGTGGGAGGAGTGGCTGCTCGAGAGCGAGCCGTTCACCGTGTCGGGCGCGGTTCAGAACCCGACCATCCGCGATCCGCGCTTCGCGTGGATGAAGACCAAGGACGCCATCGCCGACCGGCTGCGGGAGACGCTGGGCGCCCGCCCGGACTCGACCTCCGAGGCGGCCGGCGCCGCGGGCGTTTTCGTGCGGTGGAAGGACGACCGGGCGGCGGTCTACGTGGATACGTCCGGCGAGCCGCTCGCGCGCCGGGGCTACCGCCTCACGCGCACGGCCGCGCCGATGCAGGAGACGCTCGCGGCCGGCGTCGTGCTGGCGACGGGCTGGCGCGACGCGAGCCCCCTGCTGAACCCCATGTGCGGCAGCGGGACGATCGCGATCGAGGCGGCGTGGATCGGGCTCAACCGCGCGCCGGGGCTCCTGCGGTCGGACTACGCGTTCATGCACCTGCGGGGCTACGATCCGGAATCGTGGCGGCGGCTGTGCGAGGCCGCGCGGCGCGAGGAGCGCCCCGCGCTGGAGCACCGCATCGTCGCCAGCGACGTCGATCCCGCCGCGGTGGACGCCGCCCGCGCCAACGCCCGCGCCGCCGGCGTGGAGTCGGCCATCGATTTCGAGGTCGCGGATTTCGAGTCGTCGACCGTTCCGCCGGAAGCGGGGGTGGTCGTGCTGAATCCGGAGTATGGGGCGCGCATGGGCGAACCCGATCGGCTCGCGCCGTTGTATCGCCGCATCGGGCAGTACCTGTCGAACGCCTGCCCGGGCTGGCGGGCCTACGTCCTGACCGGCAACGCGTGGCTGTCGCGCCAGATCGGCACGCGACCGGATCGCACGCATCTCTTCTATAACGGCCCCATCGAATGCCGTCTGCTCGAGTACGGCGTGCGACAGGGCCCGCGGCCGTCCACCGCGGCGTCCGCGGAGGGCGACGCCCCCGCCGGCGATGGGCCGCCGCTGGAAGGCGATCCGCCGCCGGGGGACGCCAGCGCCGGCGCCGATGCGGCACCGCCGGACGGCCCGCCGCCGCGCGAGCGCCGGAGCCGGCCCCACGTCGGCGGACGCGAAC
>Ga0233425_10010722_pt1 | contig 11008 bp, 4 predicted proteins | sample Watercolumn_Towu_2_FD_181712 | JGI IMG/M metagenome (GOLD analysis project Ga0233425, IMG submission 181712) | Freshwater microbial communities from Lake Towuti, South Sulawesi, Indonesia - Watercolumn_Towuti2014_140_MG | ecosystem: Environmental > Aquatic > Freshwater > Lake | place: Indonesia...
TGCACACGGGGGATTCCATCACGGTCGCGCCGGCCATGACGCTGACGGACCGCGAGTACCAGCGCCTGCGCGACGCGGCGCGCGCCGTGATGCACGAGATAGGCGTCGAGACCGGCGGCAGCAACGTGCAGTTCGCCGTCGACCCGCAGACGGGTCGCGTGCTGGTCATCGAGATGAACCCGCGCGTGTCGCGCTCGAGCGCTCTGGCGTCGAAGGCCACCGGCTACCCCATCGCGAAGATCGCGGCGAAGCTCGCGGTCGGGTTCACGCTCGACGAGCTGGAGAACGACATCACCGGGACGAGCGCCGCCTTCGAGCCCACCATCGACTACGTCGTGGTGAAGTGGCCGCGCTTCGCCTTCGAGAAGTTCCCGGGCTCCGACAGTCGGCTCGGGCCGCAGATGAAGAGCGTGGGCGAGGCGATGAGCATCGGCCGCACGTTCAGCGAGGCGCTGCAGAAGGCAGCGCGTTCCCTGGAGACCGGGAAGGACGGCTTGACCAGCCTGATCGGGCGCGCCGACTACCGCGCGCTGCTCGAGGACCCGACGGCAGCCCGCGACATGGTCCACGAGGCACCGCCGATGGTGAAGCCCAGGGCCAGCGCTCCGCCGCCCAAAGACGAGCTGATCCCGCTGCTCGAGCGGGTGGTGACCCAGCCCGGCGCCGATCGTTTGTTCCACGTCGCGGACGCCATCCGACTGGGCATCTCGCTCGAGCGTCTCTTCGAGCTCACCGCCATCGATCCCTGGTTCCTGGAGCAGCTCGCCCGCATCGTCCGGCAGGAGCACGAGCTCGGGTCGGCGCCCGAGCTCGGCGCGGAGCTCCTGCGCCGAAGCAAGCGTCTCGGTTTTGGCGACGCCCAGATCGCCCGCCTGCGCGGCGAGAGCGAGGCCGCCGTTCGGGAGGCCCGCGCCGCCGCCGGCGTCCACGCCGTCTACGGTCGCGTCGACACCTGCGCCGCCGAGTTCGTCGCGAAGACGCCCTACCTCTACTCCACCTGGGAGACCGAGAGCGAAGCGGAGGTCAGCGACGAGAAGAAGGTGATCATCCTGGGCGGCGGGCCCAACCGCATCGGGCAGGGCATCGAGTTCGACTATTGCTGCTGCCACGCCGTCTTTGCGCTGCGCGAGCTCGGCATCGAGACGGTGATGGTCAACTGCAACCCGGAGACCGTCTCCACCGACTACGACACCAGCGACCGGCTGTACTTCGAGCCGCTCACGCTGGAGGACGTGCTCTCCATCTGTCGCGAGGAGTCGAGCCGCGGCGAGCTGCTCGGCGTGATCGTGCAGTTCGGCGGTCAGACGCCGCTCAAGCTCGCCGTCCCCCTCGAGCGCGCGGGCGTGCGCTTGCTCGGCACCAGCGCCGACGCCATCGACCGGGCCGAGGACCGCGAGCGCTTCGACGCGCTCCTGACCAAGCTCGGGCTCCGGCGGCCGAAGGCGGGCATCGCCAAGGGTGCGGGCGAGGCCAAGGGCATCGCCGGGGAGATCGGCTACCCCGTGCTGGTCCGGCCCTCCTACGTGCTGGGCGGGCGCGCGATGATGATTTGCTGGAGCGAGGCCGAGCTCGAGGCCTACGTGGAGCTCGCCATCGAGGCCGCCCGCGAGGAGGGTGGCTCGCAGACCCTGCTCATCGATCAGTTCCTGAAGAACGCCATCGAGGTGGACGTCGACTGCGTGGCCGACGGCAAGCGCGCCGTCATCGGCGGCGTGATGCAGCACATCGAAGAGGCCGGCATCCACTCCGGCGACTCGACCAGCGTGCTGCCACCCTACAGCCTGGAGCCCGCCGTGGTCGCGGAGATCGAGCGCGTCACGCGGGCGTTGGCCCTGGAGCTCGGCGTGGTCGGTCTGATGAACGTGCAGTTCGCCATCAAGGACGGCGTCGTCTACGTGCTCGAGGTGAACCCGCGCGCATCCCGCACCGTGCCCTTCGTCTCGAAGTCCACCGGGCGCCCGCTGGCGAAGCTGGCGGCGAAGGTCATGCTCGGCAAGACGCTGGAAGAGCTCGGCGTGCGCGACGAGCCCGTGCCGACCCATGTCGCCGTGAAGGAGAGCGTGTTCCCGTTCGCGAAGTTCCCCGGGGTCGACACCATCCTGGGCCCCGAGATGCGCTCGACCGGCGAGGTGATGGGGATCTCGATGAGCCTGCCGCTCGCTTTCGGCAAGTCGATGGCGGCGAGCGGCTATGCGCTGCCGGACCGGGGGCGGGCGTTCATCAGCGTGCAGGACGACGACAAGGCGGCGGCCTGCGACGTGGCCCGACGCCTGCGCAACCTGGGCTTCTCCATCGTCGCCACGGGTGGCACGGCCGAGGCGCTGGAGAGCGCGCGCATCCCCGTCGAGCGCATCAACAAGGTGCTCGACGGCTCGCCGCACGTGGTCGACGCCATCGAGGCCGGCACCATCCAGGTGGTGGTCAACACCACGCAGGGCGCCAAGGCCATCCGCGACAGCTACTCGATCCGGCGCACCACGCTCTTGGCGAACATCCCCTACTTCACCACCCTGAGCGCGGCGCGCGCGGCGGTCGACGCCATGGAGGTGCGCTTCGTCGCGGGCCGGAACATCAGCGCGGTGCGCAGCCTGCAGGAGTGGCACCAGCGAGCGCGGCGAGCAGCGACCGGCTGAATTGCACCCTGTTCTGCACCGGACCTGAACGCACGTCCCGGAAAGTCGCCCCGCTCCAGGCGTTGAGCTAGGGTCGGTCCGTGAAGCGCCGCTACCCGCTGGAGGCCCTGAAAGACGCGCGCCGAGGCGTCGTCGACGGGAGCGTCCGCGAGCTCGCAGAGCGCGTCTCGGCGCGCGGAGCTGCGGAGCGCGCCGAAGCCGAGGCCCGTCTCGAGCGCGAGCGCGAAGAGCACGCCGCCGGCGTGGAGCGACGGGCCGAGCGCGAGCGGGTGGAGCGCGGCGACGCGCGGGCGTCGGACCTGCAGGCGCAAGCGGCGTGGGAGGTCGGGGAAGAGGAGCGCCTGGCTCGGCTGCGCGAGCGCGAGGCCGCCCGCGCGGAAGCGACCCGCGACGCGGCAGATCGCGAGCACGCGGCGCGCGCCCGGCTCGCGCGCGCCGAGGCCGACGCCAAGGCCGTCGAGCGTCACCGCGAGCGCTGGAGCGAGGAGCGCGAGCGTCAGGCGGAGCTCGAGAGCGAGGATGCCACGGCGGACGCCTGGGCGGCTCGGCGCTTCGGTCCGGGGAGGCGCGCGTGAGGCTACGCCGCCTGCTCGGAGCGTTCGCCGTGGTCGCCTGCTCCGCCCAGCAGTCCCCCGTGGGCTCTCACGGCGTGCAGACGCCGCTCGGCAGCGACGGAGGGGTCGCGCTCTCGAAGACGAAGCCGGCGGTGCTCAAGGACGACATCTCGATCGAGGAGTTTCAGCCCCTGCTCGCGGAGAGCGTGCTCGCGCGCGCGCAGAAGCACGTCGAGGCCGGGAGCTACGCGGCTGCCGCCCGCGAGGTCGAAGCCCAGATGGCCAAGATCGAGGCCACACCGAAGACGGTGGCCCGCTTCCAGATGCTGCTCGGCCGGCTGCGCGAGCTCGGCGGCGATCTGCCCGGCGCCAGCGCGTCCTATCAGCTCGCCGCCGCCGAGAAGTGGCCGCTCTCCGGCTACGCGACGCTGGCCGTGGGGCGCGTGCTCCTCCGCTCCGGCAAGACGGAGCAGGCCATCGGCTGGCTGGAGCGTTCGCCGCAGGATCAGCCCATCGCCAAGGACGCGCGCTTGCTCCTGGCCGAGGCCGCGCTCAAGGCCGGCAAGCCCGACATCGCCATCGACGCCTGGCGCGCGCACCTCGGGGACAGGCCCGCGGACGCGACGGACTTCGCGCTGCGCTTGGCGGGCCTGCTGCTCGATCGCGCGGCTCGCAAGAGCGGCGACGCGGCCCTCGCGGACCAGCGCGAAGCGCTGGGGCTCGCGCGCCGCGCGGCTGCCGAGAACGCGGGCAAGCTGCCGGCGCTCGACCGCGCGCGCAAGCTCGAGAAGCGCGCGCTGGACGCGCTGCCGGCGGCGGAGCGGCAACGCTTGGCGCGCCCCACGACGGAGGACGAGCTGGTGAGGGTGCGCGCGCTGGTCGAAGCGAAGCTCGAGGCCGACGCCGAAAAGGCAGCGGACGCCGTGATTGCCTCGCTGGACAAGCCCGCGCGCTGGGGCAGCCTGGGCTGCGAGGCGGAGTTCTGGCGCGCCAAGGCCATCTCGCTCAAGCGCGAGGCCGCGCGCGCTGCGGAGTCGTTCGACGAGGTCGTGAAGCACTGCAAGGCCGACGAAGACCTGCTGGCTCGCGCGCTCTACCTCGCCGGTAAGCAGGCCGCGCAAGACGGCCGTCACATGCAGGCGGTGCAGCGCTTCACGGAGCTGGAGAAGTCCTTGCCCAAGCACCGGCTCGCGGACGACGCACGGCTCGGCGCCGCGCTCGGCTATTTCGAGCTCGGCATCGAGGCGCGCTTCACCGAGCTCTTGACCACCATCATGGACGACTACCCGGAAGGGGACGTCGTGCTGGACGCCGTCTTCCGTCTGGCCTTGCGACGCATCGAGAAGGGAGATTGGTCCGGCGCCGCGACTGTGCTCGGCAAGGTGACCGGTCCCATCGCGAAGAACGACAGCGCACGCGGTACCGAAACCAGCGGTCGAGAGCGCTATTTCCTGGCGCGCGCCTTCATCGAGAACGGTGACGACGAGCGGGGCTACGCGGAGCTCGAAGCCATCGTGCGCGAGCTTCCGCTCTCTTACTACATGCTCCACGCCTTCGCGCGCCTGTCGGAGAAGGACCCGGCGCGCGCCAAGAAGGCGCTGGAAGAAGCCGAGAAGAAGGCGGCCACGCAGCCCTTCGCCTTCGAGCACCAGCCGGAGTTCGACGCGCCGGGATTCCAGCGCGCCATGGAGCTCCTGCGTCAGGGCGAGCTCGAGCTGGCACGTCGCGAGGTCGAGAGCCTCGGCATCGCCAAGCCGGGCGCGACGCCGCGGCTGCTCTGGGGCCTGTCGCTGCTCTATTCGCGCGCCGGCTCCGCGCGCGACGCCCACGTGATCGCTCGCGGCATGCTCACCGACTGGCTCGGCCGTTGGCCCGCGGGGGACTGGACCCGAGCCTGGCAGCTCGCCTACCCGCGACCCTACCGCGCCATCGTGCAGCGCGAGGTGAAGAAGAGCGGCGTGCCGGAGTCGCTCGTGTACGCCGTGATGCGCGAAGAGAGCGCCTTCGACCCGAACGCCGTCAGCCCGGCGGACGCCCACGGGCTCATGCAGCTGATCGTCCCGACGGCGAAGCTCATCGCCAAGCCTGTGGGCTTGCCCTTCGACGCCGCGAGCCTCAAGCAGCCGAGCGTGAACATCGCGCTCGGGACGCGCGGCCTCGCCGATCTGGAGAAGACGTTCTCCGCGAATCCGCTGCTGGCCATCCCGGGCTACAACGCCGGCCCCAACCGTCCGCGTCGCTGGTTGCGCGAGCGGCCGCGCGCGGACTTCGACGTCTGGGTCGAGCTCATCCCGATCACGGAGACTCGCCGTTACACGAAGCGCGTGCTCGCCAGCCGCGCGGCCTACGCCTACCTGTACGACAAAGAGCGGGCTGCCGAGGCCTTGGCGCTGCCGATTCGCCTGGACTAGGGGGTGTCCCTAGTTTGCGCTCGGCCGGAGGGCGAGCCCTGGAATGGCGTGCACGGTCTTGCCATGATCAGATCGCGATCGGCCATTGAGACGGGTGTGCAAGAACCGGCCGGGGCCGGCGGCGGCTGTTTTGACCGTGCGGATGTGTCGCACGGCGTTCGCTGTCGTCGACGGAGTGAGAATCAGGGACGCCCCCTGGAGGGGGGGCTCATGACCGAAGGCGTCCTGCCTCCGGTATCATGGCCACCGCGCGCAGGGCGCGGTAGGCTTCTCCGCGAATCGCGAGGGCCCTGGGATGGCGACCTGCCCCAAGTGTTACACCCGCTACGCCGACGAGACCGTGAGCTGCGAGGCCGACGGCGAGCCGTTGGTCCCGGACGCCGCCATCGCGGCCATGGATCGAGAGGTCCTGCCCGGTGAGATGGTCGGCGAGTACAGGGTCGAGTCGAAGCTCGGGGAGGGTGGCTTCGGAGCGGTGTACCGCGCGATTCAGCCTCTGATCGGCAAGCAAGTCGCCATCAAGATCCTGTCCCGTAAACTCTCGGGCGATCCGGAGATGATCTCGCGCTTCGTCGCGGAGGCGCGGGCCGTCAACCACATCGGCAGCAAGAACATCGTCGACATCTTCAGCTTCGGCCAGCTCCCGGACGGTCGGCAGTTCTTCGTCATGGAGCTGATGAACGGCGTGACGCTCGAGGACTACGTGCACCAGAAGCGCACGGTCGCCATCGAGGAGGCCGTCCCGATCTTCCGCGGCATCGCCAGGGCGCTCGACGCGGCGCATGCCAAGGGCATCGTGCACCGTGACCTCAAGCCCGAGAACGTGTTCCTGGTCGTCGACGAAGAGCAGCGACTGATGCCCAAGCTCCTGGACTTCGGCATCGCCAAGCTGATGACCGGCGCCACGGGCAATCACAAGACCCGCACCGGCGTGCCGATGGGCACGCCCTACTACATGTCGCCGGAGCAATGCCGGGGCGACAAGATCGACCACAGGACGGACATCTACTCGTTCGGGGTGCTCGCGTTCCAGGTGCTGACCGGTCGGCTGCCCTTCAGCGGCGATTCGTTCATGCAGGTCATGTTCGCGCACGTCAGCTCCCCGCCGCCCACGCCCTCGCTGGCCGGCAACGGCCTTCCCCCGGAGCTCGACGAGCCGATCCTGAGAATGCTGGCGAAGCAGCCCGCCGAGCGACCCGAGTCTTGCGGCGCCGCCGTCGAGGGCATCGCGGCGGCCGCACGCAACGCCGGGCACGCGGTGGGCACGCTGCCCATCGGGACCCCCGCCGCGCTCATCCAGGGAGCCGGCGGCGACCTGGCGCACGCGCGGACCGCCGTGGCATCGGGGCCCACCACGCTCTCCGCGGCAGAGACGCTGGCTGCTCCTGCTGGAAAGAGCCGGGCGCCGCTCGTCGTGGTGGGTGTGCTCGGGCTCCTGGTCGTGGTCGGCGGTGGCTTGGCGCTCGCGATGTCGAAGAAGACCCACGTCGAGGCCGAGCGACCTCCGCCGGCCACGGCCACCGCGACTGCGACCGCCGCTCAGCCGTCGGCGACGGTCGAGCCGATCCCTTCGGGCACGGTGGCGCCGGCGACAGCCGGTCCGGTGAAGCTCACGCTCAGCTCCGAACCGAAGCGCGTCGAGGTCTTCTTGGGCGACAAGAAGCTCGGCACCTCGCCGGATGACGAGGTCCGCCTCGAGCGCGGGAGCGAGGACGTCGTGCTGACCATCAAGGCCGACGGCTACCTGCCGGAGAAGGTGACCGTCAAACCCGTTGCCGACGTGTCGGCTTCGGTGAAGCTCAGGAAGAAGGGCGGAGGCGGCAAGCCGGCGTCCGGACCGGGGGCGCTGGAGTACTGATCATGAAACGAAGCTCACTCCTCTTGGCTCTGGCTCTCCCGCTCGGGGGCTGCACGGAGCTCGGGCCCATCAGCGCGGGCATTTGCGGGAACGGCGTGGTGGAGGCCGGCGAGGACTGTGATCAGCCCGGCGGGAGCTGCGTGGCACCCGGCAAGTCCTTCGAGTGCCGCTATTCGTGCGAGAAGACCGCGTGCCAAGCCGGGTGGATGTGCGGCGCGGACAAAGTGTGCCGCGAGCCGACGGGGACGTTCCTCCCCGCTCAAATCGTCCCCGCCGAGCTCCAGCTCGACGTGACCACGGCGGAGATCGACGGCAAGGCTCCCGCCGATCTCGTGAGCGCGACGTTCTCGGGGAAGCTCTCCGTGCACTATGGCGGGAACGACTTCAAGGACACCGCGGAGTTCCAGTCGCTCCCGATAAAACCTGCGACCGGGAACCTGACCGAAGGGGACGACGCGGACGACATCGTGCACGTCACCGAAGCGGCGCTCGGCGTGCTCCTCGGGTCGGAAGAGAAGACGCTGAGCCCAGTCGCCTACTCTCCGATCCCCGTGAAGGACGCCGGGGCTCGCTTCGTGATTCTGGACGGCAAGCTGCCGCTCTTGCCCAAGGACCCGAAGAACCCGGCGGACTACCGCGATCTGCGCTTCTACGCCTTCGACGAGATCCTCGAGATCACCGGCAACAAGATCTCCGATGCGTTCTCCAACAAGCCGGACCAGACCATCGTCACCTTGCCCTTCGAGGCGAAGAATCTCCTGCCGCTCGGCGGGGACATCCCCTGGGGCAAAATCGACGAGCGCCCCGCGTCCCCCTGCCAGGAGCTGGTGCTGATGGAAATGGGGGCCGGCGAGGTGAACATCTACTCTCCCTGCAAGGCGGCGGGGTACGCGTGGAACGACGACTTCTTCGCGCTCCCGAAGGTCAAGCTCGCCAATGGAGCCCACCTCGGTTTCGGCGGCAGCTTGGCCGATCTGAACGGCGACGGGCACCTCGACCTCCTGCTCTTGAGCGACGAGGAGACCGCGGTGAAGAAGCCGGACGGGACGGAGGAGCTCCGCTACAGGTCCTACGTCGCGTTCGGTGCCGGCGACGGAACGTTCAACAGCACGCTCCCGGTCGTGCCGGGAAGCGTCGACCACACCGCCGCGCCGACGGACGTGCTGCTTCCCGATCTCCCGCTGGCCGCGGGCGACCTCAACGGGGACAACAAGGCGGATTTCGTTTTCTCCGACGCGTTCATCTTCAGTAAGAGCCCGTGTCCGAAGCTCGGCCCGGACTGCTTCGACGCCCAGGCGCGCGAGTACGGCGGCTTCATGTCCGCGCACATCGGGGACCTCAACCGGGACGGCCTGGCCGACGTCGTGGCGGTGTCGCCCATAGTGCGCTCGGTGTTCTTCTTCAACGGCACCGGCACGTCGGTGATGAACTTGTTCGTGGTGCCGACCAACGGCTACCCCACGGCGCTGACGGTGGGGGACTTCGACGGCGACCTGGTGAACGACGTCGCCATCATCGAGAGCCAGGGTGGCCTGACCGGGGCCGTGGCCACCGGGACCAAGGGAGGGAGCGGAGGCGCGGCGCGCGGCACGGCGGCTTCGGGTGACACGTTCTCGGTCCTATTCGGCAAGCTGCAGGGCGCCCCCGAGCCGCCGGTGCGCATGGGGGAGCTGGGTCTCATCCTGGGCATGGCGGCGGGCAACCTCTCCATCCAGGGCTACGACACGATGACGGATGTCGGCGTCCTGACCTACGACCAGGCGGGGACGCCCAGCGTCGCGCTCTTCGGTGGGGCGAGCAATCGCCAGCTCCAGTCGCCCTTCAGCCTCTCGAAGGGCACGGACGAGCCCGACCTCCCCGTGGCGGCGGCCATCGGTCGCTTCACGGGCGACGAGCACGCCGACGTGGCTGCGCTGGCCATCGACCCAGACAAGAAGCCGCGCCTCTGGCTCGCGCCGTCGAGTGGCGCGGCTTCGCTCAGCAGCGGGACGACCAAGGCGACGGCGCTCAGCGCGGACATCGAGCCTTGCTCTGCCACGCTGTTGCCGGCCGACCTGGACGCCGACGGCATACAAGAGCTCCTCCTGATCGGCAGCCCCTGGGAGCTGACCGCCGAGGGCACGCGGGTCTTGGTGGCGCGCTCGAGCTCGGACGTTTGGAAGATCGACGCGCCCATCGACCTCCCCGAGCTCAAGGCCACGGGCCACCCGGCGCTTCGGGCGATGTGTCGTGCGGCGGTGCTCGGCAAGCAGACGGACGAGAAGGAAGGCAAGCTCGGCCACGTCGCCATCGCCGATTTGGACGGTACGGGGATCCCGGAGCTCGTGGCCATGAGCTTCGTGGTCTCCCAAGACGGCGCCACGATGACGTCGTCGCTGCTCGTCTTCCCCGAAGGCAAGCTGGACGCCGCGTCGGCGCTGTCCATCGCGATCCCGGAGGGGCTCCACCCGGTGACGTTCACGCTCCTGAACGCGGACAAGGATCCGCAGCTCGAGCTCGCCTACTTCGCGGTCGAGGGTGTGTTCGTGGCGGACCTGGACCTGGCGCAGCGGACGCTGACGAACATCGCGACGCTCCAAGAGGGTTTCGCCGGCCTTGGCGCCATCGAATACTTCGAGTCGAACCCGCCGATGAGCATGACCGCCGGTGACTACGACGGAGACGGGATCCCCGACGTGGCGATGGGATACATGCTCCACACCGAGGTGTTCCGCGGGGTGCCGGTGAAGCCATGAAGAACACACTCACCGCCGGGCTGCTCGCCACGTTGCTCCTCGCCGCGGATCCGGGCCTCGCCGGCGACGAGTCCCGCACCTACTTCGACATCGGCGCCAAGGCCTACCAGGCCGGCCGCTTTCTGGACGCCGCCCAAGCGTTCGAGGAGGCCTACAAGCGCTCGAACCGAGCTGGACTCCTCTTCTCACTGGGCCAAGCACACCGCATGGAGCACGCGGCGCGCAACGACCCGGCACGGCTCCGCGACGCCGTGCGCTACTACGAGGAGTACCTGGCGAAGGATCCGCAGGGCAAGCGCGCGGCGGAGGCCGCCGACGCGCTCTCGAAGCTCCGACCCATGCTGGGTTCCACGGAGAAGCCGAGCGGTCCGGTCGCGCCGACGGCGCCCAGCAAGCCGAGGGTGATGATCTCGTCGCCCACGCCGGACGTGAAGGTGACCTTCGATGGTCGCGGCGTGAGTCACCCCTTCATCCAGGAAGTCGAGCCCGGCAAGCACAAGGTGGTGCTCAGCGCTCCGGGCTTCGAGGACTACACCAGGGAGATCGTCGTGGACGCCAAGACCGGCGCGCCGCCGCTGGACATCCCGCTGAAGGAGCGTCCCGCGCTGCTGTCCATCAACGCTCCCGACGGCGCCGAGGTCGCCATCGACGGCAGGTTGCAGGGCGAGACGCCGCTGCCGCCATTGCCGGTCGGCGCGGGCAAGCACTTCGTCACGATCACCGTGAACGGGAAGAAGCCCTTCTCCGAGCGCGTCACGCTGAAGCGCGGCGAGAAGCGCACGCTCGGCGCCAGCCTCGAGAGCACGGGGCAGCGGAC
>Ga0233425_10010723_pt1 | contig 11007 bp, 7 predicted proteins | sample Watercolumn_Towu_2_FD_181712 | JGI IMG/M metagenome (GOLD analysis project Ga0233425, IMG submission 181712) | Freshwater microbial communities from Lake Towuti, South Sulawesi, Indonesia - Watercolumn_Towuti2014_140_MG | ecosystem: Environmental > Aquatic > Freshwater > Lake | place: Indonesia...
GGCGCGCGCACGACTCCGTCGGTCGTCGCGTTCTCCAAGACCGGCGAAGTGCTCGTCGGCGAAATCGCCAAGCGCCAGGCGATCACCAACCCAGACCGCACGTTCCGCAGCATCAAGCGGTTCATGGGACAGAAATGGAACTCCGACGACATCGACGGCAAGAAGTACACGCCGCAAGAAATCAGCGCGCGCACGTTGATGAAGCTGAAGCGCGACGCCGAGGCGTACCTCAAGGACACCGTCACGCAGGCCGTCATCACGGTGCCGGCGTACTTCGACGACGCGCAGCGCACCGCCACGAAAGAAGCCGGGCAGATTGCCGGGCTCGAGGTGCTGCGCATCATCAACGAGCCGACCGCAGCGGCGCTCGCGTACGGCCTCGACAAGGGTTCGAAGGAAGAGACCGTGCTCGTCTTCGACTTGGGCGGCGGCACGTTCGACGTGAGCGTGCTCGAGATCGGCGACGGTGTGTTCGAAGTGAAGAGCACGCACGGCGACACGCACCTCGGCGGCGACGACTGGGACGAGCGCGTCATCAACTGGCTCGTCGCGCAGTTCAAGGCCGCGCACGGCGTCGACTTGTCGAAAGACCGCATGGCCGCGCAGCGCCTCAAGGAAGCCGCCGAGAAGGCAAAAATCGAGCTGTCGCAGGTGCAGCAGGCGCAGATCAACCTGCCGTTCATCACCGCCACCGCGAACGGTCCGCTGCACTTGGACGAGTCGCTCACCCGCGCCAAGTTCCAGGAGATGACGGCCGACTTGCTCGAGCGCTGCCGCAAGCCGTTCGAGCAGGCGATCAGCGACGCCGGGCTCACGAAGGGCCAGATCAACCACGTGATCCTCGTCGGCGGCTCCACGCGCATGCCCGCCGTGCAGGAACTCGTGCAGTCACTCACCGACAAAGAACCGAACCGCACCGTGAACCCCGACGAAGTCGTCGCCGTGGGTGCCGCGGTACAGGCCGGCGTGCTGCGCGGCGACGTGAAAGACATCCTGCTCCTCGACGTGACCCCGCTGTCGCTCGGCATCGAGACCAAGGGCGGCGTGATGACGCGGCTCATCGAGCGCAACACCACCATCCCGACCCGTCGCACCGAGACGTTCACCACAGCCGAAGACCTGCAGCCGTCGGTGGAGATCCACGTGCTGCAAGGCGAGCGCGAGATGGCGGCGTACAACAAGACACTGGGGAAGTTCCAGTTGGTCGACTTGCCGCCCGCACCGCGCGGCGTGCCGCAGATCGAAGTCACTTTCGACATCGACGCCAACGGCATCGTGCACGTGTCGGCCAAGGATCGCGCGACGAACAAGGAGCAGTCGATGACGATCTCCGGCCAGTCGTCGCTCACCAAGGACGACATCGACAAGATGGTGAAAGACGCCGAGGCGCACGCCGACGAGGACCGTCAGCGCCGCGCCGACGCCGAGGTGCGCAACAACGCCGACTCGCTCGTCTACCAGACCGAGAAGGTGCTGCGCGAGCAAGGTGAGAAGGTTCCCGAAGACGAGCGCAAGGCCGTCGAACAGCCGCTCGCCGACCTGAAGACGGCGCTGGCAGGCAACGACGTCGGCACGATCAAGAGCGCGACGGAGAAACTGATGACCGCCAGCCAGGCGTTCAGCCAGAAGCTCTACGAAGCGGCCTCGCGCGACGCGAACGCGGCAGGAACTTCGGCGACCGGCCAGTCGACCGGCAGTGCGACGAACGGCAACGACGGCGACATCGTCGACGCCGAGATCGTCGACGAGAAATAGCCACCGGCCGACCGCGAGGCGCAGCGATGCCCGACGACACCACCACTTCGAACCCGGAGGGCGCCGACGGCGCACCCCCTCGCGCCGACTCGGTGCCCTCCGGCGACGAAGCAAGCGGCGCGCACGAGCACATGATTGATGGCGCGGTCGACGGCGCACCGGATCACACCACCGAGGGCGCCCCATACTTCGGCATCTCCGACATCCTCGACGCGGTCACCAAAGAACGCGACGAGTTCAAAGACTTGGCGCTGCGCCTGCAGGCCGACTTCGACAACTTCCGCAAGCGCGTGACCGCCCAGATGGTCGACGACGTCGACCGCGCGACCGGAAAACTGATCGAGTCGGTGCTCCCGGTGCTCGATGCGTGCGAGGCGGCCGCCGCGCACGGCGTGCAAGGCATCGAGTCGGTGTGGTCGGCGTTGCTCGGTGCGCTGCAGAAACAGGGCCTCGAGGCCCTCGATCTCGCCGACAAGCCGTTCGACCCGGCGACTGCCGAAGCGGTGGTGCACGAACCCGCCGACGAAGGTGCGAGCGGCCCGATCGTGGTCGAGGTGCTGCGCACGGGTTATCGCTGGAAGGGTCGCGTCGTTCGCGCCGCGATGGTCAAGGTGAAAGGCTGAGTACCAGAACAGGCACACTATGACGGCACAACGAGAGTGGTTCGAGAAGGACTACTACGCCGTGCTCGGTGTCGCGCAGAACGCTTCGGCGAAAGACATCACCAAGGCGTACCGCAAACTGGCGCGCCAGTACCACCCCGACGCCAACCCGAACAACGCGGCTGCCGAAGAGCGCTTCAAGGACATCTCCGCGGCGTACGACGTGCTCGGCGACGAGACGCGCCGCCGTGAATACGACGAAGTGCGACGGCTCGGCCCCGGCGCGTTCGGCGGCCCGGGCAACGGATCGTTCCGCTTCGACATGGGCGACATGGCGGGGGCGGGCGGGCTCGGCGACCTGCTCGGACAGATGTTCGGCGGCGGTCGCCGCGGCGCGGGCGGCGTCGGCCCGCAGCGCGGCTCTGATCTCGAGGCCGGGCTCACGATCGATTTCGTCGACGCGGTGCGCGGTCTCACCACCAGCCTGCACATCACCTCCGAAGCGACGTGCTCCACCTGCAACGGCTCGGGCGCGCGCCCCGGCACCACGCCGAAGCGTTGCACCCACTGCGGCGGTCGCGGCGTGACCGAGATGAACCAGGGCGGCTTTGCTTTCAGCGTGCCCTGCCCGCAGTGCGGCGGTCGCGGCGTCGTCATTGAGCACGCGTGCGGCACGTGCCGCGGCACCGGGGCCGAGATGCGCAATCGCGAGGTGAAGGTGCGCGTGCCGGCCGGCATCGACGACGGCTCGCGCATCCGCGTGAAAGGTCGCGGCGCACCCGGACGCAACGGCGGGCCGGCCGGCGACTTGTTCGTCGTGTGCCGCGTGACGCCGCACCCGGTTTTCTCCCGCGACGGACGCAACCTGCTCGTGCGCGTGCCGGTGTCGTTCACCGCGGCAGCACTCGGCGCCGACGTGCCCGTGCCGACACTCGAGGGCGACACGGTGATGCTGCGGCTGCGTGCGGGCACGCAACCCGGCAGCCGGCACCGCGTGAAAGGCCGCGGCATCGCCGTCGATCGCGCGACCGGCGATCTCATCGTCACCGTCGACGTCGTCGTGCCCACGTCGCTCACCGAACAGCAGCGCGAGGCGCTGCTCGCATACGCCAAAGAGGAGGCATCATGAACCAGCAACCGGAGCGGGACAACTACCGCGTCGCGGTGTACGTGATCTCGGTCGCCGCCGAGCTCTCCGGCATGCATCCCCAGACGCTGCGCAACTACGAACGCGTCGGTCTCCTGCGCCCGGCGCGCACGCAGGGCGGCAACCGTCGCTACAGCCAAGCCGACATCGCGCGACTGCACCGCATCGCCGAACTGGTGGACATCGGCATGAACTTGGAGGGCATCCGCCACGTGCTCGACCTCGAGGCGCAGAACGCCGAACTGCGCAACGAGGTCGCCGTGCTGCGCGAGCACATCGCCGCGCAACGCGCCGCGCGCGGCGAACTCGTTCCGACGCGCCAAGTGCTGTCGGTGTTCACGCGCCGCTCCGGTTTTCTCGGCGGACGCTGAGAGGAGGTCACGATGACACTCGACCCGCGCAAATGGACCACCAAGACCGCCGAGGCGGTCAGCGCCGCGATGCAGTCGGCGACGGCGGCCGGGCATCCCGAGCTCACGCCGCACCATCTGATGGGCGAACTGGTGAAACAAGACGGCACCGTCGTCGCGCCGCTCCTCGCGAAAGTCTCGGTGCCCGCCGCACAGCTTGCCGAGAAGTGCGCGGCGGCGCTCGCCAAGTTGCCGAGCGCCAAGGGCGGTTCCGAGCCGCGCCTCAACCGCGAGCTGGCCGCCGTGTTCGCGGACGCCGCCAAGACCCAGGAAGACTTCGGTGACGACTTCTTGTCGGTGGAACTGCTCGCGCTCGCGATGCACGACATCGTCGGTGTCGCGCGCGAGGCGCTGCTCGCCGCACTGCGCGAGGTGCGCGGTTCGCACCGGGTCACGACGCAGAACCCCGAGGACCAGTTCCAGGCGCTCGAGAAGTACAGCATCGACCTGACGGCCCGCGCCCGCGCCGGCAAGATCGACCCCGTCATCGGTCGCGACGAGGAGATCCGCCGCGTGGTGCAGGTGCTGTCGCGCCGCACGAAGAACAACCCGATCCTCATCGGCGAACCCGGCGTCGGCAAGACGGCCATCGTCGAGGGTCTCGCGCAGCGCATCACGTCGGGCGACGTGCCGGAAGGACTGAAGACCAAGCGTCTCGTGTCGCTCGATCTCGCCGCGATGCTCGCCGGCGCGAAGTATCGCGGCGAGTTCGAGGAGCGACTGAAGGCGGTGCTGAAGGAAATCACCGACTCGGGCGGCGAGATCATCACGTTCATCGACGAGATCCACAACCTGGTCGGTGCCGGCTCGGCGGAAGGCGCGATGGACGCCGGCAACATGGTGAAGCCGATGCTCGCACGCGGCGAATTGCGGATGATCGGCGCCACCACGCTCGACGAGTACCGCACGCACGTGGAGAAAGACGCCGCGCTCGAGCGGCGCTTCCAGCAGGTGTACGTCGGCGAGCCGACCGTCGAGGACACCATCGCGATTCTGCGCGGCCTGAAAGAGCGCTACGAGGTGCACCACGGCGTGCGCATCCAGGACAACGCGCTCGTCAGCGCGGCGGTGCTCTCCAACCGGTATCTCACCAATCGTTTCCTGCCCGACAAGGCGATCGACCTCGTCGACGAGGCCGCCAGCAAGTTGCGCATCGAGATCGACTCGATGCCGACGGAGATCGACGTGGTCGAGCGGCGCATCATGCAGCTGCAGATCGAGAAGGTCGCCCTCGCCAAGGAGACCGACGCGGCGAGCAAGGAGCGTCTCGCGTCGCTGGACGTCGAGCTGCACGAGTTGAGCGAACAGTCGGGTGCGATGAAGAAGCGCTGGGAAGCCGAGAAAGAGGGCATCACCGCGGTGCGCGCGCTGAAGGAACAGCTCGACGCGCTGCGCCACCAGTCGGAACGCGAGGCCGACCTCGAGAAGAAGGCCGAGCTGATGTACGGGCGCATCCCCGAACTGGAGAAGCGCATCGAAGCAGCGACCCGCGCGCCCGCCGCTGCGGACCCGCGCATGCTCAAAGAAGAAGTCGACGCCGAAGACATCGCCGAGATCGTCGCCAAGTGGACGGGCATCCCCGTCACGCGGCTGATGGAGGGTGAGATGCACAAGCTGGTGCACCTCGAAGAACTGCTGCACCAGCGCGTCATCGGCCAGGACGCCGCCGTCACCGTCGTCGCCAACGCGATTCGTCGCAGCCGCGCCGGGCTCTCCGACCCGAACCGTCCGATCGGCTCGTTCATGTTCCTCGGGCCGACCGGCGTCGGCAAGACCGAACTCGCCCGCGCCATCGCCGCGTTCCTCTTCGACGACGAGAGGGCGATCGTGCGCATCGACATGGGCGAGTATTCCGAGAAACACTCGGTGAGCCGCCTCGTCGGCGCGCCCCCCGGATACGTCGGATATGACGAAGGCGGGCAACTCACCGAAGCCGTGCGCCGCCGCCCGTACAGCGTGGTGCTGCTCGACGAGATCGAGAAGGCGCACGCCGAGGTGTTCAACATCCTCCTGCAAGTGCTCGACGACGGCCGTCTCACCGACGGCCAAGGCCGCACGGTGGATTTCACCAACACGATCCTCGTCATGACGAGCAACTTGCCCGTCGAGCCGATCGAGTACTTCAAGCCGGAGTTCGTGAACCGCATCGACGAAATCGTGCGGTTCGACGCCCTCACGCGCGACGACCTCGGCGTGATCGTCGAGATCCAGTTGCAGCACCTCATCGACCGACTCGCGCAACGGCGCATCACGCTCGCCGTCACACCCGCGGCTCGACGGGTCCTCGCCGACCGCGGCTACGACCCGGAGTTCGGGGCGCGTCCGTTGAAGCGTTTGATTCAGCGGGCGATCGCCGACCCGGCCGCGCTGCTCTTGCTCGAAGGCAAGGTGTCGGAGACGACGGGCAACGGCATGATCGTCGTCGACGCGGTCGACGGCGAGTTCACCGTGAATCCGTCCGACGCAGGCTGACGCGCAGCGCGCTAGTCGAAACGCCGGCGCAGCGCGTTGCCGTGCGCCGGGAAGCCCTCGTGGTCGGCGAGCGATACGATCGTGCGTTGCATGCGACGCAACGCGTCGCGCGACACGGACGCCACCGCCGTCGTCTTCAGGAATGCCGCAGCGGTGATGCCCGACGACACTGCGGCGAAGCCGCTCGTCGGCAACGACGCCGGCACGCCGAGCACGAAGTTCGCCGCAGAAAACGGCGTGTCTTGCCCAACGAGGATTTCCCCGGCGTTGCGGATGCGCGCGACGAGTTCGTCGGCGCGACTCGCGGCGACGGCGAGTTGCAGGTGCTCGGGGGCGAAGTCGTTGACCACGTCGCACGCCTGCGCGAGCGAGCCGACGAGCACCGCGCCGCCGTTGCCGCCGAGTGCCGCACTCGCCGCCTTTGCCCGCACGTCAGGCAGGTCGCGCAACGCCGTCGCCAACTCCGCGTCGATTGCGTCGATGATGCCGCGGTCGGTGGCGACGAGCACCACGGTCGAATCCTCGCCGTGCTCAGCCTCGATGAGCAGGTCGAGCGCGGCACGATGCGGGTCGGTCGAGTCGTCGGCGACCATCATGCTCTCGGTCGGCCCGAGCACCATCATCGTCGCGGTGCCGTGGCGCTGCATCTCCACTTGTGCGGCAGTCACGGCAGGACTGCCCGGTCCCACGATTTTTCGCACCGCCGCGATGGTCTGCGTGCCGAAGCCGAGGGCGGCGATGGCTGCCGGGCCGTTCGCACGGTACACCTCGTCGATGCCGAGCATTCGGCACACGACCAAGACGGCCGGATCGATGCGTCCCGAACCGTCGGGTATCGGCGGCACCACGAGCGCGATTCGCGGCACGCCGGCGACCACTGCCGGCACGCCGAGTTGGTACGCGACCGACGGGTAACTCGCCTTGCCGCTCGGCACGAACAACCCCGCCGACGCAATCGCCGAAACTTTCTCGCCGACGCGCGCGCCCGGCTCGATCTCCATCGACCAGTCGACGAGCCGCGACCGCACCGCATCGTTGAAACGACGCACGTGGTCGATTGCGTCGACGAGGGCGGCGCGCACGTCGTCGCTCACCTCCGCACGCACGATTTCGTCGGCTCCGATGCGCAACTGGTCGGGCCGCAACGACACGCCGTCGAAACGTCGCGTCGCGTCGCACACCGCTTCGTCGCCGCGCTGTCGCACGTCGTCCACCAGCATCTCGATCTCGTCGCGCAGTTGCGTCGGCAGGACGTCGCGCAATGAACGGCGTGCGAACGCCGACTTGTCGGAGTCGCTCATCGTCGCCCACTCGCGACGGCGCAGCACGGCGTTCACGAAACGAAACTACCGACGAACGACGCTGTTTTCGCCCGTTTCTCGCGTCATTGCGAGTAGGCTTTCCCAACGTTCCCTCGAGCCAGGAGCGTCAATGCCCGTCACCGTCGTAGTCGGCACCCAGTGGGGTGATGAGGGCAAGGCGAAGATCATCGACTTGCTCGCCGGCACGCACAGCCACGTGGTGCGCTACCAAGGCGGGCACAATGCCGGGCACACCGTCGTGGTCGGCGGCGAACGCTACGCCCTGCAGCTGGTGCCAAGCGGTGTGTTGTATCCGCACGTGACGCCGGTGATCGGCAACGGTGTCGTCGTCGACCTGCCGACGCTGTTCTCGGAGATCGACACGCTCGAGAGGCGCGGCGTGTCGTGCGCCAGGTTGCGCGTGTCGACGCTCGCGCACCTCATCTTCCCGTGGCACCAGCGACAGGACGCGATCAGCGAGGCGCTGCGCGGCGACTCGAAGATCGGCACCACGCTGAAAGGCATCGGTCCGGCCTACGCCGACAAGGTGAAGCGAATCGGTGTGCGCGCCGGCGAGGTGCGCGACCGCGAGAGGTTCCGCACGCTCGTGAAAGAACGCGCCGCGCAGGAGAACGCCGTGTTCGCCTCGCTCGGCGAGCCGTTGCTCGACGTCGATGACATCGTCGAGCAGTACGACCAACTCGCCGTGCGGCTCGCGCCTTATCTCGTCGATTCCGTCAACATGCTGCACGACGCGCTCGACGACGGTGCGTCGGTGCTGCTGGAAGGCGCGCAGGCCACGTTCCTCGACATCGACCACGGCACGTACCCGTTCGTCACCTCGTCGAACCCGACCGCCGGCGGCGCGTGCGCGGGCAGCGGCATCGGGCCCCGGCACGTGACACGGGTCGTCGGCATCGCCAAGGCGTACACCACGCGCGTCGGGGCAGGACCGTTCCCGACCGAAATGCACGGTGACGTAGCCGATCGCGTGGTCGACATCGGCCGCGAGTTCGGCACCGTCACCGGCCGTCGTCGTCGTCCGGGTTGGCTCGACCTCGTGATGCTGCGCCATGCCGTGCGCGTGAACTCGCTCACCGACATCGCGCTCACCAAGCTCGACGTGCTCGACGACTTCGACGTCGTGCGCGTCTGCACCGGCTACCGGCTCGACGGTCGCGTGCTCGACGCGTACCCCGACGATGCCGAGACGCTCGCGCGCGTCGAGTGCGCATACGAAGAGCTGCCCGGATGGAAGTGCGAACTGCGCCGTTGCCGCAGCGAAGGCGACCTGCCCGCGCAGGTGCTCGCGCTCCTGCGGCTCGTCGAGCAGCACACCGGCGTGCCGGTGAGCGTGGTCGGCGTCGGTCCGGAGCGCGATGATGTCGTTGTACGCAAAGCTTCGACGCGGGGTGGCGCGTCGTGATCGCGCGCTACTCGTTGCCCGAGATGGACGCCGTGTTCAGCGACGTCGCACGCTTCGCGCGCTACCTCGAGATCGAACTGCACGCCCTCGATGCGCAAGCCGAGGTCGGTGCGGTGCCGCTCGTTGTTGCGCAGGCGTGCCGTGCGCGCGCGCCGCGCGTCGACGAAGAATTCGTTCGTGCGGTGGCCGAGCGCGAGGCGGTGACCAACCACGACATGGCGGCGTTCGTCGACGTGGTGCAGCAGCGCATCGGCGGGGCAGAGGCGTCGTTCGTGCACCACGGGTTGACGAGCAGCGACGTGGTCGACACCGCGTGGTGCGCGATGCTGCGCGACGCCGCCGAACTCATCGACGCTGCACTCGGCGAACTGGTCGGCGTGCTCGTGCGCGAGGCTCGCGTGCACCGCGACACGCCGATGATCGGTCGCACGCACGGCATCCACGCCGAACCGACGACGTTCGGCGCGAAGGTGGCGTTGTGGGCGCTGCAAGTGGACCGCGACCGCCGGCGCATGAAGGCGGCGCACTACACGATCGCGGTGTGCAAGTTGTCGGGTGCGGTCGGCACCTACAGCAACATCGACCCGCGCGTCGAGCAGCACGTGGCTGCAGCGATGGGTCTGCGCGCCGTGCCCGCCACGCAAGTGGTGAGCCGCGACCGACACGCGGAGTATCTCTCCGCGTGCGCGAGCATCGCATCCACCGTCGAGATGATTGCCGTCGAACTGCGCCACCTGCAGCGCACCGAGGTGTCGGAAGTGCACGAAGGGTTCTCCGCCGGACAAAAGGGCTCGTCGGCGATGCCGCACAAACGCAACCCGATTTCTGCCGAGACGCTCAGCGGTCTCGCGCGCGTCGTGCGCGGCAACCTGCAAGCCGGTTTCTCCAACGTGGCGTTGTGGCACGAGCGCGACATCTCGCACTCGTCGGTGGAGCGCATCATCCTGCCCGATACGTCGACGCTCACGCTGTACATGGTGAAGCGCCTCGCGCGGCTCGTGTCGGGGTGGGAGGTCGACGCGGCCCGCATGCGCGAGAACCTCGAACTCACGCGCGGCGCGATGTTCTCGCAGTCGGTGCTGCTCGCCCTCGTCGAAGCCGGATTGTCTCGCGACTACGCCTACCGACTCGTGCAAGACGCGGTGCGGCGCGCGCACGAGTCGCGCACCCACCTGCGCGACGTGCTGGGTGCGACGGCGGAGGTTGCGAGCAAGGTGAGCAACGCCTCACTCGATGCGGCGTTCGATATGCGGCGCGTCCTGCGCCACGCGAGTCGCGCCGTCGACGCACTCGGCGAACTGCACCAAGAACCCTGATGTGAGCAGCGTCTCGCCTCTTCCCCGCCTCGACCCAGCACGCGACGCCCTGCGCCGCCATGTGCTCGAGCACGCGCTGAAGACCGGCGACTTCACGCTCAAGTCGGGGGCGAAGAGCTCGTGGTTTCTCGACACCAAACAGACCGCGTGCCGACCCGACGGCATCCTCCTCGTCGCCGACGTCGCGCTCGCCTTGATTCCGGCTGATGTGGTGGCGATCGGCGGTCTCACGATGGGTGCCGACCCCGTCGCATTCGGTGTCGCCGCCGTCGCCGCGCAACGCGGGCGGGCGCTGTGGAGTTTCAGCGTGCGCAAAGAAGCAAAGGACCACGGCGTCACCGGCCGCATCGCCGGCGCGCTGCAGCCGGGCGACCTTGTGGCAATCGTCGAAGACACCGTGACGCGCGGGACCTCGATCTTCGAAGCAGTGGAGGCGGTGCGCGCGTTCGGCGCGAATCCTGTGTTCATCACGGTGATCGTCGACCGCGGGGGCACCTGCGCGCAGATGGCGCGCGACGCGGGCATCGCCTACGAACCGATGCTCACCGCTCCGCAACTCGGCTTCGGCTACGGCACGT
>Ga0233425_10010724_pt1 | contig 11007 bp, 6 predicted proteins | sample Watercolumn_Towu_2_FD_181712 | JGI IMG/M metagenome (GOLD analysis project Ga0233425, IMG submission 181712) | Freshwater microbial communities from Lake Towuti, South Sulawesi, Indonesia - Watercolumn_Towuti2014_140_MG | ecosystem: Environmental > Aquatic > Freshwater > Lake | place: Indonesia...
TCCCAGCCCGTCCCCATCCTGGTCGGCCTGATCGTCGGCGATGGCCGGGCAGAGGTCGCAGGCGTCCCCCACCCCGTCCCAGTCCTGGTCGGCCTGGTCGTCGGCGATATCCGGGCAGAGATCGCAAGCGTCCCCCACCCCGTCCTCGTCGGCGTCCGCCTGGTCGCCGGCGTCGTGGGGGCAGAGGTCGCAGGCGTCCCCGACCCCGTCGCCGTCGTCGTCCTCCTGGTCCGGGTCGGCGGCCGAGGGGCAGCGGTCGCAGACATCTCCCACGCCGTCGCCGTCCTGGTCGGCCTGGTCGTCGGCGATGTCCGGACAGACATCGCAGGCATCGCCCACGCCGTCGCCGTCCTGGTCGGCCTGGTCGTCGGCGTACGCGGGGCAGAGGTCGCAGGCGTCGCCCACCCCGTCCCAGTCCTGGTCGGCCTGGTCCTCGTTGTCCTCCTCCGGGCAGTTGTCGCAGCCGTCACCGGCCTCGTCGCCATCGGAGTCGGGTTGCTCGGGATCGTACAGATCCGGGCAGACATCGCAGGCGTCGCCGATGCCGTCGCCGTCGGACTCGCGCTGGGTGGGGTCGTAGTCCTGTGGGCAGATGTCGCAGGCATCGCCGACCCCGTCCAGGTCGATGTCGGCCTGGTCGGAGTTCTCGATCTCCAGGCAGTTGTCGCAGGCATCGCCCACGTCGTCGCAGTCGAGGTCCTCCTGACCGGGGTTGGGGATCTCCCCGCAGTTGTCGCAGTCCAGCAGCACCACCCGGTCGGGCAGGCCGTCGGCGCCCAGGATGTCGATCTCGCCCCAACCAAAGCCGTCGCCGTCCGCGTCGAGGTCCGCGACCGGGTAGGAGCAACTGAAGGAGACGTAGTCGTAGAAGTAGTCCCCGCTGACGGGCACTCCGCCGAAGGGGGCCAGGGCCGCGGCACAGACGGGGTCGTCGGGCATGACCAGCGGCTCGTCGGCGGCGTCCACCTCGTTGCAGTTGAGGTCGCGGGTCAGGGTGGTGAAGCAGGGGTCGGCCGAGGCTGGCCAGAGCAGGCAGAGCAGGGGCAGGATCATGGGCTCTCCTCCTCGCCTTCGGTCCCCTCGTCCTCCTCGAAGAAGCCGGGGTCGGTGGTCTCCTCCGGAGCGGGTGCGGTGTGGACCACCTCCAGGATCGGGTGGGCGTCGGAGCCCAGGCGGGCCTGGCCGAGCACGGGGGACGGCAGGGGCGCTCCGGTCCAGGGGACCAGCAGGGGGTGGCCGTCGTCCGCGACCATGGGACCCAGGCCGGCGATGAGGAACTCGACCCGCCGCTCGCCGGGGAGGTCCGCGGCGTCACCCGGGTAGACCTCGCCCATGCCGCGGTACGAGAGGCGCTCGGGGCGCACGTCGGCCTCGACCAGGGCCTCGTACACGGTCCGGGCGCGGGCCAACGAGAGGTCGAAGTTGTAGAGGGTGCCGCCCTCCTCGCTGGCGTGGCCTTCGACCACCAGGTGCTCGATCTGGGGATAGGCGTTGAGCACCTCGCCGACCGCGGCCAGCACGGGCAGGGAGACCGGCAGGATCCGGGCCGTGCCCTGCTCGAACAGGATCGGCTCGCCCACGACGATGCGGCCGTGGTCCACCCAGGCGCGGCGCTCCTCGACGGCGTGGATCGGCGCCGGGGACACCACCGCCTGGAGTGCAGGTTCGACCGGGACCTCCACCACGCGCAGGGGCTCGGGCCGCGCGGGCGCGGGGGGCGCTGGGCTGACGCCCACCAGGACGCGCAGGGCCGAGGCGCCGTAGCCCATCGAGAGAGCAGTGCCCGCTGCGAGATCGAGGCAGGCGAGCCCCGGGCGGCACCAGCGAGCGCCGGCCAGAACCCCCGCCGGGTTCTCGCCCCCGGCGCGCAGAAAGCCGTCCAGCGCGTGGCGCGAATCCAACTCGGTCAGCAGCTCCAGGTGCTCTACCGGCGAAAACCCGAGGGCCAGGCCACAGGTGAGCTCGTGCCGCAGATCGAGGTCCACCCCGGCCGCCTCCTCGGGGCGCAGGGTGAAGCCGAGGCGCCCGAGCGCCCGCAGCCGCCTGCCGCCCACCTGCCCGAGCAGGGCCGGCTCCAGGCGCAGCGAGGGCTCGGCGACCCAGCTCTGCGAGGTCCCCACCGGCACCCACAGCCCGAGCGCCGGACCGAGCCCCCAGCGCGGGCGGGCCAGGGCCGCCACCCGCACCGCCAGCCCCAGATCGCCCAGGGCCAGCGCCTGATCCGGGGCGGCCGCGGCGGGGCCGTCCGAAGCCTGCCCGATAGCCGCGATGCGGGCGGACAGGTCCACCCGGCGGGCCGCGGCGAGGCCGGCGACCAGGTGCAGGGTGCCCCTCTGGGACAGCACGGCGCCGGCGGGCTCGCCATCGATCCAGGCCTTGAGCGGAGCCTGCTCGTACTGCACCGCAGCGCCGAAGTGGGCCTGGCCGGGCGCGCCGATCCAGAGCCCAGGCACCGCGAAGGCCGCGCCGCGGGTGAGCGCCGGCTGGAGAAGCTGCGTGTCGAGATCGCGCTCCACAGCCTGCGCCGGAGCGGCCAGGGCTGGCAGCAGCACGGTCAGCGCCGCGATCATCAGCCGTCGCAGCCGAGGTCGTAGGAGATCTCGACCCAGGAGAGGGGGGGCGGCATGTCGGGCTCGGCGAAGACCACGGCGACCTGGTCCTCGTCGAAGGTCCAGCGCGTGGTGCGCGAGCCGTCGATGGTGACCACGATGCTCTCCACGCGCACGGGCCGGCCGGTGAGCGGGAAGGTGTCCATGGGCGCCGCGGTGGCCAGGATGGCCAGATCCCGCAGGTTCTCGCCCCAGTCCGTGTCGCAGATCGAGTAGAACAGCCCGCCCGAGGCCATGCTGGCCTCGTAGTAGCCGAAGCCCGCCGCCGCGGTGCCGCAGCCGCCGGGCACGTCGCCGGCGATGGCCGAGATGGCGGCGGTCGCGTTCACGGCCTGGATCGCGATCACCAGGTCGGACCAGGTGGAGCGCGACTGCTCGGGTTCGTCGGACACGAGCACCGGCATCACCTTGGCGCCCTCGCGGGCGAAGCCCTCGTTGCAGCCCCCGGGCACGCTCTCCTGGAGGGCGGCGAGCGTGATCGTCAGCCCGGCCTCGGTCCAGGTGCCGTTGGGGCCGCGCACGGCCGAGGTGAAGACGGACTCGGCGTCGGTGGTCTCGGGGGAGATGATCTCGCCGTTGTGGCAGCCGCTGTCGGCGGTGGCCACCATGATGCGGTAGTCGGAGAGCACCTCGTCCAGCGCGGTGATGAAGTCCGAGAAGTTGTTGGCCAGGTTGCGCTGGTCGTCGTCCATGGAGCCGGACTGGTCCACGTAGAAGAGGATGTCGGACTTCTCCCACGGGCCGTCCGGCTGGCGCCAGGTGTCGGTGACCGAGTCGGGGGGGATGCCCTCGCCGGTCTGGTGATTGTCCCCGCCCGGGTCGCGCTCGTTGGTCTCGAACAACAGGTGGCCCTCCGCGACCCCCTCTTCCTCGGGGTTGAAGCGCACCACCACGGCGGCCTCCGCCCCGGGCTCCAGCTCCACCGGCAGCGGGGGGGCCTGGACCAGGGTGAAGCCCGTGCCGGCGTGGGTCACGGCGGAGACGCGCAGCAGGGCCTCGCCCGCGTTCCGCAGGGTGAAGGTCTTCTCCCACCCGCACTCCAGCACCACCTCGCCGTAGTCGTACTCGGCAGGATCCACCTCCAGGAGGGGGAAGAGGCCGGTGCCCTGCAGGTCCACGGCGCGGATGGGCCCGTACGGGTCGTCGGAGACGATCTCGAGCGCACCTTCGTCCACCTCCGCCCCTGGGCTGAAGCGCACGGGCAGGGTCACGTGCTCGCCGGGGGCCAGATCGAAGGCCAGATCGTCGTCCTCGAGGAAGAAGGAGTCCGAGCCGGTGATTCTGAGTTCGTCGATGTGCAGGCGGGCATTGCCGCGGTTCAGCAGGGTCAGCTCCTGCTGTGCGACCTCCTCCTGGGGCACGTCGGCGAAGAACAGCTCGGGCGGGCGCACGGCCAGGGCGGGGAAGCGCGCCTCGCTCGGGTCCGTGTTGTGGACACCGTAGTCGCTGCAGGCGCAGATTGTCAGGGCGAACAGGGGGAGCCTCATCGGGCACCTCGGCGAAGGCTGGGATCGCGGCGGCGGCGCAGGACCAGCAGGGGCAACCAGGCCAGGAGCGGCCAGGCGCCCGGGAGCAGGGATGGGCTCTGGCAGCGGCGGGCGCCGCCCCAGAGGCGCAGGTCGGGCTCGCAGGCGTCCCCCAGCCCGTCGCCATCCACGTCGCGCTGGTCGGGGTTGGCGACGTCAGGGCAGTTGTCGCAGGCGGCGGCCAGGCCGTCGCCGTCGGGATCGCTCGGGTCCACGTCCGGGACGCCGGGGCACAGATCGCAGGCATCACCCCAGCCGTCGCCGTCCAGATCGGCCTGGGCCGGGTCGGCGACGAGCGGGCAGACGTCACAGGGATCGCCATGGCCATCGCCGTCGGTGTCCACCTGGTCCTGGTTGACCACCGCGCCGCACACATCGCAGATGTCCCCCACGCCGTCCGCGTCGCCGTCGGCCTGGTCGGGGTTCCACCCAAGCGGGCAGTTGTCGCACGCATCGCCGATCTGGTCCCAGTCCGTGTCGTCCTGGTCGGGGTTGGCGGCCAGCAGGCAGTTGTCGCAGACATCGCCGAGGCCGTCGAGGTCGGAGTCGTGCTGGTCCGCGTCGGCGATGAGCGGGCAATCGTCGCAGTCGTCGCCGACCCCGTCCCGGTCGTAGTCGGCGTTGTCGTCGTCGATGAGCCCCGGACACCGGTCGCAGGCATCGCCGAAGCCGTCGCCGTCCTCATCGGCCTGGTCGGGGTTCGGGTCGGCCGGGCAGTTGTCGCAGGCGTCCCCCAGCCCATCCCCGTCGGTGTCGGCCTGGTCGGGGTTGTAGACCTCCAGGCAGTTGTCGCAGACATCGCCCGCGTCGTCACAGTCGAGATCGGCCTGATCGGGGTTGGGGTCGCCAGGGCAGTTGTCGCAGGCCAGGCTGGCCACCAGCTCCTCATGGCCGTACTCGTCCACGATGGTGACATCGCCTGCCGAGAAGCCGTCGCCGTCGCCGTCGTAGAAGTCGACCGGGAGCTCGCAGCCGAAGACGTGGACGTCGTAGTAGGCGTCGCAGGTGCCCAGTGGGCAGGCCGGGTCGGTGAGGGTGCACTCCAGCGAGACATCCACCCCGTTGCAGTTCAGGTCCTGGGTCAGGTCGGTGCCGCACGCTCCGACGGCCAACCGCACGAGCAGCAGCGGCAGGATCATGGTGCCTCCCCGGCCGGAAGGGCCGCGCCGGTCCAGGGGACCACGGCGCGCGAGGGGACCTCGATGGGGTCGAGCGGATCGGCCCGCGTAAGGATCTGGAAGACCACGCGGCGGTTCAGCGCCAGGCTCTGCTCGTCCACGCCGAGGCTGACCGGGGCGACCTCGCCCATGCCGCGGCAGGAGAGGCGGGCGGGGTGCACCCCGGCCTCCACCAGCGCGCGCACCACGGCCTCGGCCCGCCGGTTCGAGAGGTCGTAGTTGTAGCGGAAGGTGCCCTCCTCGCTGGCATGCCCGGTCACCGAGATCCGCAGGATCTCCGGGTGCCCGAGGAGGATGGCGGCCACCGCCCGCAGCGTGGGCAGCGAGACGGGCAGCAATTCCGCCGTGTCGAAGCGGAACTGCAAGGGATCGCGGATCTCGATGAGATCCCGGTGGACACGGGCCAACTGCGTGGGCTCCCACGCTGGTTCCACCGACTCCTCGGGGTGCGCCACCTCCGCACTCAGCTCCAGGTCCACGATCTCGGGCGCCTCGGGCGCGGGCCGGCGCCGCGCCGGAGGCCGCCAGGTGGTGCCGAGATAGGCGCGGAATTCGGTGGAGCCGTAGCCGGGACAGACCCCGCGGCCGGCGCCCAAATCGAGCTGCAGCGACCGCGCGTGGAGCTGCGCCCCGGTGAGGAGGTCGCAGCCGGAGTTCTGGGGCTCGTCCCATTGCAGACCCAGACCGCGGCGCAGCACGAGGGTACCGAGCAGCGCGAGCCGGTCGGGCAGCAGGTGCAGGCGCAGGGCGGAGGCGCTCGTGAGCTCCTGCCAGGCCCGGAGGTGGCCGGGGGTCACGACCCGCTGCCGCACCTGCAGGCCCAGATCCTCCAGCACCTCAACCCCCCCGACGCCCACCCGGCCAGAGAGCCCGAGCAGCACGCGGGGGGAGCCCTCGCCGAGCCAGGCGTCCGGGCGGCCGAGCGGCAGGCGGAGCGCGCCGTGCAGACCCACGGAGGCCCCGCGCGACTCCCAGGCCGGCAGGCCCAGCGCGAGGGCGGGATCCCCCAGGCCGACGCCGCCCGCGGCGAAGCTCTCCAGGTCGCCGCCGCCCTGCCAGGCCACCGGCAGGCCGACGCCCAGGCGCAGCCGGCGCGTGTCGTAGGCCACGCTGGCCTCGACGGTGGCGCGATCGTCCAGCAGCACGCCGATCTCGTGACCCTGGTCGTAGACCAGCAGGGGATCGCGCTCGTACTGCGCCAGGCTGGCGACGGCCCAGCGGCCGGGAGCCAGATCGAACGGGTAGCTCAGGCCTGGGGCGCCCCCGGGGGCGGCCTCGCCGTGGACCAGCTCGACATCCAGCGGCAAGCCCTCGGCTTGGGCCCGGCCGACGGCGAGCCCGGCCAGCAACAGAAGGGAACACCCCGCGCTCACCAGGCCTCCAGACCGCGGGTCGCGACACCCGCGCCGGGGAGGCGGTGGGGCCAGGCCACCGGCGGCGGCGGTGGGCGCACGGTCCCCGCGTGGGTGTGGAGCACATTCCAGGCCTCGACGCGACGCTCGGCCTCCTCACGGGGATAGAACCGGTCGGGTTCGCGCGCGACCTCCTCGAACCGCAGCCGGTGGGCCGGGGCGAGCCCCACCACCAGGGTGGCCGAGAACGCGAGCGTGAAGCCGGTCCAGGCCATGTTCTCGGCGCGCATGCGGCGGGCCTCGGGCACCGCGGCCAGGGCGGCTGCGTACGCCAGGTCGGCCTGTTGGCGGGCATAGAGGTAGTCCTCGCGCCGGGAGTAATCGCGCCGGGAGACGGCGTAGCCGCTGCGCTTCGGGAGGTAGTGATTGGACCCGGTGAAGGCCGCGATGGCACCGGTGCCGAGCGCCAGGCCAGTCATGACCTGGGCGCCCAGCAGGTTCCAGGCGCCGCGATCCAGCCGGACCAGGCGGCGCTCGCCCTCCACGTCGTGCCAGACCTGCACCAGGGTCGGGGTATCCAGGGCGCCCGCGACCGACGAGACCACGCTCCAGCGGCCGTCATCGCCCTCCTCGAGAGCCAGGCTGTACCGACGGATTTCCTGGACGCTGGCGGCCCGGGCGGGTGGGGCCAGGACCAGGAGCGCGGCGAGCAGGGCCCAGCGCATCAGCGCACCGCCGTCCACAGCCAGGCCGCGCCGCCGTCGAGATCGGGCGCGCCGAGCAGGAGGTCGAGGGCGCCGTCACCGTCCTGGTCGCGGCCGGCCGCGAGCACCGTGCCGACCCCGGCCTCGGCCACGCCGAACAGGCGCGCGTCCGCCTGGGCCAGCCGCAGGCTGCCGGAGATGGGCGCGGCGAAGAGCGCGACCACGCCCCCCTCGGCCCCGCCAGAGTCGGCCCCGGGGGCACCCACCAGGATCCAGGTGCTCCCATCGCCGGCCAGATCGCCCGCACCGTCCACCCGCGTGCCGGCCCAGTCTCCCGCGGCCTCACCGCAGATCACCGCATCGGCGTCGCCCAGGCTGGTGACCTCCACCGGGGACAGCACCAGGTAGGCGGCCCCCGCCGAGGCGCCGCCGGAGTCCTCGCCCACCGCGCCGATCAGGAGGTCCGCGAGCCCATCGCCGTCCACATCGCCGGGCGCGCCCACGGACCAGCCGGCCATGTCCTGCGGGGCTTCGCCGGTGAGGATCGCGTCGGCTGCGCCCAGATCGGCGGTGCCCCACACCGGCCCGAGGAACAGACAGACCTCGCCCGCGTTGCTCCCGCCCCCGTCCGCGCCCCAGGCGCCTGCCAGGAGGTCGCCCTGGCCGTCGCCGTCGGTGTCACCGAGGACCGCCACCGGGCCCGCGCCATCCCCAGCGGCCGAGCCCATAAGCTTGGTGTTGGCGTGGGACAGGGAGGTCACCCCGCCGACAGGGCCCGCCACCAGGTAGACCGCCCCCGCAGAGGCTCCGAGCGTACCCTCGCCCGGGGCCGAGATCAGCAGGTCGGCGGCTCCGTCGCCGTCGAAATCGCCGGCCGCCTGGGGGTAGCCGGCGCGGTCGCCCGCGGCCTCGCCCAGGAGCGCCAGGCTGGCGGTGGACAGATCGAGGGAGATCTCCCCGCGGGAATCGCCCGGGAGCAGGTAGACCACGCCCCGCGCCGCCAGGGAGCCGCCGTCCCCGGGGGCGCCGAGCGCGAGATCCGGCAGGCTATCGCCATCCAGGTCACCCGGGCCGGCCAGGGCCAACCCCAGCCCGGCGCCGGCCGTGACGGCCGAAAAAACGGCCAGCCAGGAGGAGTCCGCGCCGAGCAACATCGCCTCGCCGGCCCCCGCCGCCCCGAGCAGCAGGGCTTCCCGCCCGTCGCCCGAGAGATCGCCGGCGAAGGCCACCGCGGCACCCAGGGCATCGCCCGCGGCGCCCAGCGCCAGTGCGTCGGACCCATCGAGCAGGCGATCGTTGTCGATCACCCCGTCACAGTCGTCGTCCTGCCCATCCTCGTCGGCGTCGGGCGCCTCAGGGTGGACCGCCGGGTCGGCCTCGCCGCAGTCGCCGTCCCGGGGTGCCGTGCCCTCCGGCCCCTGGCAGCCGATGGCCAGCGCATCGCCGCTGCCCCAGCCGTCGCCGTCGGGGTCGTCGTACCAGGCGGAGGCGTCCACGGCGTCCAGGTCCACGGTACCGTCGCAGTCGTCGTCCACCCCGTCGCAGATCTCCGCGGCGCCGGGGTGGATGCCGGCGTCGGCGTCGTCGCAGTCGGTGCCGCCCCAGGCCTGGGCCGGGTAGCCGTCGCGATCGGCGTCGTCGTCGTCCCAGCCGTCGCAGTCCGCGTCCACACCGTCGTACGGCACATCGTCCACCCCGGGGTGCACCGCGGGGTCGGTGTCGTCGCAGTCGCCCGCGGTGGCGATGAAGCCGGAGGGCTGCGCGCAGGCGGGCCAGGGGTGCAGGGAGTCGCCCCAGCCGTCCCCGTCGCGGTCCGGGTACCAGGTGGGGGCATCCACGGCGCCGATCTCGTCGATCAGGCCGTCGCAGTCGTCGTCCCAGCCGTCGCAGCGCTCCTCGGCCCCGGGGTGGACGCCCGCGTCGGAGTCGTCGCAGTCGCCAGGCTCGGGGCCAAAGCCCGCGCCGCAGTCGCAGGCGGTGAACGCGGCCGGCAAGAGCCCGTAGCCGTCGGCGTCCGCGTCCGGGAAACAGGCACCGGCATACGCCACGTCCGGGTCGTCGTCGTCCACGAGGCCGTCGCAGTCGTCGTCCACCCCGTCGCAGACCTCGGTGGCCCAGGGGTGGACCGCGGCGTCGTGATCGTCGCAGTCGCCCATGCGCGGGCTGCACGAGTACTCGCCGTCGCCCTCGCAGAGGTCGCGATCCGTGCTGGTCCAGGAGGAATCGACGCCGTAGCCGTCCAGATCGGCGTCCCAGTACCACACGACCGGGGCCTGCTCGTCGGAGGGGACCCAGCCCTGGGGCTCGCTACAGGCGGCGGCGAGGAGCAGCAGCCAGAAGCAGCGGCTCACCACAGCCGGCTCCCGAGCAGCAGGTAGGCGGCCCCGGCAAAGGGGGTGGTGGCGCTGGCGCCGGGGGCGCCGACCAGCAGGTCGTCCAGGCCGTCGCCGTCCACGTCGCCCGCGCCGGCCACGGCGAACCCGGCCCCGTCGCTGCCGCCCTCACCCCAGAAGGCGAAGTCGGCCAGGGAGAGGCTTCCGCCGGCAATCCCGGTACCGCCCAGGACCAGGTAGGCCTCGCCGGCATCGGTGTCGGCCGAGTCGCTGCCCCTGGCCCCGATGAGCAGGTCGGGGAAGCCGTCGCCGTCCGTGTCCCCAGCCCCGGCCACCGAGGAGCCGGCCTGATCGCTGGCCGCCACGCCGAGGAAGGTCGCGTCGGCCGAGGACAGCGCGCGATCCGCCGGCGCGGCCGAGCCCAGGACCAGGTAGGCGGCGCCCGCCATGCTCGCCGCCAGGTTGCTCTCCTCGGCGCCGATCAGCAGGTCTGCGAACCCGTCGCCGTCCACGTCCCCGGCCCCCGCCACGGATGAGCCGGCGCAGTCGCGGTGCCCGCCTGAGTACGCAGCCTCCGCGTCGAGTACCGAGATGACGGGCGCCGCGAGCGCGTCGAGCATCAGGTAGACCCGCCCCTCGTGCAGGCCCACGGCGGTGACGTAGGGGGCTCCGATCAGCAGGTCGTCGAGGCCGTCGCCGTCCACGTCTCCGGCCCCGGCCACCGCGTGCCCCGCACGGCCGGTGTGCACGCTGCCATCGTAGCGGACATCGGCCGCGGACAAGGAGCCGGAGGAGAGGCTGGCGCGGCCGCGCAGAAGGTAGGCCGCCCCGGCGTTCAAACCACCGGAGTCGGCGTCGGAGGCTCCGATCAGCAGGTCGGCGAAGCCGTCGCCGTCCACGTCGCCAGCGGCGGCCACACTGAGACCCGCCAGGTCTCCGTACGCCAGCCCGGTCCAGGAAGCGGCAGCGGCCGAAAGCACTGTATCCGCGAGGCTGGCGGCCCCCGTCACCAGGTGGACCTGGCCCGCCCAGGTGGCCGTGCTGTTGTCGTAGGGTACGCCCACGAGCAGGTCGCCGAATCCGTCGCCGTCCACGTCCCCGGCACCCGCCACGGCCCAGCCGGCGTAGGCGTACGGGACCACACCCAGCATGACCTGGTCGGCGTCGGCCAGAGCGCCGCCCGCCAGCCCGGGGCCGCCGCGCAGCAGGTAGGCGGCCCCGGCGTTGACAGCCCCGGAGTGGTTGCGGTTGGCACCGATGACCAGGTCGTCGTAGCCGTCGCCGTCCACGTCCCCGGCCCCGGCC
>Ga0233425_10010725_pt1 | contig 11006 bp, 11 predicted proteins | sample Watercolumn_Towu_2_FD_181712 | JGI IMG/M metagenome (GOLD analysis project Ga0233425, IMG submission 181712) | Freshwater microbial communities from Lake Towuti, South Sulawesi, Indonesia - Watercolumn_Towuti2014_140_MG | ecosystem: Environmental > Aquatic > Freshwater > Lake | place...
GCGTGCGCGCGACGATGGCCTCGATGTCGTCGATGAAGCCCATGTCGAGCATGCGGTCGGCCTCGTCGAGGATCAGCGTCTCCAGGCGCGAGAAGTCGATGCGGCCGCGCTCGAGGTGGTCGATCAGCCGGCCCGGCGTGGCGACGACGACGTCGATCGGCTGCGAGAGCAGCCTGGCCTGGACGTAGAAGGGCGCGCCGCCGACGACGGAAATGCAGCGCAGGCGCTTGAGGAACTTGCCGTAGGTGTCGGCGGCCTTGGTCACCTGCTGCGCCAGTTCGCGCGTCGGCACCAGCACCAGCACGCGCGGACCGCGGCCGGGCTGCTTCGTGGGCTCCGCCAGGCGGTGCAGGCAGGGCAGCATGAAGGCCGCCGTCTTGCCGCTGCCCGTCTGCGAGGAGACGAGGAGGTCCGTGCCTTCCAGCGTGGCGGGGATCGCCTGCACCTGCACGGCGGTGGGTTGGGTGTAGCCGCCGGCCTCGACGGCCTTGACGACGAACGGGTTCAAACCGAGCTGGGCAAATGCCATGGCTCTTTCCTTTCGATAAAGATGAGCGTCGCATTCGTACGACGCGAGATCACCGGCAACAACTCAAGCCGTTCGGAAGGGAAGGGCGGGAGAGATCGAGGACGGAGACTGTGTGTGGAATACAGTCACGTGAGCCCGAAGTATCTGGCGGGCTGAAGAACTACTGTTTGCTGCATTGCACGGCGCGCATTATACAGACCTGCCGTGTTTGTGCCAGATAAATCTGCTCAGGCGGCGATGCGCACGCCATGGTCGCTGCGGTCGGTGAGGATCTCGAAGGCGGCGCGCGAGCGCGTGACGAAGAACTTGGCAGGACGGCCCGGACGCTCAAGCGTGAATTCGGCTGCAGCGAGCTTGGTGTTGAGGCAGGTCTTCGCGCCGCCGGGCGGATTCAGGTAGTTCAGGCCGACGAAGGCCGAGGCGGGCGCCTCGATGCGGCCGTGCAGGCGCGCCTGCGGGCCGCGCGAGTCGAGCGTCCAGGTAAGGCGTAGCGGTCGGTGTGGCGGCTGCCCTGGGCCTGTTCACGCTAATTCTGTCGGATGCGTTGCGGCCAGAAGCGTTGGCTGCTAGGCGCGCGACGCAGTCAATGGCCGCTCGCTTGACAAGGAGCGCAACGACGCAGCCGGCGCTTCTGGCCGCAACCCGAAGGGAATGGCTCTTTCCGGGCGCATGGCCGCGTTGCGGCGGCTCGCCGTGGAATGACCACTGTCTTCGCCACCGCGCCTTGCCCTGCACCCGGAAAGACCCGTTCGCACCGACAGAATTAGCGTGAACAGGCCCTGGTTGTGGTTCTGGCTGCCGCGCCAACCGTCGATGGCGATCTCGCGGCCGTCCACCGTCAGCGTGCCGGAGAAGAGCCCGTTGGGCCGCGCCACCAGGGCCTTGGCCTTGGGAAAGCCGCCGGCGTACAGCGATCCGGGCAGCAGCAGGAGCGGCGGTTCCTCGCCGGCAAAAGTCAGTCGCCATGACACGGCGTGATCGGCGGAGGCGGCGCGGCCTTCGAGGCGGCCGTCCGCCAGCGTCGCCGTGCCGATGCGCGCATCGAGGCGCTCCGGCGAGAAACGGCACTCGGCGATGGGCCGCGATTCCTTGACGGCGACGATGCGCTGCATCTCGCCGTCGAACCAGATCGCCCACAGCTCGCCCTGCGCCTCCTGCGGCCGGCCCTGCGGGCAGAACACCGTGTAGCGGATCCAGAAGGCGAGCGCCCGTTCCGGATGGTTGGCGCGCAGGAAGTAGCTCTCGTAGAGGCCGCCGCTCATGCCAGGGCGGAAGCGCGCGGCGTTCCATGCATCGCGGCGCGGCTGCAGGGGGTCGCTCATCGTTCCGGCTCCGTTGCCATTCGGGCGGCGTCCATCAGGCAATTCGATGGCTGGAAAGGCCGGATTCTACCCGCGAACCGATCTTCCGATGCTATGATGTTTGCGTGGCTGCGCGCCGCATTGCGATTGCGCGAATGCGCATGCCGTGCGGGGGGATGCGGCGCCGGGTGACGCGCTGTCTTCGCTCGAGGCTCAATCAGGGAAGTCAAGCATGTCGAGCTATGTTTACCGCGTTGAACGGCTCTCGCGGTTGCTGAAATCGGAAGAGAAGGTCCTGCGCCTGGTCAAACAGTTCGGCCCGCCCCACGACTTTCCGCAACCGATGCTCGAAACGGTGCGCAAGCAGCTGCCGGCTTCCCAGGCCGTTTACCGGCTGGAGTGCGTCAAGAAGCCGCCGCACCTGCAGCCGCAGACAGAAAGCTCCATTCTGAAATCGGTGTTGCTGCGCATCCCGGAACGCAACGCGCTGTTCGCGGAAGTAACCCGGCTGCCCGACGCGCGCATCCCGGCCAACGGCGTCATCTACTTCGGCGTGGACGAAGCGATCAGCCCGACCAACCGGCTGAGCCCGAACCTGTACATCCCTTTCGAGAAAATCGACGTTCAGGTCGACGGCAAGTGGCTGCCCCTGGGCGAGGAATCATTGCAGCGGCTGGCGCAGTAGGCGTCCAGCCGTCGACGCCGCTCTTCCCTGGGCAGGTCGGCCAGGGCCTTCACTTCAGCATAGAACCGCGGCAGGTCGCGCCCCTGGTGTTCCAGCAGAACCTCGAAGGCCGGCACGAGTTGCTGATAGAGGCCGACCGAGGCGAGGGTGGCGTTGTTGATCTCCTGTCCGAGCCACCGGTCGTAGCCGGCGTATCCCCGCCACGGGCCGGCCTTCAGTGCGTCGTAGTCGCTGCGCAGGCTGGCGAAGACCCGCGCTTTCTCACGACGCTTCTCCTCGTCCGGCAGCGGCGAGGCGTAGACCGTTTCGAGCCGGCTGCGGGCATCGAGGACGAGCCGCAGGAAGTCGGCCCGCATGCGCTGCGCCCGCTCGTGGTCGCGCCGCATCGCCTCGTTGTTCCGGGCGGTCAGCCAGCGGCGCAGGCCCTCCTGCTCGACGACGACGGCAAATGACTCGTTGAACTCGGTGTCGTCGCGGGCATAGGCCACCTGATGCGACAGCTCGTGGAACATCAGGCGGGCCAGGTCGGTGTCCGGATAATGGATGAAGGTGCTGAGCAGGGGATCGTCGAACCAGCCCAGGGTGGAATAGGCTGGCACGCCGCCGACATGGGCGTCCAGCCCCTGTTCGCGCAGGGCGGCGACAAAGGCGTCGGCCTCGCGCCGGGAGAAGTAGCCCCGGTAGCCGACGCAGCCGGCGACGGGAAAGCACCACTCCTTCGGCCGCACGGAAAATTCTTCGGCGGCGAGCACGTTCCAGACGACGTAGGACCGGTCCAGTGCGGCATAGCGCCGGTAGCTGCCGTTGTCGGGCAGCGCCAGTTCGCGGCTGGCGAAGTCGCGGATACTTGCTGCCGCGGCGAGCCTTTCCTGCAGCGAAGCCGGCACCAGGGGATCGCCCTGCACATCCTCGAGCGGCCTGGCCAGACGCCAGAGTTCGAAATGTCCTTCCGCCGCCTGCAGGTAATAGCCGGGCGGCGCGCATCCCGCCAGCGCGAGCGCCGCGAGCAGGGCGGGCAAAAGGCTACGCCGGCGCATGCAGGAAGCGGCCGTGACAGAGAAAATGGGCCGCTTCTTCGGCCACGCGCCGCGATGCCAGCATGCCCGTGTGACTGACTGGCAGCACGATGTGATCCGCCGCGCCGGGAACGCGGGTTTCTTCGACCGTGACGACGCCATCGTTGGGTCTGGGCAGGTGAGGCGCGACGATCCGTCCTATTCCGATGCGGCCGGTGCCGGCAATCACGCCGAGCTGTCGCGGGCCGGTCCAGGCGGCCGGCCGTTCCGCCAGCCACTGGCGCAGGCTGCGACCGAGCAGGGCATGGCCGAGGGCGTGGGTTTCCAGTTTCCGCGCCGCCTGGCAGCCGGCGAAGGGACTGCCGATAAGAATGATGCGGCCGGATCGCCGTTCCGGATGGTCGAGCTGGCTCTTCACTGCGACGAGGCCGCCCAGGCTGTGGCCGACGAAGTGCACCACGGGTGCGTCGATGGCGTTGGCGAAGCGCGAGAGCCGCGCGGCGTTGGCGGACAGGGTTTCGCGCGTCGACGGGTAGCTGAAGCGATGGACGCCGAAGCCCGCCGCGTGCAGCCAGCGGTCGAGCAGGCTGCAGACCCAGCCGCCGAGCCAGAGGCCATGGACGAGAACGACCGCTTCGGTCAAGCGAGCAGCATGTCCGTCAGAGACTGGATCTCCCCGCCGGACTCGGCCAGGATTGCCTGCAGTTTCTTCCCCTGCAGCGCGACGTCGGGAATCTCGGGCGCGGATTCGGCGCCGGACGCCGGCTCGAGCGGCGAGGACACGGGCGAGAGCCGGTTCGCCAGCGCCAGCGTATCGCCAAGGAGGACGGGCGGCAGGTTGTGCGCCTGCTCCCACAGCTCGAGAACCGCTGCAACGACCGTCTTGGGAACCATCAGGATGCCGAGGATGCCGCGGGTCAGGGCAAAATCTTCCTCCCCGCTGCCTGCGTCCAGCAGGACAGGCAGTTCTTCCGCCCTGGACAACAGATAGAAGCCGCCGATCTCGTGCACGATGCCGGCGAACATCGCGGTGTCGGCATCCTGCCCGCGCACGCGGCCGGCGAGCACCTTGGCCAGCGCAGCGACATGGGCGCAGTGAAGCCACAGGCGGTCGGCCTTTTCACGCAGGGCGGGATCGGCGATGCCGCCACTGAACTGCCGCACAATGATGGCGGCGACGAGCGCGCGAAGCGTCTTGAAGCCGAGCAGCTGTACGGCGTTGCGGACGTTGTCGACCTTGGCGCCGTAGCGCGTGTAGGCGACGGAGTTGGCAATGGACACCACTCTTGCGGCAACCAGCGGCTCGGCCAGCACCAGTTGCGCCGCGGTTTCCAGGTGGCAGTCCGGCTCGTTGAGGGCCTGCTGCAGTTTGATCGCGGCCCGCACATTGGTCGGGAAAACCAGTTCTCCCCGATCCGCTTCCTCGACGATGCGGCGAATGGTTTCCAGTCGATTCATGACCGGCAACTATACTCTTGCCGAGGGGTTTGTAAACGCCGCTTCCGCCTGTGCCGGCGCCATGATGCGCAGGCCGGACAGGCGGTGCTTGCGGCGCGCCATTTCGAGCAGCGCCTTGTCCTTGGTGACGAGGATATCGGCCCGCGCCGCGCGTGCCAGCTCGAGGAATTTCTGATCGTCCGCGTCGCGGCAGCGGGGCAACGCGGCATCGGCAACGACCTCGCAGTGCTGCGTCAGACCGAGGTAGGCATCGAGAATGCCGCGCCGCCCGTCTTCGCCGAGCCGGAATTCCGGATACGCCAGCACGCGCGCCAGTTCCTCCAGGCAGGCGGCGCTGCGGAAGGCGACTGCTTGTCCCGCCTGCAGGGCGGTGAGGAGCGGCAACGCCGCCGCGTCGCGGAAGTGCAGCAGGTCGAGCACCACGTTGGTGTCGAGCACGAGACGGAGCATCACATTTCCAATGATTCGCAGACGTGCTCGGCCAGCGTGAGGCACGAGGTCAGTCCCGGCGACTCGATGCCGAAAAGGTTGACGAGGCCCGCCACGCCGTGTGCCGCCTGCGTCTGGACGAGGAAGTCCGCTGCGGTCTCGTTCGGCCCGGAGAGCTTCGGCCGGATGCCGGAGTAAGCCGGCTGCAGGGCGCCGTCGGCAAGCCGCGGCCAGTACTTGCGCACCTCGGCGTAGAAGGCGTCGGCGCGGCGCGGGTCGACGGTGTAATCGATGGCGTCAACCCATTCGACGTCCGGGCCGAAGCGCGCCTGGCCGCCGAGGTCGAGCGTGAGATGCACGCCGAGCCCGCCCGGCTCGGGCAGAGGATAGATCAGGCGCGAGAAGGGTGCGCGGCCGGCCAGCGCATAGTAGTTGCCGCGGGCGAGGTGCTGGGTGGGGATCTGGTGCGCATCCAGCCCGGCGACGGCGGCGGCGACGCGCGTTGCGTGCAGGCCGGCCGAGTTGACCAGGATCTCCGCTTCCAGCCGCATCGGCTCGTCACCGCCTACCTCCAGCAGAAAGCCTCTGTCGCGCGCCTCGGCGCGCAGCAACGGGCTCTTCAGGGCCAGCGCCGCGCCGTGCGCCTCGGCCTCGCCCAGCAGCGCCAGCATGAGACCGTGACTGTCGACGATGCCGGTTGACGGCGAGAGCAGGGCGGCCGTGGCGGCAAGTTGCGGCTCGAGCGCACGCGCCTGCGCCGCCGCGAGCGGCTGCAGATCCTCCACGCCGTTCTCCAGCGACTGACTTTTCAATGCGGCGAGCTGTGCCTCCTGCTCCGGCGCGGTAGCGACGATCAGCTTGCCGCAGCGGCGGTGGGCGACGGCGTGAGTGTTGCAGAATTCGTACAGCAGTCGGTTGCCCCCGACGCACAGCTTCGCCTTGAGCGAGCCGGCCGGATAGTAGAGGCCGGCGTGGATCACCTCGCTGTTGCGCGAGCTGGTCTCCATGCCGATGGCTGCATTGGCCTCGAGGATGACCGTCTCGACACCGCGCCGGGCGAGCGCCCGCGCGCAGGCCAGGCCGACCACGCCCGCGCCGACCACTACTGCGCCGACCTTGTCCGTCATGGGGATATCGAAGGATTCTTTTTGACTGAACCGGAGCGGCATTGTAACTTCTGCCGACCCAACTGGAAGGAGAGCTCCATGAGCAACTACGGATTCGGCAAGATCGTGGACTGCGGCTACGATGCGGCGATCGCGAAAGTGACCGAGGCGCTGGGCAAGGAAGGCTTCGGCGTGCTGACCGAGATCGACGTTGCCGCTACCATGAAGAAGAAGATCAATGTCGATATGCCGGCCTACAAGATCCTCGGCGCCTGCAACCCGACCTTCGCCAACCGAGCCATCGGCGCCGAGGCGTCGATCGGCCTGCTGCTGCCCTGCAACGTCGTCGTGCGCAACGACGCCGCCGGCAAGACCCATGTCGAGTTCATGGACCCCATCGCCATCCTGAAGATGGTGGACAAGCCGGAGATCGTCTCGCTGGCGCACGAGGTGCGCAGCCGCCTCGACCGCGTTCTGGCTTCGCTTTAATCCGGCAGTTTCAACAACGCAGCAACGCGCGCTGCATCAGGCTTCGCCTGGTGCGGCACGAATCCCAAGAGTGGCGCGGCGAGCCGCGCCCGCAGCGTGCCGACGTTCTCCTCCACGCAGGCCATCTGCGCATCGACCTGGTTGGCGACCCAGCCGGCGAGCGGCAGGCCGCGCGCGCGGATGGCTTCGGCGGTCAGCAGCGCGTGGTTGAGGCAGCCCAGGCGCAGGCCGACCACCAGGACCACCGGCAGGCCGAGCCGCGCGGCGAGGTCGGTGCCGTCGAGCGTGTCGGTGAGCGGCACGCGGAAGCCGCCGGCGCCCTCGACGACGAGGAAGTCCGCGAGGCCACGCAGTTCATTGAAGCGGCGCGCAATGACTTCGAGATCGATGGCGACGCCGTCGCGCCGTGCAGCAAGATGCGGCGAGAGCGGCTCGCGCAGCAGGTAGGGATTCACGGCCTCGCGCGGCGCCTGCACATTGCTTGCGGCGACCAGCGCGTCGACGTCCTCGGCGCCGCCGGCCGCCACCGGCTTCATGCCCAGCGCGCGCAGGCCCTGCGCCGCGGCGGCGCGCAGCAGCGCCGCGGCGATCAGCGTCTTGCCGACCTCGGTGTCGGTGCCGGTGAGGAAATATCCCCGGCTCATTGCTCCAGCTCCATCAATGCTTCGACCAATCGCGCCACCTGCGCCTCGGTGTGGGCGGCGGAGAGCGTGATGCGCAGCCGCGCCGAGCCGGCCGGCACGGTGGGCGGACGGATGCCGGGCACCCAGAGGCCACGCTCGTACAGTTTGGCAGCCACCGCCATCGTCTCGGCGTTGCTGCCGATGACCAGCGGCTGGATCGCCGTATCCGAAGGCAGCAGGGTCCAGCGCTTCCGCTTGAGCGTATCCCGCAATTGCGCGATGCGCGTGGCGAGATTGGCCCGCCGGTCGTCGCCGCGCTCGATAAGGTCGAGCGCCGTCAGCAGCGCGTGGGCGACCAGCGCCGGCTCGGCGGTGCTGAAAATGTAGGTGCGCGCCTTTTGCAGGATCCACTCGACGGCCTCGTCCGATCCGGCGACGAAGGCGCCGGCGCCGCCGGCCGCCTTGCCCAGCGTGCCCATGATGAGCAATCGCGGCGAGGCGAGCTGGAAATGCGCCGCGGCTCCGCGCCCCTGCGGGCCGAGCAGGCCGAAGCCGTGGGCGTCGTCGACCAGCAGCCAGGCCTTGTGCCGCTCGGCCAGCGCAAGGCTCTCCGGCAGGGGGGCGAGGTCGCCGTCCATGCTGAACACCGCGTCGGTGACGATCAGCTTGCGCCGTGCCTTCGAGGCGGCGAGCGCGGCGGCGAGCGCCGACAGGTCGCAATGCGGATAGATGTTCAGCTCGGCGCGGCTCAACCGCGCGGCGTCGATGAGCGAGGCGTGGTTGAGGCGGTCGGAGAAGATGGCGTCGCCGCGTCCGACGAGCGCCGGCACCGCACCGAGGTTGGCGAGGTAGCCGGTGGAGAAGAGCAGGGCACGCTGAAAGCCGGTGAATTCGGCGAGACGTTGCTCCAGTATGGCGTGCGGCGTCTGGTGGCCGCAGACCAACGGCGAGGCGCCCGAACCGAGGCCATAGAGGCGCGCGCCTTCCTGTGCCGCGGCGGCGAGCGCCGGATCGCTTGCCACGCCGAGGTAGTCGTTGCTGCAGAAGGCCAGCATGGGCCGGCCGTCGACGATGAGTTCCGGCGCGCAGGGCGAATCGACGACGCGCCGCCGGCGCCGCAGCGCCTGCGCGTCGAGCGCGGCGAGTTCGTCCGCAAAGTCAGTCACGGCAAAACGGCGTCGAGTGCGCCCTGCGTTGCGGAAATCAGCAGCGCGATTTCCTCATCGCCGAGAATGTAGGGCGGCATGAAGTACACCGTGTTGCCGAGCGGGCGCAGCAGCAGGCCGCGGTCCATCGCCTCGTGGTGGAAGCGGCGGGCGAAGAGCGGGTCGTCGGTCGCGGCGTCGAAGGCCCAGATCATGCCGGTGTGGCGGAAGTGGCGCACGCGCGGATCGGCGGCGAGCGGCGCGGCTGCGGCGCTGATCTGTGCAGCGAGGCGGCGGTTGGCTTCGAGGACGCCCTCCGTCTCGAAAATCTCGAGTGTGGTGAGCGCGGCGCGGCAGGCGAGCGGGTTGCCGGTGTAGGAATGCGAATGCAGGAAGCCGCGCGTCGTCGAATCGTCGTAGAAGGCGGCATACACGGCGTCCGTCGTCAGCACCACCGACAGCGGCAGGGTGCCGCCGGTGATGCCCTTCGAGAGACAGAGGAAGTCTGGCACGATCTCCGCCTGTTCGTGGGCGAAGAAGGTGCCCGTGCGGCCGCAGCCGACGGCGATCTCGTCGGCGATGAGATGCACGCCGTAGAAGTCGCACAGAGCGCGCGCCCGCCGCAGGTATTCCGGGTCGTGCATGGCCATGCCGGTGGCGCACTGCACCAGCGGCTCGACGATGAGGGCCGCGATCTCGGCGTGGTTTTCCGCCAGGTACGCTTCGAGCGCAATGGCTGCCGTCACCGCCGCGTCGCGCGGCGTCTGCCCTGCGCCGGCCAGGCGTCCGTCGGGGCTGGCCACGGTGTCGCAGGCGCGCAGCAGCGGCGCATAGGCGTCGCGGAAGAGGGCGACGTCGGTCACCGCCAGCGCGCCGAGCGTCTCGCCGTGGTAGCTGCCGGCGAGGCTGACGAAGCGGTTCTTGCCGGGATGCCCCGTGTTGCGCCAGAAGTGGAAGCTCATCTTCAGGGCGATCTCCACCGCCGAGGCGCCGTCGGAGGCGTAGAAACAATGGCCGAGTTCGCGGCCGGTGAGGGCGGAGAGCTTTTCCGAGAGCGCCACCACCGGCTCGTGGGTGAAGCCGGCCAGCATGACGTGGTCGAGCGTCTCGAGCTGCGCGTTGAGCGCCGCCTTGATGCGCGGATGGCCGTGGCCGAAGAGGTTCACCCACCATGAGCTGATGGCGTCCAGATAGCGGCGGCCGTCCATGTCCTCCAGCCAGGGGCCTTGCGCGCGGCGGATGGGCACGAGCGGCAGGGTCTCGTGCAGCTTCATCTGGGTGCATGGGTGCCAGACGGCGTCGAGGCTGCGGCGGAGGAGGTCGTCGTTGTTCATGGGCGAGACGCGATTTTACGTGACAACGTGTCAGCTCAGGGCGTATGTAATCGCAGCGACAAAATCCCTGCCCGTCTCCGGTACACTAGCAGGCTGTGCGGGGCGCGGGAGACGCCGCCGCGATCATTACCGAAAGGGATTCACATGGCTTTCAAGACAATCGGCGTCGTCGGCGCCGGCACGATGGGCAACGGCATCGCCCAGGCATTCGCCCAGGCGGGCTTCGACGTGGTCATGAGCGACGTGGCGCAGGCCGCACTCGACCGCGCCATGGCCACGATCTCCGGCAGCTACGACCGCCTCATCAAGAAGGAGAAGATGACGGCCGAGCAGAAGGCCGCCGCGCTCGGCCGCATCAAGACCGCCACCGAGCTCGCCGCGCTGAAGGACGCGGACCTCGTCATCGAGGCCGCCACCGAGAACCTCGAGCTGAAGCTGAAGATCTTCAGGCAGCTCGACGAGCTGGCCAGGGCCGATGCCGTCATCGCCAGCAACACCTCGTCGATCTCCATCACGAAGCTCGCCGCGGCGACGAAGCGCCCGGACAAGGTGATCGGCATGCACTTCTTCAACCCGGTGCCGCTGATGGCGCTGGTGGAGCTGATCCGCGGCCTGCAGACCTCGGACGCCACCTACGCGGCGGTCGAGGAGGTCTCGAAGGCCGTCGGCAAGTCGCCGGTGCAGGTGAGGAACAGCCCGGGCTTCGTCGTGAACCGCATGCTCTGCCCGATGATCAACGAGGCCATTTTCGCGCTGGGGGAAAATCTCGCCACCGCCGCCCAGATCGACGAGGCGATGAAGCTCGGCGCCAACCACCCGATCGGCCCGCTCGCCCTGTGCGACATGATCGGCCTCGACGTGCAGCTGGCGGTGATGAACGTGCTCTTCGAC
>Ga0233425_10010726_pt1 | contig 11006 bp, 8 predicted proteins | sample Watercolumn_Towu_2_FD_181712 | JGI IMG/M metagenome (GOLD analysis project Ga0233425, IMG submission 181712) | Freshwater microbial communities from Lake Towuti, South Sulawesi, Indonesia - Watercolumn_Towuti2014_140_MG | ecosystem: Environmental > Aquatic > Freshwater > Lake | place: Indonesia...
GGATCGGCAGCAAGGAGGATTCCGACCGTGATGCGAGCAATCCTGCTGGCGCTCTCCCGAAGTAAGCGAATGCAAAGCTGGACCATGCGGTCCAGGCTCACCCGCTCCACCGTCGACCGATTCATAGCAGGCAACACGCTGGATGCCGCGGTGGTCAATGGCCGCCGGCTCAACGACCTCGGCATCCTGCTGACCATGGACCACGTTGGGGAAGCGGTGTCCGACGAGCCTTCGGCCGACGTGGCGGCCTGCGAGTACCACGAGATCCTCCACCGGATCCCTGCGGAGGCGCTCAAGGCGACCATCTCGGTCAAGCCTTCGCAGCTCGGCCTGGCGCTGGACCCGGCGCGATGCGGCACGCGGTTCCACGAGCTGGTGGCGGAGAGCCGCAAGCTGGGAATCATGGTCGAGATCGACATGGAGGACTCGCCGTACACCGACACCACGCTGGCCATGTACAGGGAGCTTCTGGGCGTCAACCCCGCGCTGCGGGTGTGCCTCCAGGCGTATCTGCGCCGTTGCAACAAGGACATCGAGGACCTCATCGCGCTCAAGGGAAGCGTCCGCCTCGTGAAGGGTGCGTACAAGGAGCCGGCCTCCATCGCCTTCCAGAAGAAGAGCGAGGTGGACGACAACTACGTGCGGCTCATGGAAGCCGGGCTTTCGAAGCGGGCGGTGGACAACGGGTTCTACCTTGCCATTGCGACCCACGACGAGAGCCTCGTCGAAATCGCCCGCCAGCTTGCGGCCAACAACGGAATCGGCAAGGACAAGTTCGAGTTCCAGTTCCTGTACGGCGTGCGGTTCGACCTGCAGCAGCAGCTCGCGGCCGACGGGTACACGGTGCGCGTGTACCTGCCGTACGGGCAGGAGTGGTATCCCTACTTCATGCGGCGGCTTGCCGAGCGGCCGGCCAACGTGCTTTTCATTCTCCGGGCGTTGCTGCGCGGCCCCGGTGCGGCCCCGGCACCCCGGCTGCCCGCACCGTAAGCCGTCTTCTTGACTACAGCAGGCCTATCTGGTCTACTCGAAGCCCGTGCGCGGGATTCGGGGGGAGCGATGTTCGGACATCGGATTGCGACATGGTCATCTTGCGTGCTCCTGTTGGCTGCGGGCTGCGGTGGGGCTGGAAGCGGCCCAGCCTCGTTTGCGCCGGACGGCATGGGCGGCTCGGACGGCCTTCCTTCGGAGGATGCCGCGGACAGCGCTGCAACTCCCGAGACGGTAACACCGGCGGACGTTGCTGCCAGCGACGCGCCGGGTGACGGTACGTTGCCGCAGCCCGATGCCCCGGCCGACCAGGGCAAGCCCGCGGACGCGACGGACACGTTGCTGCCCGACGGCGTCCAGCCGGACGGGCCCTTTCCGGAAGACGTACCGGATGCCCAGGGGTCCGAGAGCGTGCCTGGGGACGCGGTGGAGTTGGCGCCCGATGGGGAGCCGTGGTCCGACGCGGCGGATGCCGATGCGCCGGCCGACACGGACGCAGCCAACCAGGGCGACCCCACCGCGCTGCTCTGTCTCCCGTGCCAGTCGGATGAGCAGTGCGTGGTGGAGCAGTACAACCTCTCGGGGCTGTGCGTCGACTTCGGGCCGTCCGGATCCTACTGCGCCACCGCGTGCGGGGGGCAGGCGTGCCCGCTCGGATTCGTCTGCGCAGAAGTGCTGGTGGGCGGCACGGACGTCGTCGAGGTGTGCATGCCCGCGGACGGCCAGTGCGAATGTCCGGATCCCCTTCCGGTCAAGGCGGCCGTCACCACGTGTTTCCAGCAGAACGCACACGGCAAGTGCTTGGGCGAGCGCTGGTGCCTGGCTGGCGAGCCGCTCTCCGAGTGCACCGCGGCGACCCCGGCCGTGGAGACGTGCAATGGCAAGGACGACGACTGCAGCGGCGAAGCAGACGACGGGCTGCCCCTGTTGTCCTGCGGCGTGGGTGCGTGCGCGGCGACGACCCCGTCGTGCGTGGACGGCAAGGATGTCCCCTGCGTTCCGCTTCCACCGGCTCCGGACGACCCGTGCGACGGCATCGACAACGACTGCGACGGCGTGGTGGACCAGGGATTCGTCGACACGGACGGGGACCTTGTCCCGGACTGCCTCGACGACGACGACGACGGGGACGGAGCTGCGGACGTGCTGGACAACTGCCCGCTCGTCGCACAAACCGAGTTTTCGGACTTCGACGCGGACGGGCTGGGCGACGCCTGCGACGACGACGGCGACAACGATGGCACCCCGGACGCGCAGGACTGCGGGCCGCTGGACGCAACGGTCTTCCCGGGAGCAGCCGAGTCGTGCAACCTCGTGGACGACGACTGCGACAGCGAGGTGGACGAAGGGTTTGGCGAGACCACCTGCGGCACCGGGCAGTGCGTGGTCACGCTGCCCAACTGCCTCGGCGGACAGATGAAGGAGTGCGAGCCGCTGCCCCCGCTCCCGGAGCTGTGCGACGGGCTGGACAACGACTGCGATGGCGCAAAGGACGACGGGTTCCTCGGGCTGGGGGACGCGTGCGACGGGCCGGATGCGGACAGCTGCAAGAACGGGAAGACCGTGTGCTCGCCCGACGGTGTGGGCGTGATGTGCGGGGCCGAGTCGCCGACCAACCTGGTGGAGCTGTGCTACGACGGCATCGACAACGACTGCGTCGGATGGACGCCGGATGCGTGCGTGCTCGCGTCGTGCAAGGCGCTCAAGGCGAACAATCCCGGCATCGCAAGCGGCGTCTACCCCATCGACCCGGACGTCGGCGGTCCGATCCCGCAGTTCAACGTGTACTGTGACATGGCGGGGAACGGGGGAGGATGGACTCTGGTTCTGAAGGCCAACGGTGCGGCCACGACGTTCCTCTACACGTCCGCGCTGTGGACGAACGAACAGACGTACAATCCCGGTTCCCCCAACCTCGACGGCACCGAGGCGAAGCTTGCGAGCTTCAGCACGGTCCCCTTCACCGAGGTCCGCGTCGGCTTTGCCGTCGGCAACTCGCTCCAGTGGCTGGTGCTGCCCAAGACGGCCAACTCGATGCTCGAGGTGATGAAGGGGGCCTACCAGGCGAGCGCCGCGGGCCGGAACGCGTGGAAGAACCTGATCCCCGGCTCCTCCCTTCAGCTCAACTGCAACAAGGAGGGGTTCAACGTCCTGGACCCGTGCTCGTGGGACACGAGCGCGGCAGGCGTTGCCCGTGCGCGCATCGGCATCATCGGAAACGAGCAGATCGACTGCTGCTCCGCGGACAGCCGGATCGGCATCGGGACCATGGGCGGCTACTGCGGCCAGGACACGAACAACTCGGCTGGCAACGAGGCGAGTCCCTGTACGCCGGACAACGGCGAGAAGCACATCAAGGCCATGGGCTACGTGATGGTCCGGTAGGGTCGGCAGCAGCCCGCCGACTCCGGTTGCCCCAGTGTCGGGTCGGGGGCTCGTTTCTGCCCGCGCTTTTCTTGATGTTTTCCGGGTCGGATCATAGGATAGCCTCCAGACACGGAGGGATTCCATGCCGAAGGTCCTCGTTTCCCTGTCCATAGCGGTGCTACTCGCCAGCGCGCCGATGGCTGCGCGCGCCGAGCGGCCGCTCCCCCTTGCGGACCAGGCCCACATCCTGCACACCTTCCTCGTCAACCAGAAGGACAAGCCGTCCCCCAAGTTCAACGAGGAGCTGGTCAAGATGGTGCGCACCTTCATGGTGACGTACTGCGCGGCCAACCCCTGCGACCCGGGATTCGCGGATCCGTACATCGGACAGGTCGTTCCGTTCGACATGGACAGCGAGGAAGGTGACGAGCTGCTGGTCGTGTATGCTCCCATGGGAGGCGTGCCCGCGGGCCAGCCCGACCCGCTCATCGCACTGCTGGACTGGGTCGACGCGAAGTGGATGTTCGTGCCCGTGGAGCACGAGGCGTGGAAGAAGGTCAATGCCCGGGTCGACACCGACGACGGGGAGGTGGTGCGCAAGACCACCTTCTGGGGCATGCGCTGGATGGAGGGCCGGCCCGTCGCGGTGGGACACAGGACCGTGTCGCAGACCGGCGGCCGCCAAGTGGGGCTGGAGGCGGAAGAGCTGGTGCTGGCCTGGTTCGACTGGCAGAACAAGCCCCAGTCCGCGGTGGTGCCGCTGCGGTACAAGAAAGAGATCTCCACCGCGTGCGTGAAGACCACCGAGACCCTCAAGGGGTACGAGGCGTTCTTCGACGTGGACTGGGACATGTACGAGGAGATCGTGATGTACGACTCCGCGGTGCGCAAGGAGACGGAGCGCATCTCCCGCACCGGCGTATGCGAGTCGGTCCCGGCCAAGCAGGAGCCTGAGCAGCAGTGGTACGGCCCGGTGATCTACCGGATGCAGGACGGGGAGATCCGGCGCCTCGAAGGCGACCCGGCGCGCATGCTCCTGCTGCGCTGCGGAGCCATGGAGTGGCTCGACGCGGAGCCGTGGGTTGCGGTGCTGGGCCTCTTCGACACCATGGCCGAGGCCTACGCGGCCCAGGAGGAGCTGCACGTCAAGGACATCCACACCCTCTGGGTCTTCGATGCCGCGCAAGTCCTGATGCTTGCGGCCGCTCCGCGGTTCCTGGTGACCACGACCCCCTACTTCGACAAGGAGCGCCTGCAGAAGTACTGCGAGACCAAGAAGGGCACACTCAAGGCATGCGTCCCGGCAGTCGTCGGCAAGCCGCTTCCCGCTGACTTCCAGGCCACGTTCCCGCGGTGGAAGCCCGCGACCAACCAGTAGACAGGAGATGTCATGAGCCCGTACCGCATCGTAGTACCCGCGCTTGCCGCGGTCCTGTTGGTGGGCTTGGCCCAGGTGTCCTGCGACCTCAGCGGCGGTGGAGGAGGCCTGCTGTGGGACGAGCCGCTCATCGAGACCGGCCAGGTCGCGCTCACCAAGTCCCCGGGGTTGGACAAGCTGGCTGCGTACTACTGCCCCGAGGCGCTGGGAGAGACGACGTGCGACCTCGCGGTCGGGTCCCCGCCCCCCGAGACCGATCTGCTCTTCCGGTTCGACCTGCCGCTCATGGTCACGAATCCCAACACGTTTGCGATCCCGGCCGTGGAACTGCTCACTGTCATCGACCTGTTCCCGGGCGAGCAGGCCCAGCACCTCGCGGCCATCTGCGTGGCGTTCTGCGAGGACGGCGACGCCACCTGTACGGGCGATCCCGGTGCGGGAGCGTGCTCGTCCGACGAGCCGGAAATCAACAGCATCGAGGACTTTGCCCAGGCTGCGGAGAACTACCTGAGCGTATACGTCGAGTCGCAGCTCAGTGGGCAGGTCCCGCCGGAGCTCAAGGTCCGGATGCTGGCTGCGAATGCGGAGTCCACTCTGCACATGCTGTTCGACATTGCGCCGGACCCGCTGCTGCAGGCGCTCCAGAAGGCCTTCCTGGACAACATCGACAACGTGCTTGCAGGCAACTACGAGGTGACCATCCCCTACTCCATCCAGGGCAGCCTCTTCTTCGTCATCGAGTCCGTCGGCAAGATCGGCGTGAACTTCGGTCCCATCCAGGGCGAGTGGAAGTTCTAGAGCGAGTCCTTCGTCATCTTCACCACACCCGTTGCCACCACCAGGCTCACGAGCACGAGGCTCCCGGGCTCCGCCCCGCGCTCGATGGCGACCAGCGCCTCGTCGGCCTTGAGCGGGTGCCGGGCGACAAGCCTCAGCTCCTGGTCGAAGACGACCAGTTGCGGGCCGGAAGCAGTGCGGCCCAGCATGACGACGTACTCTGCCCCCTGGTGCACCAGCACGTCGCCCAGAGGCAGCAGCTCCCCCTCCCCGCGAAGCAGCGTGGACGAGTCTGAGGACAGGAACACGAAGGAGCCGGAGCGCTCCAGCACGACAAAGGCCAGGGGCCGCTCCAGGAGTTGGCCGCTGTATGCGTCGAAGCAGCGCTGCAGAGAATAGACGCGGCCCGACAGCGGCCCGACCCTCAGCCACCGGGCCGACTCGAGAAGCTTGCCGTCCAGCTCGCCCGGCGGCACGAGAAACCGGGACTCGATCTTGAGCCGGTTGTCCACGAACGCAAACGAGAAGTAGCCCTGCTTCTTCTTGCCCGGCTCCGGGTAGCGGTGCACGGAAAACAGGTTCGGCGTGCCGGAGATCCTCCGTATCGACGTGAGGCAGTAGCCGAAGCCCTCCTCGTGGACGCGTCGGCCATCCCGTGCAGAGACCACGGTCAGCCGCGATTCCATGGACGCTCCGGGAGCGGACTGGCAGATCACCATCTGCTCCTCGGGTCCGAACGGGGCAAACCAGCGCGTGACCTTCTGGCGGGTCTCGCGCACCATGCCTGCAAGCGGCACCGCGGCAGTCACGTCGACTCGCGACTTGCGGTGAGAAAGCGTCAGCAGCTGTCCGCTCTCGAAGTTCACCAGCAGGATCTCGTCCGACCCGCCCGGTCCCAGATCGGAAAGCGGGAACCCCCTCTTGTCCGGCACGAGACACGGGGCAGGCAGTCGGGCCAGCACTCCCGGCTTCATCCCCCGGGAATCGAGCACGAGGAGGCGCTCACCGGAGAGCAGCAGGGTATGACCGCCGTCAGGTCCCGCGCTCAGCACGCGGGTCTTGGATGGGAGAAACCCGGCAAGCCCTGCCACGTCGGACGACCAGGAATCGAGCGCTCCGGCCCCGGCTTCCAGCGGAGTCAGCTCCACGGGGTACACCCGTGCGATCCCATCAACCGCAGCCCGCTTGAGGGGCTCGGCCTCGTCAGAAGAGAGCGTCCCGTCCGCAACGTGGCGGCCTGCTTCCGCAAGCGCCGCGAAGAAGTCCTGTTTCTCGATGAGACCTTCCACCCACTTCCGTGCGGAAAGCGCCTGAGCCGCCTTGAGCAGATTCCTCCGCAGATCCTGGGCATGGGCCGCTGCGGCCTGCCGACCGGAGTACCCCTCGGTGCGGGCCAACCGCTCGTAGCCTGCGGCCGCGGCTTCGATGTCACCTGCGGCTTCGGCGGCATGCGCCTCGTCCAGCTGCTTCTGTATCCTCGCGTCCGCGGCTTTCTGCCGATGGGCGTCCAGCTGCGCCTTCACGAGCCTGGCCGCGGCCAGGCTCTGCAGCAGTCCGGAAGCCCTTGCGAAGTGGGCATCCGCGAGGTCATGGCGCGCGGCATCGATTTCGAGCTGTGCGAGATACAGTCCGGCCAGGGCGGCCGCGTGGCCCGGCCCTGGCATCTTCCCGTTCTCGTCAAGGAACTGGGCGACGAGGCCGAGCACCTGCCCCGCGGCTCCGCTGGCGTCGATCCGGGGGGAAGAGAATCTCACAGCGACCGAGAACGCCTGCTCCACATCCCCGCGGTCGCACGCGTCAGACACCGCGGCCAGCAGCTCCTTCTCGATGCGCGAGGTGCGCTCCTGCTCGGCACGGGCCAGCGCGAGCCTCGCGGAGTCCCGGTCCGGGTCTGCAGCGACGGCCTGGCGGAACGCGTCCAGCGCGGCTTCCAACTGCCCCGATTCCAGCAGCCGGCTCCCCTGCGCTTCCAGCTCCGCTGCCCGCTGCTGCCCTCTTGCCAGGCGACAGCGGGCGGACAGGGCGTGGTACGCAGGCGGATTCCAGTGCCGGGCAGCGAGGCCTTCCAGGATCGCTTCGGCTCGCGCAAGCTCGCCGCTGTCCAGCGCGCCCCGCGCATCGTCCAGCGCGTGCTGTACCTCCTCGGTGGCACGACGCTGGCTCTCGGCCTTCACACGAACGACCTGCTCGTCCACAGGAGATCCGGAGCACGCCCGTTCGCACGCTGCCGCGGCTTCCTGCCACCTCCCGAGGTCCGACAGCAGCAACGCTTCCTGCACCCTGCTCTCGGGACTGCCGCCCTGGGCGTTGGCTTCCCGGGCCACGGCCAGCGCTTCCTCGTTCCGACCGAGCATCCGCAGGGCCCTCACGTGCAGGACACGGCCCTGCAGCCCCCCGCGACAGGCGTCGCATGCCAGCATGGCAGCGGCCCGCTCGAGGTCGGGCAGATCGTCCACGAAGAACGTCGCCAGGCGGCACACCGCCGCGGCGTCGCCTCCAGATACCACGACCGCGGTGCGAAAGCACTGCCCGGCCCTTTCGTAGTCGAACTCGGCCAGCGCCTTCTCCGCCCGGCGGGTCACCTCCGCAACGCTCAGTCCTGCGCACTCCTGCAGGATGGCCGGGTCCACGCCGCCCACGACTTGCGTGAGCAGAGCCGAGGATTGCTTTGCCTTGTGTTTCTTGCCCAACGGTCCCCTCCTGCCAGACGCTGGCCGATTATAGCCGGGGCCCAAACGTCTTGCTAGCGGATGCGCGAGAAGCTACCATTGTCCGGAGGTCGGGTGAAGATGGAAAGGTCGGTGAATTACCACGCTGGCTGCAGGATCCGGGGGACGGTCTGTCTTCCCGGAGACAAGTCCATCGCTCACAGAGTCCTCCTGCTGGGCTCCATGGCCACGGGCACCACTTATGCGAAGGGGATCCCCGCGGGCGAGGACATCGACGCGACGCTCCGCTGCATCAAGGGCTTGAGGGTGGCGTGCGAGCGTGCGGGAGACTCGGTCAGCGTGATCGGCATCGGGAAGAAGCGGTTCCCGGCCCCAAGGACCGTGCTGGACTGCGGGGCAAGCGCCAGCACGCTCCGGATGCTCCTTGGCGTGCTGGCCGGTGCGGGTACCAGGACGACGCTGGCCGGCCATCCGTCGCTCCTCAAGCGGCCCATCGACCGGGTCATCGTTCCGCTGACCGCAATGGGAGCCACGTTCGACGCGTCGGGAGAGAACCGCTTCGCACCCGTGACCATCGTGAGCCCCAGAGCCCCCGTTCCCATCGACTACGAGCTGCCGGTGGCCAGCGCTCAGGTCAAGAGCGCGGTCATCATGGCTGCGCTGCGTGCGGAGCGCGGCCGCACCACGCTGCGTGGAGCGATCCACAGTCGCGACCATACCGAGCGCCTCGTGCCGCGGATGGGCGGATCCGTCGTGGTCACTCCCAATGCCATCATGGTCGAGCCAGGCCACCTGGATGCCATCGCGTGCACGATCCCGGGCGACCCTTCCACCGCAGCGTTCTACGCGGCAGCAGCCGCGGTCCTTCGGAATTCCAAGGTCACGATACGCGGCATGTGCACGAACCCCACCCGGACCGGTTTCTTCGAAGCCCTGTCCTGGATGGGCGGCAGCGTCACCGTGGAAGACCTCAACGACACGGGTGCCGAGCCGGTCGGAGACGTCACGGTGCGCTGGACGCCGCTCAAGGGGATCACGGTCCCGGAGGACGTGGTGCCGATGCTGGTGGACGAGGTGCCGCTCCTTGTCCTGACCGCGGTGTGTGCGGAGGGGGAGACCGTCATCCGCGGCATCTCGGAGCTGCGCGTCAAGGAGACCGACCGGGTCGACTGCATGGTGGACGGCCTGAGACGCATGGGTGCAAACATCGAGGTCGAGCCGGACGCCATCCGTGTCCTGGGAGGCTGCAGGCTCCACGGCGCGCACCTCGACCCGCGCGGCGATCACCGGATGTCGATGATGTTCACCATTGCGGCCATGGCAGCTTCCGGCGACTCGGTCATCCATGGCGTGGAGTGCGAGGCCAAGAGCTTCCCCGGCTTCTTCGATTCCCTGGCGGGGGTGTTGTCGTGAGCCTCCTGTTCGGCCTGCTGGGTCGTTCTCTCGGCCATTCGCTTTCACCGGCAATGTTCGCAGCGGTGTTCAGTCAGATCCGGCCCGGAGCCGCGTACGTTCCGTGGGAGGTGGAGCCTGCCGACCTGCCGGCCAAGCTTGCCGCGCTCCGGGAGCTGTCTGCAGGTGGTTTCAACGTCACCATCCCGTACAAGGAGACGCTCATCCCCTATCTCGACGCGGTGGAGGGGGACGCTGCCGCGCTGGGCGCGGTGAACTGCGTCGTGGCCCGGGGCGCACGCTTCGTGGGTTTGAACACCGATGCGGTCGCGCTGGAAGCCAGCCTTGCGGAAGCGCTGCGACAGGCCCGCCTGCCCGGGTTCTGCCCAACGGCCCTGGTCCTCGGAGCGGGCGGAGCGGCCAAGGCAGCGGTCCTGGCACTCGAACGCTTCGGAGCCCGTGCGATTACCGTCGCAGCCCGCAGGAGCGAGGCGGTCTTCGACAACCCGTTCTTCGCGGATCGGACCAGCCGCATCCCATTCGAGCCCGCGGTCGTGGAAGCTGCCGCGGACCTGTCCGACATCGTGGTCAACGCCACTCCCGTTGGCATGTTCCCGGACATGGCGCATTCCCCCTTGTCCGGAGGTTTTCACAGGCACCAGGTCGTCTACGACCTCATCTACAATCCCCGCCCCACGTTGTTCCTGCGACAGGCAGCGGATGCCGGGGCCATGACTCTGGACGGGCTGGACATGCTGGCACGGCAGGCCGCCGCGTCGCTGCGCATCTGGACCGGGGCCAACGTGTCTCACCAGAAGTTCCTGGCTGCGGCCAGGGCAGAGGAGGTCAGGGCAGCTTCTTCCCGTCGTCGATGACCTTGTCGGACATGGGGGAAGAATCGACCGGGGCCACGTATTCCGTCTTGGGCGGCGCCTCCATGATGAGCGCCTCGGGCTTCGGAGCGCGGCCCTTGACCTCGATGACGTCCAGCTCCTGCGGGCCGCGCTGCTGCACGGTCTGGACCTGCACGTCACCGTCGGGAGTCCCTGCGACCGCGGGCTTCGAAAGCCCCCGGGTGCAGCTTGCCGACGCCATCACGACAACGACCAGAACGGCCAGGAAAGGGAGCCTCACGATGCCCTCCGAGGATTCTACTTCTCCGGCTCGATGTCCGGAACGATGGCATCCGGGGCCGGCGCGGCCGCCGGGGCCGGCGCTGCCTCGGGAGCGGGGGCCGGCGCTGCCTCGGGAGCGGGGGCCGGCGCTGCCTCGGGAGCGGGGGCCGGCTCGGGGGCCGGGGCAGGGGCCGGCTCGGGGGCAGGGGCTGGTGCAGGGGCAGGGGCCGGGGCCGGCTCGGGTGCCGGTGCCGGTGCCGGTGCTGGTGCCGGGGCAGGGGCAGGGGCCGGCTCGGGGGCCGGGGCGGGTGCGGGGTC
>Ga0233425_10010727_pt1 | contig 11006 bp, 10 predicted proteins | sample Watercolumn_Towu_2_FD_181712 | JGI IMG/M metagenome (GOLD analysis project Ga0233425, IMG submission 181712) | Freshwater microbial communities from Lake Towuti, South Sulawesi, Indonesia - Watercolumn_Towuti2014_140_MG | ecosystem: Environmental > Aquatic > Freshwater > Lake | place...
CCTTGGCGCATCCTCTCCGCGTCATGCCCGGCCTTGTGCCGGGCATCCACGTGACGCCGCGACGCAAACCTCTCAGCACTTGCCCAACGTCCCGGCGTGGATGGCCGGGACAAGCCCGGCCATGACGTGGGTTGTTTCTTCGACGCGATGCAGTCACCCTGCGCCGATGCGCGGCGGCTGGGTTTACATCATGACCAATCGGCCAAACGGAACGCTCTATCTCGGCGTCACGAACGACCTCGCGCGCCGCGCTTTCGAGCACCGCGAAGGCCGCAGTCGCGGATTCACACAAGTCTATGGTCTCCAGCGCCTCGTCTGGTACGAACCGCACGACGACATCCGCACCGCGATCCAACGCGAGAAGACAATGAAACATTGGCCCCGCGCGTGGAAGGTCCGACTCATTCTCGAATTGAATCCGGATTGGCGAGACCTGTATGAGACGCTGGCGAACTGATTGGCGCGAACTGATCGGCGAGAAGCGCAGCGCACTCTCTCCACGTCATGCCCGGCCTTGTGCCGGGCATCCACGCGGCCACGCCGCGCAAGTCCTGTAGCGTTCGCGGAACGTCTCGGCGTGGATGGCCGGGACAAACCCGGCCATGACGGCCGTTTGATCGCGCGCTCTCCGCGTCATGCCCGGCCTTGCGCCGGGCATCCACGCGGCCACGCCGCGCAGCACTGGCGGAATGTCCCGGCGTGGATGGCCGGGACGAGCCCGGCCATGACGGCTGTGTGATCGCGCCCTCTCCACGTCATGCCCGGCCTTGCGCCGGGCATCCACGCGGCGCCGCCGCGCGCGCCTTGCAACATTGGCGGAATGTCCCGGCATGGATGGCCGGGACAAGCCCGGCCATGACGCCCGTTTGATCGCGCCCTCTCCGCCTCATGCCCGGCCTTGTGCTAGGCATCCACGCGGCGCCGCCGCGCGTGCTTTGCAGTATTGGCGCAACGTCCCGGCGTGGATGGCCGGGACAAGCCCGGCCATGACGGTCGCTGACGCAATCCAATTGTGTCGAGAGGATTGCCCGCCGCGCCCTCGGCTTCCACTCACACCAGCCGGCTCTGCGCCTTCGCCGCGGCGATAAAACTTGCAAAGAGCGGGTGCGGCTCAAAGGGGCGCGACTTCAGTTCCGGGTGATATTGCACGCCGATGAACCAGGGGTGCTCGGGGATTTCGACCGTCTCGGGCAATAGCCCATCCGGCGAAGAGCCGGCGAACAACAGCCCGCAGTCCTCGAGCCGATCGCGATAGGCGAAATTCACCTCATAGCGATGGCGGTGGCGTTCGGAGATTTCGGTCTCGCCGTAAATCCCCGCGATGCGCGAGCCCGGTTTCAATAAGGCGGGATAGGCGCCAAGGCGCATGGTGCCGCCAAGGTCCCCTCCCGCCGCGCGCTGCTCCAATTCATTGCCCTTCAGCCATTCGGTCATCAGCCCGACGACCGGCTCGTCGCAGGGGCCGAACTCCGTCGAATTCGCTTTCTCGATTCCGGCGAGCGCGCGGGCGGCCTCGATCACCGCCATCTGCATGCCGAAACAGATGCCGAAATAGGGCACGCCGCGCTCGCGCGCGAAACGCGCCGCGAGAATCTTGCCTTCGGCGCCGCGCTGGCCGAAGCCGCCGGGCACGAGAATGCCGTGCACATGTTCAAGATGCGCGGCCGGATCGGCGCTCTCGAAAATCTCCGATTCGATCCAATCGAGATTGACCTTCACGCGGTTCGCGAGACCGCCATGCGCCAAAGCCTCGATGAGGCTCTTATAGGCGTCCTTCATCTCGGTGTATTTGCCGACGATTGCGATGGTGACTTCGCCTTCGGGATTGTTGATGCGCTGCGTCACCGCGTTCCAGCGGCTCATATCGGGCTTCGGCGCAGGCTCGATGCCGAAAGCGGCGAGCACCTGCGCATCCAGCCCCGCGGCGTGATAGGCGCGCGGCACGTCATAGATGTTGGAAGCGTCGCGCGCCTCGATCACCGCCTGCTCGCGCACATTGCAGAAGAGACCGAGCTTGCGGCGCTCCTCGCGCGGAATCTCGCGGTCGGTGCGGCAGAGCAGAATATCGGGCTGAATGCCGATCGACCGCAGCTCCTTCACCGAATGCTGCGTGGGCTTGGTCTTCAACTCGCCGGCGCTCGGGATGTAAGGCAGGAGCGTCAGGTGAATATAGATGCAGTGATGCGGCGGCAGATCGTTCTTGAGCTGGCGGATCGCCTCGAAGAAAGGCAGGCCCTCGATGTCGCCGACCGTGCCGCCGATCTCGATCAGCGCGAAATCGACGTTTTCGTTGCCTTCAACGATGAACTCCTTGATGGCGTTCGTCACATGCGGAATGACCTGGATCGTCGCGCCGAGATAGTCGCCGCGTCGCTCCTTCAAGATGATGTCCTGATAGATGCGGCCGGTGGTGACGTTATCTTGCTTCGAGGCCGGCCGGCCGGTGAAGCGCTCGTAATGTCCCAGATCAAGATCGGTCTCGGCCCCGTCGTCGGTGACGAAGACCTCGCCGTGCTGATAGGGCGACATCGTGCCCGGATCGATGTTGAGATAGGGGTCGAGCTTTCTTAAGCGAACCGTATAGCCGCGCGCCTGCAACAACGCGCCGAGCACCGCCGACGCCAAGCCCTTGCCAAGTGAGGAGACCACGCCGCCGGTGATGAAGATGTACCGCGCCATGGGGCTTAACGCCTATCGCCTTTCAAGCGATTCTGGTAGCGAATTTTATTGGGCCGGGGGCCGTCGCCCCCAGCCGAATTTGCAGGACGGAAGATTGACGCCCGCCTTACTGGGTCGGCGCTTTCCAGGTGGTCGGAGGCGCGGGCTTGTTTTCCGGCTCGGCCGGCTTTGATTCCGGCGCGGCGGGTTTGGCCTCCAAATCGACGGGTCTTGACTGCGCCGGCGGGACGGCGGGGGCCTCGCTCTTTGAAGCGTCAGGCTTCGAAGCTTCGGGCTTCGGCGCTTCGGCGGCCGGCGGCGTCGCCGTCGGCGCGGTCTCGGCCGGAGCGGCCGGCGCTTCGCTCTTGGCCGGCTCAGGCGTCACGGCTTGAGGCTTAGGGGCTTCCGCCTTCGGCGCCTCAACGGGGGCGGCGGCCTTCGGCGCTTCCGCGGCCGGAGCCTGCTGAGCCGGCGTTTCCGCGGCGGGCGGCGTTGGCGCGGTCGGCTGAGCGGCGGCTGACGGCGGCGTCTCTGCGGGCGCGCTCTGCTGCTGACGCTTCTGCTGAGCGCGCTGGAGCTGGTCGAAGATGCTGTCCTTGCCGGGCTCTGGCGCCTTTTCAGGCGCGCCTTGCTCGCCCTTGCCCTCGGTCTTGGGAACCTCCTTGAGCTTGATGGTTCCCTGGTCGAGCGCCTTGGTCCAGTCTTCGCCGCCTTCGCCGCGACGCTCCCAGGCCGGCAGCACGGTGAGCGCGATGCTGGTGATAAAGAACAGCGTCGCGAGAATGCCCGTGGCGCGGGTGAGCGCATTGGCCTGGCCGCGGCCGGTGAAGACGCCGCTGCCGCCCATGCCAAGCGCGCCGCCCTCCGACTTTTGATAAAGCACGAGAACGACGAGCGCCGTCACCACCATCAGGTGGATCGCGATAATGACCTGCTGCATGTGAACCCTTCCAGCCGCGCCGCAGCCGAGCTCGGCGCGCAATCCGTTGGGCGGCCTTCTACACCAAGCGCCGCGCGCACGGAAGGGGCGAAAGGCGGCGCAATCGGCCGCTTAAGCGACAGATCGCGAGCCGGATGGCTCGCGATCCTTGGAGTCTCGGGAAGACGATCGCCGTCAGTACGTATTGCCGTCCTGGCCCTTCCACTTGGAGCCTTCCTGGTCGAAGCGGGTCTCGTCCTTAAACTCGATGACCTTGCCCGGCTCGATATATTGCTTGTCCTTGATCATCAGGTTCTGGATCGTCGTCGAATAGAAGGTCGTATTGTCCGAGCAGCCGGGCTTCACCGCGCCGCCCTCTGGCTTGCACTCGAGATTCGCGCCGTTCGGGAAGCGCACGTTCGCTGTGTAGTAGAACTCATAGCCGGCGTGGCCGGCCCCTTCGACGTCGAGCGGCCAGAAGCGCGTGATCTCGAATTTTTCGATCACCGCGTCCTTGTCGAATTTCTTCTTGACGAGATTTTCGAAGACTTTCTTCGCGTCCTCGGGCTTGGGCTCGCAATTGACGAGGCAGAAGGCTTTGGCGGGCGTGGCGGCGGCGAGAGCGCCGAACAGGCCAAGCGCTATGATTTGCCCGATGGTTTTGTAGCTCTTCATCTTTGCGTCTCCCAACTGCGCAGAGCCTGCGCAACGCTTCCCGTCGACGTCGCTCGTTGATTGGCGCGTCGGGCGCGAAGCCCCCTTGCGTTTGACATTTTTCAAGCTGCACGGCTTCACGGACGCTCGCAAGGGCGGCGCGTCGCGCGAATTGTCGCACGACAAGAGAACGTTTGGCGCGGTTGCGTCGCCATGCGCCGCGCTCTAATGACGGCGCGAGTTTTAAGATCCGACGAAGAGGCATTCATGGCCATATACAAGCTCCTGCTCCTGCCGGGCGACGGCATCGGTCCGGAAATTTCCGCCGAGGCCGAGAAGATTCTCGCCCTTTTGAACGAAGCGGGCGTCGCCAGCTTCGAGGTCGAGCGGGGGCTCGTCGGCGGCGCGGCCTATGACGCGCATAAAGTCGCGATCAGCGAAGCGGACATGAAGCGCGCGCATGAGGCGGACGCCGTGCTGCTCGCCGCCGTCGGCGGGCCGAAATGGGACGGCGTGCCTTATGACCTGCGCCCCGAGTCTGGCCTCCTGCGCCTGCGCAAGGACTTGGGACTCTTCGCCAATCTGCGTCCCGCGATCTGCTATCCGGCGCTTGCCGACGCCTCTTCCTTGAAGCGCGAGGTCGTCGACGGTCTCGACATCATGATCGTGCGCGAATTGACCGGCGGCGTCTATTTTGGCGAGCCGAAGGAGATCATCGATCTCGGCAACGGCCAGACGCGCGCCGTCGACACCCAGGTCTACGAGACTTACGAGATCGAGCGCATCGGCCGGGTCGCCTTCGAGCTGGCGCGCAAGCGCGGCAACAAGGTGACCTCCTCCGAGAAGTCCAACGTCATGAAGTCGGGCTATCTGTGGCGCGAAGTCATCACGGCGCTGCACAAGCGCGAATATTCGGATGTGAAGCTCGAACATATGCTCGCCGACGCGCTCGCGATGCAGCTCGTGCGCTGGCCAAAACAGTTCGACGTCGTCGTCACCGACAATCTCTTCGGCGACATGCTGTCGGACGAGGCCGCGATGCTCACCGGCTCGCTCGGCATGTTGCCGTCGGCCTCGCTCGGCGCCGCCAACGAAGCGGGTAAGCGCAACGCCATGTATGAACCCTGCCATGGCTCGGCGCCCGACATCGCCGGCAAGGGGATCGCCAATCCGATCGCCATGATCGGTTCGCTCGGCATGGCCCTGCGTTACAGCTTCGATCTGCCGAAAGCGGCCGACGCCATCGACGCGGCGATCGCCAATGTGCTGGCGAAGGGCTTGCGCACGGCCGACATCAAGGGCGACGCGCCGTCGACGGTCTCAACCAGGGAAATGGGCGACGCCATCGTCGCCGAGCTGAAGAAAACGCTGTCTTAAGACGACCGCGCGAGTCACTTCCCGTGCACCATGCCGAGGAATTCCTCGCGGGTGCGCGGGTCGTCGCGGATGACGCCGAGCAGCCGGCTCGTCGTCAAGAGCGAGCCGGTGGTGTTGACCCCCCGCAGCGTCATGCAGCTGTGCTCCGCCTCGATGACGACGCCGACGCCCTGCGGCTCCAGAATGTCCTGGATCGCCTCGGCGATCTCGGCGGTGAGCTTTTCCTGAATCTGCAGGCGACGGGCGAAGCCGTGCACGACGCGCGCGAGCTTTGAGATGCCGACCACGCGGTTGTTCGGCAGATAGCCGACATGGGCGCGTCCCGTCACCGGCAGCAGATGATGCTCGCAGAAGCTCACGACGCGAATGTCCTTTAAGACCACGAGCTCGTCATAGCCGCCGACCTCGTCGAAGGTGCGCTTGAGATAGTCGCGCGGGTCGACTTCATAGCCGGAGAACAGCTCGCGATAGGAACGCGCCACCCGTTCCGGCGTGTCGATCAGTCCCTCCCGATCAGGATCGTCTCCCGCCCATTCAATGAGAACCCGCACGGCCGCTTCTGCGTCAGCTTGGGTGGGTTTGGCCATGCCTTCAGCTCTCCAGGTCGTCGATGGGTCGCGCCGCCCAATCGTCTGGATAAAGTCACAGGCTAGAGCGTTTGGCAAAGGCCACGGCCGGCGCATTCGCCAAAAGAGAACGCCGACGCTGGAGGCGCCGGCGTTTCCCTTAAGCTTCGTTCGTACGGTCAGCGCACGAGGCCGCCGATGGCTGAGCCGACCGCATTCACCGAGCGCTTGACGAAGCCGAGCGGCCCGTCGCTGGCAGGGGGCGGCGGCGGCGGAGGCGGCGCTGCCGGCTCCGGGGCCACGATTGCGACCGGCGCCTCTTGGGCGGGCTTCGGCCTGCTCGCGACTGGCCTCGGTTTCTTTGGCTTCGCAACTTTTGCCTTCGGCGCGGGCTTTGGCGTTTCGATCGTCTCAGCCGCGGCGGTCGGCGGCTCCGAAACGGGCGTCGCTGGCGCAGCCGCATGCGCCGTCGTGGAAACAGGTTTGGCGGGCGCGGCTGCCTGCGGCGGCGGCTCCACTGCTTTTGGCGGAGCGGCCGCTACCGGCGCCGACGCCGGATCTGCGGGCGCGGTTGCTGTCGCGGCCGGAGCGGTCGGCAGCGGCGCGAGTTTTGGCGCGGCGATAGAGCTGGCCGGAACAGGAATGGAGGCGCCAAGCGGCGCCGCAGCCGTCGGCGGGGTCGGCGCCGCGGCGCTGGCGGCGCCATCCGCCGCCGTATCGGCTTGGCCTTCCGGCGCAGGCGCGGGCTCCACAGCCGCGGCAGTCGCAGGCGTCGATCCAGCCGGCTCGGCGACCGGCGCTTTGGCGCTGTCCTCGGCTGCGGGCGCCTTGGCGGTTTCCCCTGCGGGGACGGCGTCCTGCGGTTCCGCGGCGCCGCCGAGAGTCGTCTCGGCGGCTTCCGGCGCGGCCAAAGGCGGCGCCGCGGCGAGCGCCGGATCCTCGCCCGGAGCGACGGCCCCCCAGGGCCCCAGAACCCACGTAAGAGCCGCGAGGCCGGCGATGACGACCGCCGCCGCGGCGAAAAACAAGGCCCTGCGGCCGTCCTCGCGCTCCTCTTCTGGCTCGCTCAAAAATTCTTCTTCCGTCGCATGGACGGCGCTCCAGGCTTCCTCGGCGCGCGGCGCCTGGGGAGCGGGACCTGCATTGATCGACCCCACAGCCGGCGCGCGCTCGAAGCCCTGTGCCGGCGTCGCATTCGGCGCAGAGGTTTGGTTGTGGTCGCGACGCAGCAACTCTTTAAACTCGGCAAATTCAGCCATCAGCTCCTTATCGTCGCCGATATCCATCATGCCTGAACCCTTTCATTGGCCGCGCGCCAGGAACTCCCTGACGAGTCGCGCACGGTCACACCATCCGCGCGCAGAAAAACGTTAAAATGTGGCTATACTGGGCCGGGTGGCTTCGAAGCGACGTAATCTATTTTGTGTCAATATCTTACCTATGATCAGCGCAGGCGTTCTGCGCGTGCGGCGGACCAGATGCGGCGTAAACTCGCACCCTTGCTGGAAGAAATCCAAATTAACGAAATTGACCTTTGCGCCCCGCAATTTTTAAGATTTTTGACGCGCGAAGAACGCGTGCTTCATCGGGCTGCTTCAAGTGACCTTTGCTTACCTACGCAGGGCGCGCCGAGCGGCGCTTTGCGCCGTCTTCGCATTGCTCGGCTCCCCGCTGTGCGCGGAGCCGTCCAACGCTGTCGCGCCCGACGAGCGCGATCTCACGACGCTGGCATTGCTCGGCAAGCGCGTCTTTGAAGATGTGCGACTGTCGCGTCCCGCGGGCGTCTCTTGCGCCTCCTGTCACCAAGCGGCGAACGCCTTTCAAGGCAATAACGGCTCGCCGGTTCCCGCCGTCTCGCGAGGCTCGCTGCCAACGTCCTTGGGCAAGCGCAATACGCCTTCGATCATGTACGCGTCCTTCGCGCCGCCCTTCGGCTTCATCGACGAGAAGGACGAAGAGACAGGCAAGATCGAAAAAATTCCGGCTGGCGGACAGTTCCTCGATGGCCGCGCGCGCGATCTCCTCGCCCAGGTCGAAGGGCCAATGCTCGATCCGCTCGAAATGAACGCGCCCTCGAAACGCTTCATCGTCGAGGCGGTGCGCGACGGCGCTTACGCCGGCCTCGTACGCCAGGTCTATGGCGAGAAGGTTTTCGACGATCCGGACGCCGCCTTTGAGAAGCTCGCGCAAGCGATCGTCGCGTTTGAAGCGAGCGCGCGCTTTCATCCCTTCGCCTCCAAGTTCGACGACTATCTGCGCGGCGAAGCGCAGTTGACGGCGTTAGAGAAAAAGGGCTTCGAACTTTTTAAGGATCCGAAAAAAGGCAATTGCCTCGCTTGCCACGCCGGCAAGGAAGATTCGCGCAACCCCGAGGATTGGCTCTTCACCGATTTCACTTATGACGCGCTCGGAGGCCCGAAAAACAAGGCGATTCCGAGCGCTGCGAAGCCTGATTCAGCCCCTGATCTCGGACTGTGCGCGCGGCCGGGACTCGCTGAAGTCGCTCCGGCAGACTTCAAGGTCGGGAGCGTCTGCGGGGCGTTCAAGGTTCCGACCCTGCGCAACATCGCCGTCACCGGGCCCTATCTGCACAATGGCGTTTTCGACAAGCTGCGCGACGTCGTCGCCTTTTACGCGACGCGCGACACCGATGCCGGCCACTGGTATCCGAAAGATCCTGACGGCAATCCGAAAAAATTCGACGACCTGCCCGCCGCCGCGCATGAAAACGTCAACGTCAAGGAAGTTCCATACGATCGCAAGCCCGGCCAAAAGCCGCGATTGTCCGAAAAAGACATCGACGCCATCGTCGCTTTTCTCGAAACATTGACCGACAGGACCAAGCCCTGACGCGGGAAAGGAGCCGGGGCGTAACCGCCTTTAAGGACTTGCGCTTAGCCGTCATCGGCCTAATTTGCAAAGGAGGAGTTGACGCTCACGCTCAGTCGCATTGACCGTTAAGATTTCGGGAGACAAACATGATACGCAGAACGCTGATCGCTCTCGTCGCTCTATCTTTCGCGGCGTTCTTCGCGCCCACAATGGCGCTTGCTGAAGAAAACCATGTCGCCGAGGCGATCACGCATACGCGTCAGGCAGTCGACGCCGGATTGGAAGGCAAGGCCGACGGGCTTGTCGAACACGCCAAGCAAGCCTTGGAGCACGCCCAGGCGGCGCAGAAGGAAAAGTCGAACCGCTTTGTGCGGGCCGGCATTGTCCATCTGAAACAGGCCATCAAGTTTGGCGATAAGGGCAACGCTAAGGGCGGCGTCAAACATGCCAAGGAAGCTTTGGCGAAACTCGACCACGCCCCACACTAGAGCAGGTTCCAAAAAAGTTGACAGACTTTTTCGATGAGAACCTGCTCCAACGTTTTGATGTTGAGCGGTTCCTTATCGATCACATGATTCCATGTGATCGGGAAGCGCTCCAAGACTTACGCGCGTTCTGACGCCGGCGTCGACGCGAAGTCCCATACGAGACCGTAACGCGCGAGCGTTGAGGCGAGCGGCGCTGGAGGGTGGGCGCCGCTCGTGAAGATTGCGCGGCGGGAGACCGGCCTGTCTCCAGCGCCCTCGGCGCCGAAGCGCTCGCCGAGGAGTTGATCGGCGCGCCGCGCGATCGCCGGCGCCGGGTCGATCCATTCCACCGGCCAGGGCGCAAGCCGTTTGAACTCGTCGAGGAGCAGCGGGTAATGCGTGCAGGCGAGAACGACGGCGTCGGTGCGCCTGCCGCCTTCTTCCTTAAAGCAGGGCGCTATTTCGGCGACGACGTCGGCGTCGCTCACTTTTTCCCCATGCATGTAGCCTTCGGCGAGTCGCGCCAGACGCTTGGAGCCAACAAGCGTGACGGAGCAATGAACTGCGAATTGCGCGATGAGGTTTTGCGTATAGTCGCGCGCCACAGTGCCCGGCGTGCCGAGCACGGAGATCATCTTTGACCGCGTGCGCTCAGCCGCCGGCTTGATCGCCGGCACCGTCCCGACAAAAGGCAGGGTCGGCCAATGCGCGCGCAGATGGGGCAGGACGATCGTCGACGCGGTGTTGCAGGCGATGACGGCCATATCCGGCGCATGGTCGGCAATCAGACCTTCCATGAGCTTCATCACGCGCTCGATAAGCTCCGGGTCCTTCCAGGAGCCGTATGGAAATCCCGCGTCATCGGCGCAATAGAGGTATTCTGCGGAGGGCCGCAGCTTGACGATCTCGGCAAAGACCGTGAGGCCGCCGAGGCCTGAGTCGAAGATGAGAAGTTTGGGCGGACGGGTCATGCGCGGCGAATCTCGGAGCCCATAGGACAAGCTTCCCTAAACAAGATCAACTGTCGGTTTGACTGGTTGCTTTAACCAGTCGAAATTGGGCGTCATGCGAGAAGTGAAAGGCACGAAGGCCAGCCCTGGCGGAACTTCTAACGAAATCACCCGAAGCGGGCGCCGCATCGCGCGTCAGGCGCCGAAACCGCGTCTTAAACAGGCTGAGATCGAGTCGGCGATCGATGAGCTTGCATGCTTTGGCGAGAGCGCAGGAAAAGCGCCGCTGGCCGAGGTTCTGAGCGCGCGCCAGCACGGCCACAAATATTGATAGGCTGTCAGTAGATGCGTCGATGCTTGCGGGCTTCATCGACGAATCGCCGCCCGCGCGGAAGGCGTAACGCTGGTCCAATAAAATTCAGAACGGCAGATTGAAGACGCGCGCGGGCGCGAGCGCCCCTTGTACGATCTCGCCAAAGGCGACCGGCACGCCCCCGCAAGCGGCGTAGACGACGCCCTCATGCGGCGCGTCGCGGCCCCGCAAAATCACCGAGCCGCCGCGCCGCAACCGCGCCGCCGTATC
>Ga0233425_10010728_pt1 | contig 11005 bp, 9 predicted proteins | sample Watercolumn_Towu_2_FD_181712 | JGI IMG/M metagenome (GOLD analysis project Ga0233425, IMG submission 181712) | Freshwater microbial communities from Lake Towuti, South Sulawesi, Indonesia - Watercolumn_Towuti2014_140_MG | ecosystem: Environmental > Aquatic > Freshwater > Lake | place: Indonesia...
GCGGCCAAAACCCACCCCAGGCAACAGGATGAAATCAATCTCCGCCAACCCGGCGGCCTCGCAACGCGCCGGGATCGGCTCGCGGATGCCGTAGCTGCCCGGCTCCAGTTGCGTTTCCAGATCATCCACCCGGTACAGGTCAAGCTGCCGGGTCGCCGGGTTCACCCGGGGCAGCACGACGCGCTTGCCTTCCGCCAGCGCCTGACGCACCCACGATCCGCTCTCGAACTCGGCCCCGAAATTCAGGTAACCCAACACGGTGCGCGCTTGGCGATAATTCTCCAACCCAATGATGCGACGACGGATTTCCCCACTTTTCAGCACCCGCTCGCTCGCCGGAATCGCCTCGCGGGCAGCGATTATACTTTGCCTGAGCGCCCGCTTCATAGTCTGCAAGCTCATGGCTGCGCGGCCTTTTCCGCCCAAAGCCGCAAACGTTCGCCATCTTCCAGAATCTCGGCGGGAACTTCGCGGTAATTGCGCAAAACCTGTTTTTCCGAAGGGGCGAACACGACCGCGCCGCAGGCGAGATAGTCCGCCAGCGTGTCGGGATGGGTCTTGAAGTAGAGCTGGCCACGATAAAGGATGCCAAAGAACACTTCTCCGGCGTAAAGCCCCTGTCCGCCGAACATGCGCCTGGCGCGCAGCCCGGGCAGGCTGGACAACTGTTCCAAAACGAACTCGGAGAAGCTGTCGACGGCCATGCCGTCACCCCAAGAATAGCCGGTAGGCCGGGTTCTCGCTTTCGTCCCAGTAGGGGTAGCCGAGTCCGTCGAGGAAGGCGCGCAGGGCGTCCTTGTCGTGGTGCGGCACCTGCATGCCGACCAGCACGCGACCGTAGTCCGCGCCGTGGTTGCGGTAGTGGAACAGGCTGATGTTCCAGTTGTGATTCATGCGGTTGAGGAAGTTCATCAACGCGCCGGGGCGCTCGGGGAACTCGAAGCGGAACAGGATCTCGTCACTGACGCCCGCCGCGTGGCCGCCGACCAGATGGCGCAAATGCAGCTTGGCCATTTCGTTGTCGGTGAGGTCGAGGGTGCGCAGCCGGTTTTTTTCCAGTGCGGCGACCAGTTCGGCGGTTTCCGCCGGGTCTTTCACCTGCACGCCGACGAACACGTGCGCCGCTGCCGGATCGCCGTAGCGGTAGTTGAACTCGGTGATGTTGCGGCTGCCGATCAGGGTGCAGAACTGGCGGAAGCTGCCCGGTGTCTCGGGGATGGTCACAGCGAGGATGGCCTCACGCTTCTCGCCGATCTCGGCGCGCTCGGCCACGAAGCGCAGCCGGTCGAAATTCATGTTCGCCCCGCAGGCGACCGGGATCAGCGTCTCGCCCCGGAGCTTTTCGCGCTTGGCGTAGAACTTAGCCCCGGCCACGGCCAGCGCGCCCGCTGGCTCCAGAATCGAACGGGTGTCCTGAAACACGTCCTTGATCGCGGCGCATACCGCATCGGTGTCCACGCTGATGACTTCGTCCACATACTGCTGGCACAGACGGAAGGTCTCCTCGCCCACCAGCTTGACGGCGGTGCCGTCGGAAAACAGACCGACGTCGGCGAGCTGCACGCGGCGGCCCGCCGCCAGCGATTGCTGCATGGCGCAGGAATCCGTGGTCTGCACGCCGATCACCTTGATTTCGGGCCGCAGCGCCTTGACGTAAGCCGCCACCCCGGCGACCAGCCCGCCGCCGCCGATGGCGCAGAAGATGGCGCGGATCGGGCCTTGGTGCTGGCGCAGGATCTCCATCGCGATGGTGCCCTGCCCGGCGATCACGTCCGGATCGTCAAAGGGGTGGACGAAGGTGAGCCCCTGCTCCTGCCCCAGCGCCAGCGCGTGCTGGTAGGCATCGCTGTAGCTGTCGCCGAATAGCACGATTTCCACTGCCTGCTGGCCGAAATGCCGCACCGCGTCGATCTTCACTTGCGGCGTGGTGGTTGGCATCACGATGGTGGCGCGGCAGCCGAGCCGATGCGCCGATAGCGCCACGCCCTGCGCATGGTTGCCCGCCGAGGCGGCGATGACGCCGCGCTTCAGTTGTTCCGGCGTCAAATGCGCCATCTTGTTGTAAGCCCCGCGCAGCTTGAACGAGAACACCGGCTGCATGTCCTCGCGCTTGAACAGCACGGTGTTGCCGATGCGGGCGGAGAGGTTGGTCGCTACGGAGAGCGGACTTTCGATGGCCACGTCATAGACGCGGGCGGTAAGGATGCGTTTCAGATAGTCGGACATGATAGATGGCTGAAGGTCAAGTGGCTCATACCGCCACAACTACTCCCCATTTGTTGATTGCGTATCCAAGTAGACGCCCGGATTCTACAGGCAATGGCTGCCTTGGTCATTGGATCTGCACGCATCGTGAAGAGGCCCGAATCCAGGCAGAAGATAGGCACTCAAAATTTCCTGTCCCTGCTAGCGCTTGAGTAAGAATTACGGTAACCTTTTGGCCGTTTTGTCGGGGCGGCAGAAACGCAAACAACAACACCCATAAACTGTCGCCCAGTTTATTGGATTCATAACAAACCAAGGCATGCCGGATAGCCCCGGCGTACATAACAACCAGACTTAAGCCGTGCAACAGGAGTGATCGAGATGTCCAAGCCCATCAACCGCTATTTGACGACCCCTTTGTTTGCATCCTTAATGGTCGCCTTCAACTCGGCACATGCAGCCGACGCGCGAATTGGTGACAAAACCATTGCAACTCAAAAATCCGCGACCAATCAACAAATTATCGTATTGGCTGAAGCAGAACCTAAATTACGTCCAAGCGGCCTTCTAGACACCTCGGCCTTGGCCAAAGCCGAGGCCGAAGCCAAAGTCCGAGAGGCCGAAGAAAACAAGAAAAAACTCCAGGCCGCTGAAGAGGCCCGACTGAAAGCTGAAGCTGAAGCCAAGGCCAAAGCTGAAGCCAAGGCCAAGGCCGCAGAGGAATCTCGCCTGAAGGCCGAGGCCGAAGCCAGGGCGAAAGCCGAAGCCAAGCGCGCCGAAGCCGAAGCCAAGGCCAAGGCCGCAGAGGAATCTCGCCTGAAGGCCGAGGCCGAAGCCAAGGCGAAAGCCGAAGCCAGGCGCGCCGAAGCCGAAGCCAAGGCCAAAGCCACAGAAGAGGCCAGATTGAGGGCCGAAGCCGAAGCCAAGGTCAAGGCCGAGGCCAAGCGGGCAGAAACCGAGGCCAAGGCCAAATCCGATGAAGAAACGCGATTGAGAGCCGAGGCAGAGGCCAAAGCCAAGGCGGATCTGGTACGCGCCGAAGCAGAAGCCAAGCGCGCAGAGGCAGAATCCAAGGCTCGCATGAAGGCCGAAGCCATGCAGGCCGAAGCAGAAGCCAAGAATCGCGCCACCGAGGAAACTCGACGTCGCACCGCGAACGAAGCCAAAGCCAAAGCCGATGCCGATGCCCGCCAAAAGGCCGAGTCGGAAGCCAAGAAAAAATTTGAAGCTGAGTCTAACTCCAGAATCAAGGCCGAAGCCAAACAGGCCGAGGCCGATGCCAAGGCGCGAGCTGCCGAAGAAACCAAACTGAAGGCTCAGATCGAAGCTGCCAGCAAGATTGTTGGGGTCTCTGCTGCGGATATTGCTGAAGCAGAAAGCCTCGCGAAACGGACGGCGACCGTTGCCGCAGCCAAAACAAAACTGGCCGAAGATGCTCAGACCCAAGCGGACGACCGAGCCCAAGTAGCCGTCAACGCCCAGGCAAAATACGATGCGCAGGCCACCATTGCAGCCAAGGCCGAAGCCGAGGCTCGGGCTGCGGCCAAATCCGCCGCCGAGGCCAAGGTTGACCGCTTCACCAAAGCCAAGGACGTGGCCGATCTGGAGGCGCAGGTTGCTCTGGATGCCGTAAATGGCGTGAAAAAGTCGAAAGAGGAAATGGCCGAAGACGCCAAGGTCAGAACCAAGGCATCCGAGGCGCTGAAATTGGCGGAAGTAACCTCCCTGTCGAGGGCAGAAGTTGCCGCCCAAAAACGAACCGAAGCAGACAGCCAACAGGAAGCCGCCTCAAAACTCCGGGCTCATGCCGAGACGCTAATCGAACTGGCCGGACGTGTCGAAGGAGATGCGAGAATCGCCCATAGAGACGCTGCAGAAGCCCGCTCCAGAGCCAAAGCGGCAGCCTTGGTGGTAGCCGACCTCGAAGCCAAAGCCGCCGATGAAGCCATTATCGAAGCCCAGAACAAGGCCAAGCTGGCCGCCGATGCCAAGGTCAGGGCGACAGAGGAAGCGAGTGCCGCCGATGCCGAAGCCAAGGCCAAAGCCAACCTTTCCAAGGTTTCCAGTGTCGCCGCACGCTTGTCGTTGACTCCCATCACCGAGCCATTCACTGCGCTCAAACTGAAGGACACGCTCAAGCTGCCGGGGTGGGCCACAACCATCATCGGCGTCTCCCGCCCAGGCAGAGCGTTGGTATCGCCGGGCGCGGCTGACCAGCAAGCAATTGAAGGCGAATGGGTGGTGGTGTTCCTGGAGATCAAGAACACCAGCGACGAACCACGGGCCATCTTCGACTACAACATCCAAATGGTCGCAACCGGCCCATCGGCAGGTTGCAAGAATTTGGAACCCAATGGCTGTCGCTACTTCATCAGCGGCCTGAGCGAAGCGCGCAACCTGTATCAGGAATCGCGCGGCCTGACCATCCTGCACAACAACTATGACAAGAAAGTGTTCCCGCCGGGAGGTATGGCACGGACAGCACTGATTTATGACATGCCGGTGACCGGCCAAGCCTTCAAGCTCGGCATGGATGAAAACTTCGTCGATCTGGGAACCTTCAAGAATGTTCCAGTAATCATTCCACCCGGACATTGACCTCTACCAACGCTCAAAAGCCAGCGCAACCGCGCTGGCTTTTTTTACGTCCAGGCTTTCAACATCATCTTGGCCGCCAACCCCAGCAGCAGTAGGGCGAAGCCGCGCCGCAGCATGTTCACCGGAAGGTAATGGGCCGCGCGTGCGCCCAGTTGGGCGGCAGGCATGCTGGCAGCGGCCAGCACGAGCAGGGCAGGCCAGTAGACAAATCCCAGCGTGGCGGGCGGTAGGGCAGCAGCGACCGTCAGCCCGGTGGCGATGTAACCGACGCTGCCGCCCAGCGCGATGGGCAGGCCGATGGCGGAGGAGGTGCCGATGGCCTGGCGCAGCGGCACGTTGCACCGCACCAGAAACGGAATCACCACGGTGCCGCCGCCGATGGAAACCAGGCTGCTCAGCCAGCCGGTAAACACGCCCATGCCGCCCATTCCCCCTCGCCCCGGCAGGCTGCGCCCGGCGTGGGGGCGCAGGTCGAGCAGAATCTGGAACGCAGCCACGAACACGAAGCAGGCGAAAAAGCCGAACAGGAAGCGCGGCGAAACACTGAAGGCGGACAGTGCCCCCAGCGCCGTGCCAAGCAAAATGCCGGGCGTGATGCGGCGGACGATGGCCCAGTCCACCGCGCCGTGCTGGTGGTGTTTGCGCAGGCTGGCCAGCGCGGTGAACACGATGCAGGCCATGGCCGTGCCCAGCGCGAGGTGCATGACGTGGGCCGCCGGAAAGGCTTGCGCCTCGAACAGCATCACCAGCACCGGCACCAGCACGGTGCCGCCGCCGATGCCGAACATCCCGCCCAGAAAGCCCGCCACCGCGCCCAGCAGCAGGTAGGCCGCCAGCCACTCCATCAGCCGCGCGCCAGTTGCTCAGTGATGAAGCGCCATTCCGCCGGGTCGAGCGGGGTGATGGAGAGGCGGTTGCCGCGCTGCAGGATGCGCATCCGCTCCAGTTCCGGGTGGGTACGCAGCTCGGCCAGCGAGACCAACGCGATCTTCTGCACCAGTTGCACGTCGACGTTCATCCAGCGCGGCGTCTCCGGCGTGGCCTTGGGGTCGAAATACTTGCTGGCGCGGTCGAACTGGGTGGCGTCGGGGTAGGCTGTGCTGGCGACCCGGGCGATGCCCGCGATGCCGGGCTGGGCGCAGTTGGAGTGGTAGAACAGCACGCCGTCGCCCACCGTCATCTGGTCACGCATGAAGTTGCGTGCCTGATAGTTGCGTACGCCGTACCAGGCCACGGTCTGGTCGGGCAGGGCGGCGAGGTCGTCGATACCGACATCGGCGGGCTCGGATTTCATCAGCCAGTAGCGCATGTCATTCTCCGGTAAAGAAAAATGCGACCGAAGTCGCATTTTCCGTGGGCCGTAGCCCGTTTGCAGAAGTCCCCCGCCTGTGCCGTTGACTCAATGATCTTGAACCTGGGTTCAAGAGGGTCGCTTCCCGCTCGCATCAGGTACATCCGTAAAGGACGCGCACAACAGCAAGTAGATGGGTCGCAACCTTAAGCAGCGCTTATTGGTTCAAAGAATTTATGAGCCTGTCGTACACCGCAGGGGACAAACCTAAAATAGGGCGTCCTGTTTTGCCAGCGTTGCATCAATGGTGGACTGCATGGAGTGCATTCTACGCTTAAACTCGGCGAGGTCAAACCCGCCGCCCAAGCGGGTTTTCAGCAGTTCGTGCGACATGTTGAGGGCCGCCATGATGGCGATGCGCTCCAGTGAAGCGGTCTTGCCCGCACCTTGAATCTCGGCCATCTTGCGATTCAAGTAAGTGACTGCTTCGAGCAGGTCGGCCTTCTCGTCCTCGCGGCAGGCAACGTGAAACTCCCGATCGAGGATGGTGACGCTCAGTGTCTGGACGGCGGAGTCGCTCATGCTTCCTCGGGAATGTCGTGCAGCAGCGCTTCAAGGCGGTCGGAAGCCGCTTCGATCCTGTCGCTGTACTGCTGGTTCTGGTTGCGTGCGGCGGCCAACTCTTGCCGCAACTGGTGATTTTCGTCGCGCAAGCGGGTAGTCATGGCGATCAACTGCGCCAGCTTGCCTTCAAGTATGTCGAGATCGTTTTGCATGGGGCGAACTATAGAGGGCAGCCTCGTGCGCGTCAAATGCTTGGATAACTGCTAGAATGCGCGCCGCTTCGAGGTGCCGACGGGCCATGCCCGCCGGTTAAACGGGAAACAGGTGCGATGCCTGTGCTGCCCCCGCAACGGTAAGCAGGTGCGGAGCCGTCTTCATGCCACTGTGGAAACACGGGAAGGCGACGGTTCTTACTGCGAGCCCGGATACCGGCCTGGAAGTCTGGTCAGGAATGCGCGGGCGGCGCAGTCGGCAGCGCGCTCCCACGCCCTTCCCTCACGCCCTTCCGCCTTTCCTGTGTTCAATGGCTCCAACGGGGACGCTTGGAACATCACTCAAGGAAAGCTCATGCAACACAAGAAACTCATCACCGCACTGCTGTGCGCCCTGCCCGCCATCGCCCAAGCCGGAGAGACGCTGGACGAAACCGTCGTCACCGCCACCCGCATGGATCAACCGCTGTCGCAGGCGCTGTCGCACGTCACCGCCATCAACGCCGCGCAGATCCAGGCCAGCGGCGCAGCCGACCTGCCCACCCTGCTGCGCAAGCAGGCGGGCGTGGAGATCACCCAGTCCGGCGGCATCGGCTCACAGAGCAGCCTGTTCCTGCGCGGCAGCAATTCCACCCACACGCTGGTGCTGGTGGATGGCGTGCGGCTCGGCTCCGCCACCACCGGCGCGACCGCCATCGACCAGATCATGCTGGATCAGATCGAACGCATCGAAGTCGTGCGCGGCAACGTCAGTAGCCTGTACGGCTCCGACGCCATCGGCGGTGTGATCCAGATCTTCACCAAGCGCGGCCATGGCGCGCCCGCTGCCAACGCCAGCGCGCAGATTGGCTCCCATGGCGCGCAGCGCGCCAGCATCGGCTTTGGTGGCGACAGCGGGGAAAACGCCTACGGCCTGCAACTCTCCAGCTTCAAGACCAACGGCGTGTCGGCCATCAACCCGGCGATCCGCCCAGCCCCGTTTCCCGGTTTCCCGCCTTCCGGCGCCAATCCCAACAATAACGGTTATGACAATCAGAGCCTGTCCGGCAATCTGAAGCATCGTTTTGATGCCGACAATAGCGTCAGCGCCAGCCTGTTCGCCAGCCAGGGACGCATCAGCACCGACAACGCCTTTGGCGCGCCGACCGACCTCAACGACAGCCACGACACACTGTCCAAGTTCGCCCTCGGCTCCGATAACCGTTTGACCACCAACTGGACTAGCCACCTGCAACTCTCGCAGGGTGGCGATGACCTCAAGAGCTTCCTCAATGGCTCAAAAAGCTCGAACTTCCGCACCACCAACCGCGAGCTCGGCTGGCAAAACGACGTGACGCTGGGCGAGGTCGGCAAGCTGCTGCTGGGTGCGAATGCCCTAGAGCAAAAGGTCGCCAGCAGCACCGCCTACAGCCGCACCGGCCGCCGGGTGAATTCGCTCTACGCCGGTTACACCGGGCTGTACGGCGCGCATCAGGTGCAGGCCAACCTGCGGCAGGATCGCTATTCCGACTTCGGCGCGGCCAACACTGGCCTGTTCGGCTATGGCTACAGCTTTGACGACAACTGGCGCGCCTCGGTCAGCTACAGCACCGCGTTCAAGGCTCCGACCTTCAACGACATGTACTGGCCGTTGCAGAACTTCGGTTTCGGTTTCTCTTATGGCGGCAACCCCAACCTGCAACCGGAAACATCGCACAATGTCGAAGCAGGGCTGCATTACGCCGCAGGCAACCAGCATGCCGATCTGGTCTATTTCGACAACCGCATCACCAACCTGATCGTCGGCAACAACCTGCCTGCTTTCAGCATGATCAATATGGGCAAGGCCCGCATCGACGGCATTGAGCTGGGCTACGGCGCACAGTTTGGCGACACCGCCGTTTCTGCCGCACTCACGGTGCAGAATCCGCGCGACGCCGTCACCGGCCAGCGCCTGATCCGTCGCGGCAAGACCTTCGGCAATCTGGGCGTCACCCAAACGCTGGGCGCATGGAAGTTGGGCGGCGAAGTGCAGTTCAGCGATGCGCGTCCGGACAATCACTTGGTGAACTTTACCCCCGTCACGCTGGCAGGTTATCAGTTGTTCAACCTCGGCGCCGCCTATGCCGTGGACAAGAACTGGAGCCTGACCTTGCGCGGCGATAATCTGACCAACCGCAGCTACGCGCTGTTGCACGGTTATAACACTCTGGGGCGCACCCTGATGGCAGGCGTGGCCTACCAGCCGTGACGTAGTAATCCGGCGGTAAGCGAGGCCACGGCATACTGCGGCCTCGCTTACAGGGGAGGCAGAGGGATGCGCTATACTTAGCGCATGCGGATGTCTCGACCATGACCGACCCCAAACGACAACCATTGCGGCACATGAAGCGGGTGGCACTCTACCTGCTGCTGGCCGCCGCCGGTCTGTACGCGCTGGCCACGGCGCTGCACAGCGTGCATCCGGTGTTCGGCTACCTCGCGGCTTTCGCCGAGGCGGCGATGGTGGGCGCAATCGCCGACTGGTTCGCCGTGGTGGCGCTGTTCCGCCACCCGCTCGGCCTGCCCATACCCCACACTGCCATCATCCCGCGAAACAAGCAGCGCATCGGCCAGAATCTGGCCGCCTTCATCTGCCAGCATTTCCTCGGCACCGAACAGGTGCTGGGTAAGATCCGCGAGTTCGACCCCGCCGCCCGCCTGGCCGACTGGCTGGCCACGCCCCGGCAGGCCCAATTGCTGGGGCGGCTGTTCGGCGATGCCGCCCGCTACAGTCTCACCGCGCTGGAAGACAGCCGGGTGCAGCACTTCATCCACGACACCGCCATCGCCCGGCTGGAACAGGTGGATTTCGCTCGTGCCAGCGGCGAGGTGCTGGATTTGCTCACCCACGACGGTCGCCATCAGACCTTGCTGGACGAAGCGCTACGCATGCTGGATGACCTCCTGGCCAGCCCGGAGATGCAGGCCAGCATCGTCGAGGCCATCGCCCAGGAACTGCGCCAGATGGACTATTTCGGCGGCACACTGAAGAAGCTGGGGGTGGATGAACTCGGCGCACGTTACACCACCGCCAAGCTGGTCAGCAGCCTGTCCGGGCTGATCGCCGAGGTCGCCCGCGATGTGCGCCACCCCTTGCGGCAGCGCTTCGACGCCTATGTCGCCGAGTTCGTGCAGCGCCTGAAGCAGGATCCGGACATGCACCTGAAGGGCGAGGAGATCAAGGCCCACCTGCTCAACCACCCGCAACTGGCCGACGCGCTGGGTCAGGCCTGGCACGACCTGCTCGACTGGCTGCGCGACGATCTGGGGCGGGAGAACTCGGTGCTGCGTGCCCGTGTCGCCGCCACCACACAATTGCTGGGCGAGAAGCTGCGCGCCGACGAGCCGATGCGCAACTGGATCAACGAACAGATCGTCGCCGCCGCGCCGAACTGGATCGAACGCTACCGCGAAGACATCCGCCGCCACATCGCCGACCGGGTAGACGCCTGGAACACCGAAGAATTGGTGGGTGCGCTGGAGAACAACATCGGTCGCGACCTGCAATTCATCCGCATCAACGGCACGCTGGTCGGTGGCGCCATCGGCCTGCTGATCTATACACTGACGCAGTGGCTGCGCTGACTGCCGGTAAAATGGCGGCATGAACAGCCAAATTCTCCAGCCGTTCGGGCTGAAATCGCAACCGCTCGCCTTCAAACTCATGCCGCCGCTGGCGCTTTACGTGCATGTGCCCTGGTGCGTGCGCAAGTGCCCATACTGCGATTTCAATTCCCATGCGGTTAAGCCTGCCCTGAGCATGTCGAAGGGCGACGGCTTGCCGGAGGACGACTACATCGAGGCACTGTTGCGCGATCTGGAGCTGTCGCTGCCGCTGGTCTGGGGGCGGCGGGTGGTCAGCGTGTTCATCGGCGGCGGCACGCCCAGCCTGCTCGGCGGGCAAGCGGTGGGCAAGCTGCTGACCGGCCTGCGGATGCGCTTGCCGCTGGAGCACAACGCCGAGATCACGCTGGAAGCCAACCCCGGCACGGCGGAAGCGGAGCGCTTCGCCGCCTACCGCGACGCGGGCGTGAACCGGCTGTCGCTGGGCATCCAGAGCTTCAACGACGCCCACCTCGCCGCGCTGGGGCGCATCCACGACGCCGCCGAGGCG
>Ga0233425_10010729_pt1 | contig 11005 bp, 11 predicted proteins | sample Watercolumn_Towu_2_FD_181712 | JGI IMG/M metagenome (GOLD analysis project Ga0233425, IMG submission 181712) | Freshwater microbial communities from Lake Towuti, South Sulawesi, Indonesia - Watercolumn_Towuti2014_140_MG | ecosystem: Environmental > Aquatic > Freshwater > Lake | place...
CGACCCCGCCCTTCAGCAGGTCCATATCGCAAGAAAGGTCCTCGCTCGCAAGGCGGAGCTCGAGGGCCTGAGCTTCGGCGAGTACATCATGAAGCGCCACAGGCGGAAGACCAGCGTTCATTGAGATGGAGCGGTCCGTGGACGCTCGCCCAGGACACGGCCCAGCTCAAGTCCTTCGCTCGGTTTGATGTTCGCTGGAAAGATTGACGGCAAAGACCGCTCCACCGCTGCGGAGAATCAGCCACCGGTCAGGGACGAGGGAACCATGGCGCCGTGCCCCATCGGGAAATCGCTGGCGTCAATCCAATCCAGCCCGCAGGCTGGCCGTAGCGTCGTCGTGGACCCGAATCCCGTAGATGGGGACCATTCATCGATGCCCCCAAAAACTTTTTATTTGCGGGAGCTAATTCAAACCAGGCGAGATATTGGCGAGGAATGCTGCCAAGCGGAAATCCCGGGATAGGAAACCTGATGAAGGATACCAGGCGGCCAGCATTTATTCAATAGGTTACGAAGGGAAGTCCATTCATCTGTTCATCGACATGCTAAAACAAAGTGGAGTGGAACGCCTGATAGATCTCCGGGAAACCCCTTTCAGCCGCAAGCCGGGGTTTTCGAAAAGGGCACTTGAGAGCAATCTCCTCTCCGCCGGGATCGGATATTTCAGCATCCCCGAACTTGGAACAAACAAGCAATCCCGGAAAAGATACAAGGAGGACGGCAACATCTTTGCGCTCCTGGAAGAGTTTCAATCCAGGCTTGAACAAAATTTCAACCAGTACGAATATCTCAAGAGCCTGGCAATCGCCCAGACCTCAAGCATCATGTGTTTCGAGGAAGATCCAAAACTCTGCCACAGGCAGATAATCGAGAATGAACTCGAGTCAGATGGTTTCAAGGTGATTCATTTATGCAATGGTCAACAAAAAAGGTCTTGATAACTGTCAAGGCCTATCCAGAATATAGCAAAAAACATCATGAAGTTGTTTGTGTCGCCGGGATAACAGAAAATAGGCAACTGATAAGATTATTTCCAGTACCATTTCAGATCTTTCGTGGGAAGATACCAGTCCAAAAATATACATGGATATCAGTAGATTGTAGGGAAGCAGAAAAGGAAAAAATATACCGTAAGGAAAGCCACCGGATACGGGACAATTCTATTAAAATAATCGATGATTCCTTAATCTCCAAACACGGCCATGCCACACCCTGGGGTGAAAGGAAACAGATAATCCTTCCGTTAGTGAGCCCATCTTTGGAGGATTTGATGAAAAGCCAAGATATAGATGGGACCTCCTTGGGTATAATCAAAGTCCATGAATTGATTGATTTTTATGCAACTAAACCTTTGGACGAAATGGAAAGGAACCGTGGTGCATTGGTCCAGAAAACCCTATTTGGAAACAATCAATCGCTACTTGAGAGGATGGACCACATTTTCAGATACAAATTCAAATGTTGTGAAGCCTGTTCCGGGCACGACATATCCATTGAAGATTGGGAAGTATTTCAATTGTTCCGTTCGATGAGCGATAAATACGACGACCCGAAACTTGTTTGGGAGAAAATCAAGGATAAATATTACACGCAGATGATAAAAAAAGACCTTTATTTCTACATGGGTACCCATTCCCAATGGCCCTCTTGGATGATCATTGGAGCATTCTATCCTCCAAAGGAAATTCAAAGGAAATTAAATGGATTTGGAGATAATGAATAATGGTCATTCGCCCCAGTAGATATTCTCGCGGTGCCAGGCCATGGCCTCGTGGTGCGGATGGAACTGCTCGTCGGTGGGAAGCCGGACGCGCGTGCCGCGGTACTGCGTAATAAACCACTCGGTTGGATGGTTCTCGTGGAGCACATTCGAGACGAGGACCGTGTGGTCCGGAGAAAGGCTGATGAGGCCCTCGTCGAAGAGCCAGTGATAGGTCTTGCACAGCGCTATGCCGTTTCGGAGGTCGTCGTTTTGGAACTGGCTGAATTCCGAGGTATCAACAGCATTGCGAAGAGGTCAATTTGGCCGAAACCATTAACCGCCGCAGGTAATAGCTGAAAATAGTTTTAAGGGTTTGATTCTTGATGAAAGGTAAATCATTATTTACATGTATCTATTTTAGTTAAAAAATCTCTTACTTTATTCAAATCAGCGCCTCCACCTTTACTCAATGGAGGGAGCCCAAATGATTTCCATGTGCGAAAATGAATTTTATATTCATTACCTAAAGGATCCTTTTGGGAAGATAAAAAGGACTTTCTAAGCCAAGACACTCCTCTAGGCTCGTTATCAGCAATTAAAAACGCCTTTGTTGGACCTGCTTTGCTGGGCGGTCGCAATAAGCAGAATCCATCCCAATACATTCTAATCTGATACAAATGCAATGGTTGCGCTTTATTCATCTTTGCCTCTATCAAATAGAATCCATTGGAATCTTCATATGTTATATCTTCTGCGGTTTTTGGATCTATACCTGTTTTAGAGGGGTCCCAACAAGGATCATGTCGTTTCACTGAACATCCTGGCGAAAGCACTTTTTGAATTGCCTCAAATAATAAATTTGCCAATTCATCTTCATTCCCATACCATCTATATTTTGTGTTTTTTGAATAATATTTCGGTCGGGGTTTAAATGTATTAAAAAGTTGGCCTGGTGTTTTATCTAATGCAACTATTCTTCTCGACATTTCCCGTAATATTGGTAGTCCCCAATCCAACTTATCCTTCGTGAGGACAGTGTTTAAATCGTCAGTTTCAAGAATTATTTCACCAGTAAAACCATTCTGAGCATTATTTCTCTTTGTTGTCCATATTTGTTCATAAATTCTTGATTGAATGACCTTTCCGTGAAGAATCACATCATATCCTTGTGCCCTTTCATTTCGAGCATAGAAAGCTTTTCTCATGGACGAAAAATGATCATCAACAAATCCTCGAGAGTATCCAACTTTCATTATTTTTCCATTACAATGGATGTATAGATCATTTTTTGCAGACCATCCTTTCTTATATATAATTTCTAATGGTTTTAGATATGTTCTCTGAAATGGTCTTTTATAGCAATTTGTATTCCAATAAGTTGTTCTAATGGAATTTGAATCTTCCTTAGGATCCTTTATTGTGAGTAATTTTTTATATGTCACACTCAGATATTCATCCAAGAGTTCTGAAAAGAATTTAAAATCGATTTTTGTTCTATCTATCCCAAAAGAATCTTCCCATCCGGAAAATGCTTGAGACGTATGACAGCGAAACCTTAGTTTTGTACCAGTCTTGCTTTTTGGGTTGCGAGGATTCATCCATTCGTTCCATTCTGAGATCGAAGATTCTTCCCATATCATTCCTTCGACTTTTAGGGTTCCCTGCACCTTCGAATATTCAATACAATTTGTATTTGTATTAAAAAATGATGTTCGTAGATCGAACTGTCTCTTGGAATGCTTCGTGAGCCAAGGAAGAACATTCTTTAGACCCATTCCATGCTCATTTAATTTTCCATAGGGCCGAGAAGTGGAATCCGGAGATCGTGCTAAAATAAACATCCCTTTTTGTATTATATCACGTTGTATTCCAGATCCTGAATCAATGATTGTTATTTCCAATTCGTTCGGAGAGATCAACGCTATAAAGACATCAATGATAAACTTGTTTTGATCCTCAGTAGTCGCCGCAATAGAATTATCCAATATTTCACAAATAGCGACTGGAAAATTCATACTAACATTTTCCGCTACTTCAAAATAATCTGGGTCTAGACCAGATGAAATATTACCCTTTAATCGTTCCACACTATCACAACCTCTCTTTTGTATTTATCTAGATTATTATTGTTCTGATATTTTATATAATTTTCGGCTTTGATGGTTGCGCCCAGTTAATTCCCGATGGATACTCCGTTCCTAGATCTGAACCGTACAAGGTGACGAATATCGCAAGACATGGTTTTCCACTGGACCTCATGGTTCGGTTTGTTCTTTATACAGCTGAAGAGGCAGTCACACCGAACTATATTGTCCTTCGGCTTGAGGAACGGCAGTCCATCGCGGTTCACATCATATTGCGCGTTGGTCCCGACTCAGGCAAGCGCTGTAGCCGTACACCTGTCCAAGGGGTCCGAGAACCTGGTCCAATAGGAGGACAAATTAAGAGGAATCGCCGCATTTCTCTAAGTAAACAGGACAATGCACCTTTGAAACATAATCTTGGAAGACGCTTTCTCGAACTTAATTTTAACGCCGAGATCGGGGCTGGCATTAAAGCGGGCCGCCATTTTCCGGTAGTCGAAGCCGAGATAGGTCTTGAGAAGAAGAACCATCACCATTCCCTTCCAGGGGAACTCTATGGGATGGCAAACATGTTTCTTCCTGGGACGCCCCGGTATCTCGTGCATTGTCCATCCTGGCGGCGGGTCTTTATATTCCATAAGCGTGATTCCTATCTCTATGAATGCGTTCTCTTCATTGGTGGAGGCTTCGTCGTAGACCACTCTCTCCCGTTCCATCCTGGGTATGCTCCTTCATACTTTCCCAGTTATCTCCGGGGAAAGATACTATCGGAAGTATGTATCTACCTATTGAGCTATTATTGGACGCCACCCGAGGACGCTGTCGGGAGAGCCAGGTGCCGGAAATTGGCCCGCCGGGTTCGTCGTTGCGAGGCGATGAACATAGGGGTTACCTTGGGCTACATGGCTTGACCCTCCCAATCTCGCCGAAGGCAAGCCGTATTTTCGGAGTTGGTTACATTCCTATGGATGGAGGACTTCTTATCTACCGATAACCGTAATCCCTTTTATCCGAAGGACGGAGTGCAATGACAATATTTTTAATATGATCGTCCGTTCGGTGCCTGAATGGGATCAAAAAAGGCCCCGGGGCTGGCTAATCCGCCATCCCAATATCCAAGGCCCAAGATTAGAATAAATGAGGTTTGGTATGGTAGGTATTGGTATGACAAAGCGTGATAAGGTTCATCTTTATTTCAAATTATTTCACAGCATTAAGAGTAAACATGAATCTGAGGATTTTGCACGACTTGAACTCGAGAGTCTGTACGGCCCAGTTGAACCGATAACCAATATTATTCAACATTCTGTAAAAGAGCCTCTTAAATCAGTTCTCGAGGCAACATTCGAAAGCAGTACAGGTGGAAAAATAGGATTGGCGGATATCCTGACGCATGAATTACCATATGGTAGAATTCAAGGATATTATGGAACGATGGAGGATCTAAATGATATTTCAAAGTTGATCCGTAGATTGGGCTATACACGAGAAATCATCGTGATCACAAAGACTTCTGATCCAGAACGGACCCTTAGAGAATTATATAAGGATGGATTTATTAATTCAAATGTTCAGATGACATCCATAAATGGATATGTCGTTTACCGATTTATTACCCACCAATTCTTTATGGAAAAATCAGAATACATATCGAAGTTGAGCCGAAATGAAGAGGAAGTAGAGAATAATGTAGAGACCCTTTTCAATTATCTAACATCAGATCTCCATCGGATCCCAGCTTCCGAGACAATGAGTGTTGGAAAACGGCTCGAGGATTATTTTAGTAATAGGGAAGAATCGTCTCTATATCTGAACCATTATATGCATCCGTATAAAGGAAAATTTCACCCTAAAATGGTACGAGCACTCTTAAATTATATCTACCCACAAGATTCCGGTTTGATTTTGGATAATTTCGCAGGCAGCGGGACTCTTCTAGTTGAAGCATCCAACATGGGTTTAGACGCATATGGAGTAGAAATAAATCCATTATCTGTTCTCATGACAAATGTTAAATGTAATTCCTTTAAGATCAGCGTTCCGGAATTGAAAAAGGGGATCTCGAAATACTTATCCAATGTCAAAGATGGAATAAGCGATTATTTCAATGTTAAAAAAGGTCAAAAACTTCTCACAGCCGGAATAGATCCGAATATTATCAAAACACGGCTGGAGCAGATTCCAGTAAAAATTCAAAATGGATTCAGGAATGATGATGGGACGATTGAAAAAATAATAATCGCCCAGGAAATGATAAAAACCATATCAGATCCATTGATAAGAGATTTTCTTCTTCTAAGCCTCAGTGGAAGTATAAGCGATGCGGATCGACGAAGCAGTGCGGACTTCTATGAAATACTGGCTAAACGGTTAAATGATCTATACTTGAGATTATTCCTTTTCAGAAAATTAAATGAAGTTCTCCAGATTAAATTAGGCAAAGCAGATTGTATTGTTGGGGACACAAGGGAAATGCCAGAAAAATGGGCAGGAAGAATTGATGGAATAGTCAATTCACCACCATATTCTACCGCATTGGATTACGTAAAAAACGATGCTCCTCAATTGTATATTCTCCACCTGTCTGATGATGTGGAGAAATTGGACGAAAATATTATTGGCAATCCCAGAAAAACTTATGATGCGAAACAGATTGCAAGACATCTCGAAGAGAAGGACGGCGAGTTCAATAAATTGCCTGAATATGCACAACGGATTGTCCTAATGATGTACAGAGGGGAACGCGAAGATGCTGGGTTACGGTGCTTTAAGTTCTTTATTGATATGTACCAAGCAATCAATGAGATGCATAAAGTCTTAAAACCGAAAGCAAAATGTGCAATTATAATTGGGAACAATCATTTCATGGTACATGAGCAATACGTCGAAATTCAAAATGATACAATTCTTCGGATGATAAGCGAAAAGCAAGGATTCAAAGTGGATAAGATTATCAGAAGGGACCTTGAAAAGAGCAGCGCTGGAAATATTAGATACGAAAGCGTATTAATACTCCAAAAGAATTGAATTCTAAATCTTATTATCCCTCACGAATATACGCTGGGAACCATTCAAGAATCTCTTTATTTGTAGGTGCACATATCCCTCGGCCACGTGAAAACTGCTGACACAGCCCGAATATTTTCGATAAATCTAATTTTGTTAGGTCCTCCTTATTTTTTATTGCATCATTTACAAATCTATGTACTTCAGATGCCAATTTGATGCATGTTGTTAATGTATTTATTCTACCAGCTTTAAAATTCTTTGAGTTGTAATAATCTGGCGGACCTCCTTTGTTGGCATGGTATTTCAGGTCTTCGTTCCATCCCAAAACATCTAGAAAATTCAATAATCCCAATAATCCACCAGGAGCGAAGGCATAGCCATGCGTGCTCTCAATTAAACGAATACAACGCAAAATGTTTTCAGTAGGTCGATATCGGACCTTATCTGCGTCTATAATGCGATGATCAACATGGTATGCATTTCTATAAATTAAAACCATTATTTGTTTAAAGGGTTCAAATTCGATGAATGACAGTCTCGAAAGATGGATCCATATGTCGCTGAATTGGGCATTTGCATACGATTCCCCGACTTTGGGTGTTAAATCATAGATATTCGGTTTTTTACGAGACACCTCTTTCCCGGGTTTGAGAAAATAGACCTCTATTCCGTCGGGAAGAGTATTAACAATATATTTTTTGGGGTCTTGAGGAGTGCCGCTTTCCCATCCCACGGCTTCCTTCAACCTCATCTTTCTCTGATCTTCCAGGATATTAGTTTGAGGATGCCCACCTTTGATAATACTCACTGAAAGTGCATTTATCATTTCATCCGGAGTTAACGACATAATGGCGTAGTTGGTCGAGTGATTAACCTGTTTTATTACCACAAGCAGACCACATTCATGTATTTTGATTACCAAATGGTAACAATAATTAAAAACCAACTAGGATCATCCACGCTCGTGTGGGAACTGATCTCATTCACACAAGGACGGAACCGTAGGCTCTGTCTGAACCAGTTGGCCGATGGCCCTAAGACTCCTTCCATGATATCAAATAATACAAAAGAACATCTATCACATATTAGTAGAGCATTACGGGAACTCTCGAAAAAAGGCCTTGTGGTGTGCGTTACACCAAAAGCATCTAAGAATCGGATATATAGAATCACGAAATTAGGTTCCGAAGTAATTTCACAACTCAATAAAATCGAGAAGAAGATAAAGTAATTCTATCCATTTTTTTAATCGGTAGTTCTATACTACAACTTTCACCGACCCCATCCATACATTTATTAGGAGGTAGGTCTAACAGCCTACCTAGAAAAAGTAATAATAAACAATGGAGGCAATCACATGACAATCTCCCTTGCGAGCACTTCAACGATTAACTATGGTTACATATGTACCAATTGCGGTATGGGTTGGGACGGAAAATATATCGACACCCGGCCAGATAAATCCTGTCCAGACTGCAATGGAGAACTCGAATACCGGGAAAATATCGATGAGATCTAACTAGGGTCGTGCGCCATCCCCTTCAGCTGGTACTTCTCCTCGCACTTCGGACATACAAAATCCACCACCTTCTCGTTGGGCGGCGTCTGCTCCAGGCTCTCCGACGGGCAGGCTGGGCAGTACATGTTCTCGGAAAACCAGCGCTCGGTCAGGGATTTGCTGATTTGGGAACGGCTCTTGTATTGAGCCGGGGGATTGTGGGTGAGATGGAGGTCCATGGACGACGAAAGACGGTAGAAAGGTTTGATCTTTGCGGTCGGATGCTAGCATATAATCATAAGGTATTTATCCTGAGAATTAAATGCTATAGAGCTGCAAGCGGAGGTACTCTCACTGATAGATATCATGTCATCTTTGGGTTTCACTGTAATAATGATCTTTGCCGTACTTCTCGGTATTCTAATTACCTGGTTTATGTTAAAAGCCATTCAACGAGATTATAAAAAAGCGATTGATCCGGCGCCGCCAATCCATCCGATCATCCCGCGGGAAATGTCCAATCAGTACAGACGGATTGGATTCGCCCAGACAATCGGTTTCTCATTATTCTTGGCCGTGTTTGCAATTTTCGTATTTCATGATGGACAATATTACGCAACGGTCGTATTGGTGATTTCTGGGGTGGCTATATTGGCCCTGATGGTTCATCTTATTCAGAATCAGGCACCTTTGAAATTAGTATTTGAAAATGATGATGTCAAGGTTGTTTATAAATATTTCAGCAAGACCTGGGAAATGAAATATCCTTTGAAAGGCCTGTCACAGGTCATCGGGATTCCAATGGCACACACAGTCGTCCTGAATTACGAGAATAAAGAGATGAAGAAGATTCCGAACCTGCACGGCAGGATTATCAAGGAAATGATGAAACTGCCGGCTCAATGTCCGCCAAAGATGCTTTTCAAATATAAAGACATCACCCAACTCTTTTCGAAAGATCCTAGTAAATAACTCTCTTTTGAATGAACCTTTAGCGGTCGGCGGACACTCGCTCGGAGGCCGGGCAAGCCTCGGCCTCCTCGCTCGCTTTCAGGCCAATAGAAGGATTGACGGCCATGACCGCTCCAGACCGCAAACGATCATTCTCCCCGCCAATCAGATTCGCCGGCGCCGCAGCGCCGGTAAAGGGCACCTTTCGCGCCGCCGGCAACCAGTTTCCCCCGGCGGCGCACCGCCGGGGATTGGCAGCTTGCCGGCCGGCAACAATCCCCAAGCAAGCCCCCATCGGCCGCCACGGGCCGCTACAACCGCCCCGCCATCCAGAAAAACCCCCAAACCGGACCCCGCAATCCGTCAGCCGCCCGTCGTCAATCCCCTGCTCCGTCCCGCAGGCACGATCGGTGGCGCATCCACCCGCGGGGTCAACATCCGGCCGGCTCTCCCTGGCGGGCAACCCAACCCCAACCCGACGGCCTTCCCAAACAGGCTCTCCCGCAAAACAGGTTCGCCGGCGCCTCAGCGCCGGCCCTGTCCTGCTTCGAACCGCCCGCTCAACAGTTTACCCGACGCCTCAGCGCCGGTAATCGGCCCCTCCCACCCCAAAATACCCAAAAAAGTGGTCATGACCACCTCCCCTTTATATACCCCCACCGCCCAATCTATCGGCCATGCCAAAATTCAGGTACGCGCTTGGATGCCACAAGGACGAGCCCGATTCCCGCGACCGCCCCCTGACGCGCCTGCCAAAGGTGCTGAAAGTCGTCCTTCCAAAGAAGGTCGACTACACCTCCAAGATGTCCCCCGTCTCCGACCAGGGCCAGGAGGGCACCTGCGTCGGCTTTGCGGTCGTGGACGGCATGAAGGAGTACCAGGAGAAGCTCGAGTGGAAGAAGCTCGTCCAGCTCAGCGTGCGTTACCTGTATGCCGAGGCAAGAAAGCTGGACCGGTGGAAGAGCGAGGAAGGCACGACCGTCCGCAGCGCCATGAAGGCCCTGAACAAGAAAGGCGTCCCTCCGCAATCCTGCTGGAAGTATAAAGCCCAGGAGCCCGGCAAGCCCTGCCCGAACGCCGACGAGCTCGCCAAGCCCTACCGGATCCAGTCCTATGCCTACCTGGAGACGCCCGACGAGATGCGCGAGAGCCTCTTCGTGAACGGCCCCTTCGTGGCCGGCGTCTTCGTGTTCGAGAAGGCCTGGAACGCCGCCGAGAAGACCGGTGTCATTCCGATGCCGGAAAAGGACGACCCGGAGGTCGGCGGCCACGCCATATGCGTCGTCGGCTACGACGACAAGAAGAAGCTCTTCAAGTTCAAGAACTCGTGGGGCAAGTCCTGGGGCAAGAAGGGCTACGGGTTCCTGCCCTACGAATACCTGGCGAAGCACTCGATGGACAACTGGTCCGGGAAGGATTTGCTGGCCGACAAGAACGTGCAGAAGTTCATACAGACGGTGCTGACGGCGTGGAGGCGGTGAACAATGCCTGCCAAGCCAAAGCTATGCGTGATTTGTGAACAGCCTAGGTTGCCCCGGACCGATTATTGCCCGAGGTGCAAGAAACTTATCGGGAACAAGGACAAATGGGCCCGGCGGCTCGCCCTGATTGCCGCATGGAACAAGATCTTGGGGGGCTTTGTCTGCTCATATACAGGTATCAGACTTGAAGAGAACGACACCTCAGATCCGTGGTACCTCACGTTTGACCATTATATTCCAAGGAAACGTGACACGATTGTGGTCTGCGCCGCATTTATCA
>Ga0233425_10010730_pt1 | contig 11003 bp, 10 predicted proteins | sample Watercolumn_Towu_2_FD_181712 | JGI IMG/M metagenome (GOLD analysis project Ga0233425, IMG submission 181712) | Freshwater microbial communities from Lake Towuti, South Sulawesi, Indonesia - Watercolumn_Towuti2014_140_MG | ecosystem: Environmental > Aquatic > Freshwater > Lake | place...
CTATGTCGTCTTCCCGTCCTGGCAGGTCTTCCTCGAATCTCTCGCGACTTTCACGATCCCGCCGGACCTCGTCAAAAACCGCGATAGCCCGTAACGCTCGCCCGCAGCCTACTTTTAGAATTGCTGTCGACGCGCGCAAGCGCTTGACCCCCGGCGCCGGCTCGCCTAGGCTTGCGCCACGATAACCGGAAGGGCGGAAAACATGGCGAACCGCGTTCTCGTAAATTGCGCGCAGGAGCCGGAGCGGGGATAGCCCCGATTTCCGATCCTGGCGCTTGACCAAAGGCCCGATCGGGCCTTTTTTCATGCCCGCCCGCGCCCTAGAGCGCTTTCCGACCGGACGGAATCGTCTGGTCGATAAGAAATCGCTCCAGATTCAAGATGCTGTAGCAAGATCTGATCGAAAAAGTCTATCAACTTTTTCGGATCTTGCTCTAAGCGAGACCCGCCGCGCCGAGAAGAACGGCCGAGGAAAACGGCAAAGACAATGGACAGGACCATGTCGAGAGAAATGACCGGCGCCGAAATGGTGGTCGAAGCCCTCAAGGATCAGGGCGTCGAGGTGATCTTCGGCTATCCGGGCGGCGCGGTCCTTCCCATCTACGACGTGCTGTTCCATCAGGAGGCAGTGCGGCACATTCTCGTGCGCCACGAGCAGGGCGCGGCGCACGGCGCCGAGGGCTATGCGCGCTCGTCCGGCAAGGTCGGCGTGCTGCTGGTCACTTCGGGCCCCGGCGCGACCAACGCCGTCACCGGGCTGACCGACGCGCTGATGGACTCCATTCCGCTCGTGTGCCTCACCGGGCAGGTGCCGACGCATCTCATCGGTTCGGACGCCTTTCAGGAGTGCGACACGGTCGGCATCACGCGCCACTGCACCAAGCACAATTACCTCGTGAAAAGCATCGACGATCTGCCGCGCATTCTGCACGAGGCGTTTTACGTCGCCGCGAGCGGGCGACCCGGCCCCGTCGTCGTCGACATCCCCAAGGACGTGCAGTTCGCGCGCGGTCTTTACGAGCCGCCGCGCAGCGCGGCGCACAAGACCTATCACCCGCGGCTCGACGCCGACATGGATCAAATCCGCGAAGCCGTGCGTCTGATGGCGGCGGCAAAGCGCCCGATCTTCTATACGGGCGGCGGCGTCGTCAATTCCGGGCCGGCGGCTTCGGCGCTGTTGCGCGAACTTGTCGGCCTCACAGGTTTTCCCATCACCTCGACCCTCATGGGTCTGGGCGCCTATCCCGGCTCGGGCGAGAACTGGCTCGGAATGCTGGGAATGCACGGCACGTTCGAAGCCAACAACGCCATGCACGACTGCGATCTGATGATCGCCGTCGGCGCGCGTTTCGACGACCGCATCACCGGACGGCTCGACGCCTTCTCGCCCGGCTCGACGAAAATCCACATCGACATCGACCGCTCGTCGATCAACAAGAACGTCAAGGTCGATCTGCCGATCGTCGGCGACTGCGCGCATGTGTTGGAGGCGATGGTTCGCGTGTGGCGGGCGGAGGCGATGCACGCCGAACGGCAGGCGCTCGACGCGTGGTGGGCGCGGATCGACGAATGGCGCGCGCGCAAGTCGCTGGCCTTCCGCAACTCGGATACGATCGTCAAGCCGCAATATGCGGTGCAGCGGCTCTATGCGCTCACCAAGGATCGCGATACGTTCATCACCACCGAAGTCGGCCAGCATCAGATGTGGGCCGCCCAGCATTATCATTTCGAGGAGCCGAACCGCTGCATGACCTCCGGGGGCCTTGGCACCATGGGCTACGGCCTGCCGGCGGCGATCGGGACGCAGCTTGCGCATCCGGACGCGCTGGTGATCGACATCGCCGGCGAAGCCTCGATTCTGATGTGCATTCAGGAGCTGTCGACGGCGATTCAGTACCGCCTGCCGGTGAAGGTCTTCATCCTCAACAACGAATATATGGGCATGGTGCGCCAGTGGCAGGAGCTCCTGCACGGCGGGCGCTATTCGCACAGCTACTCGGAGGCGCTGCCGGACTTCGTCAAATTGGCCGAAGCCTTCGGCGCCAAGGGGATTCGCTGCTCCGATCCCGCCGGTCTCGACGCCGCCATAAAGGAGATGATCGACTATGACGGCCCGGTGCTGTTCGACTGCGTCATCGACAAGGTCGAGAACTGCTTCCCCATGATTCCGTCGGGGAAAGCGCATAACGACATGCTGCTCGCCGATCTCGCCGACGACGCCGGCGTCGATATCGGCGCGATCATCGACGAGAAAGGGAAGATGCTCGTTTGAGCGAATTGGGAGTAGCGAATAGCGAATAGAAAACCCTACTCGCTATTCGCTATTCGCTATTCGCTATTTCTTACTCAGGATCGCCCATGAACGCTCCCGCCTCGCCCCCCTCGCCCTATTCCTCCGCGCTCGGCAAATCCAATGTCGAGACGCATACGCTGTCCGTGCTCGTCGACAACGAGCCGGGCGTGCTCGCCCGCGTCGTCGGCCTGTTCTCCGGGCGTGGCTATAACATCGACAGCCTCACGGTCGCCGAGGTCGCCCATGCGGAGCATCTGTCGCGCGTCACCATCGTCACGACCGGCACGCCCGAGGCGATCGAGCAGATTCATCACCAGCTCGAACGGCTCGTGCCGGTGCATCAGGTTACGGACCTGACCGCCACCAAGCGCTCGCTGGAGCGCGAACTCGCCATGGTCAAGGTGCGCGGGCGCGGCGAGAACCGGGCCGACGCGCTGCAACTGGCCGAAGCCTTTCGCGCCCGCGTCGTGGACGCGACCACCGAGAGCTTCGTCTTCGAATTGTCCGGCAAACCGGAGAAGATCGACGAATTCGTCGATCTGATGCGCCCGATCGGCCTCGTCGAAGTTTCGCGCACCGGCGTCGCAGCCATTTCGCGCGGGCCCGAGCCGATCTGACCCGTCCAGGCGACTTGATGCGCCTTCAAGGTAATTGGCGCCGATGTTCCGCTTCGTCCGCGCCGCCCGCGAGGCTCCCGCCGCCCCCGGCGCCTATGCGCTGCTGCTGCGGCTCGACGCGCCGCTTCTCGTTCGCGCCGGGCGGCGTGAAGCGCTGCTCGCGCCCGGCCGCTACATCTATTGCGGCTCGGCCAAGGGGCCGGGCGGGCTGCGCGCGCGCCTCGCCCGCCACATGCGGCGCGACAACAAACGCGCGCATTGGCATGTCGATCGGTTGACCATCGCCGGCGTCGCGGAGGGCGCCTGGATCGCCCCCGGCGGCGACGAATGCGCGCTCAACGACGCGCTGCGCCATCTGCCGGTTCCGATCGAAGGATTCGGCGCCGCCGACTGTCCGCGCTGCCGCGCGCATCTGCGGTTCTGGCCGCAGGAGAAGCCGGCGCCCGGACCCGGCTTTTTGCCGCCGGAGACGTGAGCGCGCCGGGTTCTCCAACGCAGAAAGCCCGGCTTTCGGCCGGGCTTCCCCTTTGCAGTTCCAAGCCGCAGGGGGCTCAGAAGCTGGCGACGACCGGGGCCGGCGCTCACCGCCTCCCGACGCTCCGGTAGTCGAAGCCGCGTTTGCGCATGTCGGCGGGGCGGTAAACGTTGCGCAGATCGACGACCACTGGCGTCTTCAGCAGGCTCTTGACCCGGTCGAGATCGAGCGCGCGGAACGCGTCCCATTCGGTGACGATGACCAGCGCGTCGGCGCCCGTGAGCGCCGAATAGGCGTCCGCGTGGAAGGTCACGTCCGGCATCAGCGCGCGCGCCTGCTCCATGCTCTCCGGATCGTAGGCGTGAATCTCGGCGCCGTCGCCGGCGAGCGACGCCACGATGGCGAGCGAAGGCGCGTCGCGCATGTCGTCGGTGTTGGGCTTGAAGGCGAGGCCGAGCAGCGCGATTTTCTTGCCGCGAACCGAGCCGCCGAGCGCCGCGATCGCCTTGCGCGCCATCGCCCGCTTGCGCGCGTCGTTGACCGCCACCACGGTCTCGACGATGCGCAAGGGCGCGCCCTCGTCCTGGCCGGTCTTGATGAGAGCGAGCGTGTCCTTGGGGAAGCACGAGCCGCCATAGCCCGGTCCGGCGTGCAAGAATTTCGAACCGATGCGTTTGTCGAGGCCGATGCCGCGCGCCACCTCCTGCACGTCGGCGCCGACCTTCTCGCACAGATCGGCGATTTCGTTGATGAAGGTGATCTTGGTCGCCAGAAAGGCGTTGGCCGCATATTTGGTGAGCTCCGAGGTGCGCCGGGAGACGAACAGCAACGGTGGCGCGTTGAGGCTCAAGGGCCGGTAGATCTCCTCCATCACCTCCCTCGCGCGCGGGTCTTCGACGCCGATGACGACGCGGTCCGGACGCTTGAAATCCTCGATCGCCGCGCCCTCGCGCAAAAATTCCGGATTGGAGACGACCGCGAAATCCGCCTTCGGGTTCGATTCGCGGATGATCCGCTCGACCTCGTCGCCCGTGCCCACGGGGACGGTGGACTTGTTGACCACCACAGTGAAGCCGTCGAGCGCTTCGGCGATGGTCTTCGCCGCGGCGAAGACATAGGAGAGATCGGCGTGGCCGTCGCCGCGCCGCGAGGGCGTGCCGACGCCGATGAACACCGCGTCCGCGCCCTTCACCGCCGGCGCGAGGTCGGTGGTGAAGGCGAGGCGGTTCTGGCGCACATTGCCGGCGACGAGTTCGTCGAGACCCGGCTCGTAAATCGGGATTTCGCCCTTCTTGAGCCGCGCGATCTTGTCGGCGTCGGTGTCGACGCAGGTCACGACATGCCCGAAATCCGCAAAACACGCGCCGGACACAAGCCCGACATACCCCGACCCGATCATCGTGATGTTCAAGAAAAGCCCCCTGGCGATACGCGGATCGCGGTCGAGTAGCAGTCCTGGCGAAGCGGCGCAAGTCGCTAGACAAGCATGAAATCGCAAGGCTAATATTCACGAACGATTGCCGTTCGGCGGGGGGCTCCATGCATAAGCGAATACTGGTTACGGGGGGCGCCGGCTTCCTCGGTTCACATCTTTGCGAACGGCTTCTCGACACCGGCGACGACGTATTGTGCGTCGACAATTTTTTCACGGGCGCGCGGCGTAACATCGCGCATCTTCTTGGTAATCGCAATTTCGAGTTTCTGCGTCACGACGTGACCTTCCCCCTCTATGTCGAAGTGGACGAAATCTATAATCTGGCCTGTCCGGCCTCCCCTGTTCACTATCAGTTCGATCCGGTTCAGACGACGAAGACCAGCGTGATGGGCGTCATCAACATGCTCGGTCTCGCCAAGCGCGTGAAAGCGAAAGTGCTGCAGGCCTCGACGTCGGAAGTTTACGGGGATCCGACCGTGCATCCTCAGCCCGAGGACTATTGGGGCCACGTCAATCCGGTCGGATTTCGCTCCTGTTACGACGAAGGCAAGCGCTGCGCCGAGACCCTCGTCTTCGACTATGTCCGCCAGCACGGTCTGGCCGCGAAAGTCGTACGGATTTTCAACACCTACGGGCCGCGAATGCATCCCAACGACGGGCGCGTCGTCTCGAATTTCGTGGTGCAGGCGCTCAGCGGCAAGGACATCACTCTCTACGGCGACGGAACCCAGACGCGGTCCTTCTGCTATGTCGACGATCTCGTCGAGGCGATGATCCGCATGATGGCGACGGGCCGGGACACGACCGGGCCGGTCAATATCGGCAATCCGAACGAGTTCACGATACGGGAACTGGCGGAGCAGGTCGTGGCGTTGACCGGCTCCAAGTCGAAGCTCGTGTTTCAGCCGCTGCCCGCCGACGACCCCAGGCAGCGGCAGCCGGACATCCGCAAGGCGAAGGAGATTCTGAACTGGGAGCCTACCGTCGCGCTGCGCGACGGGCTCGTGAAAACGATCGAGTATTTCGACGATCTGTTGCGCCGCGGCGACCGCCCCCACGAAATCGGGACATTTCGATCCCTGTGAGCCGCGCCGGACGATGCGACCGGCGGCGACCGGCGGCGACTTGCGGCGCGGCGCGGGCGGGCCTATTGAACTGGGGCGCGGCGCGTCCGCGACGGGGGAAGCCGGGCCTTAAACACATGTCCAACGTTACGCTGATCGACAATTACGACAGCTTCACCTTCAACCTCGTCCACTATTTCGGCCAGCTCGGCGCCGCAGTGACCGTCCACCGCAACGACGCCGTCTCGGTCGCCGAAGTGCTGGCGGGCGGTCCCGACGCCGTCGTGCTCTCGCCCGGCCCCTGCACGCCGCACGAAGCGGGCGTCTGCCTCGATCTCATCGCCGCGGCGGCGGAAACCGTGCCGATTTTCGGCGTCTGCCTCGGCCATCAGTCGATCGGCGAAGCCTTCGGCGGCGAGGTGGTGCGGGCGCCGCTGCCCATCCACGGCAAGATGGCGACGATCCTCCACAAGGGGGAAACGATTTTCCGCGGCATCGACGGCCCGTTTCAGGCGACGCGCTACCATTCGCTCGTCGTGAAGCGCGAGACCCTTCCCTCCTGCCTGCGCGTCACCGCCGAAACGCCGGACGGGCTCATCATGGCCCTCTCGCATGAAAGCCTGCCGACCCACGGCGTGCAGTTCCACCCCGAGAGCATCACCTCCCAGCACGGCCACAAGATTTTGCAGAACTTCCTCGATCTCGCGCGCGAATGGAACGAGGGGCCGCGCCGGCGCGAGAAGGCGGCGTGAGTGGAGTAGCGAATAGCGAATGGCGAATAGCGAATAGAATCATCACTATTCGCTATTCCCTATTCGCTATTCGCTCATAGGCATGGCCGACTTCAAGCCCTATCTCTCCGTCCTTGCCGCCGGCGCGCCGCTGGCGCGGGACGAGGCGCGCGCCGCATTCACCTTCATTCTGGAAGGGAAGGCGACGCCGGCGCAGCTCGGCGCCTTTCTCATGGGCCTCAAAATGCGCGGCGAGACGATCGAGGAGATCATCGGCGCGGCGCAGGCGATGCGCGCGGCGATGGCGCCGGTCGCGGCGCCGCCGGACGCCATCGACATCGTCGGCACCGGCGGCGACGGCGCCGGCACCTACAATATTTCGACCCTCGCGGCGATTATCGTGGCGGCGTGCGGCGTTTCCGTCGCCAAGCACGGCGGCAAAGCGGCGTCCTCGCGCTCCGGCGCTTCCGACGTGCTGGCCGAACTGGGCGTGCGCATCGGCGCGGCGCCGGCGGCCGCAGCCGCCTGCCTGCGCGAAACGGGCCTGTGTTTCATGGCCGCGCCGACGCATCATCCGGCGCTGCGCCACGCCGCGCCGGTGCGATCGGAGCTTGGCGTGCGCACGATCTTCAATCTGCTCGGCCCGATCTGCAATCCGGCGCGGGTGACGCGCCAGGCGATCGGCGTCTATGGCGCGCAATGGCTGGAGCCGCTCGCCGGCGCGCTGCGCGAACTCGGTTCCGAGCGCGTCTGGCTGCTGCACGGGAGCGACGGCCTCGACGAAGCCACGACCACCGGCCCGACGCGGGTCGCGGAGCTTGCCGGCGGCGCGATCCGCTCCTTCGACATCGCTCCGGAAGACGCCGGACTGCCGCGCGCCCGTCCGCAGGATCTCGTCGGCGGCGACCCCCCTCACAACGCCCGCGCCCTGCTCGCGGTTCTGGAGGGCGCCCGCAATCCCTACCGCGACATCGCCGCGCTCAACGCCGCCGTCGCGCTCGTCGTCGCGGATAAAGCGCAGAACCTGCGCGATGGGGCCGCGCTGGCCGGCGCGGCGCTCGACAGGGGCGCCGCCCGCGCCAAGCTCGCCGATCTCGTGCGCGTCTCGAACCGCGTCTCGAGTTGACATTTGTCCGCGCGTGGCGTGGCAGGGTATAAAATATCATATAAACAATATATTGTACTAAATCGCACTCTCCGCCGCTGTCATTCCGGGCGAGGCGAAGCCTCGACCCGGAATCCAGGGGTGCGGCTGGAACGTCGGAGGATATGTGGATTTTGCCCCTGGATTCCGGGTTCTTCGCTTCGCGAAGCCCCGGAATGACGCCGTAAGGCAATACGTGGCGTCGGGATTCCTTCGCGTCGCGTACAAAGACAGGCCTCGATTGTCATCGACAGCCGTCACAGGACGAGAAAGACAGCGGCGATTTGTATGATAGGATCGCGCCGCCGGATCGGCTAGACAAATCGGGAAGAAGCGAGATGCGGCGACTCTCGCGGCGCTCCCTTCCAGGTAGACGACATGACGGACATACTCGACCGAATCGAAGCCTATAAGCGCACCGAAATCTCCGAAGCCAAAGTGCGCATGCCGTTTGCGACTCTGGAGCGCAACGCGCGCGAGCACGACCCGCCGCGCGGCTTCGTGCACGCCATCGAGCAAAAGCTCGCGGAGCGCCGTATCGCGCTGATCGCCGAAATCAAGAAGGCGAGCCCGTCGAAGGGCGTCATTCGCGAAAAATTCGATCCGCCTGCGCTCGCACGCGCCTACGAGCGCGCCGGCGCCGCCTGCCTCTCGGTGCTGACGGACGGCCCGTCCTTCAAAGGCAGGCTCGACGATCTCGAAGCCGCGCGCAAGGCGACGCATCTGCCCGCGCTGCGCAAAGACTTCCTGTTCGATCCCTATCAGGTGTACGAATCGCGCGCGTTCGGCGCCGACTGCATCCTCATCATCATGGCGGCGGTGAGCGACGCGGAGGCGAAGGCGCTCAACACGGCGGCGCACGATCTGCGCATGGACGTGCTGGTCGAAGTGCACGACGAAAGGGAGCTCGACCGCGCGCTGGCGCTGGAGACGCGGCTGATCGGCGTCAACAACCGCGATCTGCACGACTTCAAAGTCGCGCTCGAAACCAGCGAACGGCTGGCCGAGCGCGTTCCGCGCGACAAGATCGTCGTCGCCGAAAGCGGAATCATGACGCACGACGACTGCGTCCGACTCGAACGGTCGCACATCTTCGCCTTCCTCGTCGGCGAGAGCCTGATGCGCAAGGATAATGTCGAAGCGGCGACGCGCGAACTGCTGCACGGGGCCGGGGCGCCCGAGGCCGCGCCGAAGAGGATGACGAGAGCCGGCCTCGAATGATTGCGCGAGCGACGCGATGCGTGTCCGCCGCTCGGCGAAGCCGCCGTCACGCTCATCCGCAAGACGTGACACGGAGTTTTTGCGACAGTGGGTTTCGCCCCTTTTTTCCGGGACGGCTCCCTGCGCGGACGTCAGCCTTCGCGCAGCGGTTTGAAGCTCATGCGATGTAGCGGCGACGGCCCGAAGGCTTCGAGCGCCTCCAGATGGCGCCTGGAGCCATACCCCGCATTGGTCTCGAAGCCGTATTGCGGGTAGAGCGCGGCAAGACGCCGCATCATGCGATCGCGCGCGACCTTGGCGACGATGGCGGCGGCGGCGATCGACAGTGAGGTCGTGTCGCCCTTGACGATCGCCCGCCCCTCGCAGGGCAGCGCCGGAAGATCGCGCCCGTCGACGAGCGCGTAAGCGGGCGGGAGCGCAAGCCCGGCGACGGCGCGCGACATGGCGGCGAGCGCCGCCTTGCGGATGTCGGTCGCGTCGATCTCCGCCGCCGGAACGAAGGCGACGCCGACGGCGAGCGCGCTCGCCATGATGGCCTCGAACGCGGTTTCGCGCGCGCGCGCCGAGAGCGCCTTGGAATCGTCGACGCCTTCGGGCAGCCGCAGCGGGTCGAGAATGACGGCCGCCGCCGCGACCGGACCGGCCAGCGGCCCGCGCCCCACTTCGTCGACGCCGGCTATTGGCCAGACGCCGCCCGCTCGCAGCCCGGATTCAATCTCGAAATGGGGGCGCGGTTTCATCGGCGAAGCGACGCGAGGCTCAGCTCATCTTCTTGCGCGGATCGTAAGGCTTGTGGTCGCGCCATTTGCGCGCCAGCGCCTCGAATTCCGCGTCCGCGCTCTCGGGCAGCATGACGCGCAGCGTGACGTAGAGGTCGCCGGCCGGTTTGCCGTCCGCGGCGGGCAGGCCCTTGCCGCGCAGGCGCAGCACGCGGCCGCCGTTCGAACCCGGCGGCACGGTCAGTTCGACTTTGCCTTCGAGCGTCGGCGCGGCGATCCTGGCGCCCAGCAGCGCTTCGTAAAGCGTCACCGGCAGGTCGAGCGCCAGATCGCGCCCGGCCAGCTTGAAATAGGGATGCGCCGCGATCTTGATCGTAATGAGCGCGTCGCCGGGCTGGCCGCCCCAGGGGCTGTGTTCGCCCTGGCCGCGCAGGCGAATCTGACGGCCCTCCTCCACCCCGGCCGGGATGGTCACCTCCACCGTGCGTCCCCCGGGCAGGATCACCCGCGTCGCGCCGCCGCGCACGGCGGTTTCGAGCGCAATGGAGGCCGTCGCCGTCAGATCGTCGCCGCGCGGGGCGCTTGTCCCGGCCTGCGCGCCGGCGCCGGCGCGTCCACGGCGGGCGCCGCCGCCGAAGAGGTCGGCGAAAAAGTCGCCCGGCCCGGCGCCGCCGAAGTTGAATTCGAAATGCTCTGCGCCGCCCGGCCCCTTGCGCCCGCGCGCGAATCCGCCGCCCGGCGCGCCGGCGCCGAAGCCCTCGAACCCGGAAAAGCGCGGCTTGCCGTCCGGCCCGATCTCGCCGCGGTCGAACTTGGCCTTTTTCGCCTCGTCGCCGACGATTTCGTACGCGGAGTTGATTTCCGCAAAGCGTTCTTTTGCCTTGGGGTCGTCCTTATTGTGGTCGGGGTGATACTTCTTGGCGAGATGGCGATAGGCCTTCTTGATCTCGCCGGCGCTCGCCGTCTTGGCGACGCCCAGAACGTCGTAAGGGTCGCGCATGTCTTCCTTTTAGCCCATAAGCGCGTCCGCCCTTCGAGGGGAGGCCGATTCACGCTTTTGGCTCGCGAGCCAAAAACGATCGGACTCCAGTGGCGCGGACGCATATGTCTCCCCCGCTATTTGGGAGAAAGGAAGGCGCAGCGCAAGCGGGGCGGGCGTTCGGGCGCCCCAAAGCGATTCCTGATTACGCATGAACGTCAGCCAGCTTCAGGAGGCGGTATGGCATTGGCGCGGTGCTGATGGCGACGAAGGCGAGGCGTGGGATCATGTCTTCGAGCTTGTATCGTCTGTTGAAGCGATATTC
>Ga0233425_10010731_pt1 | contig 11003 bp, 12 predicted proteins | sample Watercolumn_Towu_2_FD_181712 | JGI IMG/M metagenome (GOLD analysis project Ga0233425, IMG submission 181712) | Freshwater microbial communities from Lake Towuti, South Sulawesi, Indonesia - Watercolumn_Towuti2014_140_MG | ecosystem: Environmental > Aquatic > Freshwater > Lake | place...
GTCGTCATTTTCTGCGGCACCGTGTCGGACGAGGAACCGGACCGGTTCGCCGCTGCGGCGACGACGCAGCCGGCAGTTTCGGCCGACGCCACAGTCCTCGAAGTCGAGGACCGACTCACCGGGCTAGTCCTCATCACCGAAGCGCAGGACGTCTCGCCGATTGCACGCAAGCGAACCTCCGGCCGCCGCCGCCGGCTGATTCCAATTCCGCAGCCTCCGCAGGCGCCAGAACCGGCGCAGCAACCGGAGCTGATCATCGCCGCGACACAGAACGAACAGCCCGATCACATCGAGGCATCCGCCAGCATCAGGGGCCGCAATCGCGAATACCGGCGGACGGAGGAGCTCATCCTGCTGCGTCGCGTCGCCTGATCCGTCCGTCTCAAATTCAATGAGAAATGAGACGGCCAATCTGATTCACTGACAGCATTCAATCCGCAGGATCGCGCAATGCCCCATACCGCTACTCCCTGGTACCGCATCCAGGCCCTGGCCGGCCAGGAAGCCAAATCCGCCGAGGTCTTCATCTACGGCGACATCGGCGAGAGCTGGTGGGGCGAATCCGTCACGGCGGCGCAGTTCGTGAAGGACTTCGCGGCCATCGACGCCGAGCAGATCACCGTCCGCATCAACAGCTACGGCGGGTCGGTGTCGGACGGCATCGCCATCTACAACGCCATTTTGCGCCACCAAGCCGGCGTCACCGTCAGCATCGACGGCGTGGCGGTCTCCATCGCCAGCCTCATCGCCATGGCGGGCGACACGGTCGAAATGGCGGAGAACGCACAGTTGATGGCCCACGCTCCGTGGGGCGTCGCCTCCGGCAACAGCGCCAAGATGCGGGAATACGCCGACCTGCTCGATGGCTGGGCGCGGGCCATGGCCAGTTCCTATGCCCGCAAGACCGGCAAGCCGGTGGACGAGATCCTGGCCCTGCTCACCGACGGCAAGGATCATTGGTACGGCGCCGAAGAGGCCAAGGCTTTCGGCTTCGTCGACACCATCACCGAAGCGCAGAAACTCGCCGCTTGCTTCGATCTCGGGCGCTTCCGCGCATCCCGCAACCCTCAATCCAAACCGGAGAAACCTGCCATGCCGCAGAACGCACCCGTTCCCGAAACCGACAAGAAGCCTGCCGGAGATACGGCGGACGTGGACAAGAACGCCATCGCCAAGGCGGCACTGGCCGCCGAGCAGGATCGCCGTGCCGGGATCCGCGCCGTTGTCGCTTCCCTCAAGAATCTGAAGGGGGCGATCAGCGACGAGATCATCAACGCCGCGCTGGATGATCCGGAGTGCACCGTCGAGATCTTCAACGCCCGTATCCTGGCGGAACTGGCCAAGGGTTCGGAGCCGGCGGCCGGCAACTACGAGCCGAGGGTACACGGCGGCGAAGACGAGGGCGACAAGCGCAGGGAAGCGGTCGCCAATTCTCTGATGGCGCGGGCCGGCTACGGCAAGATGGAAGGCGCCAACCCGTACCGCGGCCAGCGCCTGCTGGACCTGGCACGGGCATCGCTGGACCGGGCCGGATTCAAGCACCGCGGGCTGGACATCCGTGCCGTGGTCGCCGCCGCCTTCACCCAATCCACCAGCGATTTCCCGATCCTGCTGGAAAACGCCATGTACAAGACGCTACTGGCCGCCTATGCCATCGCGCCGGATACCTGGACTCGGTTCTGCGCAACCGGCTCGGTATCGGATTTCCGCACCAATAATCGGTATCGGCTCGGAAGTTTCGGCAACCTGGACACCCTGACCGAACTGGGCGAGTTCCGGAACAAGGCCATCCCGGACGGAGAAAAGTCGACCATCTCCATCGGAACCAAGGGCAACATCATCAACCTCAGCCGGCAGGCCGTCATCAACGACGACCTGGGCGCCTTCGTCGGCCTCGCCAACGCGCTGGGCCGGGCCGCCCGCCGCTCCATCGAGGCCGATGTCTATACCCTGCTGGCCAGCAATCCGACCATGGGCGACGGCATCGCACTATTCCACGCCAGCCACGGCAACCTGGCCGGTACCGGCACCGCCGTGACGGTGGCGGCCTGGGAATCGGCGCGCCAATCGATGGCCAGCCAGAAAGACGTAAGCGGCAACGACTACCTGGATCTGCGTCCGGCCCTCTGGCTCGGCGGCATGGCCTACGGCGGCGATGCCCGCGTGGTCAACGACGCCCAATACGATCCCGATACGGCCAACAAGCTGCAGAAACCGAACCTGGTTCGTGGACTGGTGCGTGACGTCATCGACACGCCGCGAATTTCCGGCAACGCCTGGTACCTGTTCGCCGACCCGACGGATGCGCCGACCCTCGAGGTCGCGTTCCTGGACGGCAATCAGGAACCGTTCCTGGAGCTGGAAAACGGCTTCGACGTGGATGGCGCCCGCTACAAGGTGCGGCTGGATTACGGCGTCGCCGCCATCGATTGGCGCGGCGCCTACAAAAACGCCGGAGCCTGACGGCAACCCATCGATCACAGCCACAGACCTAGCGAGAGGGCAAAGACATGGCAAACAACTACATCCAGGAGGGCGATACCCTGCTGGTCACCAATTCCACCGGAGCCAGCGTGGCGTCCGGCGCCGGCATCCTGGTCGGCGCGCGCGTCGGTATCGCGCTGGTCACTATCGCCAATGGCGCATCCGGCGCCGTGTCGTTCGAGGGCGTCTGGTCCCACGCGAAGAATACCGGCGCCAGCACCGGCGGCGCACAGGGAGCCAATGCCTACTGGGACAACACCAACAAGAAGTTCACGGCGGTATCGTCCGGCAACACGCTGGCCGGCTACTTTGCGGAGACCTGCATCGATGGTGATACCACCTGCAAGGTCAAGCTGTTGAGCTAGCAACTGACCAATACCTGGAAAATCACGAGCTACAACCAACCCGAGAAGATCATGGCCAAATTCGATTCCGCATCCGTCGCCACCGTCATCGCCACCGTCGCCTTCACCGATGCGGTGGGTAACGCCGCCGTCGTCGACGGCGTTCCCGTATGGGAGAGCTCCAATCCAGCCGTTGCCGGCATGGTGGTGTCTCCCGATGGCCTGACGGCCACCTTCACCCGCCAGGCGGTCGGCCTCACCAGTGTCACTGTCACCGCCGATGCCGACCTGGGAGAAGGCATTCGCCAGCTGGTGCTGACCGGAGATCTGGAGTTCATCCCGGGTGAAGCGGTCGCCGGCAACATCGTCTTCGCCGCCGCCTGACCATGGCCGTCGCCGACTCCCTGGCCGAACTGGCAGCGGCACTTCCGGCCCTCGAGCAGCAGCTCGAGGGCTTGAACGATTTCGGCCGGGTCAACTTGTCGCCGGCGGCAATGATGGAAGTCGGACAAGCCAAAGCCGCTCTGGGCGTCCGCATCGATCGCATCAAATCCGCCGCGGAGGCGCTGCAATCGCTGCTGGATGGAGGCTACCCCGACCTGCCTGCGGAAACCGTCGATTCGGCGGTACTGGCCGATCTGAACGGACAGATTGCCGGGATGGTGGCAGCCATGGGGCGGTTTCAGCCGCGCAATGAGGCCGTGGCAGGAACCATCACCTTTTCGGCCGGCGGCTGATCGTGTTTGCCGCCGACTTCATGGCCGCCGCTCCGGATGAATGGAAGCGCACCGTCAGCCGAGTCGGCGCGCCTCTATTGTCGGTGGCTGGGTTGTTCCGGACCGATTTCGAGGATGTCCGCTTCGGCGGCGGGATGCCGCTGGCCGATCCGGCGCCGCGCTTCTCGGTGCCGGCTGCGGATGCCGCATCCTTCGCGCTGGCAGTCGGGGACCAACTGTTGATCGACGGCAATGAATATGCCGTGACCGACATGAGCCCAACCGACGATGCCGGATTCGTGACCGCTACCCTGCGGAGCTACGGGTGAGCATCACCATCCACATCGATGATCGAGAAGCGGTTGGCCTGCTGGAGCAGCTGGCGAGCGGCCGCCAGGTGGAGAGCGCCCGCCGCCGGGCCACCAGAAAAGCGGCAGACTGGGTGAAGGGCCGGCTAGCAAGCCTCATGGCGCAGCAGGCGGATATCCCTCGCAGGGCGTTTGCGAATTTCCGCATCAAGAGACGCCAACTGCCGGATGGAAATATGGTGTGGTTCGGCACCCTGCCGGTAGCAGCCGGCTATGTGGGAAGGCTCAAGCAGGGGGATCTGGGCGCTTTTGCCCGCGAGTACTATTTCGAGCATGGATTCATCGCCACCATGAAATCCGGCCACACAAGCATCTTTGCACGTCAGGGCAGGCTTCGTCTGCCCGTCCTCCAGCAGACGGTGGATCTGGTCACCGCGGACCAGGCGGCTCGGCAAGTGGCGGATCAGGCCGGGCCGGAGCTGCGAAAAAAATTGCAGCAGGAGCTGGCCTTCGAATTGAGGAGGGGATCGTGAACCTGTTCGACGCCGAGCCCCTGATCATCGCCCGCCTGAAGCCGGTGCTGACGGATCTGAAGACAGTGGACTCGTTTGCCATCATTAGCGGCTCTTCCGCCATCACCGGATATCTGCCCGCCGTATTCGTGATGGCGGACGCCGGGGATGTCGAGCAGAGCGGCCCGAACGGGACGGCTCCTCCGAATAAAGGGGCGGTTCACGAGATCCAGCGCTGGGCGATAGCCGTGGCCGTCGCCTATGCCAGGGATGGCAATGCGGCGCCATCCTGGCTGGACCTGGCCGGAGACATCGCCGCCCGCTGCATCGCCGCCCTTCACAACTGGACCGGCATCCCGGACCGGCGATGTCTCTACGAAGGTCGGGAGGCGATCACCTATGCGCCCGGATACCTGGAGTTGATGCTGCGGTTTTCGACCCGCAAGAAGCTGGAGTGGCCGTGACCGATGGACGACATCGCGAGGGATGTGCAGGTCGGCATCATGCGCCGCCGCAACGAGGAACTGATGATGCGGCACATGGAGATGCTGCAGGAGTGCGTGCAGAAGCAGTGCGACGAACTGCAGGAGAAGGAGGCGCGGATCGCCAGGCTGGAGGCCCAGCTCGCCGCCGTCTCGGCAACGATTTCAGAGTGGCGGACGGAGCGCAGCATCATCCTCGGGACCATGAAATGGATCGGCTCCCGGGCGCGGATCATCCTGGTCGCGACCGCCTCGCTGCTGGCGCTGTTCTACGACCGCATCGTCAGTGCCGTGTCGTACCTGATCGACCTGCTATCGGACGCCAAATGACGGCCGGTTCGACCGGCCACCCCTAACCACCCATCAACACCAGCGGAGATCAACATGGCCGGCGTATTAGCATCAGGCACCCTCTATTTAAACCAGGTCATATCAGGAGTATTACAGGGCCGCACGCGGTTGCCGGGTGCGGCGAAACTGGCCATCAAGCCCAATTCGGATTTGGTGGAGGCAGTCTCGAAGGACAAGGGCAAATATGGCCAGCTGAGTATGTCCGTGGCCATCAACAAGCCTGCGGATTTCTCCGTGACCCTGACCGAGATCACTGGTCAGGCGCTGGCGATTGCGCTGCAGGGCGAGAATTCGACGCTGAGCCAGAGTTCCGGGACCATGACCAGCCAGGCCGTGACGGCCAAGAAGGGGACCTACATCCCGCTCGGCCACCGCAACATTGCCTCCGCCGGATTCAGCGTCAAGGACGTCACGGATACCACAACCTACGTCCTCGGCACCGACTACAGCATCGACTACGTCACCGGCCAGCTCTACATCATCCCCGCCGGAGCCATCGCCGATGCGGCGACGATCCACGTCAACGGCACCTACGGCGCCGTCAGCGGAACCAAGGTGCTCGGCGGAACCGTGCCGCAGGTGCAGGGGGAACTTTTCTTCGATGGGATCAATCTCGACGATGGACGCCCGCTGCTGATCACCATTTGGGATGCGAGGCTGACCGCGGACGGCGAGGTGGATTTCCTCTCCGACAAGCCTATCGAACTGGCCATGAAGGGCCGCATGGTCACGCCAACAGGAAAGTCCAGCGCTTACGAGATCGAGTACAACCTGGATCTGGCATAGCCTAGAAATGTGAACCCCACCAGCCGCGCCAGCAGCTGGTGGGGTTCTGTTCAATCCAGAACGCAACACGGGATCTGGCGTGAACAGGGAATGTTCTACCGATTGGTAATGGGGATATGCAGCCACGAAGCCAGGGCAGCGCAGAATACGGCTACCGGAATGATCGCAGCGAGGATCCAGAGAATCCAGCCGAGTATTGGCTGTCCGGACAGGAATTCCCCGGCGCCTGCGAAGAAAAAAAGCACCGTGACGGCAAGCAGACCCAGATAATTCATGGCGATCTCCGGCGATGGCTACAGGCAGCGACCCGAACATCAAGATCAACATCACGGCCGATGCTGGAGACAGTATCGAGGCGTTCCGGTCCCTCAAGACTAGTGTAAGTCAAACCGAACAGGAATTCACAAAAGCGCAGGAAAACGTCAAGGGATTGGCCCGGAATCTGAGGGAAAACGACGCCGAAACCGAATCCCTGCGCTACCAGCTGACCCTGGCGAAATCTGCGCTGGATCAACTGGCGGAATCCGGCAAACGGAGCGGAGCCGAATATAGGGATCTGAAGGGCCAGGTCAAGGCACTCGATGCAGGGTTCAGGCAGTCATCGGCGGCATCGCAGTCGTTGCGATCCGAGTTCACCAGGGCCATATCGGTCGCCGGAAACTACAAATCGATCCTGCAGGGCCAATCCCAACAGCTGGAATTGAGCCGGCGGGCGATGGCGGCAGCCGGGATCAACATCCGTGCGCTGGCATCGGAACACGTCCGGCTGAAGCAGGAAGCATCGGCGGTAGCGCAATCGTTGAGGTCCACCGCCACATCTGCACAGAGTGCGGGGCAGGCCGCGGCAGCCGCCGGCAAGAATTTTGCGGAAACGGGAACGGCGGCGGCTTCCGCATTCTCGAAGGCCAAGCAGGGGGTGGAATCCATATCCACCCATCTGGAGCGAACCAAGGCCGAGCTGATCGCCTTCTTCGGTGCACAGAAGATCGGAGAATGGGCAGCGGACGTCGGCAGGGTGGCCGATGCCTGGAACGGCATGAATGCGAGGCTCAAGCTGGCCACGCGGTCTCAGGAGGAATTCAGTGCCGCGCAGGATGCGGTCTTTGCCATATCCCAAAAAACCCAATCCGACCTGGGTTCGATCGGCAATCTCTATGGCAAGTTGGCGACCGCCGTGCGAGGTCTGGGCGGCAGCCAGGCCGAAACCGCGCAGCTGACGGAGACCATCGCCCAATCCTTCCGGATTTCCGGGGCGACGGCGCAAGAGACCAGTGGAGCGATCATCCAGCTGTCACAGGCATTGGCATCAGGAGCCCTGCGTGGCGACGAGTTCAACTCCGTCATCGAACAAGCCCCCCGCCTGCAGCAGGCATTGGCGGAAGGGCTTGGTGTTCCCATCGGCAAGCTGCGGGAACTGGCCGAGGCTGGCCGTCTCACCAGCGCGGAAATCATCCGCGCACTGGAAAGTCAGTCCAGCGTAATCTCCAGAGAATTCCAGACTCTTCCGCAAACCATAGGCGGGTCCGTGCAGAAGCTGGAGAACCAGTGGATGCAGTTCATCGGACATCTGGACGAGGGGTCAGAGGCATCCAAGAAAGCGGCATCGGCCATCGGTCTGGTGGCCGATCACCTGGGGGATATCGTCGAACTGGCGAAGGCTGCTGGCGAGGCTACCATCGCAGCGCTGGTGGTGCGGGCGACGCCGGCTGTGGTTGGGTTCGGGAGAGAGTTGTTCGCTGCGGCTGGCCAGGCGGGGGGGCTGACCACTGCCATCGGGAAAATCCCCACATCCATCAAGATCGGGATCGCCGTCGCAGGATTGGAACTGCTGCCGGAGGCTGGGCGCTTCCTGGGCGAGTCCATGGCCAAGTTGTCCGGGGCCGGCGAGGAAGCCTCGGAATCCCTCAAGAAAGTTCGGGAACAAGCCAGCCACAATATTCTGGCAGCAGAGGAGCTGGCACTTCGGAATAAGCGGTATTCCGACACGGTGACTCTGACGGCAGCCGAAGTGCAGCACCTCTCGGATAAAGAGCGGGAGTCCTACCGTGCCAGGCTGGATGGCGCCAATCAGTATCAGATCGCCCAACTGCGGATCGCGCTAAACCAGAATATCCTGGGCCAAAATACTCAAGTTGCCGCGGAAAAGGCCGGCCGGGCATTGGCCGAACTGCGCGATGGGTTGGCCGCGGTGGAGCGCGCCGCAGGATTGAGCCGGGAAGAGCTGGCCAATCTGCTCAGCGTCGATGCAGCGAATCTGCTGGCCGAGTTCGACGGACTGATCGTAAAAGGGAAAGAGGTCAAAGATGCCCTGTCCGGACTGGATCACGCGATCGATCCCGGCGCTCCCGGATCGATCCGGGCATGGGGGCAAGCACTGATCGAGTTGAAGAACACCGGCAAGATCAGCATGGAGGAAATGCGGGCAGCCTTTGCCGATTTCATCGGCAAGCTCAAACCGGACCAGCTCACCGTATTCTCCACTGCCATGCATGCGGCATTCGGAGAAGGGAAGCGCGATCTGGAGGCAATGGGCGTTGCGGCCGACAGCATCGTCAGCGAATCGCTGAAGCGGCTCGGAGTCGATGCATCCCAGGTCTTGACTGGGTTGAGTTCCGAAATCAAGCAATCCCTCGGCGATTTCGATGCACTCAGGGACGGGCTGGATGCGACCGGGAGGACCGGCAAGGAAGCCGGAGATTTGTTGGTGGCGGCGCTCAGCGGAATAGCCAGCAAAGCGAAGACCACCCAAGACCTGGAGTCCATTCGCGCCAAGCTGGGCGATCTCAGCCGCTCCGGCCAGGCCGATTTCAACAAGCTGGTGCAGGCCTACCTGGATGTCGATCACGCACTGGCCAAGATCAAGCCCACCACCGACCAGGTCGCCGCCGCCCAGACTCAGGCGCGGGCCAGTGCCGATGCCGCCGCCGTGGCCGCCCGCGCGTTGCAGGCCGGAACCCTCTCTGTTGCCGAGGCGCAGAAATCGTTCGCCAAAGCCGCGGCCGACTCGGCTGCGGTGCAGGATCTGCAGGCGCGATCCGCTACCGGCGCCGCAGATTCCATGGCCAATTTCAGGGCACAACTGGCCGCGGCGGGCGAAGCCGCCAAAGGCGCCGCCGACGGAATCCGCGGGTTGAGCGATGCCGGAACGAAGGCCGAACAGGCCTTCGCGGCGCTGGAATCCAGGATGGGCTCGGCCGGGGAGGCCGGCGAGCATCTGTCCGATTCCTCCAATCAGGCCATCTCCATCTACGGCCAAGTGACCGAGGCCCTCGAGCGCTATTCCCGCGGCGCCTCCGAAGCCCTGTTCGCCGAGCTGCGGCTCAGCAAGACCTTCCAGGACGACTGGAAGATCCTGGCGCGCTTCGCCCAGTACGCCCAGCAGCAGGCGGATCAGATGGAGCGCAATGCCGGTGCGGTCGGGCGGCTGAACGACGCATTGTCCAGCGGCACCGGGGTAGCCGGCGCCATGGATGATGCGATGAGCGAGCTGAGCCGTTCCGCCGCGCGTACCGCCGACGGTTTCCAGCTGCTGGATGATCAGACCCTTTCCAACCTGCGTTCCGCCATCGAATCGGCCCGTCAGCAGATGGAGCAGCTCAAGGATAGTGCCGTCTCCACCGTGCAGTCCCTGCAGGACGAACTATTCCAGCTCCAGGGCAACGTCCGTGCATCGGAGGAGTTGCGCTACAAGCAGAAGGTCGACGAGCTGAACCGGCGCCTGGAGGAATCGCAGCAGGCCGGCAACGCCGAAGCCGTCGCCCAGTATCAGCAGGCACTGGCACTGGAGAATCAGATCCACGCCAAGAAGTTGAGCAATATCGAAGCGGAGGCCAAAGCCCGCAAGAAGGCGGAGGAAGAGGACGCCAGGCGCAGGAAGGAAGCCGCCGATGCCGAGGCGAGGCGCCTGCGTGACGAATCGGAGGCCAGGAGCCGTGCCCAGGAAGAAGAGTCGCGCAAGGCCAGGACGGAACCAGCGCGGGAGAATCCGGGCGTACAGCCCGCCACCGAGCCGGGCCGGAACGCACAGGATCAGCCCCGGACCCAGTCCCCGCCACCCTCCGGCCAGGCCGCCCTGGCACCGGCCAGCACCGGCCGCGAGATGACCGTCAACCTCCACGGCCCCTCCGGCAGCGTCCGCGGCCGCTTCGCCGAGGAGGACGCCGCGCGGTTCATCGATCTGCTGAAATCCGCCGGGATGCGGACGAATTGATGGCTATCGTGCTCGACGGCACCACCCTGCCGGACGACCTGATCTGGGTGGACGAATACGACTGGACCCCGGTGCAGCAATCGGTCGGCTACACCTTGTCCGGGGCGCTGTTGGTGCAGACTGGAGCGAAGCTGGCGGGGCGGCCGATCACCCTGTCCGGCGGCGCCGATCACGGCTGGGCGCTGCGGTCGCTGATCGACACACTGCAGGGCAAGCTGTCGATCGCCACCGCCATGACCCTGATCCTGCACGATGCCCGCAGCTTCGACGTGCTCTGGCGCCACGGCGACAAGCCCCTGGAAGCCAAGCCGGTGACCGACTACTCGGACCCCGGAACGACCGACCCCTATGTCCTGACCCTCCGCCTGATGACCGCCTGACATGACCATCACCGCCAACGACCTGAAGATTTTGCAATCGGAGCGGATGACCGACTTCACCGACGGCGGCGGCCGCATGACCGGCATCGAGGTGGTGAACAACCAGGTCAACAGCGTGTTCTCCGATATCTCGACGTCAGACCGGGTCATCGGCCGTTTGTCCCTGCGCAAGCTCTATCTGGCGGTGCGCGCCGCCAACTCCGACCCCTTCCTGGGCGGCAACTCCATCCTGTGTGATCCGCCGTGGGAAACCGGGGTGGCCGTGACGCTGTTCTCCACGGCCAGCTGGACCGACCAGCGCACCGACGCCCGCAACCGGCTGGAGAGCTATGCCATCGCCGGCCCCGAGTCCAAATGGGTGCTGTACGGCGATCACGTCATCGGCCAGCGCCAAATCCGTGCCCACAGCCTCACCAATGCCGCCTCCGGC
>Ga0233425_10010732_pt1 | contig 11002 bp, 8 predicted proteins | sample Watercolumn_Towu_2_FD_181712 | JGI IMG/M metagenome (GOLD analysis project Ga0233425, IMG submission 181712) | Freshwater microbial communities from Lake Towuti, South Sulawesi, Indonesia - Watercolumn_Towuti2014_140_MG | ecosystem: Environmental > Aquatic > Freshwater > Lake | place: Indonesia...
AGGGTGGACCGCCGGGTCGTGGTCGTCGCAGTCCTCCTCGACCGTGTAGCCGTCTCCGTCGGCGTCAATCGGCTGGTACGCCGTGTCGTCCTTGCCGGTGTTGTTGTTGGGGCAGCCGACGGCGAGCAGCGCGGTGAGGGCCAGGAGGGGGAGGAGGCGAGCCTGCATGCGACACCCGGGGTGGTGGTGAGTCCTCCCATGGTGCCCGTCGTGCGAAGTGTTTACAACAGGAATTCAAATGCCGTCGGAATCGGGCTACCTGGCCGATGATCGGGGGAGGAGCCAGAAAGCCTGCGCCCCTCCCGGGAAGCGGCGCGCGCGGCTCGCCACCGGCCCGCCGGGAACCGCCGGCAGCCCCGGTTGTCTGGCTCCGTGTCATGCCCGCCGCTCGCCTCCTCGTCTTGGCCCTGCTGGCCGGCGCCTGCCGGGCGGCCTCCGCCCCGGTGGAACCGGCCCTCGACTCGTCCCCGCCACCCGGCATCGTCGAACCCTGGGCGTCGGTCCAGCTCACCGCGCCGCCCCACGTGCGCCAGGAACCCGACTTCTGCGGCGAGGCATGCGTCGAGATGGCGATGCGCGGGCTGGGCTACGACCTCGACCAGGACGCTGTCTTCGCCCTGACCGGTGTCGATCCGGCGCTCGGCCGTGGGGCGTGGACGCCGGAGCTGGCCCACGCGCTCTCGGCACTCGGCTTCGAGGTCGGCCCGGTCTGGACCCACCTCGATCGCGAGCCCTCCGTCCAGGATCTGGACGCCGCCTGGGGCGCGCTGCACGCCGACTTGTTGGCCGGCTTCCCCAGCATCGTCTGCATGAGGTACTCACCCCACCCGCGAAGCTCCGAGCACTTTCGGCTCATTCTGGGCTACGACGCCGCCACCGACGAGGTGATCTACCACGAGCCCGCCGAGGACGACGGGGCCTTCAGGCGCATGCGCCGCGCGGATCTGTACGCGGCCTGGCCGCTGCGCGGACACGAAGGCGCCACCCTGATCCGCCTGCGCCTGGTGCCGGGCACGCTGCGCCTGCCCGCCCCCGCGGAGGGCCGCGGTCCGGCCGCCTACGCCCAGCACGTCCTGGCCTTGCGCGAGCACCTGCCAGCGGGGTTCAGCGTGGCCGTGGAGCCGCCCTTCGTGGTGGTGGGCGACGAGGCGCCCGCCTGGGTCCAGGCCCGGGCCGAAGCCACGGTCCGAACCTACGCCCGCGCCCTGGAGCGCGACTTCTTCGCCCAGCCGCCGGCGGAGATCTTCACCATCTGGCTGTTCAAGGACGACGCCTCCTACCGGCGGAACGCCTGGGAGTTGTGGCGTGAGGACCCGGACACCCCCTACGGCTACGCCACGGCCGACGGCCACCGGCTGGTGATGAACATCTCCACGGGTGGCGGGACCCTCGTCCACGAGCTGGTCCACGCCTACCTCCAGACCGACTTCCCCGACTGCCCGCCCTGGCTCGACGAGGGCCTGGCCTCCCTGTTCGAGCACGTCTCCCTCTCAGATGGCCACCCCGTGGGGCATACCAACTGGCGTCTGGAGGGGCTCGTGCGGGCCATCGAGGCCGACGCCGTCCCCTCCTTCCGCTGGCTGACCTCCCAGACCTCGCGCCAGTTCTACCAGGAGGACCCCGGCACCAACTACGCCCAGTCCCGTTACCTCTGCCAATACGCCCAGGAGCGGGGCGTGCTGCGGCTGTTGTACCACGAGGTGCGGGAGCGCCATGCCACCGATCCTACCGGCTACGACACGCTCACCGAGGTGCTGCGGATCGAGGACCACGCCGCCTTCCTGGAGCTGTGGCAGGCCTGGGCGGTGGGCTTGGCCGGGTTGCCCGACGGGGCGTGAGCGGGCTTACCGCGAGCCCAGTCCAGGTTGACGCGGCCAAGGCCGTGACGAACCTGCGTCCAAGGTGAACCCCATGGACACGCTCCCCGCCGTTCTTCGCACCGGCTTGAACGACATCGACGAGCAGCACGCCCACCTGCTGCGCTGGGCCGACGCCCTGGTGAAGGACGATCCTGACGCGCCGCCAGAGGAGCGCAAGCGAGCGTTCGTCTTCCTGCTGTTCTACACGGCCTCCCACTTCGCGGCGGAGGAGGACGCCATGCACACCCACGGATATCCGGCTATTGAGGCCCACTGTGCCCGGCATGTCGCCTTCCGCGGGCAGGTGGCCGCCCTGCGCCGCGAGGTCGAAGCCCACGGCCTCGACCAAGCCGCCGCGCGCCGCATCTATCAGCTCGTGGTGGATTGGCTGCCGCGGCACGTGGCCGAGTACGACACGCCGCTGTCCCTCTTCCTGGCGCGCACCCGGGCCACGCTCACCCCGCTGCCGGAGGTGGAGGATCTGCTGGAGGACAACGAACTCCCAGCCTGGATGGAGAGGGTGATCGAGGGGATGGAGAGGGACGGGTGATCGACGGGAGAGTGCCATGTGGGTCCCGACGATGCGCTCGATGACGGCCTCGGGGTTCGGCCCGCTGCAGACCTCGCCGTGGTCACCAACACGATGGATCAGGGATGAAACAGGAGGTGCACGCTGGCGCCCGGGGGGAGCCCTTCGGCGGGTGCGGGGAAGCCCAGCATGGCGACGCTATTGAGGGCACAGGCCTCCAGGTCGGGGCTGCCGATGGTGCTCTCAACCACGCGGACCCCGGAGGCGCGACCGTCGGGCGCCACGTCGAGGGCCAGGACCATCTCCCCGGCGAGGTCGGGGTCCGCCTGCTTTGCGAACCAAAAGCAGAACCCCACCGTGTTTTCCACGAAGCCCAGAGCCGTCTCCTCGCCCTCGCTGCTCAGAGGGACTGGCCAGGGCCCCTCCGCGGTGGCCGACACGGTCGCCGTCACCACGTCGGAAGCCGACTCCTCCCGCCCGATCCGTTGGAACCCATCCGGGAACAAGCCATCGATGCCAGGGTGGCGGTACCCGAGAGACATCACCGTGGACAGCAGGTTCTTCGCCACCCGCTGGTATCCCGCGCTGGTGCAGTGGCCGTCGAGCACGAACCAGCGGCCCGGGTCGCCGTTGCGCTCGATCTCGGCGGAGAAGATGGCGTGTTGGTCCACGAAGGGCACATCCATTCCCTCCGCCGCCGCGGCCAGGACGGGGTTGGCAGGTTTGTCGGAGGGGTAGCCGGAGATCACCACGTCCGCGCCGACCGCGCGGGAACGGGCCACGATGTCGGCCAGGTCCCGGCGCAGGACGGCGTGGACGAAGTCCTGCTGCTCGGCCAGGGAGGCCTGGCCGAGGCGGTGGAAGAGTGCCCGGCCGGAGGCCTCGCGCCCGACGAGGTGGCGCTCGACGCCGTGGCTGGCGTTCTGCGCGTGCCAGGCGTCCACGCGGCGCAGACCCTGCAGGGCGGCCTCCACCGCGGCCGGATCGACCGCCTGCGCCTGCTCCCTCCAGCGGTGCTCCTCGCGGGCATCGCCGCCCTCCCGGGCCAACTCGGACAGCTTGACCATGGTCCAGACGTCGGTGGGGTGGGCCTGGTGGAAGGCAAGCAGCCGCTCGCGCTCGCCCTCCCGCTTGCCCGCCTTGGCGTCCCGGTTCAGCCGCTCCAGCCAGTCGTCCGCGGCCGGATCCTCGTACTGGAACCAAAACTCCAGCAGCTTGACCAGGCGGAGGGAGCCCAGGGCGCAGCGCAGGCGGACCCCGAGCCCGCCCTCACCTGGTTCCAGGTGCAGACCCGAGAAGTTCCAGCCGTTGTTGTGGCCCACGGTGACCACCACGAGATCGGGCTGGGTCTCGATCAACGCGGCGGGCAGGGCATCGGCGGCCTGAGATGAATTGAAGCCGGGCACAGCGCGGTTGAAGGTGGTGACCGAGGCACGCGCGGCTTCGAGCAGCTCCGCCAGATGCTCGCAGGGGCCGCGGCCGTCCTCGGCGCCGAGGCCGAAGGCGAAGGAGTCCCCGAGGCAGAGGATGTGGTAGGCGCCATCGTACGCCGCCGGGCGGACCTTCGGGGCTCGCCACCAGCCGTAGAGCCGCAGCCCGCCCTCGGCCAGCGCGAGGGCCAGCGCCAGCCCGCCTACCACCAGGCCCAGCCGCGCGGGCCAGCGCCTCATCGCCCACCCCGCCAGGAGGCCGACCAGGCCGCGTAGGCCCGCCACAGCAGCGGGTCGAGCTGCCGCGTGCGCAGGGCTCCCATGAAGGCGCCCGGCTCGCGGCGGACCGCGCGGACCAGGCTGCGGCCGAGGCGAGCCTGGGCGCGGGGCGACCGAAGGAGACCCGCCGCGATGTGGCGGTAGTTGCTCACCAGGAAGGCGTTCTGCATGCGTGCCCGCCAGTGCATCAGCGCCCGGCCGGGCAGGCCGCCCGCCAGGACCGGGGATTCGGTGAAGTGCTCGGACCAGTGTTCATCGAAGTCCAACGCGCCGCGGACCAGGGTGCCCTCGCGGACGGCCGCGGCGTAGAGGTCCGATCCCGGGTACGGGGTGCAGACGTTGAACTCCACGAAGTCGGGGCGCAGGCGGCGGGCCAGGGCGAAGGTGGCCTGGATGTCCTCGGCGGTCTCCCCCGGCGCGCCGAGCATGAAGTTGATCATCACGCGGATACCCGCGGCGCGGACGGCGGCCACCCGCTCCTGTACCCGCCCCACGTCGAGTCCCTTGCGGAGCGAGCGCAGCACACGGTCCGAGCCGCTCTCCAGGCCCACCTCCACCTGCACGCAGCCAGCGGCCGCCATCTCCCGTAGCAGCGGCGCATCGAGTCGGTCGATCCGCGCCTGGCAGGACCATTCCAGCCCCAGCGGGCCGAGCGCCTGGCACAGCTCCCCGAGCCAGCCCGCTCGGGCGGCCAGATCGTCGTCCAGGAACCAGGCGCCGCGGATCCCGTAGCGCGCGCGCAGCCGGCGAAGCTCCTCGACCACGAGCGGCACGCTGCGCACGCGCGCCACCCGCCCGCCTACCACATGCGACGCGCAGAACACGCAGCGGTGCGGGCAGCCGCGACTGGCCACGATCGTGGTCGTCCCGTGGCGCCAGAGCCCGCGCAGCACCCCGGGCGGCGCCAGGTACCAGCCGTAGTCCCCGGCGAGCAGGGCGCGATCCGGGATGGGCAGCCGGTCGAGGTCGGCGATCGGCACCGGGGCCGGCCCCGCCCCCGCCCGGGTCACGGTGCCGGGCAGGCCCGCGGGCAGGGCGCCGGTGGTCTCGAAGGCCCGCACCAGCGCCAGCAGCGCGTCTTCTCCCTCGCCCACCACGGCCAGATCCGCCCCCAACGCCTCCAGGCTCTCCCGTGGCAGCGCGCTGACGTGGGCGCCGCCGATCAGCCGCGGCACCCCCGGGAGCCGGGTGCGCAGGGCGGACAGGATGGCGGCGGCGCGTCGGAACTCCGCGGTGAGAACCGAGACGCCGACGAGATCCGGCTTGAAGGCCACGATCTCATCGAGGAACCGCTCGTCGCTCGGCGGTGGATCCCAGACCCGCGCCGCGTACCCCGCCCGCGCCAGCACCGTGGCCATGGACAACAGCCCCAGCGGCGGCACCGCGTTGTGATCGACGCGGGCGTGGATCAGGGCGGTGCGGGGGGAGGAACCCATGCCGGCGGTGTATCCGGCGCGGCGGGCCCCTCACACGAACATGCAGGCCACCCCCGCCACCGCGACCACCGATCCCAGGGCGGCGCGCAGGCTCACCCGCTCGCGGAACACCAGGATGGACATGGGGATCATGAGCACCGGCACGATCGACATCAGGGTCGAGGCCGTGCCGGCGTCGGTCCAACGCACAGCCGCCAGCGAGCCGGCCACACCGAGGAAAGGCCCGAAGAAGGACCCGATCGCCGCGAAGCCCATGCCCCTGGCGTCCCGCACGGCCGCGGCGGTCCGCGGCCACCACCCCGAGAAGGTGAGCACCAGGGCGAAGCCGACGATGCCGGCCGCGATGCGCACGAAGCTGGCTTCGAAGGGGTAGACTCCGGACATGACGTGCCGGGCCATGAGCAGGCCCACGGCCTGGCCCAGCGCGCCGCCGACCGCCAGCAGCACACCCTGGAGGGGGTAGCGCCGGGGGGCCGGCTGGCCCTCGCCCTCCGCCTGCCCGCGCTCGGACACGACCCAGGCGACCCCCCCCACGGTCAGGACCATGCCGCAGAGCCCCCAGAGGCCGAGCGTGTCCCCGAGCAGGAGCCAGCCGAGTACGGCGGCGATGGGCGGGACCAGCGCCATGATCAGCAGCGACACCCGGGCACCGATCACCACGAAGGCGCGGAACAGGCAGAGATCGCCGAACACGAAGCCCACCAGCCCCGACCCCGCCAGCCAGAGGGCGGTCGTGGGGGGTAGCTCCCGCGGGAACGGCGCCCCCCGCGCGATGGACAGCCAGGCGGCGACCAGCAGGATCGCCATGCCCAGCCGCAGGAAGTTGAGCGCCAGTGACCCGACGCGCTTGCCGGCGACCTCGAACGCGAGGGCCGAGAAGGTCCAGCAGACGGCGGTGGCGAGGGCGGCGAGCTCGCCCGGGTGGGACAGCATGCGAGGGCCCGCGAGGGGGGAGGGGCGCGGCTCTATCCCGCCTCCCGCTGGTGGGCCGGGCGCGCGGTGGGCTATGCTGGCGCCATGGGTGAACCAACGCGCAGGAAAGCGACCTACGAAGACCTCTGCCGAGTGCCCGACCATCTGGTGGCCGAGATCCTGGCGGGCGAGCTGCACGTCTCGCCGCGGCCCGCCGCGTTCCACTCCCTCGCCGCCAGCGCGCTGGGCGGAGATCTGCACGGTCCGTTCCAGCGCGGCCGCAGCGGCCCAGGCGGCTGGTGGGTTCTCCACGAGCCCGAGCTGCACCTCGCCGAGGATGTCCTGGCCCCCGACCTGGCGGGCTGGCGGCGCGAGCGCCTGCCACGGGTGCCGAAGGTGGCAGCGTTCACGCTGCCACCCGACTGGGTCTGCGAGGTGCTCTCCCCCGGCACCGCGATGCGGGATCGGGTCCTCAAGATGCCGATCTACGCCCGCGCGGGCGTGGCGCACCTCTGGTTGATCGACCCCGAGGTCCAGACCCTCGAGGTCTTCCGGCGTGAGGCGGGTGGCTGGCTGCTGGTTGCGGCCCACGCCGGCCGCGCGCAGGTGCGCGCCGAGCCCTTCGACGCCGTCGAGCTGGAGCTCGCGGCGCTCTGGGCGGATGGGGAGGGCGAGGAGACCGCGGGCGGTTAGCGCGCCCCCGCGTCCCGCACGTACCGATCGAACCAGGCGATCTGCTCGGCCAGCACGTGTTCCACACTCTCCCGGGCCTGGTAGCCGTGCCCCTCGAAGGGCAGGGTGAGCAGGCGCACCGTGCCACCCGAGCCGCGCACCGCGTCGAACAGGCGCTCGGACTGCAGCGGGACCGTGCCGGGGTTCTCGTCGATGGCGCCGTGGATGAGCAGCAGGGGCTCGTCGATCTGCGGGGCGAACATCACGGGCGAGAGGCGCAGGTAGGTCTCGCGCGCTTCCCAGAGGGTTCTGCGCTCGCGTTGGAAGCCGAAGGGCCGGATGGTGTGGTTGTAGGCGCCGCTGCGCGCGATGCCTGCGCGGAACAGGTCGCTGTGGGCCAGGAGCGTCGCGGTCATGAGCGCGCCGTGGCTGTGGCCGGTGATCCCGACCCGATCCGGGTCCGTGACGCCCAACTCCACGGCCTTCGCCACCGCGGCCTGGGCGTCGGCCACCAGTTGCTCGACGAAGGTGTCGTAGGCGGTCTCGGGATCCCCCAGCACCGGCATGGCGGTCTGGTCGAGCACCGCGTAGCCGCGCAGCAGGAAGAACAGGTGGGAGGACCCGCGCAGGCGCAGGAAGCGTTGCTCGGAGCCGGACACCTGCCCGGCGGTGCCCGGATCGGAGTACTCCAGCGGGTAGGCGTAGAGCACGGTCGGCAGGCGCTGGCCCTCCTGGTAGCCGGGCGGCAGGTAGAGGTGGAACGAGAGGGGCGTCCCATCCGCCCGTTGGTAGGTGACCAGGCGATGTTGGATGGCGCGCACCTGCGGAGTCGGGTCCACGAAGCGCGTCACCGGGCGCTCGCCGAAGCTGCGGCGGGCCTCCCCCGCGGGAGCCTCCACCGCCGGCCCGGGGGTCAGCAGATGGTAGTTGGGCACCTCGCTGGCCGACTCCCGGCGGACGAGCAGTTGCGCCTCGCCCTCCCCGGCGAACGCGACGAAGCTCGCGTAGTGCTCGGGGTCGCAGCGCCAGATCCGCTCGGCCTCCCCTTCGCCCAGCGGCTTGAGATCGAGGAACGGCCGGTCGCCCTCCGGGGTGGCGCCCGCACCGCCGAAGTAGACCCGCGCACCCTCCGTGCGCAGCACCCAGCGGCCGCTGGGAAGCTGGCGCATCAGGGGTTGGCCCGGGTCGGCGTAGCGCTCGTTCTCCGAGAGGTCGAACCAGGGCCGAGCTGTGCCCGCGTCCACGTCCAGCAGCCACTCGTGGCGCCAGCGGCGCTCGCGCTCCCACTGGCTGAGCATCAGCGTGCCGCCCTCGGGCGCCCAGCGCCAGCGCTGGAGGCGGTGCTGGGCGCGGAAGACCTCGCGGGGCTCGGCCTCGAAAGGGGCGTCCAGCGCCATGAGGCGGTCGCGATGTGGCACCACGGCGATCGGGTCGCCGCCGTCGAGCGCCTCCACCCACACCAGCGTGGCGGGGGCCGTGGCCCGCCAGCCGACGCCGCGCATGCCCTCGGGCACGCCCTGGATCGGCACGGCGTCGGCCAGGGGGAGGCTGGCGAGGGTCACCGCGGGGGTGCCGTCGCTCAGCCAGACCTCCTCGGTGTGGGAGAACCGTCCCCAGGTGGTCTCGTGGGACCAGGGCGGCTGGAGGCGCTCCACCAGGAGCCAGCTCCCGTCCGGGGAGGGGGCCACGTCGGCGTACAGCCCGGGCTCGCCGAGCGGCTTCACGCGGCGGTGCCCCGGCTCCACCACGGCCAGGGCGCTCGTGGCGTAGTAGGCGAAGAGATCCTCGTCGTGGGCGCTGCGCAGCAGGTTGCGCGCCTCGTAGGTGGAGCGGGGGGAGTCGCCCGCGCCCTCCAGCACGGTCGGGCCGACCGGGACCAGGGGCGCGGCCGGTGGCTCCCCGAGGTCGGGCACGCGCTTGACGAGTAGGCGCTGCTGGTCGGGCAGCCACTGGACCTCGGCCCCCAGCATGGGGTTGAGGCGCAGCCCGCGGACCTCCCGCAGGTCCCCGGCCACCGAGCCGACCCACAGCCCGAGGTGGTCGGGGTGCTCGACCTCCAGGGCGAAGCGCTGGCCATCCGCGGTCCAGAGCACGTCCATGACCTGCAGGTCCGCGGGCAGGGGCAGCGGGATCTCGGCCCCGTCCTCCACCCGCAGCAGCCGCGGGGCGGTGGCCCCGGTCTGGCCCCAGAAGCCGTGGGTGGCGGGATCGAGCCGCACCCCGGCGAGCGGGAGGTAGGGCGCCGCCAACTCCGCAAGCGGCGGGTACAGCACCCCGTCGGCCAGCAGCAGGTGGGCGCCGCCCGGCGCGGTCCAGACCCAGGGGAGATCGGGAGCGTGCAGCACCTCGAGGATCTCGGCGGGGGGCTGCTGCCAGGGCTCGGCCTGGGCGGCGAGGGCGAGGATCAGGGCGGCGAGCATGGGGTGCCTCCGGGATGGCCCCGTATCCGGAACCACCGCGCCCGCGCCGTGTCTGCACGGCCATGTCCTCTGCCGCCCTCTTCCTGGCCGCTTGCGGTTGTTTCTACGATCCTGCCGCCGGACCGGCCGGCCTGCCGGGGGACATCCCCGCGACGCAGCCGGCCATGGTGGCCATCGGCGACCTCCCGATCGCGGACGGCTTCGACTTCCCCACCGGGCCGCCGGACGCCGTCGGGTACTACGACGCCCAGCCCTTCGGCGGGGAGCACCGGCACCTGGGCTCGGACTGGAACGGGCTGGGCGGGGGCGACAGCGATCTGGGTGACCCGGTCTTCTCGGCGGCTGACGGTGTGGTCACTGCCGCCGGAGATCACGCGGGCGGCTGGGGCGGAGTCGTGCGGGTGGTCCACCGCCTGGCCGGCGCGGACGATGCCCCTGAACAGGTGGTCGAGACGCTCTATGCCCACCTCGACACCTTCGATGTGGGGACGAACGAGCGCGTGACGCGCGGCCAGCGCCTCGGAACCATGGGCAACGTCGGCGGCCGCTACCCAGCCCACCTGCACTTCGAATTGCGCGCCCGCGCCGGGGAGCCGCTTGGCAAGGGCTACGGCGATCCGGGTCTCCTCTGGCTGGACCCGACGGCCTTCATCACCGCCCACCGTCCGACCGGGAGCGCCCCGGACACCGCCGGGTTCACCTCGTTGGCCCCCGGGCTGGACCTCGGCCGCTTCCCCTCCCCGGTGCCATCCTTCGTGGGCGACAGCGTGATCACCGTGGTGCGCGTGGACCCGGCGGCCTGGTCGGTGGAGGTCCTGGCGGCCAGCCGCGAGCACCCGGGCGACGCGCTGACCGCGCCGGAGTGGGCGGAGCGCCACGCCCTGACCGCCGTGATCAACGCGGGCATGTTCGGCACCGATCATTCCACCGCCACCTTCGCCCTGACCGACGAAGGCGAGGTCAACAACCCTGCGCTCTCGCCGAAGGCCGGCTCAGTGCTGCTGGCCGAACCCCCCTCACCGAAGGGCCCGTCGGCGCGGCTCCTGGACCTGCGCTGCGACGACCTCGATGCCCTGCGACCGCAGTACGGCAGCCTGGTCCAGAGCTACCGGCTGCTGGACTGCGCGGCGCACCCGACCTGGGGGGAGAACGGCAAGGTCTGGAGCCACGCCCTGCTCGGCGCCGACGGCGACGGCCGCCTGCTGCTGATCCACGCCCGCTCCCCCTGGTCCACCCGCCAGTTCACCGAGATCCTGCTCGATCTGCCGCTGGACCTGCGCCGCCTGCACTACGCCGAGGGGGGGCCCGAGGCCAGCCTGTACCTGCACCACGGCGACACCGTCGTTGCCGCGGTCGGCTCCTGGGAGACCGGCTTCTTCGAGCGCGACGACAACCGCGCCGCCTGGCCGCTGCCCAACGTGATCGGCGTTCGGGAGCGCTAGCTACACGTATCGCAGCCACCAGC